>Ga0185299_10007079_pt1 | contig 11663 bp, 10 predicted proteins | sample PaiPotPPA55metaG_FD_128002 | JGI IMG/M metagenome (GOLD analysis project Ga0185299, IMG submission 128002) | Iron sulfur acid spring bacterial and archeal communities from Banff, Canada, to study Microbial Dark Matter (Phase II) - Paint Pots PPA... ...
CGTCGTTCAGCCACCTGGGATTGAGCAGTCTGGAGTCCCAGGGGAAACTCTTTTCGAAGCGATTCAGACTCCGTGTTGCTGGCAAAGTAGTTGATTCCTGCTCCTCCAACCCCACCTCCACCGCCTCCTCCTCCAGCAAAACCGCTCGCGGGCGGCGACATTGGCAGGATTATCCCGCCGGAAGCCGCACCGGTCTGTCGGCCATTGTGTACGGCAAGCTCGGAGGAACGCGTGTCCTTCAAGCTATCCAACGCCCGCCTGTTGCCATTGACGGAGGTAATACCTGCGATAACCACGCTGCCTGCTGGTGCTTTGTCTTTACCGAGATCGGCGCTGGGAACCGGAAGCCCGGTAGCAGGGTCAATAATCTGCTGCGAGAGTGTCTGCGATTGCGGTTGAAGCTGATACCCACGGGCTTGTTTCTCGCGCAAAAGAACGTCGTCCGGCTGGCGGCTTTGAGCGCTTGCGATTGCAGTTGCGGCGGCGGGCTCTTGTGGTGTCAATGTTCTTCCAAAGTTGCGCAAATGTTCTGCATCCAGTCCTCCAGGTTGCTGCGGCGTGGAAGGGACATTGTAAGCGTAACTGCCGATGAAACGGTTACTGTCCGAATGAGCCAGCTCCGACTTTTCCAAACTTCCAGTCCATGCCGGCTCCCCCGAGAGGCCGAAATTCTGGGTAGCGCCATCAGCCTTAACAGAGTTTGGTGTTTGGGCTGGTTGCGGGAACGCGCCCGGCGCGGTCGCTTGGTCCTCAGGCGGCACTGGTGCCGTAGCCAATGTTCCAACCGAGGGGAGGAAAATCGTATGATCGACTGGCTTGGTGGGAGCGGGAGCCGGCTCTGCGGGACGTGTGGTCTGTTCCTTCAGCCCGAGGCTGGGAGGTTCGCTTTGTCTTGCGCGTTCCTGTTCGACGTACTCCAAGCTTGGCTTCGACCCGTAGGCCAGGCTGCGGCTTTGGGATCGCGATTTGGCTTTCGACAAAGCCGGCAGAAGCATAGCGCCGCAAATAGCCATCAAGCAGGCGGCGACAGCCACTGCCAACCATGGAACGCTGTTGCGGCTCGGGCGTTCGAATTCCTTCGGCGCAACCGTCTTGAAATGCTGGAGGAGCTTTTCCCGGCGCTCGCCGGACAGCTTGAGCGAGGCGGGCGGCGCGGCGCTTTGCTGCTCCGAGGTGACGGCGGTTTCGCGCACCAAGGCAATGGTGCGGCTCAATTTTTCATAGAGCCTCGCCAGCCCGGCATCATGCTCGATAATCTCGCGCAGCGCCGCGGCTTCCTCATTCGGTAATTCGCCGAGCAACAGAGCGGTAAGCTTTGCTTCCAGTTCTTCTCGCGGTGACTGTGGCGCTTCGTAGTTCATGACAAATCAAAAATCAATAATCAAAAATCAAAAATTCGTTATCCCATTTCGTGCCAATTCGTCGGCCACCGCCTTCAGCGCGTGGTGCAGCAAGTAACCCACATGCCCCGTCTTGAGGCCGGTGCGGTCGGCGATTTCCCTATAGGACAATCCTTCGTTGAACTTGAGCCGGACCAATTCGCGGCTGCGCGCATCGAGCGTTTCCAGGCTCAACCGGACCAGGCCGATGCCTTCCCAGCGGGCGATTTGTTCATCCGGCAATGGCTGCGGGTCGGCAGCGTCCGTTCCTTCCGACGCGCCTTCGCCGGAGCGTTCGAGCGGCACGATTTTGCCGGCCTGACGGCGCTGGTTGAGGGCCAGGTTGTGCACGGTGCGGTAGAGCCACCTTCGCGGCTCGCGCACTTGATCGAATTGCTCGTGCAATTTCATGAAAGCGTCCTGAACGATGTCCTCGGCCACGCTGAGCTGGCCGGACAGGCGCAGGGCATAACTCAACAGTGGCGATTCCAGCGCCGCGAAAAGCTGCTCGATCGATTCCCAGGCAGGCGGTTCCGTGCTGGCTTGGTCTGGTCGCATTACGGCCATGCTCGGCGATACTCCATGAATTCTTATGGTCATCCAGCCATTCCGGCGTTTTGCGCATCTAAGGACATCGTATTCTGCTTATCTGACACCGGGCGGCCTGATTTCTTAGACGAAAAGCGCGGCGGGTTTGCTCCGGGGCGCGGTGCTGAAGGTCAACCCGCATATTTTAGTGCTGCGGACCGGCGATGGGTAGCACAGGCAAACTGCCTGTGCCGGTCGGCGACCCGCCGACCGGAACGGAGAGGGCAGACTTTTTCCATAGAGTTAGGCATTTGCCGAATGGCACCCGCGATCTTCCGTAGGGCCAGTGGCCCGACAGCACTGGCGGGTCGCCAGTGCTACCCATGGTTTATGAAATGTCCGGGCTGAAGGTTAATCAGTTTATGATTCTGTCCGGCCATAATTCTGTCGGTTTCCATCGTGCGCGACGCACCGTTACCAGGGCACCGGACCGCGGGTTTGCTCCTTGAGTTTTCGCATCCATGCGAATAATCTCCGGTATGCCGATATACGAGTTTCACTGCGAGAAGTGCGAGAAAGACAGCGAAATCCTGGTCCGAACGCGCAGCGAGAAGGGGACGAAGTGCCCGCATTGCGGCTCAGTCAAGCTGACGAAGAAGCTGTCGGTGTTCGCCTCGACCGGGAGCAGCAACGCCAGCCCTAAAGCCGCCGATTGCTCCGGCAATCCGAAATCGTGCGGCGTTTGTTGCGGCGGAGGGCCGCACCGGCATTGAGATCGATGGCTACTGCTTGCGGCGGCGGATGAAGGACAAAGCCGCCACGCCGCCCAAGCCCGCCAAAGCCAGGGTCGAGGGTTCGGGCACGGGGGTGATGACGACGTTGCCGAAAAGGTTGGCGTCTGTGGACCAGACATCCGACCCCATGACTTCGAAGCCGTATTGGACATGATCGCCCGGATTGGCAGAAGTGGCGAGGCTGATGCTAAATGTTCCCGGCGTCAACACGGCGGTCGAAGTCGTAAAGGATGAATAATCGGGAGCAAAATCTTTGATGAATGCCACTGTCGACCAGGTCGTATTATTCCAAGAATTAACGCTTCCCCCCAGGGTATTGTGCAGCACATTGCCCGTGAAAGTCAGGGTTGTGCCGACGTATACGCCGGTGGTCTCGTTATAGAGATTGGCGTCCATGATCTTGGCGCCGACGTAACCCGAAGGGGATGGGCCGCCCGACGAATACCAATAACTGTTCGTATCATTGATCAGATTTGGTCCAAGTGTCAGCGTGGTCCCGGAGAAGGAGGATGTCAGGTCGCCGACGCCCCATGAACTGCCGAATTGAAACGCTCCATTTCCCGGCGGATTCGCAGTAGCAGGAAGATTGAAGACATTCATGTAGCCCAGGGTCAACGTGCCAGGATCCACGGTGACAGTGACAGCGTTCGAATTGCTGGCCGCGCCAAGCACCACAAAAAGAGCCGCGGAGCCGAGGGTTAAAATTCTGAGTTTTGGGTTCATGGTCGTATCGTATCGAGTTTGGTTTGGGTATATTTGCTGTAGCTTTTTTAACTACAAACGATTTTGATGTCAATACTTATTTTACGGCAAATGTAACACCCGATCCGGGTTAAAGCGAAACAGGCGGGCAGCTTGACTACAGGCTGAATACAGGCTATTTTCAGCCGATAAAAATTGCAAGTCATGGCGTAGGGCGGGGAAGGAAGGCTTCTTTGCCCGCACAGACCGTTAATTTGAGCACGGCCAAGACGTATCTGGGCAGGCTTCTCGAACGGGTAACAAAAGGCGAAACCGTTTACATTGCCACAGGTCGCCGGCGGTTTGTGTTGCAGGAAGTTCCTGAAATCGATCCCATTCTCCTTCGGCCTCAAGGTTACTTTGCCCATTGTTATGATAAAGCGGAAATCCATTACGAGAATCGCCTCGCGAAATCGTCTGTATGCCGCGTGCCGAAGGATCTCGAAGTACCGATGATTGTGAATAACTCTTGAAAATGTAGCGGGTCGAGGGGCCATTTTCACGAATGTAGCGGGTCAAAAACTCATAAAGTGCCTGTCTTTATTGGGTTGTAGCGGGGTTACTGCCACGCGATTCGAATGTAGCGGGTCCGAACATCGAAAATCGCCAATGTTTATGCGGGTTGTAGCGGTGTAGCGGGTCCAAAGGGGGGAAATTCCCGTGAGAAAACAGAAGAATCCGGCTCCGCTGACGCAAAGCCGAACTCCGCAAGCGGATTAACCAGGAAGCCTTCCTGGCGTTGCTTTCAGAGCCGCGCCGCTCCGATGACTCCCTCAGGCGTGAGCCCCCGCAAGTCCTCGACCAGCCAGTCGGGCTGGTGTTGCCTGAGTTCGTCGAGAGTAGCGCCACCGGTCCCCACGGCCACGACCTTCGCGCCGACGGCGCGCGCGCACTGGATGTCGAACGGCGTGTCACCGATGACGACGACCTGATCGGGCCGCAGGTCTTCGTCGAGCAGGCGGCGTCCGCGTTCGCAGGCAATCGCGGCGATTTGCGGGCGTTCCTCGTGGTCATCGGCGAATGCGCCGGTGGCGAACACGTCCCAGAGATGGAAGTGCCGCAATTTGATTTCGGCGCCGAGCCGGATGTTGCCCGTGAGTAGTCCCAGCAAAGGTGGTTGCGGCAACGACTGCAAGCGGTCCAGGAATTCAAGGATGCCGGGGCAAACGCAACCTTCGCTCTGGCGCAAGATGTCATCCAGCCAAAAGACGTAGCGATCGAAGAAGCGTTGGAAGTTTTGCTGAGTGGGCGGGATTTGATGGAAACCGAAGAATTCCCGGATGAGGCTGAGGTCCGTGCGGCCGGAGAATTTCAATCGCTCGAACCCATCGGTGGCGTTGAACTCGGTGGCGAACACTTTGGCAAAGGCCTTGATGCCCGCGCCGCCGGTGCGGATGAGGGTACCGTCGATGTCGAACAACACGAATCGCACCATGCGCGGGAAATTAGGACGCTCGCCAGACAGTGGCAATGAGGTTTTGAAGTCCTGCACGCATGATGGCGCACGTTGTTGCCACCATCATCTCCCTCTCCCCGCCAGAGCGGGGAGAGAGTTCCCCGAACCCAAAGGTCGCGCGTTGAACCTCTGAACCGTAGCAGCCGACGTGAGTCGGCTCCAATTTTCGACGGCGGAGTAGTGAGCGGACTCACGTCCGCTGCTACGAGGTTCATGGGGAGGGTGGGATGAGGGGAATTTAGCTCGAAAACAAGCGACCTCCTCACCCCGGCCCTCTCCTCCTTTTGGGAAGGAGAGGGAGAAAATGGCGAGCGGCTTCGCGCCTGGACCGGGGCGCGGACTTTTTGCGCGGGTCGCCGTCGCGGGCGGGGCTGGCGGCCAGCCCGAAGTATTGCCGGGCGTTGGCGTAACAGATATTGGCAATCATGGAGCCCACGAGTTCTTCGTCATCGGGAAGTTCGCCGTTCTCGACGTCGCGCCCGACGAGGTTGCAGAGGACGCGCCGGAAATATTCGTGGCGCGGGTAGGACATGAACGAGCGCGAATCAGTCACCATGCCCACGAAGCGCGAGAGCAACCCCAAATTGGAGAGGGCGTTGATTTGCCACTCGATACCCTCGCGCTGGTCGAGGAACCACCAGGCAGAACCCATCTGGATTTTGCCGGGGATGGTTCCGTCCTGGAAATTGCCGAGCATCGCGCCGAACACGTAATTGTCAGCGGGGTTGTTGCAATAGACGATGGTCTTGGGCAGCGCCTCTTCGCGATCGAGCAGATCCAGGTATGCCGCCAGCGCCGCGGCCTGGGGAAGATCCCCGATGGAATCGAATCCGGTGTCAGGGCCGATTTCGCGCAGTTGCCGCGAGTTGTTGTTCCGCAGTGCGCCGAGGTGCAACTGCTTGGTCCAGCCTTTTTCGGCGTCCAGCTTCCCGAAAAAGAGCATCATGTAAGAGCCGAATTGCGCCTGTTCCTCGGGCGACGCCGCGCGTCCGCGACGCGCCCGGGCAAAAATCAACGACGCCGTCTTCGTCGAACAAGGTCGGGCGAAACATTGTTCCAGGCCGTGATCGGAAAGCCGGCAGCCCTGCGCATGAAAATCGTCGTGCCGCCGGCGCAGGGCCGCGAGGAAAGCGGCGAAATCCCCGATGTCCGCATCGGCGGTTTGTTCGAGGCGCCGAAGCCATTCCAGGAATCGCTCGGGCTGGCGGACCGCCATGGCCTTGTCCGGACGAAACGCGGGCAGCACGACCGTGGCCAAATCAGAAGCCGCAATGGCCGTGTGATACTTCAAATCGTCGGCGGGATCGTCAGTCGTGCACACATGAGTGACGCCGAATTTCTTGAGAATTCCCTGCGTGGAGAGTTGCGGCGCCGCGAGCTGCTCGTTGGCCCGTTTCCAGATGCGCGCCGCGCTTTCTTCGTCGAGGAGTTCGTTGATGCCGAAGTAACGTTTCAGTTCGAGGTGGGTCCAGTGGTAGAGCGGATTGCGGAGTGTGTGCGGCACGGTCGCCGCCCAGGCGCGGAATTTGGCGAACGGCTCGGCCGCGCCGGTGCAGAATTTTTCGGCGACGCCATTGGAGCGCATGGCCCGCCATTTGTAATGGTCGCCTTCGAGCCAAATTTCGAAAAGGTTTTCGAACCGCCGGTTTTCCGCGATGTCACGCGGGGAGAGGTGGCAGTGATAATCGAAGATTGGTTCAGCCTCGGCAAATTGATGATAGAGCCGGCGCGCCGTGCGGCTGTGCAGCAAAAAATCTTCGTGTATGAACTTCATAAGGCGGCTCCGTTTTCGACGAATAACGGCTTGAGATGCCGTTCGTATAGATTTTGCGTAACGTTTTTCGCAACACTGTCCTCGTACTCCCCCAGCGCCTCAAGGTAACGGTCGCCCATTTTCGCGGCAATCTTGTAGCCCACGTGCAGCAATTGCCGCAAGTGCGGATTGTGAGCGGGGTTTTGCCGGTCGTGGCGCAGGGCCGCCACGAATTGCTCCGCGGTCCAGGCGCGGACTGCGGCCGCCGTCGGCAAATGCCGGCGGTCGATATCGATGACAGTCGCATATGGAGCGCACAGTTCCTCGAAATGTCCAAGTGCGCCGTCATAAATGTCCTGGGTCAGCGTCAGGCCGCTGCCGCCAGCCTCGGCCAGGCCAATCAATTCTTCGAGCCATGTGGTGCCCGCGGTCTTGATGTGCAATCCCGCCTGGAAGCGCCGCAGCGCCTGGCGCATCGGCTCGTAAATCGAAAACTTGTCGCTGCCGGAGTGAACGCTGAGCTTGAGCGGCGCGGGAAGGCCATACTGCTTCACGGCGAAAGCAACGACGGCCAGGTCTTCGTTGAATTCCCTTTCGAATTGGGCAACGTCGCCCGCGTAATCCACGCCTTTGTTGAAACGGCCGGTGAACTTCGGCGCGATGGTCTGGATCGGGATGCCTTCCCCGGCAATGGCCGCGAGGATCACCAGCAATTCGGGCGGCGTCTGCGGGCTTTCGGTTTCGTCCATCGAAATCTCGGTGATGAATGCCTCGCTGCCTTTGGCGAGCGCAATGTGGCGATAAATCCGCCCCGCTTCCTGCACCGCCGACAGGTACCGCCCAATCATTTGCTCCACCTCCGACCGCGTCGTTTCGAACGGCGTCTCGATGCCGGGAATGACGATGGTTCCCACCAACTCCCCGTGCCGATGGACGAACGCTTCAATGTCTTTGGCTGCGGCGGGTTTGCAGATTCGATCAGCGACGTCGATGGTATAAAAATCCGAATGCGGCACGAAGCGGTCCACGGTTTCGAGACGGATGTGATCGGCGTCGATGTGGTAAGGCCGCTGCCAATGCAGCGCCTTCACCGCGGCATCCGCAGCCGCGCGAGTGCTGGCCGGCTCGGAGCCGATCGTAATATGCTCGCGGTTGGACTTGTTCCAAACTGGAATGACCTCGGCCCCGTGCTGGGCGGCCATCAAACAGGCCTGCAGTTGGGCTTTGGCCTGGCGCGCGAAGCGGTCGCCCACGCCGATCGAATATTTTTCCAACTCCAGCACCCGGGCCATGCATCGGATACTAAAAGCCGGGGCGGCGGATTCAAGCATTCCTTCCTCCAATTCGATCTTGACGACCTTGAACGGGAGAAGTAGTGGAGAGGCTTGATTTAGCACCGCGCCCGAAACGTGGATGCAAACTGCCTTCAACATAACCGACGTGGCCTTTTCGGCGGCTTCGGTGGCCCCCGGCGTCGTTTCGCTAGTTGTCGCTTTCCGCATTCATAACCATGGCCCCTCCCATGTCGCGGGCCTCGTGGTCACGACCGATCTCTGGGCCAATTCGCACATCGCCAAGGCGGCCTTCAAGGGCGTGGGCTCGGGATTCGAGCTGTGGCAGGCAAGCTTTACCGCCCCGGGACCGCCCGTGCTCTTCGAGTTCGTGGTCTTTTGCGACGACTACGGCGGTCTCAATTCGGTGCCCCGCATTTGGAACACGAACGGCGGAAACCGCTTTCGCGTGAAAGGGTAAACGGCGTCGAGCTTACTTTTTGGGCGCGGGGTCGGTTCCTTCCTTGGCGGCCGAGGTCTTGTCCGTGCTGCCTTTGGCTTCCGGCGCTTGCTTGGACGCCCGCAGGACATCCTCGGCGGGAACGATAATCGTTGCCAAATTTTCGCGCATGTTGCGGTTGCCGGACCCGCTGGAGCTGACGGCTCGCATGACGAAAAATCCCACTAGATTTCCATTGAGCGCAAACGCCGGAGCCCCCAGCGTTGTTGCGGTAATCATGCTGTCAGGGATGTAAATCGTGCGCGGTTTTCGTATCACCGCGTTGATGCGTTCGAGGGAGGCAGAATGGACGCGTCCCGCGGCGCGGTTGAGCCGGTTGAGCGTGATGACCTGTTCGAGCATGCCTGCGGGGGACGATTTGCTCAAATCCACCGCCGCCATCGGAGTCGCCGGTTTCGTCTTGGGCCGCACGAACGCCAGGTCCAGGTCCTTGTCGCGCAAAACAATCTCCGCCGGCACTTCGCCGCCGTCATCCAAAAGAATTTTTACATCGTTGATCTCGGTCTCCATCTTGTATTCCGCCGACAGGCGGCGGTACAACTCGGCCGGGTCGCAGGCCGAGAGCGCGAGCACGGTCAGCCCGGACGGGTCGATCACCGTGCCGGTCACTTCCACCCTGGACTCGTTCGGGTCCGACGACCGGCCGCTCGCGGAATAGGAAGCCTTGAGAACGAGTTGCACCGTGACAACGGCATCCTGATTCTTGTTGAAAATCGCGAGGCCCTTGTCCGTGACCTCATCCGCGCGGGCCGCTCCGGCCAGCAAAACAATACCCGCCAGTGTCAGATTCAATTTGCGATGCATAATCCGAGGCATAATGGATACACCCAACCGCCTCCTTTAACAAAACTCAAGCACAGCGGAATTGCGAGCAAAATCGCGTCGATTGTGTAATCCCTCAGTGAAAGAGGGACGGAGCGCGGGTGTGTGCGGAGCACCACCCGCAGGGCGCTGTTTTGCTGCGGCTGGTCTTTCAGACACAACCGCGCTCCGCCGTCACTGAGGGATTACTCGATTGTAGGTAAAACGGGTGTTCCCGCAGTCACGGTGATGACCTATGAAATGCGCAAGGCAACGAATTTGGCTCCAGGGGCCGAGCGCCAGAACGCAACGTCGAGGCCGGCGGCCAGTCCGGCTGGCGCCAATTTTGGTCGTAGGGGGATGCGCGCTGCGACGCATTGTCGCCATCGTCCGCGCCATCGAACTCTCGGGGCGCAAATCAGCTTCCGGAGTCCACCCTCGCTGAGTAGCCGGCCTGCGCCATCGCCAACAAAGTGCAATGTACTCCCGAATCCTGGCCAACCATAACCGCAACCCAAACTATGGCTGATCCCTGCTATGATGATCGACCCCTGAACGCGCTGGCCAACGACGAGGTCTTCAACGAATCGATCGACGAACTCAGCCCCGGCATGCTCAAGACGAACGGGCGTTTCCTGTACTTCGTCATGCCGATGCGGTTGATTTGAGGAGGCTCGATTGCGGCATAGCTCCCGACCCTCCGCCACGGCGCCGAACTGGAACGGAGCGCGGCTGTGCGCGCAGCGTCAGCCGCAGCACTCCCACCGTCCCGAAACCGTAGCGCTGATTTCCTAGTACGCATCACGTTTCACGCATCACCCATCACCTCCCGACCCTCCGCCACCGCCCCGCACGCGGAGGGCTGAAAGCCCGCAATGTGATAGCCTGGGGTGGAGCGCGTCGCCAGGAGCGCGGAGCCCCAGGAAAACCCAAAAACCAATCTCCTCCTTGCCCTGTAAGGGCAATACTCCCACCGCCCCCAGAACCGGAGCGCGGCTGTGCGCGTACCGTTGGCCGCGCGCTGGTGACTCAGGTAGGTTAGCCCGTCTTCCAGAGCTTCCGGGTCTTTGATGACTTGTGACTCCAGTTCGCGCTCTTGGTCTATGTCGAGGCGCTTAAACATCTTTGCCATGGGGGCGTTCTATGAAGTGTGGGGTGTCTGGTCAAGGGGAATGGGGTTTTAAGTGTGGCCGTCGGCGGTTCCGACTCTATCGGAGACCTTGCGTATCCCTGCCTGCCTCAAGCCAAATTGGTGCGGAAGACACCCCTGAAGGGTCAGAAAATTTGGGCACTAACCAATCGAAAAAACATCCTTTTCCGACTGTTTTCTTAACCGGTTTTGCCGCAGCTTTTCAAAGGACTTCGCCACTCTGACCCGAACCTGCGTTTTCGTCGTTTTGAATCGGAACACCGACCGAGTCTTTGCTCGGCGAGGCGCTTCGTATAGTCAACCCTCTGGTTCGAGCGCGTTGGTGTCTGATGCCCTGGCTGCTCGGCTTTCTAGCCGAAAGGAGTGCACTGGAAACGGGTCAGCAGTGGTTCAAGGTCAAGCAGTTCCTGGCATCACGTCGGGATAAGGGCCGAGAAACCGTTCTCCATCGAAATGAATTAAATGCTCCGGGTCTTCGGCAACCCACACTTCCGTCTCCCAGGAAATCTGCGTCAAGTAACTCCGCATGGCATCACGCGTTGAGAACGCAGTGACGAAAACCAATCCTGCTTTACAACCGGCGAACAACTCCTTCAATTCCTTCCGCCGTTTCCCGTCAACCGGCCCGGCACTGGTCACGGCCTCTACGAGCACGAGCCAGTTCCGCTTTGTGTCGTGGACAACAAGGTCCGGCATCTTCGCGGGTGGTGGGATGACAACGCCGAGCTTTTGCAGGTACTCGGCGTCAAGGTGCAGGAACTTGTCTTCCGCATCACCGATGTAAAGGACCGTGCTGCCTGGCAGGAAGCAGGGACAGAATTCTTCGACGACGGTTTTGATGAGCGGGTTCTGGCCACCGGGCGAAATCGTCACGGTTTCGCCAGATGGCAGCTTGACCGGAATTCGCGACAGCTTCCGCTCGCGAAGGAGTTCGTTGCGAATACGGACACGCGCCGTCAGATATGACTTAAGTTTCCCGTTCCATTCCAAAGTATCGAACGAACGGAAGAGTTCGAGTGCAGTAGGCTCAACTTGATAAACCGTCTTGCCACTATTCGTCGGGCGATTGAGGTCATCGGGATTCCGAATCAGCATCCCAGCTTCGACGAAATGCTTGACCGCTTCGTCGCGAATCGTTTCGCGTGTGTTTGGTGCGTATCGGACGCCGTAAGAATCTGCGATAAAATCAATGACAGGGGTTATTCCACGCAGAGGCTCGGCAGCTTCGCTCCACGACTGCAAAGGCTTAAGGTTTAGCAATGCGAGGAAC
>Ga0185299_10007083_pt1 | contig 11655 bp, 10 predicted proteins | sample PaiPotPPA55metaG_FD_128002 | JGI IMG/M metagenome (GOLD analysis project Ga0185299, IMG submission 128002) | Iron sulfur acid spring bacterial and archeal communities from Banff, Canada, to study Microbial Dark Matter (Phase II) - Paint Pots PPA... ...
GCTTGAGAATGGCGTCCACGTCCATCTCTTCGAAGACCGCGCCCTTGTACTCGATCGCTTTGGGCGGCACCACTTCCAGATTCGCGACCAGTTCCCCGACCGCTTTACGTCCGTGGGTTTCGACAACGCCGATCACCACATCTTCGCCGCGAGTGTGCCGCCGGATCGCCTCGGTCAGCATGGTGTGGGTCTTGCCCACGCCGGGAGCATATCCGAGAAAGAGCTTGAACCTGCCTGCCTTTTTCGTCAGCGAACATTCTTCCAGCCACTGCTCGGGAGTCTTGGGCATCGCGATTATTGTCGTTGAGATAGTGAAAGGTTACAAGGTTGGCGTAGGGACAGCCAACCTTGTAACCTGTCTTTGTCATACAATCGGCTCGTGACCGCCGCCGCCAGATCCGGATCCGGATACCTGATCGCGGCGCTGTCGGTAGCGGGAATTACTCTTGTCGGCCACCGCTGGCTCCATCTGAATCCGACCACGATTGCGCTCGCCTTCCTGCTCGGCGTGCTCGGGATCTCCGCTTCCTGGGGCTTGCGGCAAGCGGTTTTCATGTCGGTGATCGCCACTCTCGCATTCAATTACTTTTTTCTGCCTCCAGTTGGCACCTTTAACATCTCCGAGCCGCAGAACTGGATCGCACTCTTCGCTTTCCTGGTCACCGCGGTAACTGCGAGCGAACTGTCGGAGCGCGCCCGGCGCGCAGCGCGCTCTGCCATCGAGCGCCGGCAGGAACTGGAACGCCTCTACGCATTCAGCCAGTTGCTGCTTTCGAGCGACAACCCGGCCGAGTTGTTGAACCTGATTCCCCGCTATATCGTCGAGTCATTCGGCATCCGCTCAGCGGCGCTTTCTTTGTCCAGCCGCAGCGACGTGTATCGCTCTGGCCCCAATATCGACGGATTGGAATCGTGCGATCTCCAATTGATCGGCTTGCGCGGTGAACCCCGAATCGATGCTGTCCATCAATTGGCCTTCATGCCGCTGCGCATGGGGATGCGCGTGGTGGGCTGCATGGGCGTCGCCGGTGCGGCGCTCTCGCGGCAAACGCTGGAGGCCATCGGCAGCCTGGTGTCCATCGCTATCGAGCGCGCGGGCGCCGTCGAAAGACTCAGCCGCGCTGAGGCCGCGCGCGAAAGCGAGCAATTGCGTTCCGTCCTGCTCGATTCGGTCACCCATGAGTTCCGCACTCCACTCACCGCCATTAAAGCGTCGGTGACGTCGCTGCTCGGCAGCCGCAGCCATTTACAGGATGGACAGCCGCAGGAGGGTCATTCGCCGGAAGAGAGACAGGAACTGCTGACCATCATCAACGAGGAGAGTGATCGGCTGAACCGTCTGGTCGGAGAGGCCGCCGAGATGGCGCAGTTGGATGCCAACAAAGTGGAATTTCGTTTTGAATCCGCGCCCATCGGCGACGTGGTCGAGGAAGCGCTTGCCGAACTGAAACAACTTCTCGCGCAGCATCCCGTGGATGTCAGAATCCCCGCTGGCCTTTCCAACGCGCGCATGGATGCAGCTCACGTCAAGGAAGTCCTGGTGCACCTGCTCGAGAACGCTGCCAAGTACTCACCGGCCGGTGCTCCGATCCGCATCACGGCGGAAGCCAAGGACGACTCACTCGTCATCAGTATTGCCGATCGCGGTCCTGGCATCGACGATTTTGAGCAATCCCTCGTCTTCGAAAAATTTTACCGCGGACGAAACCAGCGCGTGCAAGTCCACGGGACGGGCATGGGACTCGCGATCTGCAAAGCCATCGTAGAAGCCCACGGCGGGCGGCTGGGAGTTACCAGCCAGTTGGGGCACGGGTCGGTTTTTTACTTTAGTTTGCCGGTGGGGTGATGGAGACGGGTGCTTTGGGATGGGGAGTGTAGTTGACGAGGAACCGCCACTCGCGACCCCATCAATGAGTGAAATGGCGATGCCACTTTGTTCCGCACCACTGTAAGAACCTCGGCCAACTCAGGCCAGGTTCCGGGAGACAGCTCCGCCACCGTTAGATTTGCTCCTCCAGGAGTTGACCTCCTGCCGAAGCGTACGGAGGCCGCTGAGGGCGTCGCTCAGTCGCTCGTGTTCGGCGGAGAGGGGTTTAGTGAGAGTCTCTTGAATCCGGTCAAGGATCGCTTTATGCGCGTCGGCAATGAGGGGCGGGAGTTTAGCCGGATCGGTTTCCAGGATGGCAAGTTGATAGAGTTCCTTCCAATCCTGCTGGCGGGGCATGCCGTTGGTTGACATGACAAATCCTTCGGCTGGCAACAATTCTTTGCCCACCTAGGGGGCCATCTGTCGGGTAGGCTAAAAGAAGTATTACCGAAGAATTCACGCTTGTCGGTCCGATCAGCAACATTTTGATGTGCGGTTCCGCACAGAAATTAATTCGCTTCTGTTTCCCAAGCCGTTAGCTGTCGTTGCACGATTCCATAGCAATCACACGCTGCGTCTTCGAGTTTTTTCCGGCTCAATATTTTGACACTCCCCCGTGTGTAAGAAATCAGTCCCGCCTTTTGCAATGTGCCCGCGGCCACAGTCACACTTGACCGGCGCGTTCCCAGCATCGTCGCCAGGAATTCCTGGGTTAGCGGAAGGTCGTCTTCGAGTATCCGATCGTGGCTCATCAAGATCCACCTGGCCAATCGTTCGACCACGTCGTGTAATCGATTGCAGGCTGCGATTTGCGTGGTCTGCATCGCCAGGCGATGAGCAAAACGATGCAACTGCTTTTCCAGGCCGGGACATTGCTGGATAAGTTGCCGGAGTGTATCGGCATCGCACCGGTAGGCCGTGCCATCTCCCTGGGTTATGAGTCTGGTCGGGCTGCTATGGTATCCCACAAGGAGAGGTACACCCACAAAGCCTTCTTTGCCAATGAGGCCAACCTCCACGGATTTTCCGTCAGGCTGAACCGCCAGAACTGAAACCACTCCTGCGTTGACGAAGTAACCAGATTTGATGGTTTCTCCGGCCTCGTGAATCACCTGGTGAAGTTTCAGCCGCACCAATTCCAGTTTTGGAAGCACCCGGTCGTATTCTTTGCGCGGGAGACTGAGCAGAATTTTGTTGGTAATTGCTTTTCCGTCACCATCGATCGGGGCTTTTGCAGCGGAGGCGGAAACAGACGGTCTTTTCACCATAACGGCTCCTTGCGTGCCAGCGAAAACGCTGTCTGATTTCGCAGGGAACCGTCACCCTGACGGGGCGCGGCGGAAAAGTGCTAGAAGAGACTCTTTCAGACTACTCCCTATTTAACCGTCTGTCCCGGAATTCGCATTTGTCGTCCCTATAGCCGTTCGTCACCGAACCATCTAATGTGCGCTAGCGTACAGTATTCAGGGTGTTTACTCCCGCGGCTCAGGGCGTAGGGTGGAATGGTCCTTCCTTACCGTCGTTCCGTCGGTTCTGGCCATCGACAGTGCGACGGGGCACGGCCAGCCCCTGCCAAGGGCATCCGAGGCTGTTTTGTCCTACTCAGTTCTGATCGTCGACGACAGTGCTCTGATCCGCCATTCGCTCCGGTCTTGCCTTGAGCAAAACCCGGATTGGCGGGTCTGTGGCGAGGCAGAAGATGGCAAGGCAGCTGTTGAAAAAGTCAAAGAACTGAAACCCGACGTAGTGATTTTGGATTTGCAGATGCCCGTGATGGACGGACTCGCGGCCGCACGACAGATCAGTGTCGTCGCTCCGAAAACGGCAATGATAATGTTCACAATGCACAGCGACGGGCAACTCTTGAAGGCCGCTCGGGCGGCGGGTATCAAAGACGTGGTGTCAAAGTCCGAGGGAATTGCCGACCATCTGCTAGCTTCGCTGAGAAATGCGTGCAACAACTCGAGGGAGCAAAGAGCAAGCTGAAGAAAACCAGGCTTACGCGCTCTCCATCGTTGAGGCTGGTAGGCCCGCTTGGATTCGAACCAAGAACCAACAGCTTACGAGTCCTAACGCACCCTCCCAAGATCAATCAGATAGCGCCTCTCCCTCGGAAAACTCCGGCAAAGTCCTGCAAATGCGCAACCCCGCAATCCCCGCGCAACCTCGAATAGCCCCAAATTCCCCTTGACATAGCTCGCCGCGTGCGGATAATAAGGCAATTCTGGCTGCGCGCTCGAAAGCCTACGCCAGCCGGTCGTCACTAGCAATCCCTTCCCCTCGGTAATCCCTTCCCCTTTGGTTATCGCGCACGCAAATGGAGCCTCCTGTGCCCACAAGTACTTTGTGGTGGCCGACGATTGTCGTTGCGTCCATCGTTTTCTTTGCTCGAAACCTTCCGGCTTCAAACAACAAAAACTCTAGGAGGATATCTTTATGCCAAGAACAGTCTGGGTCATCGGTTTCGCTGCTGTGCTCTTGAGCGGTCTGCTGGGGCAGAGCCTCGCAATAACTACGGTGGCTGTAGGTCCCAGTACGTGCAAGTCAACTTTAAAACACTACTCGACCATTCAGTCGGCAGTGAGTGCAGTTCCGTGGGGTACGACCGTTATGGTCTGCCCGGGATCGTATCCCGAACAGGTCATTGTCAACCAACCGCTCACCTTGGAGGGAGTAACCGATGGAACTGGGAACGCGGCTGTCATCACTGTGCCGGGGGGTGGCTTGGTGCAGAACGGCACTTCCGCTAGTTTCGGACCTGTAACGGTGCAACTGCTGGTGCAGAACACAGTCGGAGTGACCATCAAGAACCTTGTTGTGGATGGTAGTGGAAGCACCTGTCCAGCTGGCTCCAACCGCAACGTCGGCATTGGGGTTTTTGATGTTGGTACCGCAAATGACGGCACTACCGCGGCAACGATCGCAAATATAGTGGTCCGCAATGAGCTAGCGTGTTTTGGGGATGGTATTCTGGCCGACACTTCCTACATCACGATTACCGGCAGCGAAATCCACGATATCAACCAAACTGCCATCGATGCCTATAGCGCGAAGTACAGCATCACAAACAACAGCATTCAACGCGCCCACGCCTATGGGATCGTTCTCCTCAACAATGCCAGCGGTTCGGTCGTCTCCGGAAACGATGTCTCGGACGGCACTAACGGCATTTTGTCCGAAGGTCCCAACTCAGCAACCATCTCGAAGAACACCTTGCTCAACGATTACTATGTCGGCATCTGGATATACTATGCATATCACCAGACCGTAACCAATAACGTGGTAAGCAACTCGTGGTGGCCCTTCGTAATCCGAGGAGGGTACCTTGACACTGTGCAAAACAATAAGTTCAGCGATGCCTTGTACGACGGCATCCTCGACTATTTTTCCTTCGGTGGGAATAACATCACCAAGAACACGTTAAACGAAGCGCAATTCGGGATCTTCGCCGACGGTACTACGGGTGGGGACACCTTGGTTCCCAACACCTTTTACAATACGGTGACCACTATTGACCCCGGACCGCCCCAGGCACCGACCGATCCGGTGCAACCATAGGGATCCGACGGCGAGAGGTCTTCCTCTGAGATAGAGTCGTGGGATCAGCCGATGAGTATCCGTCGTTCCGTCCAGGAGGCGGTCTTCTTACCGCCCGCCTCTTGGGTTTTCTCCGCGACCCGCTTTACGCGATCGCGGTAACTGTCCTCGGTGGGACCCAGGCCAGCCTCTAGGTCACGGCGAGAAGCCCAACATCGCGTTGCGGTTCTGGGTAGGCGCTTGCCCTACGCCCGTAGTGACCGGGCGGGAAGAGTGGTTGCGTGTACGTGCCACGGGGCTCGCGACGTTATTCCGGGAGCGGACATCGCGTGGGTCGATCGGCCGGATGTCAAAACAACTCCGCAAAAAACTCAACTCCCACGCAACCTGCAGTTAGAAGCGAAACGGCAATTCCGCCGGAAGTAGTTGAATCGAGTGGTGGGCCCGCTTGGATTCGAACCAAGAACCAACAGATTATGAGTCTGCTGCTCTAACCGTTGAGCTACGGGCCCCCGCGCTTTCCATATCTTAATCTTACACATTCACCCCACAAGGTGTGGCGCGGGCGCCCCCGCCCGCGAAGGCTGCCAAGGAGGCACGCAGCCGGTTACCACCGTCACGCGTCACGTACCACAGCGTCGGCGCCCACGGCAACGTCGTCGTATGATTACGAAAGAAACCTTCAGCGGTATGAAAAAGCTGCGCTTCCTGCTTTCGTTGACCAATGACGATAACGATTACCAGATAGAGCAGACCTCCGCTGCCCGGCACGCGGCCCGCAAACTGGGAGTTGACCTCGAAGTTGTCTATGCCGGCAACGACGGCATCAAGCAGAGCCAGCAACTGCTGTCCAGCATCCAGTCCTCTAGCGCCCCGCGACCCGACGCCATCATCTTCGAACCGGCCGGATCGACTGCGCATCCTCAGATCGCGCGCGCCGCCGCCACTGCTGGCATTGGAGTGGTGTTGCTGAATCGCGAAGCCGACTACATTTCCGAGCTCCGCCGTGTTTTCCACGTTCCCGCATTTACCCTGACTTCGAACCACGAAGAGATTGGCCGCATCCAGGGGCAGCAGCTGAGCGCTGTGCTGCCCGCTGGCGGAATCGTGCTCTACATTCAAGGTCCCGCTGAAAGCCCAGCCGCCAAACAACGCTACACCGGTTTGCTCGAAACCAAATCCGATGGCGTGCAACTTCGCGTCCTCAAGGCGCATTGGACCGAAGCAAGCGCCTACAAAACGGTCAGCTCGTTTCTCCGTCTTTCGACTTCCCGACAGGCGCAGATTGAAGCGCTCTGCGCGCAGGACGATTCCATGGCCATGGGAGCGCGCAAAGCCTTCGAAGAATGCCGCGAACTGCATGAGCAGTGGCAGAGGATGCCGTTTCTCGGTTGCGACGGACTGCCAAAAACCGGGCAAGACTGGGTGCGGCGCAAGCTGCTGACCGCCACTATTTTCATTCCGCCGAATGCTGACTTAGCGATTGAGACGATGGTGAAATCGATTGCCACCGGAACGCTGCCGCCGGAGCGCACATTCACGACCGCCAAATCCTTCCCCACCGTGGAAGTCCTCAAGCAACAATCATCGTCACACGCGCGCGCCGCATCCCGCTAAGCGGAATTGCTCAAACCCAAATTCTTGCGTGTATTCGTGCGCTTAGGAAACACTGGTGTAGTTCTTATTGAGCGAAGCGAACGTAGGGACCCCGCTGCGCCGCTTAAGTGCAAGGATGGACAAACAAAACACCAAGCGAGCGGCGCTCGCTTGGACAGCCCGGGGCGGCTGTCCCTACGAATTTATGCAAGAACTTGCGGCGACATGACTCTAGTGCGTGGTGGGTGGCGCGGACGGCGGCGGCGCTGCCGGAGGAATTACCGCCGTACTGTTGTTCACCAGATCTTTTAATTCCTTACTGGGCTTGAAGAACGGAATCTTCTTTGCCGGAACTTCCACTCGGTCGCCTGTTTTCGGATTCCGCCCTACGCGCGACTTGCGCTGGCGCGTGCGGAAGCTGCCAAACCCACGTATTTCGATCTTGTCGCCCACCCGCAGCGAGCGCACCACGCTGTCAAAGATCGTGTCCACAATCACTTCGCTGTCTTTGCGGGTGAGTTCCGCCAGCCGGGAAACTTCTTCGATCAGGTCAGCTTTCGTCATAAGCCTTTGCTCCCTTTTGGGGCCGGTCCCTTTTTGGGATTGCCCGCGCCCGAGGACATCGTCGCCGCCGCTGCCGCACTGCGCCTGTCTATAACCTTCTCAAATTTAAGGGGTTCTATGCAAGTAGGGAAGCGGGCACCTGGAAAGAGTTCCCAGTTCTCAGTTCTCAGTTCTCAGTTCTCAGTTCTCAGAAAGAGTGCCGGTGTCCGTCACCGAGAACCGAGACCTGAGAACTACTGCTCTCCGCTTCCAAGGCGGCTGCACCCAACTACTTCCAAAGATAGTAAAAACCGACCTGCTGCTCCAAAAGCTTCTCCCGTGTAGGCAAGTAGTCGGAAACGTCGCCAAACAGCAGATCGAGCCCCGACCGCCTCTGCTTCGGCGGGTAGACAAGCGTCGGTTCGCCGGAAATATTCACCGCCCGAGCCGTGTCCTTCACCGCCCCTTCGAAGTCTGCGATCTGATCCACCAGTTTCAGCGAAAACGCCTGCTCGCCGGTCCAGACTTTCCCGTTCGCGATGGCGCGGATGTCATCTTCTTTCGCATGCCTCCCATCGGCCACCGCCTGGATGAACTGGGTATGCATGTTGTCAATCAAGCCCTGCATGTACTCGCGTTCCGCGGGAGTCATCTCGCGCGTCGGGTTGCCCGTATCTTTGAATTCTCCCGCCTTCAGCGTGATAGCGTGCAGTTTCGCCCAGTGCAGGAGCTCGCCGTAGTTCACCCACTCGGCAATCACTCCGATCGATCCCACGACGCTTCCCTTGTCCGCATAAATCTTGTTGGTAGCAGACGCCACGTAATACGCCCCGCTAGCACCCACCGTCTCAATCGAAGCCACAATCCGCTTTTTCTTTTCGTCCCGAATCCGCTTCACTTCACGGTAGATCTCTTCCGACGCAGCCACGCCGCCTCCGGGCGAATTCACATGGATGATGATGGCTTTGACGGAATCGTCCTGGGCAAACTTCTTGAGCTGTGGGACTATCTGCTTGGGAGAGAAAATTACGCCATCCAGTTCAACCACGGCAATCCTGGACCCGAAGGCGGAAAATGATTCTTCATCCCTACCGCCGAAACTCAGGAACACCAGCGTAAACACTGCGACGACGAATAGCGCAAACAGCCCGCCGCCCACCAGAAACCATACCCAGATTCGCGAACGCCCTTCAGCCATGATCAGACGAGTGTAGCACTGGGCGTTTCAGCCATGCAGGGAAGAACTTACTTAATGTCAAAGTTTCTCGGATCGAGAGATATGTTGTGGGATATTTTTGCCTCGGTCACCTCAAACTGGCTGATCGAACTTGCCGACCCTCGGCCGATGTTCCTCCCACCTCCTCCCGAAGTGAACTGTATGGTCCAGCGGCCAGGTAGTGAGAGATTGTCGATGTTCTTGAAATCCGCAAAGCGTTCTTCTAGCCGGAAACGTCTTTCCTCCTGCCCTGCCGACGCCGTAGGTCCACCACCTGCCCTGGCCATGACCGAATATGAGTAAACGGTCATGACGTGCCGAGCGGTATCGGGCTCAAAATAGAGTTCGATCTGCAGGTCGCTACCTCTCTTCGGGATGTAGTCGACTCGATGAAGCTCACGGCCGTCTACTTTCTTCATGCCTTGATCCTGCAGTTTCGCACGACGCTCGTCCAAGTGGGAAAGAGCCCAGGCGGTCGACAGGGTGCCGCCCCATAGGCCTTCGGTAAGAACCTCATTGTGCTCGAACACAAACTCGCCTAGTGCGGAATAGGTGCCGGGTCTCACCTGTTTGACAGCGGTCTTCTTGCCGTCGCTCGCAAACTGCTCGCCCCAGTAATCGGGGCTCGGTATTTTCAGCACTGAGACGAACTTGTCGCCCTCCGAGACGAACTGCAGAGTGCCGTTTACGATCCCAGCAACGTTCAAATATTGGAAACTCAAGTCCCCTAGGACCAACTGGTTTTTCACTGCCGCTCGGGCCTGCTCCGTGCCGATGGAATTCAAATGCTGCTTGACGAAGTCAGCGGCTTGAAACTCATCCTTGGCTACGCTAACCGAAAGCAGAGCCACCAGCGCTACAAACACCGCGGGGGATCGCATCGACCACCTCCGATCGACATTTCTTACTTGTCGAAGGCAGTCAGTATAGCCCACAATTGCCCCCGACTTGGCGTACACTCGTCACGCACATGCGTGATCCTGTCGAACTCGAAGTCTTCAAGAACCTCTACCACTCCATCGCCGAAGAGATGGGAGCCGCGCTGCGCCGCACTTCCTTTTCCCCCAATATCAAAGAGCGCCGCGACTACTCCTGCGCTGTCTTCGATTCTGAAGGCCAGGTCATCGCCATGGGCGATCACATGCCAGTGCACCTGGGCTCCATGCCGATGTCGGTTGCCGCTGCTATAGATCAATGTGAACTCGAACCGGGCGACGTCGTCATGCTCAATGATCCTTTCCGCGGCGGCACCCACCTCCCCGATATCACGATGGTGATGCCGGTGCACCTTTCCCACTCAGGAATCAAGCGTGGGGACGGGGCTCGGCCCCGTCCGGGCGGGGCACAGCCCCGCCACCACACAACGCCCGACTTCTATGTCGCTTCCCGCGCCCACCACGCCGATGTCGGCGGAACATACCCGGGCTCCATGGGCCCATGTCGCGAAATCTACCAGGAAGGCTTCCGCATCCCGCCCGTCAAAATCATGCGGGGCGGAAAACTTGTTGCCGACGTGCTCGCCCTCCTCCTCAGCAATGTCCGCACGCCCGAAGAACGCGAAGGCGACCTCGGCGCTCAAATTGCCGCCTGCCAGACCGGATCCCAGCGCCTTCGTGAAATCTGCGCCAGCTACGGAATCGCCCGGGCCAGACAAGCCGCCGCCGACCTGCTCGTCTATTCCGAGGAAATGATGCGAGCCTTTCTGCGCACCATCCCGCCCGGTCGCTACCAGGCCGAGGACTTTCTCGATGACGATGGTGTCGAAGACAAACCCGTACGCATCGCCGTGACCATTCACATCGGGGCTTCATCCAAGAAGAAATCCTCCGTAGAGACGCGGCTTGCCATGTCTCCCGCGTCAAGAAGGAAGAAGCAGTCCGACCAAGTCACCATCGACTTCACCGGCAGCGACCCACAAGTCCAGGGCGCGATCAACGCGGTCGAGGCGATCACCTACTCCGCCTGCTTCTACGTCTTCCGCTGCCTGCTTCGCGAAGACGTGCCCGCCACCTCCGGCCTCATGCGTCCCATCCGTGTCATCGCTCCATCGGGAACCGTGGTCAACGCGAAACCTCCCGCCGCTGTTGCTGGCGGCAATGTCGAAACTTCGCAGCGAATCGTCGACGTGCTGCTGAAAGCGCTGGCGCAGGCAATTCCCGACCGCATCCCGGCCGCGGCCTCCGGCACCATGAACAATCTCACCATCGGCGGCATCGATCCACGCTCAGGCGAGCCCTTTGCCTATTACGAAACCATCGCCGGCGGCATGGGCGCGCGTCCTACCAAAGACGGAGTCTCCGGTGTCCACACCCACATGACCAACTCCCTCAACACTCCCGCCGAGGCCCTCGAATACGCCTATCCGATTCGGCTCTGGCAGTATTCTTTACGCTCCAAAAGTGGAGGTGCAGGCCTCCATGCCGGGGGAGAGGGAATCGTCCGTGAAATCGAAGTCTTAACCGACGCTCAGGTCACTCTGCTCGCCGACCGCCGTTCCCGCGGACCCTACGGCCTGGCTGGCGGAGCCGATGGCGCTCCCGGCCGCACCCTGATCATCCGGCGTGATGGCTCTGCTGAAGAAATTTCCGGCAAGACCAGCGTTCGCCTGCGTTCTGGAGAGAGAGTCCGCATAGAATCCCCTGGCGGCGGTGGCTGGGGCAGGCCAAATGCAATCTGAACCGCAGAGAACGCAGAGTGCGCAGAGAAAATTGTTCACCACAGAGGACACAAGGGAACACAGGGGAAAACTAGTTAGACAAAACTCTGCGTTCTCAGCGCACTCTGCGGTAAATCTCACTTTTCGCTAGAATTCAAACTGCAGAGTTCTGGGGAGTACCCACGATGAGATTCTTGCGTCCTTTTATTTTCGCAGTGGTTCTGGCGTCAGCCTTCTTCT
>Ga0185299_10007084_pt1 | contig 11654 bp, 7 predicted proteins | sample PaiPotPPA55metaG_FD_128002 | JGI IMG/M metagenome (GOLD analysis project Ga0185299, IMG submission 128002) | Iron sulfur acid spring bacterial and archeal communities from Banff, Canada, to study Microbial Dark Matter (Phase II) - Paint Pots PPA... ...
CGCCGGCGCCATGCGCTGCATCCACCATGCTGGCTTTCCACAGTGGCGCGCCACTTGAGTCGGCATCGTATGCGTAAACGCTGTCGTTTTCCGTGGCGAGGATCACTACATTGTGGACGCCACCATTAATGGTGACGCCCGGTACGTAGAGCGGCTGAGCATATACCTGGCCGTCCGAAGACATGGCGAAAAGCTTGCCGAACTTGTTGGTGTTCACATTACTCGTGTTCAAGATCGTTTCGGACGTGTTTTGTCCGGTTCGCGCATTGTCATTGTGCTGCGTCAGTACGGAGACCTGTCCGAAGGCCGGCACTACAACCGAGCAGAAAAGAACGAATACACCAAAACTCCAATAGACGTTGAAATTGAAAACGACACCAACGAGGCGTGCGAGGATAGCGATGAGAGGCGACTCCGTTTTCCACATCGGACGACCCCTGGTTGGAGTAGTAACGCCGCGGCGGCGGACTGGAAGCCGAAAGACCTTAACACAAACGCACCAATGAATGAAGGCGAACGTAACTAAATCTAAGTTGCAGGGGGACTAGAAGTTCTAGAACTTGAGCCGCACTATACTCAATTGAACAACTCAACCCAAACGGAATCAAGAGGCGATTCTATTTCCTACTGCACACCAGTTACTCGTAGGTTCGTCGGCGGCGCAGGACCACCACCTATGTCTGTCGCCGTGAAGCTTTTCAGTCCAAAATCCGAGAGATTGCCGGAGAAAGTATAAAATCCCATACCAGGAGAACCACTCGTATAGGTGGTATCGCGGCCCGTAAGCTCCACAGCTCCATTCTTGGTAATGGTAAAGTTTCCATTCGCGTCAACAGTTGCCTTTAGATCGTCTCCGTTTGTACAGCCAACGGAATTGTTCACTGCTATGCCGGTAAACTGTCCGAGTGGGCCGTTCCATCGGACCAAGCCCATATAGTTCCCGCCCGACACGCTACAGTTAATCTCGTATCCGGTGATGCTGTTCGTTGAGATCGTCGTCAGAAGACGAAGCTCTACCTCATCAAATCCGTTGGTAAGTGTCCCGTTGGTGTAAACTATCCCTTCCACCATTTGTACTTTGTTCCATGTACCTTTAAGAATCGCCGTTGAATCGTTACAGTCTTGTCCTACTACCCCCGAACATGAGCTACTTACGACCGTCCCGAATGCCTTCCCTGGCGTCGTCTGCACATCTCCAAAACAAAATGCGGGAGAGGTAAAGCAGCCATTTCCCGCCGCGTGCCCGCTAATCCATACACCGCCCTGCGAAATAGGGTTTTCAGTTGCGGGAAAGGTTGTGCTGAAAGGATGGGATTGCGTCATTGCATTCGGAACGATACAAACGATGATAATGAATACAATAAGCGACAGTTTTCTCATAGTTTTCCCATTTCGAAATATTTTGCTGTCTTGCAAGCAACTTAGCAGGATTAAGCAGACCTGACAACTGGTCCCTAGGTACAGGTTCCGTACCTGTCCCAGCGGTCTGATCTCGGACAATCCCAGTCCAGTAGCCATAATTTGAAATCGTCGTTTCGAGTACACCTTGGCTCGCATTCTTGTAAGAAAAGCCTGGTGAACTTCAAATGCCAACGCCGACTTACGGCGATAGAACGCTTCGGAATAGTCTCTCGGCGAATTACACTCCATCCCGCGCAATCGCACAAGCGAGAAAAAGGCCCGGAGTTTGGTCTGTCCCTGTACCCAATCCTGGGAATGTTTCGAGGTCCGTATCTGACAGCAAAAGAAGGCTTTGCTTAAATCCAGCGAAAAAAGGGACAGTACCTAGTACCTGTCCTTGAAATGTACCCCCGTCCAGTAGATTCAGGTGCGCCCTTCTTATAGGCTTTCTGACTGAGCTTCAGAGGTGAAAAAATGAGGGGGAGAGTGTCCTGCGATGGGGCGATCGAGGTATTTTGCGGCGAAGCGCCCCACCCTCCGCAAAATATTTCACGCTTTTGCCGTTTTGGCCTCTGGTCTGTCGCTAGTTAGCTGCGCTGTCACAAGCAAGGGTTCTTCGCCTGCCACGAATGCTTCAATTAGCATTACTCCGTCGCTCGTCAGCTTCGGTGATGTAAAAATTAAGAGCGAAACAAGTCAAACGCTAAGATTATCCAACACTGGCACGACCGATCTTGCGATTTCGCAGGCCACTCTCAGCGGAACAGGCTTCAGCATGTCGGGGCTTAGCGCGCCTCAGACGGTGGCTGCGGGCACGAGCATGAACTTCACGGTTTCGTTTCAACCCACGACGACGGGAGCAGCTTCGGGCAGCATTTCGATCAGCAGTAACGCCAGCAGTACGCCTCTCACCGTCAGCCTCACCGGTACAGGAGTCACCACATCCACTCCCGCGATCAGCGTCACGCCTACAGCTGTCAGCTTCGGCAACCTGACGGTCAAGACTTCAGCCAGCCAAATTGTGAAGCTCTCGAATACCGGCACCGCCGATCTTGCGATTTCGCAGGCCACTCTCGCCGGTACCGGCTTTAGCATGTCAGGGCTGACGGCGCCTCTCACTTTGACTGCGGGCACGAGCATGAACTTCACGGTTTCATTTCAACCCATGACGACAGGAGCAGCTTCGGGCAGCATTTCGATCAGCAGTAACGCCGGGAGTACGCCTCTCACCGTCAGCCTCACCGGTACAGGAGTCACCACATCCACTCCCGCGATCAGCGTCACGCCTACAGCTGTCAGCTTCGGCAACCTGACGGTCAAGACTTCAGCCAGCCAAATTGTGAAGCTCTCGAATACCGGCACCGCCGATCTTGCGATTTCGCAGGCCACTCTCGCCGGTACCGGCTTTAGCATGTCAGGGCTGACGGCGCCTCTCACTTTGACTGCGGGCACGAGCATGAACTTCACGGTTTCATTTCAACCCATGACGACAGGAGCAGCTTCGGGCAGCATTTCGATCAGCAGTAACGCCGGGAGTACGCCTCTCACTGTCAGCCTCACTGGTACAGGTGTTACCGCTTCTGCTCCTGCGATCAGCGTCACGCCTACAGCTGTCAGCTTCGGCAACCTGACGGTCAAGACTTCAGCCAGCCAAACTGTGAAGCTCTCGAACACCGGCACCGCCGATCTTGCGATTTCGCAGGCCACTCTCGCCGGTACCGGCTTTAGCATGTCAGGGCTGACGGCGCCTCTCACTTTGACTGCGGGCACTAGCACGAACTTCACGGTTTCATTTCAACCCTTGACGACAGGAGCAGCTTCGGGCAGCCTTTCGATCAGCAGTAACGCTAGTCCTTCTCCCCTCACGATCAGCCTCACCGGAACGGGCGTCGCTGCGACCGTTATCCTCACTCCAAGTGTCACGACACTGGCTTTCGGCAGCGTAACCGTCAACGCAACGGCTGCACAAAATGTTCAGCTCGCGAATAAAGGAAACGCACAAGTCAATATTTCAAGTGTGGTGGCTACAGGCGCGGGATTCAGTTCTACCGGCGGTTCGAACGTGACATTGGAACCAAATCAGTCGGTTACCGTTGTTGTGAGCTTCGATCCGCAAACGCAGGGGACTTTTTCTGGGACTCTTTCGATCGCGAGTAACGCGTCGCCTCTCACTATTCCGTTGTCAGGAACTGGCGCCGCTGCCGTACAGCACAGTATAACCATCGCATGGGATCCGAGCACCTCGAGTGGTGTGGCCGGGTATTTTGTGTATCGCAGCACGAGTTCAAGCGGCTCTTTCACAAAGGTGGGCTCAACGAACAATTCCACTACCACTTTTACTGACACGACCGTGCAGGGAGGTCAGACTTATTTTTACGAGGTAGCGTCAGTCGACTCCAACAATGTTGAAAGTAATTTCGATGGTCCGGTGCAAGCAACTACGCCCTAGACATGACCGACGTTGATTGGTTCGCTACACCGCTTACCAAGGCTCGAACTAGACGCCGGTGAAGAATCAGGCAGCGAGAATCCCGATCGGTGTGTATCTGCCCTTCTGCACTCCTGCATGCCGTGACTACTCGCAGTAGTTATTTCTCATTGCGCTCTCACGAAACAACGCAGCGAGACGTTTTGCATGCTCGCGTCTTTTAAATATGCAGTAACTCAGGCGGAGCAGCGGAGGGTCTCAATCGAGTTCGAAGGCGGACTTGTAGTCTTTCGTGAGGTTTGGATCCTGGTCTTCCTTGCGCAGAAAACAATTGCCGATGGCAAGCACTTCCATATTTGTGGCCATAAAGCACCGAAAAGCGTCTTCAGGAGTGCCCACAATGGGCTCGCCTCGGACGTTAAAGCTGGTGTTCACAATCACGGAGCATCCCGTGCGCTGGTTAAATCGCTGGATAAGAGCGTGATAGCGAGGATTGGTTTCCTTATGCACGGTCTGGATGCGAGCTGAGTAATCGACGTGCGTAACTGCAGGAATGTCACTGCGCGTCACATTGAGCTTTTCGATGCCAAATAGTCTTTGCTCGGCGCCAGTCATGGGCTTACGACGCTGTTCCAGCACATCCGCAACGATTAACATGTAAGGACTGTCTTGATCGAGTTCAAACCATTCGCACACATGCTCGCGCAATACGGAGGGCGCAAACGGGCGGAAGGATTCGCGAAACTTCACTTTGAGGTTCAGCATCGACTGCATTTTGGGAGAGCGCGCGTCACCCAGAATTGAACGGCCACCCAATGCGCGCGGGCCAAATTCCATTCTTCCTTGAAACCATCCGACCGCTTTCTCAGTTTGTAACGCGTCGACGCACGCATCGAGTAGTTGATCGTCCTCGAGCACCGTATATTTTGCGCCGGTCGTATTCAAGCGCTGTTCGATGGCCGCTTGTGAAAATTCAGGTCCAAGGTAAGAGCCCTTCATGTTGTCGCAGCACCTGTTTACCTTGCGCGGCTGGCCTTTGAACGAGTGATAGGCGGCAAGCGCCGCGCCTAGAGCCCCTCCGGCATCGCCGGCCGCAGGCTGAATCCAAATCCTTTCGAAATGACCGTCCCGCAGGAGTCGCCCATTCGCCACGCAGTTGAGCGCTACTCCTCCTGCTAGACACAGATTTTTTGCTCCGGTCTCAATCGCGAGGGCGCGCGTCATGCGCAATATCACTTCTTCCAACACAACTTGCACCGATGCGGCGAGATCCATGTGCCTTTGCGTAAGCAGTTCCTCCGGCTTCCGCCGCGGCCCTTCGAATAAGCTATCGAACCTGTTGTTCGTCATCGTCAGCCCGGTGCAGTAGTCAAAGTAATCGAGGTTTAATCGGAACGAGCCGTCGGCTTTGAGATCGATTAGATGATCTTGAATTTGCTTTGCGAATCGAGGCGAGCCATACGGCGCCAGGCCCATCACTTTGTATTCGCCGGAGTTCACTTTGAACCCGGTGTAATACGTGAATGCGGAATAGAGGAGTCCAAGGGAATGCGGAAAATGAATTTCCTTGATGATCTCCAAGTGATTGCCGCTGCCAAGCGCGACGGAGGTGGTGGCCCATTCGCCCACGCCATCCATGGTGAGAATGAGCGCGTTTTCAAAGGGCGAGGGATAAAACGCGCTCGCTGCGTGGCTCTGATGATGCTCGGCAAACAGCAGCCGACGTTCCCAATCGAACTCGTTACTGAATGGCTTCAGTTCATTGTGCAAAAGGTTCTTTTGAAACAGTTTTTCGTGCACCCAGAGCGGCATGGCCATCGCGAACGACCGCAGTCCTCGCGGAGCAAAGGCGACGTAAGTCTCGAGCAGACGTTCGAATTTCAGAAATGGCTTGTCGTAGAACGCGACGAAATCAACATCGGAGAGACCCACGCCCTCCTCTGCGAGACAATATTCGACTGCCTTCGAGGGGAACCGCGAGTCATGTTTCTTGCGCGTGAACCGCTCCTCCTGCGCCGCAGCGATGATTTCACCATCCCGCACGAGCGCAGCAGCGCTATCGTGGTAAAAAGCAGAAATGCCTAGAATTCGCATCCGCGAACAGTCGTTAGAAAAGCGTGTAGATAAATGGCGCGATTGCGCTTCCTTGCGCAAATACCAGAAGCGCCCCAAGCGCCAGCATCATAAGGAGGATTGGTAGCAGCCAATATTTTTTTCGCGTGCTTAGGAAAGCCCAAAAGTCTTTTAAAAACGACATCATCACACTCTCCTAAAATTGATTCGTCATCGTTTCAGGCGCTGGCCCTGGCGGCTGTCGTTCAATCCAGTAACTCCGCGCTTCGGGATCAGGTGATAGGCGCAACGGATCTTTTCCCAATATGCGAAACAGAAGCGCCGTAGGAGTAACCACTGCGTAGAACAACACCGCCGTGATCACCGGGCTGACGATGCGTCCCATAAGCAAGCCAAGCTTTGTCCAATATTTGTTCAAGGGACGCAGCCAGACCGGTTTCAGAATCCCGACGAAAAGAAACAATCCAGCGATCGGAAACGCCCACCAGCGCATCGGGTGATGTGTTCGCAATGGCGAGAAGCCGACGAGCGCAAAGAAAATGGCGAAAACAATTGCGAAAGCCCGGTCTGAAGAGCCCTGGCTCTCTTGTTTTCGCCCGAAATCCTCGTGTAACGTATCCCGAATCACTTTAGAAGTATAAACCAGCCTCTATAAACTCTGGAAGCGACTCTCGCCGCTGGGTTGCCGTTTCTGATCAGTTGCCATCCTCGCAGCCTGCGGACGCTGCCGGTCAGCATTGATCCATACAAGGCCAGCGATCATGAATAAAGCCGACAGAAAAACGTTGAATAACGAAAACGCACGCCCGCTAATCCGAACTAACAGCATTTCCAGGAGAATGGACGGCATGACGATCACTAACACCAGGATCAGCATCTCTCTGAGGCCCAGTGTAATCAATCGCCTTGCGGCAATTCCGAGCAGAACACCACCTGGAACGAAAACGAGAGCGTAATAGATGTAAGTATAGCCCTCTAATTCATTCGTCTTGATGTGTCGAATTAGCCGGGCGAGCGGCGCCCCGGGAGTGAGTTCATACCTCCGCGGATCGCGCTTGCCGTCAATATAGACTGAGAGATTCGAACCGTCGTACGAAACCAATATATCGCGAAGCTGGTTAAGAGCGAATACGTCTGGGATGTTCAAGAAAAGCAGGTCTCGCCGCGCGGAGAGAGGATTGCGAAACCAGAATACGAGGTTGCCATCTCGCTGCCGCAGACTCAAGTTTGCGAGGCCGTCCTGGTTCGAAATTGAAACGATTCGGCCTTCGGAGCCTTCGACTTCTGCCGGCGTACAAACAACGCGTATGGAGAAACTGTTCGCCTTTTGGATAGCCTGGATGAGATTGGACACGTCAGTCTGAGATGTTAACCAAGACTTTCCATTCAGATTGACCACGCCGCTATTCGGGACATCACGCATGCTCGGAGTCCATGTCAGCTCAGGAAGGAATCTTTTCTGATCTTCAAAGGACCGATTGCCCGAGAACAAATATGTTGCGAGGGGACTTGAAGCCGTTTCCGACGTTAATTTTTCCGAAGTAATTTCAGCCGCGAGGTTCGAAGGCAGCGCCCGAATCCAAAATTGAACCAGAGAGATGTCTCCCTTCCAAGCTCTGTCGAGGTGGCCCATGGCATCGTTTCCAACCACAAGTCGTGAATCGTGAATCCAGTTCGATAATCGCGATTCCGCCTGCAATGGAGCGGACACGACAAACCAAGTTGCAAAATAAAGAGGAACGATCCAAAGCGCTCGCCGTAATGTAATGAACCGCTCGAAGCGGGTCTCAGTCTCCGACGCGGACTTTAAAATTGACTTGCCTGCCATACCGAATAGGAGACAGCCGACGACGGCGCCTGTTGCGTTTGTAAACACATCTTCCCATCCTGAATCGCGGGTCGGGATGTAGATTTGCATCAACTCGATGCAATAAGACAAGAATGCTCCGGCCGCCATCGTGAGCAGAAGAATTGTCGCCCACGACTTTCCTTTCTCACGAAGTGTTTGTGAGAGCGCAAACCCGAAAGGGACAAATAGCAATATGTTCAGGAAAGCGTCAAAGGGTCCGCTAGTTTTTCCTCTGCCAACAAGAAGAAATGGTGATCTGTTTAGCGGCAGGTTCGTGTGTAAGGAGAATCGGAAAGGATACAGCGTGAGGAAAAGGATGCCGGCGACAGCAAGCGCCAGAATTCGATTTGACCAACCGGAAGCAGTATTTTCGGTCTGGAATCTTGACGCCTGATTCTTCATCGGTCTAGTTGTTTTAGCTTTGCCAGTTTAACATCTTGCGGAGAATTGCGCGGGGACGGGTGATCGTTGTCCTAGAAAGGCTTGGGGTCGAGGGCGAGCGTTTTTGCCTAACTGGCGAACATACTTCCTGATTATCAGACTTTCGGACTGACGTGATTTCGCACGATTAATTTTCGCTGGCGACAATACAGTTAGGATGGCCGCTGATGACGGTATCCGACTTGTCAGGCCCTAGAGCTAAATCGTGATAGATTCAGTCGCTACGCAGGAACTGAAATTCTGGTTTATTCCGTCAACGGAGATATGCTCGATGCGAATGCCGATTGTGTGGATGGTCGCCCTGATGATCTTAGTCCTCGCACTGCCACTTAAAATTGTTTACGCGCAGGCGAAAGACGAGACACCGGCGAGCAAACCCGAAGCTGCAAAGCCGCCAGAATTCAAACCAGAACAGCAGGCAAGCAAAGGCTCCGTCACCGTCGGAGGGAATCTCATCAACTACGACGCGTTCGCCGGCACTCTCGTCGTCCATACGAAGGATTGGGACGACGTCCCTCAGAATAAGGACAAGGACGACAAGAGCCAGACCCCTGAAGCCAGCATGTTTTACGTCGCGTATTTTAAATCCGATAATAAAAGTGCACCACGTCCAGTCACGTTCCTCTACAACGGCGGCCCAGGTTCTTCGACCGTGTGGCTGCATATGGGGGCATTTGGGCCGAAGCGCGTCGTCACTGCGGACGATTCCCACACTCCGGCGGCGCCCTATCCGGTGGTCAACAACGACTACAGCCTCCTCGATGTGAGCGACCTGGTATTCGTGGATGCTCCTGGAACCGGCTTTAGCCGAATCAGCGGCAAGGACCGGGAAAAAGCCTTCTACGGCGTCGATCAGGATGCACAGGCCTTTGCGGATTTCGTCGTGCAGTTTCTAGGGAAATATGGACGCTGGAACTCTCCGAAGTTTATCTTCGGCGAAAGTTACGGTACTACGCGATCCGCTGTGCTGGCCAACGTGCTCGAAACGGAACGCTTCGTGGATTTCAACGGCATAATTCTGTTGTCACAGATATTGAACTTCAATTTCAGCGCGGATGACCCGCAGTTTAATCCCGGTGTCGAATTGCCCTACCAACTCGCATTACCGACCTATGCCGCATCCGCCTGGTATCACCACAAGCTGCCGGATTCGCATCAGGAACTCGCGCCGCTGGTGGCGGAGGTCGAGCGATTTGCAATGACCGATTACGCGCAGGCGCTTGCGGCCGGGTCCGCGCTCGCCCTCGATCAGCGTAAGGCGATCGTCCTGAAGCTGCATCAGTACACTGGCCTCCCGGTCGAATACATCGAGAAAGCGGACCTGCGCATTAACGGCGGAGAATTCGAGAAAACGCTGCAGGACGACAGCAGTATGACGACCGGCCGGCTTGACACCCGATTCTCCGGCCCAACGTTGGATCCGCTCAGCAAGGAGGCGGAATATGATCCACAGGCGGCGGCAATCGGCTCGGCCTACGTTTCCGCGTTCAACGACTACGTGCGCAAGGAACTGAAATTTGGCGAGAACAAGATTTTTAAGCCTGAAATTGAGATCTGGAAATCATGGAATTTTCTGCACCAGCCTCCGGGATCTTCTCATCCGCTGCCGCAGGCGACGAACGTGATGCCCGATCTGGCGATCGCGATGAAATATAACCCGGACCTCAAAGTGCTGTTGAACGCGGGCTATTTCGATCTGGCCACGCCCTTTTACGAAGGGATTTACGAAATGCAACATTTGCCGATTCCATCTAAATTGCAGAAGAACATCGAATTTCAGTTTTATGAATCCGGGCACATGGTCTATGCGCGCGCGGCTTCGCTTAAGGCGTTGCACGACAATGTGGCAGCCTTCATCCTCAAGGCAGAGAATTCCAAGACCAACTAAAGGCATGGCAGGTTGAAAGCGTGAGTGGCCGGGGCGCCCAATTGGCATTGGATCTGCGGTGTCGTCACTTTCCTGGAGACCTTAGGGGAAGCAACCTAGCTGCTCGGCATTTTGGCGCTGATTTTGGGCTCAGCGAAAGGCAAGTCCTACGGCTCCTCTGGGACTGCGACCGACAAGTCTAGCATCGTCCTAGTTAAGGAACCTTCCGTGGCCCAGATCGCGCGGATTTGAGGCGAAAATCTGGCGAAACGTATCACTCCCGAACACCTGTACCAAGGGACAGTAGATTGGCCCTGTTCCCCCTTTGTAGGCTTTTGGTGCGGACGTAGAAGATGAAAAAGTGCGGGGGGAGAGTTTTCTGGAATGGGGCGAACGGTGTATACTGCGTCGAGACGTCCCGCCCACCGCATCCTATTCGATGTTGTCGCGTGTTTTGCCTGCAGTTTGTCGCTAATTAGCTGCGCTGTCACAAGCAAAGGTTCTTCGCCGGCCACAAACTCTTCAATTAGTGTTACTCCGTCGCTCGTCAGCTTCGGCCATGTAAAAATTAAGATCCAAACCAGTCAAACGTTAAGATTATCCAACACCGGCACGACCGATCTTGCGATTTCGCAGGCCACTCTCAGCGGAACCGGCTTCAGCATGTCGGGGCTGACCGCGCCACTGACGGTGGCTGCGGGCATGAGCATGAACTTTACGGTTTCGTTTCAACCCACGACCACGGGAGCGGCTTCGGGAAGCATTTTGATCACGAGCAATGCCAGCAGTACGCCCCTCGCCATCAGCCTTACCGGAACGGGCGTCACCTCATCCACTCCTGCGATCAGCGTCACACCGAGTGCCGTCAGTTTCAGCGACGTGACCGTCAAGACTTCAGCCAGCCAGACGGTGAAGCTTTCGAACACGGGTAGCGCCGATCTTGCAATTTCGCAAGCTACTCTCGCCGGAACGGAGTTCAGCATGTCGGGGCTCAGCGCCGCCCTTACAGTGGCAGCAGGCGCGAGCTTGGATTTCACGGTTTCGTTTCAACCCACGACCACAGGAGCAGCTTCGGGAAGCATTTCGATCAGCAGCAATGCCAGCAGTACACCTCTCACTGTCAGCCTCACTGGTACAGGTGTCGCAACATCCACTCCCGGGATCAGTCTCACGCCGAGCGCCGTGAGCTTCGGCAAGTTGGCCGTGAAGACTTCATCCAGCAAAACCGTTACGCTTTCAAACACCGGGACGGCGGCTCTTGCGATTTCGCAGGCTACTCTCACCGGGACGGGTTTTAGTATGTCAGGGCTCAGCGCGCCAGTGACGGTGGCTGCTGGCGCTACCATGAATTTCACGGTTTCGTTTCAACCCACGACCACAGGAGCAGCTTCGGGAAGCATTTCGATCAGCAGCAATGCCAGCAGTACGCCTCTCACTGTCAGCCTCACTGGTACATGTGTCGCAACATCCACTCCCGGGATCAGTCTCACGCCGAGCGCCGTGAGCTTCGGCAAGTTGGCCGTGAAGACTTCATCCAGCAAAACCGTTACGCTTTCAAACACCGGGACGGCGGCTCTTGCGATTTCGCAGGCTAC
>Ga0185299_10007086_pt1 | contig 11648 bp, 8 predicted proteins | sample PaiPotPPA55metaG_FD_128002 | JGI IMG/M metagenome (GOLD analysis project Ga0185299, IMG submission 128002) | Iron sulfur acid spring bacterial and archeal communities from Banff, Canada, to study Microbial Dark Matter (Phase II) - Paint Pots PPA... ...
GACGCGACTGGTGGCGGTGCAGCGCTGGCCGGTGGACGCGAACGCTCCTGCGAGCGTCGATTCCATTGCAAGTTGCAAGTCTGCGTCGGCAAGGACGACCACCGGGTTCTTGCCGCCCATCTCGCACTGAATTTTCTTCAGGCGCTGTGCACCGGAAGCGTACAGGGCGCAGCCCACTTCGTTCGAGCCTGTAAATGAAAGTCCGTGCACTAGCGGGTTTTGCACCAATTCGTCACCCGTGTCACGCCCGGAGCCCATCACTAGATTCAGTACGCCAGCGGGAAGTCCGGCCTGTTCGAAAATTTCCACAATGCGCATAGCGGTTAAAGGCGTAAGCGTTGCGGGCTTGAAAACGACGGTGTTGCCACAGACAAGCGCGGGAGCAATCTTCCAAACAGGAATTGCTACGGGAAAATTCCACGGGGTAATTGCGCCCACGACGCCAAGCGGCTGGCGAATCGTATAGGAAAAATTCTTAGGAAGCTCGCTGGTGAGTGTTTCGCCGTTCAACCGGCGCGCTTCGCCGGCCATGAATTCCGTAATGTTGATGGCGCGCTGAACTTCGCCCAGTGAATCCTTCAGCGCTTTGCCTTCTTCGCGGGTCAAAAGCCGGGCCAAATTTTCCTTTTGTTCCTGCATCAAGCGCGTGGCGTTGAAGAGAATCTTTCCGCGGTTTGGAGCAGGCGTTTCGCGCCAGGCAGGGAAGGCTTCTTTGGCCGCAGCGATGGCCTGTTTCATTTCTTCGCGCGTCGAGAGCGGAATGCGCGCCACCACTTCGTCGGTATTCGCAGGATTCCGCCGCTCGACAATCTTCGTCGAACGCGATTCCAGCCACTTGCCGCTGACATAATTTCTGCAAAGTGTTGCCGCGCTGGTCGCCGTCGCCATTAAACTCTCCAATCGATCTTAAACCCGGACCTCGCTGAAAGATTTGTCGAGGAGGCGGATGCCTTCCTCCACATCGGCTTTGGAAATATTCATGGGCGGCGCCATTCGAATCGTGTTGCTGTAGAGGCCGCCTTTGCCGACCAGGAGGCCGTTGGCGCGTGTGCGCTCCATGATTTGGTTTGCTTCCTGCGCGGCGGGCTCCTTGGTCTGGCGGTCTTTTACGAGTTCGAGGGCTTGCATCATGCCCATCCCGCGGACCTCGCCGATAAGCGGATATTTTTGCTGCAGCTCCTCGAGTTTCTTCCGGAAATAACCGCCCACCACATGGGTATTTTCGAGGAGATTTTCTTCCTCGATCACTTCGATCACCGCACGCGCAGCCACCGAAGTGACGGGGTTGCCGCCGAACGTAGCGATATTCAGCCCCTGAAATTTCCCGGCTAGCTCTGAGGTGGTGATGGTAACTCCCGCGGGCACGCCGTTGGCCATACTTTTAGCGGAGGTAATGATATCCGGGGTGACTTCCCACTGCTCGATGCCCCACCATTTTTTGCCGGTGCGGCCCCAGCCGGTCTGCACTTCGTCAGAAATAAAAAGCCCGCCATAATTTTTCACAATGCGATGGACAATTTTAAAATATTCCGGCGGAGGAGTGATGAATCCGCCGACGCCTTGAATCGGCTCGGCGATAAACGCAGCAATCGAGCCGCTGGTGGTTGTTTGAATGACGCCCTCCACATCCTTCGCGCAGGCCACGCCGCATTCCGGATATTTCAAGTGCAGCGGGCAGCGGTAACAATAGGGATTCACGGCGTGTGAGACGCCCACGCTAATGACTCCCGCTTTGCGCCACGCAGACTGTGCGGTGACGGATTTTGCCAGCGCGGAGCCGCCCGAATAAGCGTGACGCAAAGCGACGATGTCGTAGCTAGGGCTGGCGCTGCGAGCGAGAAGGATGGCCGCTTCGTTCGCTTCGGTGCCGGAGCTAGTGAAAAAGCTCTTTTGCAATTTTCCAGGCGTAATCTCAGCCAGCTTTTCCGCGAGCGCGACGATGGCTTCGTTAGGGAACAGCGTGGAAGTGTGCTGGAGCTTGTTCACCTGGGCGTTGATTTTCGATGTGACTTTCGGATTGCAGTGACCCACGCCAATGGTGACAATGCCGCCAAAAAAGTCGAGGTACTTGTTGCCCTCCAGGTCCCAAAGATACTGCATCGAAGCGTGGTCGGCGACCAGCGGGTGCTCATAATAATTCGCGACCGACGGCCATATAAATTCCTTGTGCTTGCGTATGGCTTCTTCGCTGCGCGTAACGGTAAGTTTCGGCGTGGTGGTCATGCTGTCCTTTCCATTGGATGCATACCCAACTGGGATTGCCAAGAAGTTTACTCCGCGCTGCGCACTGCGGCAAGCAAGCACCGCGATGGCACCAGCCCAATTTGTCCGGTAGGTGCGAGTCGCCCCGAGGGTCGAATGGTGCGCTTGTTGTGCGTACGGCATCGTTGAGAAGGATGCTATTTCAGGCTGAAATATGCACCCCTTTTTGAGGTTACTCCTCGTATAATCCGCCGGACGAAGACATGCACCGAATCCTCAACAGTCTATTTCGCGGATTTACGCGTGTATTCCCCGACTGCATGACTTTGAGCCAGGCCATTGCATTCAATATGTTCCTGGCATTTTTCCCCATGCTACTTCTGGTGTTGGGAATTCTGAGCAGCAAAGATTCGTTTCACGGAGCCGTCAGGGAATTGCCCGAGCGCCTGCGATTGATTCTTCCGCCGGGAAGCGAAGATGTGGTAGTGCAGTATTTCACGCGGACCGGAGTACATCCGTGGAAATGGTTTTTGCTCGGGCTTGGAGGAACGCTGCTGGCCGGGTCGCAGGTGATGGCGGGTCTAATCGAAGGATTCCGCATCATTGAAGCCGACGAATTCCGGCAAAGCTATTGGCGAATCCAAGCGCGCGCGCTTCTCTTGCTGTTGCTGACTATTGTTCCTTCGCTAGTGGTGATTATCTTGACGGTTTTTGGCAAGCAAGCTCGCACCTGGCTGATTCATCAATTTGGACTCGCCGTGCTGATTCGCGCGCTGGCGTTTATTTTTCAGGTAGGACTGGTATTTGGACTCTCCATGATCGTGCTGGTGCTCTTGTATCGAATCGGACGTCGGGGCCACCATGGTTACATGCAGGTATTGCCCGGAGCGGCGATCGCTACTGTGTTGTGGTGGGTCGTCGATATCGTATTCGGTCTGTACGTTCGCAAGATGCCGTACAACGTTGTTTATGGAGGCCTCGCCGCGGCAATCGGTTTGCTTTTGTGGATGTACCTGACGGCAATTGTTGTGCTTTGGGGCGCGGCGTATAATGCGGAGTGGAGGGACTCGGCGGGTGCCGAGCACTTCCCGGGAGAAAGCGGAATGTTCCTTCGATAGGCGTTACCTTCAACGCTGTGTGCGAGGGTGATCCGATGAGAGAAATTCGCGTCGAATGTTATGCAGGGCATCGCGCTGATGAGCGCCCCACGCGTTTTGTGCTTGGCGGGCGGCCGTTCGAGGTAAGTGAACTCGACGGGCGATGGTATTCACCGGAAGCGAGCTACTTTCGGGTTCGGGCGGAAGACGGGAATTACTACGTCCTGCGGCATGACGAAGTGCAGGATCTTTGGACCTTGGATGGATTTCGCGCCGCGCGCACTGGGCGCTGAAAATTCTTCGCGCAGTTAGTCGCTTTTTTCTGCCACACCTCGCTAGATTCTCTTTTTGGTCGTTACCTAAAGGCGGCCTCCTGGTGCCCGCTCGCAATGTTGACTACTAGGCTGGTGCCAAATGCGGGTTGCAACTTTTACCGGGGGCGCGGGTTAAAATTGAGGGAACAGATTAGCCTTTCATCTGCATGTGATCGGCGGGTGGATCGCCTTCGGATGACTCTGCGAATGAAACAAAAGACATTTCCGATGGGAAAGCGCCTCGACCCGGCCGGCGCCGCGCTTCTTGCGGCAACGGTCGGCGTTACACTCGCATTGGCTGCGCTTCTGGCTATTGGCGTCCCTTATGCGAATGCGGGCGACGAAGCCGCTAGGGTGACGACCGATTCGGCTGACCCGCGCGGCACGATGGTTGACGAGCATTCCAAATCCATCCCTGTGGATAAGAAATTCAAAGGAAAGCTTCCTATCACGGAACTAACCGAGGACCAAGCCATCATGCATGCAATGAACCGCCTCGGGTACGGGCCTCGGCCGGGAGATGTGCAACGCGTCCGCGAAATGGGTTTGGAGAAATGGATCGATCAACAGCTTCATCCTGATTCGATTGACGACTCCGCGCTGGACCAGCGGCTGCAAAGATATCCCACTCTCAACCTGCCGGCGAAAAAACTGATCCAGGAATATCCGCAGCCAGGACAAGTAATCAAAAAGGAAGGCATCACCAAAGAGGAATACGCGCAAAGGATCAAAGAGAAGCAGCGCGCTGCAGAGTCGCAAGTAATCGTCACGGGAAACGAAAATCTGGACAAAGCCCAGCAACAACTTGCAAAGCTTCAGGGGCCTGGCCGCATTGTCGCGGAACTTTCCATGGCAAAGGTGGACCGCGCCATTTACAGCAACCGGCAGTTGCAAACGGTGATGGAAGATTTTTGGTTTAACCACTTCAACGTGTTCGCGAACAAAGCAGAAGACAAATGGCTGCTGACATCGTATGTGCGAGACACCATACGGCCGCACACCATGGGGAAGTTCGAGGACTTGTTGCTAGCAACCGCGAAGAGTCCCGCGATGCTGGTTTATTTGGACAACTCCCAGAGCGCCGATCCTGTTGCAGTACGACGCATGGATGCAGAGAAAGCCATGCGCCGCGCGCGCTATGGCGGAGCGTTTGCAGGTGGAGCGCCGCCTACGCCAGGAACATTTCCCGGGCCGGTTACCTCGCCGTCCGCGACGGGCGCTGGAACGCAAACTGCTGCGAAGAAGCCAGAACGCGGATTGAATGAAAATTATGGCCGCGAAGTGATGGAGCTGCACACCGTCGGAGTGGATGGCGGCTACACGCAGCGAGACGTAATTCAAATGGCCGAGTGCCTAACGGGCTGGACCGTGCGCGAACCCCGCAAAGACCCGGAGTTTTTCTACGACGACCGCATTCACGCGCAGGGCAAGAAAGTTGTGATGGGGCGCACGTTCAGTTACGGCGGAGAAAAGGACGGAGAAGAAGCGCTGAAAATGCTGGCCAATCATCCGAACGCCGCTAAATTTATTTCCACGGAACTGGCGCGGCATTTTGTCTCCGACAACCCACCAGCAGCGCTGGTCCAGCGCATGGCAGCGGAATATTCCGCAACGCAGGGAGATACCCGGAGGATTCTAAAGACCATGATTTATTCGCCGGAATTTTGGTCCGGAGAATCCTATCGCGCGAAAGTAAAGACGCCCTATGAGTTAGTGGCCAGCACGGCGCGAGCGTTGAACGCGGAGGTCACTATTACGCTGCCGACCGCGCAATGGGTGGCCAGGATGGGCGAGCCGCTGTTCCTGTGCCAAACCCCCAATGGGTATTCGGACAAAGCAGAAACGTGGGTGAATACCGGCGCATTGCTGAACCGTTTAAATTTCGCGCTTTCATTTGCGACCGACAAAGTGGCGGGCGCGACGGTGGATCTGAAGTCCACGCTCGGCGTCCAAGCCGCCAGGGACCCGCATGTGACGCTGGCGCAAGCCATCGATGATTTCTTGGGCAATCAAATCGCCGACCAAACGCGAGCGACACTAACGGCTCGTTTGAACGACCCACAGATTTTACAGGCGAGTTTGGACGATCCAGTGAAACAGGTGAATGAAGGCCTCATCGCGGGACTAGTTCTCGGAGCACCTGAATTTCAGCGGCGCTAGCGCGCGCAGGGAAATCGGAAGGTTGTTGTGGTTTTGCCGTAGGAGAAAGTTCCATGAATATTTCCAGACGATATTTTTTGAAAAGTGGTGGCGTGGCGATGATCGGGTTGGCGTCTTTGCCATCGTTTTTGCAACGCGCGGTGGCCGCTACGGCCGGGCCCAACAAAAAGAAGATGGTCGTGCTGTTTCAGCGCGGCGCAATGGACGGGCTAAACGTAGTAGTTCCGTTCGGCGAGCCAAATTACTATCATTTGCGTCCCACCATCGCGATTCCGCAGCCGCGGCAAGGCGGTTTGGAAGCGGCGCTCGATCTGGACGGATTTTTTGGCCTGCATCCCAGCCTTCAGCCGCTTATGCCGCTGTTCCGCGGCAATCAGCTTGCAATCGTGCAGGCGGTGGGCTCGCCGGATCCTTCGCGGTCACATTTCGACGCACAGGATTTTATGGAATCCGGTACGCCGGGAGTAAAAGCCACCCAAGACGGATGGCTGAATCGCACGATGCAGACGATTCCGGAAGAAAAGTCATCGCCATTTCGCGCCGTTGCTTTCGGGCCGTATCTGCCGCGGACGCTGCAGGGCGTCGCGCCCGCTGTAGCCATTCCAGACTTGAAGCAATTCAAAATGTACGGCCCGCAGCAGACCGTGCAGGGCGGTTTCGAGGCCATGTATGCGCAGACGGTAGATCACGCGATGCGCGGCGTTGGGAATGAAACATTCGAGGCTGTCGATCAACTGAAGAAAATTAGTCCCGACACATATCAGCCGCAAAACGGAGCGCAATATCCGAAGAGCCGTTTCGGGCAGAGTCTTCAAGAAATTGCTCAGCTATTCAAAGCGGATGTAGGACTGGAGGTTGCGTTCCTTGACAGCGGCGGGTGGGACCATCATGTGAATGAAGGCGGCGTGCAGGGCCAGCTGTCGAATTTGCTGCGCGATTTGGGACAGGGGATTTCTGCGTTCCATCAGGATATGGGTGACCGCATGGGCGACGTGGTCTTCGTCAGCATGTCGGAATTCGGGCGCACGGCCCACGAAAACGGCAACCGCGGCACCGATCACGGCCACGCGAACTGCATGTTCGTGATGGGCGGCGGAATTAAAGGCGGGAAGGTTTATACGCGGTGGCCAGGACTCAACGAGGATCGTCTCAACCAAGGCCGCGATCTGGCGGTGACCACTGATTATCGCAGCGTGCTGGGCGAGATTATCTCGAAGCACATGGGCGACCGCGATCTGAAAGCAGTTTTTCCTGGCTTCGCAAACGATCCAAAGCAATTTCTTGGTTTAGTGAAAGCCTGAACAAAAGATAGATTATTTTTGCGGTGATTTCTCGGAAGCGTCCGGCTCGCTATTGAAGATTTTCTTGATGCGATCGTAGTTTTTGTCGACCAACGAAATATTCTCAGGCAGCACAGTGTCCGGGTATTCCTTGATGGTTCCCACCTTCTTCATCTGCACGGCTGCTGCCGCGTTGATCAGAGTGTAAGTCATCAGCACGAAATCACGCGGAGAAAGTCCGGCTCCCTTTATTGCGTTTGCTACCGGCGTATATTTTTCGATCATCGCAACGCTGCCTGCGACTGTAATGCTGGGGTTCCGCGAGTCCTCGTCGTCCATCTGTTTCTTAATTGCGGGATTGTCTTTTTGGACTTTGTATATGGCTTTTACCGCGGCTTCATACTTATCCAGCTTGTCGGCGGTTAGAATGAAATTCTTCACGTCCTTCTTTTCTGCTTCTGCGGAGACTTTTTCGTCTGGAGTCTGCGCCGCAAGCGCGACGCCGACGACTAGAAAAAAGCATAGCGCCAGGCGTGCTAAGAATTTCCCGTGGGCCATCGGTCGTTCTCCTGGCTGTGCGTTACTCCGCCGACTTAATGCGCATACCGTAGAACGAGCGGTAAACGAAAAAGAAAGAAACCAAGAAAAAGGCTGCGGCCAGAACGTGCGTCAATGTGCCGCCAGTTTCGAGGGTCAACTTCACCGCTAACTCCACCGCTAGCAAGCCGAACAGCGTGGTGAATTTGATCACCGGATTCAAGGCTACCGACGACGTGTCTTTGAAAGGATCGCCGACGGTGTCGCCGATGACTGTTGCGTCATGCAGCGGCGTGCCTTTTTGCTTCAGCTCGACTTCCACGATCTTCTTGGCGTTGTCCCATGCGGCGCCAGCGTCGGCCATAAAGATAGCCTGGTACAAACCGAAGATGGCGATAGAGATTAGGTAGCCGATAAAGAAGAAAGGTTCGACGAACGCGAATGCCAGCGTAGCGAAGAACACGGCGATAAAAATATTCAGCATGCCCTTCTGCGCGTAGCGGGTACAGATTTCGACGACTTTTTTGCTATCGGCAACGGAAGCTTTTTCCGCGCTGGCGAGATTGATGTTGGCTTTGATGAACTCGACCGCGCGATAAGCGCCAGTAGTAACCGCCTGAGTGGAGGCGCCGGTGAACCAGTAGATCATCGCGCCGCCGGTCACCAGCCCGAGAAAAAATGGCGCGTGCAGGAGCGAAAGCTTGTCCACGTTTTCGGTGATACCGTTCGTCAGAGCCATAATGATCGAAAAAATCATGGTGGTTGCTCCCACCACGGCCGTGCCGATCAGCACGGGTTTAGCGGTGGCTTTAAAAGTGTTGCCCGCGCCGTCGTTAGCTTCCAGCAAATCCTTGGCGCGCTCGAAGTTCACATCCATGTTGTAGTCTTTTTTCAGTTCTTGCTTGATGTTGGGGATAACCTCGATTTGCGAAAGTTCGTAGACCGATTGCGCGTTATCCGTAACCGGGCCGTAAGAATCAACGGCGATGGTCACTGGACCCATGCCCAGAAAGCCGAACGCGACCAAACCGAAGGCGAAAACCGGAGCCGCGATCATCTGCGCGCCCAGCCCTTGCAAACTGACCAGGTAGCCGACGGACATCAATCCGACCATGGCGAGCCCCAGGTAATAGCCCGAAAAATTGCCAGCTACGAAGCCTGACAAAATACCGAGCGAAGCGCCGCCTTCGCGGGCCGAAGCGACAACTTCCCGTACATGCCGCGACTCAGTGGATGTAAACACCTTTACTAGCTCTGGAATCACCGCTCCCGCGAGCGTACCGCAGGAGATGATGGTCGCCAGCTTCCACCATTGCGTGGGATCGCCGCCAAGTTCCGGGATAATCACGGACGACACCGCGTAGGTGATAACGATGGAAATAATCGAAGTGATCCACACGAGCGACGTTAGCGGAGATTCGAAATTCATCTCGGAGGCGTTGGCGAAGCGCGCCTTGGCCATCAGATCGTTCACGAAGTAAGCCACCGCGCTGGCCACCAGCATGGCGATGCGCATTACGAAAATCCACACGAGTAGTTGCACTTGCACTGTCGGACTCTTCACACCCAACAAAATAAATGTGATGAGCGCGACGCCGGTAACGCCGTAGGTCTCGAAGCCATCCGCGGTTGGTCCCACCGAGTCGCCCGCGTTGTCTCCGGTACAGTCGGCAATTACGCCGGGATTGCGTGCGTCGTCTTCCTTAATTTTGAAGACTATTTTCATCAGGTCGGAGCCGATGTCGGCGATCTTGGTAAAAATACCGCCGGCGATTCGCAACGCGGCCGCGCCCAACGATTCACCGATAGCAAAACCGATGAAGCAAGGGCCCGCATAGTCACTCGGCACGAAAAGGAGAATTAAAAGCATCATCAGCAACTCGACGCTGATCAACATCATGCCGATGCTCATGCCTGCTTTCAGCGGAATCTGGTAAAGCGGGAAGGGCTTGCCGCGCAAACCGGCAAAAGCGGTGCGCGAGTTCGCAAACGTGTTCACGCGAATGCCAAACCAAGCCACGCCGTAACTTCCCGCAATTCCAAGCACGCTAAACAAGAAGATGATGATGACGCGCAAAGCTTCGTAATGCAGCAAAACGCCGAAATAGAGCACGATGACCACGGCGATGAAGAGTTCCAGCAGGAGCAGAAACTTGCCTTGTGTAATCAAGTAGGTTTTGCAAGTCTCGTATATCAGCTCGGAGATTTCGCGCATGGCACGATGCACCGGCAGGTTCTTCAGCCGCGTGTAAATCACCAGACCGAATACCAGGCCGAAGATGCAGAACAAAATGCCGAAAAGCAGGAGTTTGTGACCGTCGATGCCGAGAAAATTTACCGACGACAAATCGGGCAGCTTCAGATTGGCTTCCCCGCCCGGCGTTTCACCTGGCGCTTGCGCGTAAGCTGCCGCGGCCCCCGACAACATTACAAAAAAACCAGCAGCCGATTTCAACGCAGCGCGGCAGAACTTCAAGTCACTCCATGAGAGAAAAGTGCCCATTAAAAGGCCCCCACTGCGCAGATGGTCACACGTTTGGCGCGGCAAAAGCACATTCGACCTTCCTCCGGATAAAGACTCCTTGGCGGGAGCCTACTTGTTGCGAGAACTTACGGGACAGAATCGACTTTTGTAGCAGGAATCGCAGCCTTCGTCAAGAAAATAGGGCGTTTGGGGAAAAACTGGTTTTCTGTGCTCAGCATTCGTAACATATTAGACGGGGGGCTGGGAGATACTTCTAGCGATCTAGAAATGCGCGAAGGCGGGCGTATCCCGCGCGACTGACGGAGAGTTGGGTGCCGTTTTGTAGCACCGCGACGTGGGTGTCTTTCGCATAGGGCTCGACCTTGACAACGCGTTCCAGATTCACGATGAACGAACGGTGTATGCGAAGAAACCGCGAAGGATCCAGCGCAGACTCGAGACTCGAGATAGTCTGCTGCTTCAGATGTTTCTTGCCCTCGGTTGTCAGAGCTACGTAGTCATCCTGCGCTTCCACATAATCCAGCTTTGCCACCGGGATGATGTAAACGCGCGTGCCATCGCGCACCGCAATGCGATCCAGGTATTGCGACGGCGGCCGCGCAGCTGCGGCCAGTTCCGCTGGCGGCATCTCCGGACGGTGTGATTTCCCGGCAGCAAGGCGCTGCTTGGCGCGGTTCAGCGCGGCTTCGAAGCGATCCGCCCCAAATGGCTTCAGAAGATAGTCCACCGCGTGTACCTCGAAGGCTTTGATAGCGTAACGGTCAAAAGCGGTGACAAAGATCACGCGGAGGTCGTTGCCAATTAATTCGAGCACCTCGAAGCCATCGAGTTTGGGCATCTGGATATCAAGAAAAAGCAGATCGGGCTTCAACTCTGTAACGGACTTCACCGCTTCAAATCCGTTGGAGCATTCGGCGACCAATTCTATTTCAGGATGGGCCCCGACAAATTCGCGAATTACTTGCCGGGCCAACTCTTCGTCGTCGACGATAATAGCGCGGATTTTTTGGCGGACTTCGCGATTCATGTTGTTGGCAACTTCCTTTCGGCCGGGAACGTGAGGGTCACCCTGTAAGCTTCAGCCTCCGCTTTCACCGCGAAGCTCGCGCGACTTCCATAGCGCGCTTGCAATCGCTGCCGAACGTTCGCAAGCCCCACGCCATTTCTGCGCCGGGCGGGTGCTTCCGGATCAAAGGTGTTTTCTACAACGATCGATATGTCGCCGTTTTCCTGTGACTGAATGCTGAGGCGAATCCATCCGCCTTCGACCAAATTCGCGATTCCGTGTACGACCGCATTCTCCACCAGCGGCTGAAGAAGCAGCGGCGGCACCGGAGCGTCCAACGCGCTCTGATCGATATTTTCTTGCATTTGAATGCGCGCTCCAAACCTGACTTTCTCCACCGCGAGGAATGCATGGATCAAGGAAAGTTCTTCTTCCAGCGGAATAGCCGTTTTCTCTCCGAGCCCGAGTGTGCGCCGAAGAAAGTCCCCCAAGAGAATGCACATCTCTCGCGCCTTTGCGGAATCGGAAGTAGTAAGTGCGCTGATGGAATTCAAGCTGTTAAAGAGG
>Ga0185299_10007087_pt1 | contig 11648 bp, 11 predicted proteins | sample PaiPotPPA55metaG_FD_128002 | JGI IMG/M metagenome (GOLD analysis project Ga0185299, IMG submission 128002) | Iron sulfur acid spring bacterial and archeal communities from Banff, Canada, to study Microbial Dark Matter (Phase II) - Paint Pots PPA... ...
GTGGACGAACCTCTGGTGTACCGGTTGTCACGCCAGTGGCATCGCCGGGTAGCTATGTTCGGAAGAGATAACCGCTGAAAGCATCTAAGCGGGAAACTCGCCTTGAGATGAGATATCCCTGGGGCTTTAAGCCCCTTGAAGGGTCGTTCTAGACCAGGACGTTGATAGGTCAGGTGTGGAAGTGCAGTAATGCATTAAGCTAACTGATACTAATTGCCCGTAAGGCTTGATCCTATAACCAGTGTGTTTTAATGAGCCAAGCGCTCATGCACGCCAAGGTTGAGATCAGTGTTGTGCCAACAAACACAACCCAAAGCAACACCAGTAACAACGAGGCGCTCAGGATGAAAGTCCAACACGAGTGAGCTCGACTACTTCTTCCCCAGATTGGTTGTGATGGCCTCAAACCCACCACAACACCCCCTTATGCCTGATGACCATAGCGAGTTGGTACCACCCCTTCCCATCCCGAACAGGACCGTGAAACGACTCCACGCCAATGATAGTGCGGATACCCGTGTGAAAGTAGGTAATCGTCAGGCTCCTCATGCGCTGCAGACCACTCGCAGCTAAACAAAAACCCCACCCCGCAAAGGTGGGGTTTTTGCGTTTCGGCTCCGCTTTTCGTGAAGTTCTTCTCGCTGTAATCGCTTGTTCAATATAGCGATTGGAGTCTTCAGTTCGCCCAGCCAGCCGAAACCGCTTCCGTTGGGTTCTCCGTCAGAGCAACGGGCGCACCTCGACCGGCACTCGACAGGTGACGGCCTTGCGGCCCCACGCCAGCGCCTCGTCTTGGTCAGCGGCTTCCAGCACCCACAAACCGCCCACGTGCTCCTTGGTCTTCAGGTAAATTTGATTTGGTGGACCCAAAAATAACCAAACTCAAAGCTCGTGGGTACCTGGTGCTGGCGATCCGCTTACACTCAACCGGCCGAGGAAATCGAAGATCTCAAGCGGACCGCAAAGCCCATTTTTGAGCATGCGCCAAGCAGCGAAATACCAATGTGAGAATGCATTGAATTCGGACGTCGCCTGGTCGGCTGTGCCCGAATCTCACCACCGCTTACAGGCTTGTTGGACGTGGCCAGTTTTGCAGCACGGAGCGGATCGCGGTGTCGAAAGGTGTTCTCTGTCCGATCTTCAGAGCCTCCAACGCATCCGATGCAAGGTGGCAATTTTGTGGACGCGGCGTGGCATCAATCGGCGTGTGTTGTGCCCTGATCCGGGCATCAACGTTCAGCACGCGCGCGATGCTTTGCGCAATGTCGAACTTTGTCATAGGCTCATCGCCGGACCAGTGCTTAACGCCCGTCACCGATTCGCCAATTTCGTGGCGTTCCAGTAACTGCCGAATCACAACGGCCACGTCCGGCGTGAAGGTGGGGTAGCGCGTTGCCCAAGCATCCATCACTGCGGGCGCAGGTCCACGAACTGATTCCACAATTGCCGGCGTCAGGCTGGTCACCGCCGATTCACCCCAATCGATCACCGGACCATACAGCAACGGCAAACGCAGCACGCAAGATTGGGCGCCGGATTGCAGCAGCGCCTGCTCTCCGTCAAGCTTGCTTCGACCGTAGGCGTTCAGGGGATTCGGCGCATCGTCAGGCTGATAAGGCGGTCGTGTGCCATCGAAGACATAGTCGGTCGAGATGGAGAGCACCCACGAACCGGTTTCCTGCGCGGCGCTCGCAATAAAGCCTAATGCGTCGACATTCAATGCTCGCGCGAGCGCCGGGTCATTCTCGCAAACGTCGGGACGCCGTTCGGCCGCGGCCACAACAATCGCGTCGGGTGCGTGATCGGTGATGAATTCCCGAACGGCGCTCTCATCGCGGACATCGAGCATGACAGTGCTCGCGTCGCCATGACGAAACGCTGTTCGTGCCACCTGCCACCGGGGGAACGCGGCCAGCTCGTTTGCAACGGCGCGTCCAAGCAGTCCGGACGCGCCAATCAACGCAACTTTGAAGTGCGCCCCCCGATTCATGCGGCTTTCGTCGATACGACTGTGTAGCCGGCCTCATCGATCGCTTCCTTGAGCGCATCGATGGTTTCGGTCGACGCCACGACAACACGCCCATGCTCGAGATCCACCTGGACTTGTGCGGCAGCGTCGATTTCGTGGATCGAACGGGTGACGGCGGCGACGCAGTGCTGGCAGCTCATGCCTTCTACCTTGAATTCAGCCATATCAATTCCTTGCTTCGGTTTTGTAAGAGCGGACCATGCTATACCTTCCTATCGTTGGAAGGTGTAGAGTCTAGGAAAAATTTAGGAGTGTCTGCGATGAACATCGGCGAAGCAGCGCGCGCGTCCGGCGTGACGGCCAAGATGATTAGGTACTACGAGAGTGTTGGTCTTTTGCCCCCGGTTGACCGCACCACATCGGGATACAGGATGTACGGGACCCAGGAGGTTCACGCACTACGTTTTGTTCGGCAAGCGCGTCGGCTCGGCTTTCTGGTCGACGATATTCGCAAACTCCTGGCGTTGTGGCAGGACCGGCAACGCGCCAGCGCGGAGGTCAAGGCGATCGCGCTTGAACATGTCGCGGAGCTGGACCGGCGGATCGCAGAACTCACGGATATGCGGGATACGCTTGCCCATTTGGCAGTGCACTGCCACGGTGATGGACGGCCCGATTGCCCCATTCTGGAAAGGCTCGCCGAGTGATCAGGTTGGTGCGCTTGGGCGTGTCTTCCGTCTGATTTTTGCACCAACAACGTGCTAAATTTCGACGATGTACCGCTGATTCTTGATAAAACTAGTGAAATCAACTACTTGTTCCGATGCGGTGCATGCACCATTCCAAAAAAGAATGCACCCAATGCAGGCATTTCACTAACACCGCCAGCGCAGTTCGTCTATAATTCGGGTTAACCCTTTCGAGGGATATCCCTGACCCGAACCGCCGGGGATTCATTTGAAATCCTTGGAGAAAAAATCATGTTTGCATTCTTGCTCGAAAAAGTCAGCATTTGGTTTGAAACCGCCGAACGTAACCGTCGCGAAGAATATCTGGCGCAATCGTCGGATATCGTCCAGCTCGAAAAGCGTATCCGCTCGTTGGAAACCGAAGGCTACTCGCTGTAATTTCAGCCGAAAACATCCGGCCGGAAAATTGAACAAGCCCCGCATGGGGCTTTGTCATTTTTGGCCCGCGCTCGCGGGGTCAGGCCACGCCGATCACTTTTTCAGTGGGTGTGCTGCGAGCCATTGCCTCATGAACGCAATTTCCTTGTCCTGCGAAGCAATGATCTCCTTGGCCAACGCGCGCAACTTCGCGTCTTTGCCATACTTCAACTCGACTTTTGCCATTGCTACCGCGCCTTCATGGTGAGGGATCATGTGCGCGACAAAATCATGATCGGCATTGCCGGTGTATTGGACGTCGGACATGCCGGACATCATCGAGTGATCGGCTGCCTGGAATTCCTTCGTCGAGGCGGAATCGCCCTGATTGCCGCTTGCGGCCGACATGTCCATGCCCGCCATCGATGCCGAGGATGCCGGCGTCTGTGCAAACGCAGAGGGCGCTGACACAACGAATGAAAGTACAAACGCGGCTGCGCCAGCGAGGAAGGTTTTCGAGAATGTCATTGAATCTCCTTAAATTTCGACTTTCGAGAAAGCTAGCCTAAAGCTTGCCATCGCGGTAAGGTAAAGCGCTTTTATATGATGTGAAGTGAATCGGCCCGATATACGTGTCGGCGATCATTCATTCGCCAAAGGGGCACCGCCGTGAGTCCAGAACTTCAACCTGTCAGATATGTGGCGACCGCAGCGCTATGGCTTGTTTTGGGTTTGACGGCGCTGGACGCATTCGCCCAGGCGGGCGGTCAGCCGCTCATTCTGGATACTCAGACGGGAATTCACAGCGGCGCGGGCGGTACTGTTCTGCAGACGGGTCCGCTGAATGGCTCGGGTGTGGTGCCAGCGCGCCCGATGGCCACGTTGCCCGAATTGCCGCAGCAAGATCAGCAGACAATCATCGTTTCGCCATACATCGAACTGCAGCAGGGCAAGCATCATGCTGCGCAGGGATATGGATCGTCAACGGGCTCGCAGCCGTCGTCGTCCAATTACCAGCATGGACCACGTTCAATGTCGCGACAGTCCGGCGCCTCTTACGGGGTGTCAACCGGCGTTCAAACCCAGGCCCCCGCTTCAACGCAGCCTGCGGTGCCACAGGCAAGGCAGGCTCCTAGTCTGCCCCCGATAATCACGCCGGTACCCATCGCAACACCGAAATCCGTTGCCACAAAACCCGCGCCGATCCTGCCGGTCCGGTCATCGGATCCGCATAGCCAAACCGGCGCGGTCACCACGTCGCTTGATTAACGGCGAACTGCGCAGACGCGCTCAATCACCGCGATGTTCGAGTTTGAACGCCGCCTTGCTGTCCTGGCCCAGTGCGTCGACGAGATAGGGTAGCGTCTCTTTCAACTCGCCTGCGAGCGTATACGGTGGGTTGACGATAAACATGCCGCTCCCGAACAGGCCAAAGCCGTCGACGGGTGGTTTGCTCACGGTCAATGACGCATGCAGCCAATTCTTGGGTTGCACGCGCTTCAATTGATCGGCGAAACGCTGGGACTCGAGCCGGGTGACTTGCGGGTACCAGATTGCATAAGTGCCCGTCGCAAAACGCTTCAGGCTTTCCTCGAGGCAGTTCAGCGTGCGCGCGTAATCGCGCTTGTCTTCGTACGACGGATCAATCAGGACCAGTGCCCGGCGCGGCGGCGGTGGTAACAGCTTGATGATGCCTTCGAAGCCGTCGCCTTCGAAGAGCACCGCCCGCCGGCCGGCGTCGCGGAAATTGTGGCGCAGCACATCAATTTCCGTGGAATGCAGTTCGAATAACCGCATGCGATCCTGCTCGCGCATTACCCGCCATGCGAGATAGGGCGAGCCGGGATAGAACTGCAGCGAGCCGTCTGCATTCAGCGCCTTTACCTCTTTGACGTAATCCTTGAGCAAACCCGGCAAATCGCGCTTGGTCCAAATTTTGGCAATGCCCGTTTCGAACTCACCCGTCTTGGTCGCAAAACCGTCGGTCAGCGAATACACGCCGGCGCCGGCGTGGGTGTCGATATACCAGAACGCCTTGTCCTTCTGGGCAAGGTGTTGCAGCAACTGCACGACGACCGCGTGTTTCAGCACGTCTGCGTGGTTGCCTGCGTGAAAGGCGTGTCGGTAACTGAGCATGGCAAATGAGTGAGCGAGACGAGAATGAGCGCGGCCTGAGCCAGACGGACGAATAAAAGCGCCTAAGCGCCGAGATGCGAAGGCACTGTACGGCACCACAAGGCGCACGCGGCAGGGTCGTTATTGTAGCCGACGACCCTGCATGTCCAGGATCTACGGCTCAGACGAACGCGTCGCCCGCGATTTCCTCGATGCGCTGCTTGATCTCCGGCGTGATTTTCTGCACGACGTCGATGGCCTTCATATTCTCGTGAATCTGCTCCACCCGCGATGCGCCCGTAATCACGGTGCTGACATTCGGATTCAGCAAGATCCAGGCGAGCGAAAGCTGTGCCAGCGAGCAGCCAAGCTGGTCGGACACGTCCGCGATGCGCCCGACAATGTTGTTCGCGCCCTTGTCTGTCAACTTCTTGGCCAACCACTCGTAGCCTTGAAGCTGCGCACGGCTGTCCGACGGGACGCCATCGCGATACTTTCCGGTGAGCAACCCTGAAGCGAGTGGGCTCCAGGTTGTCAGACCCAGTCCAATGTCTTCATAGAGGCGCTTATATTCGTTCTCGACCCGCTTGCGATGCAGCAGGTTGTACTCGGGCTGCTCCATTACCGGTTTGTGCAGATGATGCCGCTCGGCAATGTCGTATGCCGTGCGAATTTCGTCAGCGCTCCATTCCGATGTGCCCCAATACAGCGCCTTGCCCCGCGCAATGATGTCACTCATTGCCCAAACCGTTTCCTCGATCGGTGTATGCGGGTCAGGCCGATGGCAAAACACGAGGTCGACGTAGTCGAGTTGCAGACGCGCAAGCGAGCCATCAATGGCGTTATGCAGATACTTGCGGCTGAGCGTTTGCTGCTGGTTCGGCCCTTCGTTGATACCAAAGAAAAACTTGGTCGATACCACGTAGCTTACCCGCGGCCACGCGAGCTCCTTCAACGCGCGGCCCATGATTTCCTCGGACTTGCCTTTGGAATAGACCTCGGCATTGTCGAAAAAATTTACGCCGTGATCGCGTGCGGCAGCGAGCGACTCGCGCGCCGCGCGATGGTCGACTTGCGTGCCGTAGGTTACCCACGAGCCAATCGACAATTCGCTGACCTGCAGGCCGGAACGTCCTAGCCGACGATAGTTCATGTTCGTGATCTCCAGTTTTGGGTTTGAGTTGCATCAGGCGGGTTTCAAAGCTTAATCCGATTCCAGGATTCGCGCGCCGTCGTCCGGCTTGGTCGACCGTTACGTTCAGTGCATTTGTGTCCGAACGATAGCCCGGCGGGGCGGCGTCGAATAGCTGACCGAAAGGCCTATGACATTTATCGAGGTTGATCAGCGCGGCGTTGCGTGGTTTCATTGGTCGAATCTGAACGGAGAAGGGGCGGCAAATGACATCACTGAATACGAGTCTGGCGGGCAAGGTCGCGGTGGTCACGGGCGCGGCGAGCGGGATCGGCAAGCAAATTGCCCTGACGTTTGCGCAGGCGGGTGCAGCGGTTGCCATAGCGGATCTGAACCAGGAGGCCGCCGACGCCGTGGCCGGGCAGATCAGGTCGCAGGGCGGCCGTGCGTTAGGCGTCGTGATGGACGTGACCGACGAGCAGGCGGTGAACACGGGCATTGATCGAGTGGCGGCGGAATTCGGCTCGATCGATATCCTGGTGTCGAATGCCGGCGTGCAGATTGTCAATCCGATCGAAAACTATGCGTATTCCGACTGGAAGAAGATGCAGGCCATTCACGTCGACGGGGCGTTTCTAACCACGAAAGCCGCGCTTCAGCACATGTACAAGGACGATCGTGGCGGCGTCGTGATCTATATGGGATCGGTGCATTCGCACGAGGCGTCACCGCTCAAGTCCGCGTATGTCACGGCCAAGCACGCGTTGCTCGGGCTGGCTCGTGTGCTGGCGAAGGAGGGCGCGAAGCATCACGTGCGCTCGCATGTGGTGTGCCCGGGTTTCGTGCGCACGCCGCTCGTCGACAAGCAGATTCCCGAGCAGGCGAAGGAGCTTGGTATCAGCGAAGAGGACGTGGTCAGGAACGTGATGTTGGGAGGCACGGTCGACGGCGTCTTCACAACGGTGGAAGACGTGGCCCAAACGGTCTTGTTCCTCGCAGCTTTCCCCACGGCCGCGCTTACGGGTCAATCAGTCGTGGTGAGCCACGGCTGGTACATGCAGTAAGGCTTGAAACAGGAGTTTCAATGGCAGAGCGAACGAGTAGTGCACGTGGACGCAATGAGACGAAAGGAATGAAACGGACGAAGGCGGCGAAGGAGCCTCGCAACGTGACGTCGCTTGACGTTGGTGAACCGCCTGAGGTATTTGCCTCGGGTGGCCCCGAAGCGGACAAGCGCATCAAGTTGCCGCCCTATGAAACCATCGCGTTGATGCTACAGGGTGGTGGGGCGCTCGGTGCCTATCAGGCGGGCGTGTATCAGGGGTTGAATGAGGCTGGTATTCACCCGAACTGGATTGCCGGAATATCCATTGGCGCGTTGAACACGGCGATTATCGCGGGGAACGCGCCTGAGAATCGCGTGCCGCGTCTGCTGGAATTTTGGGAGACGATCTGCCAGCCCGCTTTTATGCCGCCCTTGCCCGCTTTCATCGAGCACGCGTTCTTCAATTCCACCGACGAGATCCGCAAGGCGTTCACCGCGATGCAGGCCGCGAGCGCCCTGGTCGAAGGGCAGAGGGGATTTTTCATACCGCGTTTTCCGCCGCCGTCACCGCTGGCTGCGGGGCAGCCTTGCACGGCGAGTTTCTATGACACACAGCCGTTGAAGGGCACGCTCGAACGGTTCTGCGATTTCGACCGGATCAACTCGCGTGAGACCCGGGTTTCAGTGGGCGCGGTGAACGTAGCCACCGGTAATTTCGCGTATTTCGACAACACGCACATGAAATTGCGCGCGGAGCATTTCATGGCGTCGGGGGCGTTGCCGCCGGGTTTCGCGGCCGTCGAGATTGACGGCGAGTATTTCTGGGACGGTGGCCTGATGTCCAATACGCCACTTTACGAGATCGTGCAGACCACGCCGCGTCGTGACACGCTCGCGTTCCAGGTCGATCTCTGGAGCGCGCGTGGGCCGGTGCCGGACAGCATTGTCGATGTGATGGGGCGCGTGAAGGACATTCAGTACTCCAGCCGGACGCGGCTCGTTACCGACACCTTGCAGCGCTCACAGCGGTTTCGGAACGTCCTGAGGGAAGTGCTGGACAAAGTGCCGGTTGACATCCGCAACAGCGACCCGTGGTGCAAGACGGCTGAGGAACTCGCGTGCTCGAAGCGTTTTAACGTCATCCACCTCATCTACCGGCATAAGGAGTACGAGGGGAACTACAAGGATTTTCAGTTCGGGCTGTCGACCATGCGTGAGCATTGGGACAGTGGTTTGTCCGACATCCGCGGCACACTCACGCATCGCGACTGGCTTGATATGCCGAACAACGATGCCGGTTTCATCACGCATGACATTCATCGCGACGGACGTTGATCGGACGTCACTGGCGGGAGCGGCCGTTCCGTGTCCGCAGCACGCCCGTGACCTCAAAAAAAAACGGCGCTCACACGGAGCGCCGTTTTTAGAAACCACGAAAAGCAAACTTACTTCAGCACGGTCGCGATGGCGTTGGCCACCACTTCAAGATTGCGCGTGTTCAACGCGGCCACGCAGATGCGGCCTGTGCTGACGGCGTAGATCCCGAATTCCTCACGCAAGCGGTCAACTTGCGGCGAGGTCAGGCCGGAATACGAAAACATGCCGCGTTGCTGGTTCACGAAGCCGAAGTCGCGCTGCACGCCTGCTGCCTTGATGTGCTCGACCAAGCCGTTGCGCATGGCGCGAATGCGGTCACGCATTTCGCCGAGTTCCTGTTCCCAGGTAGCGCGCAATTCGGGTGAAGCGAGCACTGCGGCCACGACCGAGCCGCCGTGTGTCGGCGGATTCGAATAGTTCGTGCGAATCACGCGCTTCAATTGCGACAGCACGCGCGTAGCTTCTTCCCTGGAGCCTGTGATGATCGACAACGCACCTACGCGCTCGCCATAAAGCGAGAACGATTTGGAAAACGATGACGACACGAATACGTTGATGTCCGCCTTCGCGAAAAGGCGAACGGCCGCAGCGTCAGCGTCGATGTTCTCACCGAAGCCCTGATAAGCGATATCGAGGAACGGCACCAGCGAGCGTGCCTTGACCGTTTCCACGACCTGTTGCCATTGCGCCGGGGTCAGGTCGACGCCGGTCGGGTTGTGGCAGCAAGCGTGCAGCACCACCACCGTTCCGGCCGGGTAGCTGTTGAACGCTTCCAGCATGTCGTCGAACTTCACGCCATGGGTGGCTGCGTCGTAGTACGGGTAGTTCACGACTTCAAAACCGGCGTATTCGAACAACGCGCGATGGTTTTCCCAGCTCGGGTCGCTGATGGCGATTTTGCCCGTGGGATTCAGCCGCTTCAGGAAGTCGGCGCCAATCTTGAGCGCACCCGTTCCACCCAGCGCCTGCGCCGTGATCACGCGGCCGTCGGCGATCAGTTGGGAATCGTTGCCCAGCAGCAGCTTTTGCACCGCTGCGTCATAAGCGGCAATGCCTTCAATGGGCAGATAACCACGCGGTGCGGCCAGTTCCGTACGTGCTTTTTCGGCTTCGCGAACGGCACGCAGGAGCGGGATCTTGCCTTCTTCGTTGAAATACACGCCCACGCCGAGATTGACCTTGGTCGTGCGCGGATCGGCGTTGAAGGCTTCGTTCAGGCCCAGAATCGGGTCACGGGGGGCAAGCTCGACGGCTGAGAAAAGAGACATGATTTATCGGCGGTAGTGGAAAGGCGGCACGGGCGGTCGGGATGGGCGTTGGCAACTGATCGGCAGCCAATCGGCAGATCAGCGGCTAAAAAGCGGGGCAAACCGGACCTCAAGGAGCCAACAGGAGCCAACAAAACTCCGTCCCATCGATGAAAACCCCAGTTCGGCATTGTAACGAATCGGGCGCTGGTTTTCGGCGTCGCGAAATGGAAGAAACGCGGGATTTCGCTATTTTTTTCCAGCAATTCCCCGCTTTTTTACAAAAACCCAGCCAACTACCCGCAGCGTACCGGAACATTATCGCCAAGCTTTCACTCGTCAAAACAATCACTTGCGATTTTCGCGTCGACGCCCCATCTTGGAAACATCGGGCATCAGCGAAAGCCCGGCGCAAATCGCCTCGAACCTGTACCAACAATCCTGATTCGCCGTCCAAACCCGCTCCAGCGCGAACCGCTAGAATGGGTGTTTGCTCTCGGCCAAGGCACTTCACCCTCATGTCCGATACCCCGCTACTTGAAACCGCCGAAACCCTCGACGAATCCAAATTTGTCACCTTCGAAGGTTCGCCGTTCCAGCTTTATCAACCGTATCCGCCCGCCGGCGACCAGCCGACGGCGATCGCGACGCTCGTGGAAGGGATCGAGGACGGTCTGTCGTTCCAGACTCTGCTCGGCGTAACGGGCTCGGGCAAGACGTTCACCATGGCCAACGTGATTGCGCGCATGGGCCGGCCGGCGATTGTGTTCGCGCCGAACAAGACGCTCGCCGCGCAGCTCTACGCGGAGTTTCGCGAGTTTTTCCCGCGCAATGCCGTTGAATACTTCGTTTCCTACTACGATTATTACCAGCCGGAAGCCTACGTTCCACAGCGCGACCTGTTTATCGAGAAGGATTCGTCGATCAACGAGCATATCGAGCAAATGCGGCTCTCAGCGACCAAAAGCCTGCTCGAGCGGCGCGATGTGGTGATCGTAGCGACAGTGTCGGCCATCTATGGTATTGGCAATCCGTCGGAATATCACAAGATGATTCTGACGCTGCGTACCGGCGACAAAATGGGCCAGCGCGACATCATCGCGCGCCTGATCGCAATGCAGTACAGCCGAAACGAAGCCGATTTTTCGCGCGGGACGTTTCGCGTGCGGGGCGACACCATCGATATCTTCCCGGCGGAGCATGCGGAGATGGCAGTGCGTGTAGAGCTGTTCGACGACGAAGTAGAGTCAATGCAACTCTTCGATCCGCTTACCGGCCGCGTGCGCAACAAGATTCCGCGTTTCACCGTGTATCCGTCGTCCCACTATGTGACACCGCGCGACACGGTGATGCGTGCCATCGAGACAATCAAGCTGGAGTTGCGCGAACGGCTCGAGTTCTTTCACAAGGACGGCAAGCTGGTCGAGGCGCAGCGGCTTGAACAGCGCACGCGTTTCGATCTGGAAATGCTGCAGGAACTGGGTTTCTGCAAAGGCATCGAAAACTATTCGCGGCACTTTTCCGGCGCGGCGCCGGGCGAGCCGCCGCCAACGCTCGTGGATTATTTACCGCCTGACGCGCTGATGTTGCTGGACGAGTCGCACGTACTGATCGGTCAGTTGAACGGCATGTACAACGGTGACCGGGCGCGTAAGGA
>Ga0185299_10007088_pt1 | contig 11647 bp, 10 predicted proteins | sample PaiPotPPA55metaG_FD_128002 | JGI IMG/M metagenome (GOLD analysis project Ga0185299, IMG submission 128002) | Iron sulfur acid spring bacterial and archeal communities from Banff, Canada, to study Microbial Dark Matter (Phase II) - Paint Pots PPA... ...
CTCCACTCTACCGTTTTTTCAAAGCTTGGCGATGGAAACACGCGACTTAACAACGAAAAGTATTGCAAAAAAGTCGAAAAACGTCCGCAACTGGTCAAGTTGGGCTAAGCCACGGGGACAAGACGATTACAGATCGCGACGTGAAGATGCCGAGAAGAATAAAGGAACGACAGACGTGAGCGGAGAACACTGCACTCGGATTCAAGTTGCCGAAGAAACTAAAGCTGGTGGCCGCATAAGGGGCAAATTGAAATGGTCAGGATGGTCAGCGGGAAAGTGCAAGAATTTTGATTCTGTTTCAGGATGTGTACGCCTGGGGACTAAACTGACATTCACATTGACGGTGGATGTCCAGTGCCACTTTTGTCGGTATTCTCTACAATTGATACTGCATCTGTTCTACGTTTTCATCGCTATGACAGCAGCAATGCCAGGTCTTCAGAGCGTAGGTCTCGAATCAAGCTGTTCTGGGCGCCGATCATTGCGGCGGCAAGGTCGCGCTTGGTTTTCTGCAACTCCAGGACTTTCTCCTCAACGGTGTCGCGGGCAATCAGTCGATAAGTGAAGATCGGCCGCGTCTGTCCAATGCGGTGCGCGCGATCTACGGCCTGCGCTTCAACCGCGGGGTTCCACCACGGATCGAGAATGAATACATACTCGGCGGCGGTGAGATTCAAGCCCAGACCGCCTGCCTTCATGCTGATAAGGAAGAGCCGGCAGTCTTTGTCATTCTGGAAGCGCTCCACTCGGGTCTGGCGGTCACAGGTGGCGCCGTCTAGGTATTCATAAAGTATATCGTCCTGATCCAGGCGGGCGCGGAGAATCTTCAGCAAGCTGGTGAACTGCGAGAACACCAACGCCTTGTGTCCCTCGTCGAGGACTTCACGCAGTTGCTCGAGCAGCACGTCCAGCTTGGCGCTGGAATCACCGGAGCGTTTCGAATCGAGCAAGCCGGGATGGCAAGCAGCTTGCCGCAGGCGCAACAATGCCTCCAGGACCTGGATCTTGGATTTCGCCAGGCCGGCCGTTTCGATCCGCCTGAGCAACGAATCGCGGTAGTGCTGGCGCAACTCGTCATAGAGCTTCCGTTGCTCAGGTTCGAGCTCGCAGTACACTGTTTGCTCGGTTTTGGACGGCAGTTCACGCGCCACCTGCTCCTTGGTTCGGCGCAAGATAAACGGCCGCAACGCCTGACCCAGCAGGCGGCGCGTTTCTTGGTCCGGATTGCGCATCGACCCGCCCGCAACCTTGAAGATATTGGCAGCGCCAAGCATTCCTGGGTTGAGAAACTCGAATAAAGTCCACAGCTCACCGAGGTGGTTTTCCACCGGGGTGCCACTTACCGCCAGGCGGTGTCGTCCGCGCAGAAGCCGCGCGGCCTTCGACGATTCGGTTTCCGCATTCTTGACCACCTGCGCCTCGTCGAGCACGACGTAATCAAACTCGGCATCTTTGAAACGCCAGGCGTCCCGGCGCAGCGTGCCGTAGCTCGTGAGCACCAGGTCGTAAGCGGCGAAGTCATTGCGGTTGCGCTCCAAGCCGGTGTGATCGAGCACGCGCAGCTGCGGAGTGAAGCGTGCCGCTTCCTCTTTCCAGTTGAATACAAGCGACTTCGGAACGACCACCAGGGACGGACCGACGGGCTCGCCTGCGGCGCGCAGCTCGCGGCGGGATTCGAGCAGCGCCAATACCTGCGCGGTCTTGCCCACACCCATGTCGTCCGCTAGGCAGCCACCGAAAGAGAAACGCTGCAGAAAGTGCATCCAACCCAAGCCTTCGCTTTGATAATCACGCAGGCGACCCACAAATCCCGCGGGCTGGGCCGCAGGTTCGACGCTGTGAAACCGTCGTAGCTCCTCGCGCACGCGTGCGAAGGTCTCATCGCAGCGGGTTTCTGGTTGCGCCGCTACTAGGGCGTCAAGCAGCCCCGCTTGGCTCTGACGGAAGCGCACATGACCTTGCTCTGGCTCACCCATTTCAGCCAGCGGGCCAATACGGCGCAGCCACTGTTCCGGTAGCACGCCATACGTTCCATCATCGAGCCGTACCATCTGGTCCCCGCGGCGCAGGGCTTCGAGCAACTCGGGCAGGCGCGCTGTGGTGCTCCCGTACTCCACCTCACCGTGCAGCTCGAACCAATCCACGCCACTCGAAACTTCGATGCGGAATCCGGCTGGGCGCCGGAATATCTTTCCTTCGGCTTTGATGTCCCAGCCTGCCTCCACAAGCGATCGCACGATGCGAGGCAGCTTGCTCGGCGCCAACTCCCACCCCGGCGTGGAATCCGGGTAGGTGTGAGGGCGCTCCTTCAGGCCAAGCTGATCGAGAAATGCGCAGGCGGCCTTCTCCGCATTGGAATCCCGGCGTATAAAACGCCGGCCTGCAGCATCGAAAAAGCCTCGCGCCGGATCGAACGCCCCGAACACGCGGCCCTGGTAAGCAAAACACAGTTTCGCATCCAGGCGTTCATGCCGGTACGGGACGCGGGCTTTGGAAATTGTCAAATGAGGATGGGGTGGCAGCGCAACTTCTTCGTATCGTAACTCCTCGGGCACCCGCAGCGGCGGCAAGTTCGGACAGCAGAGCAAAGTCGCCAGGAATTCATCGCGTTCATGTGCGGGAACCGAGATCGAGCCCGGCTTGCGAAGAGCGACGATCCATTCGGTCGGGGGATCGCTGGCAAGAGGTGCCACGCGGTCTCTCGTGATTAGCAGACCTGCCGTGGCCAGGGCCGGAAACATTGCTTCCCTGCGCTCTTCTCCGCGCTGGAAAAAGCCGGCGAGGGTACATGCCGTTTCGCCAAGCCGGTGCAGCTCAAGGACGAAATTCCACGGACCACTTTCGTCCCAGGCAAGCGGAACCAGGTTGTCCGGTTCGTTTAGTGGCCGCAGGAAGCAACGTCCCGTGCGCGTCACCAAGGGCATGAGCATGCTCGCCAAAGCGGGCGAGAGCAGAGGGGATTCTGGGATCGGCAGATAAGTTCCCGCGTAGCCGTAACCATAGCTATACGATTGACCTCCCGGCAGAGCGGACAGAATTTCGCGATCCTCGGACAGAGGGAGCTGGGCGATGTGGCCTTGGCTCATGGAAAGAGCTTTGGGCCGCGAGAAACTGCCATTGGCCTTCCGGTTGCGCGATTGCAGTGAGAGAACCAAACCGCCGCCGTGCGTGTTTTTCGCGACATCCACGACATACAGGATCTCCAGCTTGGACGGCCAAGCCGCGCGATCTCGAGGCTGAAAGACTTCACCGAGTTGTTTCCGCCAGTCCGGTGGTTTCGGCTTTGCCGGATTCCAGACGACCGCAGGAGAACGCGATGCATGGACCGGCGCCATCCTGTCTTCCTCATAGAGTTCTTCATCGCCATCGTAGTAGTCACGACCATCAAGACCATCCGCGCCAAGAGCATCCAAGTCCAGGATCAACTTGTCTATCGAGGCAGCCGCAGTCAAATATTGATGCTGGTCAGCGGCAAGGGTGGTGGCCCACACGTGCTTGCAGGGAACGCCTTGCTCCACAAAATGGGGGCAATCGCACCAAACTGCAAGCTTGTTGTCTCTCCAGGCAAATTGCACCTCGTAAAACTCAGAACCGCGCACGCAAGCAGTAAGCTCGGATTGGGAACCCTCGTGGATCATGACGCGACCCTTATAATAGTAGTCGTCGCCGCGCTTCCGAACGTTCTTGGTGAAATTCGCTGCCAGCTTGGTGGAAAGACTCATGCACCCTGCTCTACAAACTCTCCGCTTATTCTATGCAGGTTTTTCATGATTTTCCATGAGAAGAAGGCTTCTCAAGACAGGCACCGAAGGCGTGCGGGCAGAACGACCGTGTCCAGGAGCAACCGCACCTAGTCTTGTCCTTCGACCAAGGTGTCGACTTGGTTGTCCGACGATGGGCTTCCACCATTCCGGTTCGGGTACTGGAGTCTTGCTTTTGAGGGTTCCGGCCGGCCGTTTTTTGCGTCTGGGCTTTTGCTGTCATTGCACTGTGATGCAGTCAAATGCCAACGGCCTGACCCACAGGGAACCACCGAGAGACTCATGATGTACATTTCCTTAGATAGTCATTCTGGTTATTCTCGTCCAGATTGAAAACTACACACTAAGAGTGTGTGTTCGTTTATCGGCTTATGCGAGAAGCCTATTCGTTCTGACCGGTCGCCAGGGCTTGCCTTTACCTGAGCCTGTCTTGCACACCCGCCGGAGATGTAATACAGTTACTTTATGAAGAGTCTCACCGTACGACTGCCGGAGCCGCTGGTGGCGGACATTGAGGCGGAAGCGCGCGGACGGAAGATCTCGAAGTCGGATGTAGTTCGCGAACGGCTCGAGCGTGCGCCCCGCCAGCGGCGGCGCACTGCCTCACTCACTGCCATCGCCGACCTTATCGGATCGGTAGATGGCCTACCGACCGACCTAACTGCGCGGAAGAAGGAATATCTGGAAGCCACTGGTTATGGCCAGAAACGTCCTCGTTGACGCTGGATTTGTTGTGGCGTTGCTTAGCAGTCGCGACGCTCACCACCAATGGGCCGTGACGCAAGCCTCCGAACTGCCTCCGCCTTGGCGCACGTGCGAAGCCGTTCTGTCCGAAGCTTTCCACCTTCTCGGAGAGCGTGGTACCCGCAATCTCGGCGCGCTACTTCGCCGCCGCGCTCTGCTGGTCGCCTTCGCACTTACCGAGAACGTGGAGCCAGTCGTGAAGCTGATCGAGAAGTATTGCAACGTTCCCATGGGCTTCGCCGATGCTTGCCTGGTTCGCATGACCGAATCGCTTGCCGATCCCATCATCCTCACGACTGACCAAGATTTCCGAGTTTACCGTCGCCACAGCCGCCAAGTGGTTCCTTGTGTGACACCCGAGTGATATTGCCGCCGATCATTCCTGCTGAAACTGAACCTGAGCTTTCTGCCTTGTGAGGCAAATCTAAGTCATCGCTCCGGTTGCGCTTGCGAGCTCGAGTCATCTTGTGTTGCTCCAACATTGTTCCAAAAGCCTTCAGCGCGCAGCAGCCAGCACTGTGTGATGTCAAATATCAATGGCCATCGCCGTAAAATAATCGACTCGGTTCGGACGCCTATCATCGCCCTGCAGTCTTGGATTATTCGACACCTCCACATTTCAATGCCCGTCTTCGACGATATCGAAAAGAACGAACCAGGATTGAAGACCCTGTGCGCGCAACCCGACTTGATTTCCTCAACGCCGTCGGCTCGCCCGGGGTGGTTCAAGTAATTCCAGGTGCCATTGCGGCGCTGGAAAATTCGCGGCGATGCGTCCGAGAAGCGTGGCAAGTTTCTCGCTTCCACCTACAAAGAAGCAGAATTCTGGGGTAGGCCGTTGCACCAGCCCGAAAAAGTCTGGGTTGAGAAACCGCTTATCGGTGACCAAGAAACTATCGAGAAGACGATATTCGGAAAGCGAGTTTCTGACGAAGGCGTTGAAATGGAAAACCGCTTTGCGCTGGATGCAAAAATCAAGAAGGCGGCGTTGGCAAAAGGCTATGACTCAATTGTCTTGATGGCTCCGAAGGCGTTCGCAGAGTTTAAGAAAAACGGAAGGTGCCGCGCAGCCTCGAATTGAATATTTTCATCCCGTAAGCAATTACGCAGACAATCGAGCCGCTACAAACTTATCAACGCGTTCATTGATAGCACTTTTCCACGCTGGAGCCGGCGAGTTAAGTTCAGCCAAACAATCCCGAAGCAAATCTTCTATCAACTTGGCGTCCAGTGCTCCTTTTGCGGCAGCCGGGGCCTTGAATAGATTTGCGAACTGTTTAAGCGTGAGCGGGACAATCTTTAGAGACAGCTCTGAGTCATCCTTCCGATACCATTTCGCCGCTCGAAACGTCTCGGCGGTGTTGGTATCGACCGACAACGCTAAGAACAATCCGTAAACGGGTTTCTTTTCCGCCGCGAACACATCCGACAACACCGCAACGTGTCGCCTGACTGGTTCCCCTTCTGAGGCCTCTTGACGCGAACTCGAACTCAAGGTCACTTCTACGACCAGCGCGAAATTCTCAAACTCGAATACAAGGTCCGGGCCGCCGCTTCTGGCGCACCCAACAGGTAGAAACGATTCGTAAGGTTGTGGTCCTTCGTACACCTCAAAATTTCTACACTCCCACGGCTCGTTCACAAGCGAGTCAATGGCCAGAAACGCGCGCCAAATCGCCCACTCGAAATAGGCGGGAGCTTCTTTGCTCGGGATAAATCGACTTTCAGCAATAAGCCCATCCAGATACTGAGTGATGTTGTCCCATTGGTCGCGCTGCTCGTTCGCATACGCTCGTTCGCGAGTGCGTACAAGCTGCTCTTCAAAGTCGTGAAGAATGCGTCGAACATCAGCAACGCCGAGCTGGTCCCAATCTGCCGGAACATCCACCCTTACGCCAGCTTCTTGCAAGGCCAGTGCGGTCTCCCGAGTTTCGGCAATAGCGGTTGCACGATTATCGGTGGGTATTTCCGCGCCCTTGCAAAAGCGTTCCAAATAGTCTTTGCCGTCGCGCGACTGGAAAGGGGTTGCGAGTATCGCATCTGTCAGAGTTCGCCGATGCGGGGCTAGTCCGAGACGATTCTTTTCTTGCCTGAAAAGACCAGTCAGACGGAGGTATCGAAGGTTCGAGTCCGCATAATCCATCAACGTCTCTGGCTTCTGTGAAGCATTACCAGTTCCCAGAAAGACGCGCTCAATTTCATTGCGCTTCGGCTGGTTCGCTGCTCCCCTCATCTCTTTGCGAAAACGGATTATGCGCTCAACAGCAGCCGAAACATCCGCAGAGCTGGTCGTCAATTCAACGACGGCGGCCATCTCCATCTTGCTGACGTTGCCATCGGCACCAGCTTTTTCAAGTCCGCGTAAAACTTCGAGAACAATACGAAGAGGACTGAACGGTGCGGTTGGAAATGATTCAACCGGCGAAGGCAATTGAAGTGCTAGCAGTGACCGAAGAAAGCACTCTTGTTGCGCAGGCAAAGATGTCGAGTCAATAAGTCTCCGGCCATTTTCAGTAACTGAGAATGGAGTTGTACCGCCCAGTCCATTTTCGGCAAGCCTATCGGAGTCGGGTGTGATGAACCCGAGTTGCATCATAGCGGCTCGCCACTTGCGTCCTAAATCTGAAAAGTCTTCCTCAAGCCCTCGCTGAATCCGCACAACTTCGGCATCACTAAGCAATATCGCGAAGGCGCGTTCTCGTTCCTTTCCATCAAGATTGCCTTCGAGTGGCGACCCAGCCAGAGCTTTAAGCCCTGCTCGCAAGCGCTGGGCCTCACGAACGGTCGTGTTGCCCAGATACCAAGCGCGATTTTTCTTGACAGACGGTTTCTGATTGTCCATGCAATCTCGTTTGACAGCCTGTTACTGAGCAATGAAGAGATATTCGTGAACGGAGTTGTTGTTATCGCCGACCTTGTGATTATGGTTGCCGTGCGAGTACAGATGTTGAATCTTGTGAACTTCCACTTTTCTCTTGAAGCCCTTTAACAGCTCCACCATCTGTTTTTCCGAGGGGATGCCATTGGACGAATACGATACCACTAACTTCGATTTTCGGAAGTGATGGAATAACTTAGTAAAGGCGTTAACAGCACCAGCCTTGGTGCTGAAATCCGTAGGGTATGACCGGATTTTCTTGGTGAGCGTGTCATTTAATATTTCCGCGCCCTCCCAATAGGAGCTGAATCCCTCAACGAAGTGGTAGCGGCGCGTATAGTCACAATCGGAAAATGGGCTGACATACGGGGTGTCGATGTAAACGAGGTCGTAGCCCTTCGGGTCTACGTTGAACACGTCCTTGCAGTGCGCCTTGTTTCGTCGCTTATTTGAAAATACCGCGTTATTGAATTGCGCAACCGCCATCAGGAACTGCTCTCGCATGGTCAGTCGCAAGTCTCTTCGCCCGTCCCAACCTTTAGTGCCTGTAAACGTGAAGATGCCTCGTGGCCGCTTCTTCATCGCCGCTCTGCAAGCCGCCGCGATTGCCAGTGAACGCTTTATGCTGGCGCTCAGCTCTTTAATGTTCGCCCACAGATTGTCCAAAAAACGATTGTCAACGGGGTTGAAATATCGGTCAGCAAAGGTGGCTTGTATAAAATCGCGCGCCTTCCGATTCGGTTTTAAGAGCAGTTGGACATCGGTGTCCATTAACAGCGTCGAATTGTTCTCGATGGTCGCTCGCGCAATGTGGGAAGCAAATTTCAAGAAATCATTTGTATGCACTTCCGCGCCAGTCCGCTTCAACGCGTAAGCCACACAGCCGGAACCGGAGAACGCGTCCAACGCTCTGTCGAAGCGGAGCTTGGAGATGTGTTCTAGGATAAACGGAAGCAAGACCTGCTTGCTTCCCATATACCTGGTTTCAGGGAACGACGGCTCGACGACAGCTTTTAGAGACGACCGCACGATTTGAGTACAGCTAGTTGGCTGTAGCTGGGTAGCGGCCATCATTTGTTCAGAGGCTCATAGTTTGATATGAGCAGTTCAGCAACCTTGCCCCGGCCCTCACCTTTGCAATTCACAAAACGCGGCATCTGAACGGTGCGTTGCAGGAACGTAGCATACAGCTTTGCGGTTTTTTCGTTGAACGAATTACTCAGCAAGACCAAGCAGCCCTTCCCGGCTAGTTCGCGAAACTTTTCGGACAGTCGTTCTTGGTCGGCTTCATAGAATTGGTCTTTCGTGTACCGCTTGAAATCTGAATACTTTCCAACGGGCACATAGGGTGGGTCAAGATAGACGAAGTCGTCCTTCTTGGCCGTTTTCAGAACAGCCTCGAAGTCCGCGCACAGTAAATGCACCTTTTTTAAAGAATCGCTGGCAGCCCGTAGGTTTGCAGGGTCCACCAACTTGACATTGGAATGTCGCCCGTAAGGTGTGTTGAATCCGCCTTGTTTGTTGACCCTGTAGAGGCCGTTGTAGCAAGTCTTGTTGAGATAAATCAGTCTAGCAGCGCGAGTGACGGCGGGTAGCGTATCAGGGTCTAACTCTCTGAGTCTATAAAACTCAGCTCCACTCACGCGAAGGTTTGAAATGTAATCAATCAATTCTTCCGGTTCGTCGCGCACAACTTTATAGCAATTCATTAATTCGGGATTTGAATCCCCCAAAACCGCAACCTTCGGCGACAAATCAAAAAAGAACGCACCACCACCGACAAACGGCTCAAAGTATCGATTGAATCGTGCTGGCAGAGACTGGCGCAAAGCAGCCAATAAACGTGTCTTCCCACCTGCCCATTTTAAGAATGGTTTGATACGAGGTGCTTGAAGCTCTTCGACGAAGAGTTCCTCTTGAATTGGCTTGGTTCTTTTCAGGCCGACCGCAGATGCTGGCATCGTTTCATGGAGCACTACGGCTCCCGGCAGAGTTTAGCACCTTCGTATTTTATTCTCCAGGCTGCGGAATTAGGGTTTTCCACAGAGAATTAAAGGAAGGTGAATCCGACTTGTCCCGCTTTGTCAGAACTTGTTAATTCCCCTCGATTGTTGCATGACACCAGTATGACCCCACGCAGGAATTCGAGAGCACCTGCTTTACAAGTCTAGAAAGTGTAAAGCCCAACGCAGAACCTGCTTCGGGGTCGCGCCGGTAAGGTCGTTTTGCACGGAGGGCAAGGGCGGAACCTGTGAGTGGTACAGCAGAAGTGAAGAATTTGGCTCGCCCAAGGAGACGATTTTAGAACTTTTCTTAACGAATTCGTGTCAAGCGTGCCGCAGGGCTGAGCTTCCTAGTGAGCGACCCGCGGCACTTGTCCGCTTTGGCTAGTCGGGCCAGTTGCCAAACCGGCTTCACTTTTTTGTGGGGGCAAACTCTCTGATCACCGCCCCTTGGTCGTTCAAGAACTGGAGCATTGGTTCCCCGTCAGCCTGCACAGCCAAGACAATGCGAACCCTTCCCGCTCCATCGCGAAGCTTGAGACCAACGGAACCGTCTCGCGACCGTCCCAAGGCGAGTCTTTGCACATCGTGGCGATGACTTGCGAAGAACCTGTCCCAAGCCGGGTCTTGTTTGTCCGGTGGTAGCTTATCAATTTCCTCGTTGGCTTTTCTCTTCTCTTCAATTGGAAAGTCACCCTGATCTGCAATGGTAATGTAAGAGAACTTGTCGTTGCCTTCTTGCCCTGCATCAATTGCAAAGATCTGATTCTCCTCATATTGATCTAGGCTAAGGTGACCATGATTTTGGATCGTGCCGTCAGGAAGTTGGCTTGCGCCCCATATGAAGCCGCCCTGCTCTGTTCCTTCCTCACTCATAAACAACATCCCCGCCGCTTCACGCCGATCTGGTCGCGGATATTCCTTCTTTCTATTCCAAGCACCAGGGAAATCCGCACGATTGGAAATAGTCAGGCGGACTGTCCCGTCGGGTTCCACGATATTGATTCGCCGAGCCGTGATAATACCGAATTTCTGATTGCGGACGCTGGACGCGGCGCCGAGTACGACGATTGTGAAAGTCACCGTGAGAACAACGGAGTACACGCTCAGGAATTTAGGATTGGAGAGGAAATTCATTCTGGCTCCTTTCAAGAGATCACCGGGGAATACGTCACAAGAGCCTGAAAAGTCTCATTTCGAGGAATCCTTGGCCGCTCTTTTGGACGTGTAACGTCGAAATAGTCGCGAAAGCTGGCCAAGCACATGTCCAGTTTCGATGGGCAACCAGAAATGGTTAGATGCGAAGAAGCAAAGACAGCATAAGTCCAATTGAGAGTGGGATTTAAGGTTGGCTCCCCCGGGCTAGATTCGAACTAGGAACCCTTCGGTTAACGGCCGGGGCTGCAAAACTCTAAATGCCTTCTTCGGTGTCGCTTACGATCGGACTGCCTTAAATCCCGACCCTCAATTGGGCAACTTTGGGCAACCTTATGGGAGAAAACGCCCCACTGTCTAAGACTGAAGAGATCAAGATATTTTCTTAACCTTGGTGACGTGAATCAAATTGCGTAGGGCCGTATTGACGGATTGCTCGTCACGGAAATACTCAGCGACGTCCGGTGACAAGAGCACGAGATTGGTCCCCGCTTTTTAACGCGTGGCGTATTTGCCGCGGACGCCCTTGAACTTGGGCAGGTCGCACTCTGGACGCAGTTCGTCAGTCAGTTTCCGTCTCTCAGTTCTCTTCTTCATAATGTTTTCGCACGGGCAGTGTCGTTTTGCGGGCGCTGATAATCTGATATTCTCGCCGCGGTCGGAATGGACGACTTCATGAAGATCGTCTGCAAGCTGTGAATCCGCAGTTCCTCGGAGGGCAATTGGCAGGAATCGGTCTGCGCGCGAAACCCCTTTCGTCGCAAGGCCTCCAGGGGCTCACGCATCTAATGCGAGTAGGAGTGCTGGCAGAATCGCAATGGGAATCGTCCCAATGTGTGGGTCGCAGTATCTGGCGCGGTAGTCGGCTGCACGCTATATTTCCACCAACGCTGGCTCCGCCTTAGTGCCCTTCCCAAGTTCTCTAGATGAACAGCTCCGCGCTGACATGGAAAAACCCAGCCAGCTTTTTTGCCTGCGTTTTGCTGATGGAGCGCTTCCCGTGAAATACCTCGGAAGTAATTCCTTTCGAGCCGAATATTTTCCAGAGGTCTTTTTGAGTCAGGCTGCGCGCCTCCATCAAATGCTGGAGTGTCCGCTGCGGACTT
>Ga0185299_10007093_pt1 | contig 11637 bp, 8 predicted proteins | sample PaiPotPPA55metaG_FD_128002 | JGI IMG/M metagenome (GOLD analysis project Ga0185299, IMG submission 128002) | Iron sulfur acid spring bacterial and archeal communities from Banff, Canada, to study Microbial Dark Matter (Phase II) - Paint Pots PPA... ...
TTCGTTGTGGTCCCGCAGAGGACCATGCCCTACTCGTAGCGCAGGGCGATCATGGGGTCCACGCGCACGGCCTGGCGCGCGGGGATGTAGCAGGCACCTAGCGCGACGAGCGCCAACAGCATGAAGACGCCAGCGAACGTGAACGGATCTGTGGCGCTCACACCGAACAGCATGGTGGACAAAAACCTGGTAGAAGCTAGCGAGGCCGCCAAACCAACCGCCAGACCAACAAGAATCAGCGACATTCCCTCGCTTAGAATCAGTCTCATTACATCATTTCGTTGAGCGCCGACGGCCATCCGAGTCCCGATCTCGCGCCGCCGTTGAGCAACACCGTAGGAAATTACGCCGTAAATTCCCACCAGGCCGATGAGAAGGGCCATGGCGCCGGCGATGGCCAACATGACCAAGGTGAATGAGGTTCGCGCGAGCGATTTGTCATAGATTTCCTGAAGAGTGCGCACGCTGGCAAGCGGAAGATTGGGATTCATGGACCAGACCGCCTGGCGCACGTCGGCTAGTAAAGTTTGTGAGCTGGCGCGTTTGCTGCGGACGATATAGGAAACCGAGCGCTTCACCGCGACCGCATCGCCTTCAAAGTCATTCATCAGCAGCGGAAAATAGGCAGCGCTCGGCGCTTTTTCCTGCACGCCGTCATCGCGCACATCGTTGACGACTCCGATGACTTCGCGCCACGGGCCCTGGAGGTCCTCGCGGATCTGTTTGCCGAGAGAGCGCTGCGGGTCTTGCCAGAGCTCGCGCGCGAGATTTTCAGAAACCATCGCGACGGGGCGGCGCTCGTAGGTATCGGTCCAGGTAAATTCGCGGCCGGCGACGAGGCGGTTGCCCATGGCGCCAAGCAGGCCAGGCGACACGAATTTGAAGAGGCGAAGTGGCGGCACGCCCCGCTCGTAGGACTTGTCGCGGGCATAGATCAGATCGTGGCCGGCACGCTCGGTGGGAATTACGGTCGCGAGCCCCGCGGAGGTCACTCCCGGAATTGCGCGAATCTTTTCGACGATTCCATGCTCCAGGCGAATCACGTTCGTAGGATCTTTCGCTTGGGATTCAGGAATGGCGATACGCAGAGTGAGCACATCGCGTGGATCGAATCCGGGATCGACTTTGCGCAGCGCCTGAAACGTGTGGATCATTAATCCCGCGCCGACGAGCAACACCACTGCGAGGGTGACCTGCGCCACCACCAGTACACTGCGAGCGCGATGCTGCTCACGGCTCTGGCTGGCGGCGCGTCCGCCGCCGCGCAGCTGATTCTGGATTCGCGGACCGGCATATTTGATTACCGGAATCATGCCGAACAAAATTCCGGTCAGGAGTGCGGCGCCAAGGGTAAAGAGGATTACCGTCGGGTCGATGGAAATTTCATGCAAACGCGGGAGATGCGACGGACCAATCGAAACGAGGACGCGGACTGCGCAATAGGCGAACGCGAGGCCGAGCGCGCCCGCGAGCAATCCGAGCGCGACACTTTCTATGAGCAGCGCGCGAGCGATATCGAACCAGCTTGCGCCGAGCGCCGCGCGAATGGCGAGTTCGTGCTGACGACCTTCGGCGCGAACCAGTAAAAGATTCGCGACGTTCGCGCAGGCGATGAGCAACACGATTCCGATGGTGCCCATCAGCACCCACAGCGTTTTTCCAACATCGCCGATGAGCATTTGGCTGAGGTATCGCGACTTCGGCGCGAGGCGCACGTCTTCAAATTCCTTGACGGTCAAGCCGGGTTGTGGAGGAAAACTGTGCAGAGCCATGGGAATCATGCGCGCGATGTCGGCGCTGGCCTGCTCGATGGTGACGCCGGGTTTCAGACGCGCGATTCCCGGATAATCGAAACCGCCGAGAAATTCCTTGCTGCGATCCAACTGCAACGGGAGTAGGCAGACGGCATCGCGGTCGAGAAAGCGGAAATTCGCGGGCATTACGCCGATGATTTGGCGAGAAATGCCGTTGTAGATAATCTGGCGGCCGATCACGGAGCGGTCCGCTCCGAAATGTGTCTGCCACCATCCGTAATTGAGAATGGCGGTTTGCGGACTGCCAGGCGCGGCGTCATTTTCCGAAAACCAGCGCCCCAGTGTCGGCTGCACACCGAGGATGGGCAGAACCTCGGCGGTTACGTTGAGGCATTGCACCTCTTCCGGCTCGTCGAGTCCGGTAACGCTTTGCGTGTTCCAGCGGTACAAGCCGACGCTTTGGAAATAGCGTCCCTGTTCGCGGTAGGTGAAATAAAGGAACGGCGCGGGATCGGCGTCCGGGAAGTTCACACCGAGAGCAGTGAGGTGCAGATCGACCAGTTCCTCCGGGTGTATATACGGCAGCGGCTTCAAAAGAACGCCGTTGATCACGCTGAAAATCGCACTGTTCGCGCCGATACCAACTCCCAGCGTGAGAACTGCCACGATGGTGAAACCCGGCGATTTGCGCAGCGCGCGCAAGCCATAGCGGATGTCACGAAATAAAGTATCGAGCAAGCGTACGCCGCGCGCCTCGCGGCATTCCTCTTTGATTCGCTCTGCTCCGCCGAATTCTACCTTCGCCCGCCGCATTGCTTCCTGGTAAGGCACGCCGCTGCGCACTAGATCCCCGGCATAGGCCTCCATGTGAAACTGAAGTTCCGCCCCCATGTCGGACTCCATTCGAGAGCGCTGCAGCGTGCTCTGCAACCAGAAACGAAATCGGCTCCAGATAGTCACACTTCCTCCGGCCTGGCACCCAGAATTCCCGCGATGACTTCCGCCATGCGATTCCAGTTCTCGGTTTCTGTTTGCAATTTGCGTTTGCCGGCGGCGGTCAGGCGATAATATTTGGCCTTTCGATTATTTTCTGACGAGCCCCACTCACTGCTGATCCAGCCCTGATGCTCCAGACGGTATAGCGCCGGATACAGCGACCCTTGTTGAATCTCCAGACGCTCTTTGGACACTTGCTGGATGCGCAGCAGTATCCCGTAGCCGTGCAGCGGCCCGAGCGAAACAGCCTTGAGGATCAGCATGTCGAGAGTGCCTTGCAGAAGGTCGAGCTGTTTTTGCACGAAGCAATCTCTCCTAGATCAACTAGGAATGTATGCCCGGCTCTCCTAGACTGTCAAGGGAAAAAGCGTTAATGTGACCTTGCGCCGGATGGCGGATCCAGTGCACAGGCGACCCATAAATGTTTCGTCGGCAATCCGGAAACTATCGAGAAACGGGGTTCGAAGAGATGAGAAGTCAGGCATTCTTCGATGAAGCTACGTTTCCTCCAACCGGACTTCGGGCCAGCGTCAAAGTCTGCGATCACTTGTCGCAACCGCTGTGCCGTGATCAAGGTTGAAGCAGCAATCGCCACTTCTCTCCATCGGTAAACACTAGCCGACCATGCGGGAGTTATCGGCTCGACCGCCCAGTGGTGAGGCGGCGCTCAAGCCTGGCACGTTCGGACCAGAGCTGTCATTTACAGAGCTGTCATTCGTGTCATTCGTTTGACTGACTGTTGCCGGGTCCGTAAGATGAGGCCACCCAAAAGCCACGTTTAATGGTCGGCCAATCCATCTCGCACTACCGCATCATCAAGAAGTTGGGCGGCGGCGGCATGGGCGTGGTTTACAAGGCTGAGGACACCCGTTTAGACCGCTTTGTGGCACTCAAATTCCTGCCACACGAAATGGGCCAGGACCCGCAAGCCCTGAGCCGCTTCCGGCGTGAAGCTAGGGCCGCCTCTGCACTGAATCATCCGAACATCTGCACAATCTACGACATCGGTGAGCAGGATGGGCAGGCGTTCATTGTCATGGAGTTTCTGGACGGCGTGACGCTGAAGCATCGAATCACCGGGAAGCCGATCGAGCCGGATATTCTGCTGGGCCTGGCGATTGAGATTGCCGATGCACTGGACGCTGCTCACTGCAAAGGGATCGTTCATCGCGACATCAAGCCCGCGAACATTTTCGTTACCAAGCGTGGGCACGCGAAGGTTCTCGATTTCGGACTGGCCAAGGTAAACGCCAGTTCAAAGACCGAATCAGGTGCCGCCCCCACACAGACGGCGTCGGTCAGCGCAGACTTGACCAGCAAGGGTACGACGCTGGGGACCGTGGCGTACATGTCGCCGGAGCAGGTCCGGGCTAAGGAGTTAGACCCACGCACGGACTTGTTCTCTTTCGGGGTCGTGCTCTATGAAATGGCTACGGCCATACTGCCTTTCCGGGGCGAAGGCCCTGGAGTGATCTTCGACGCAATCATGAACCGCACTCCCGTGGCTCCCCTGCGTCTGAATCCCAACTTGCCACCGCAGTTGGAAGACATCATCAGTAAGGCGTTGGAGAAGGATCGGAATCTCCGCTATCAAAGCGCAGCAGAAATGCAAGCGGACCTGCAACGATTGAAACGTGATAGGGACTCCAGCGGCCAAGGCCCGGTTAATGCAGAGATAGCAGTCGCACCGATCGCGACCCAGTCCGCCCACACGACCAGCAATTCCGCCATGGTTGCCGCCGCGAGACAGCGCAAATGGGGCGTGCCCGCTGTGGTGATTGCTGCCCTAATCATCTTGTGTGCAGCGGGTATCGGCGTTTACTCTGTCTTGCACCGCCCTGCTGCCATGCCCTTCCAGAGCTTTGCGATCACTCAGATCACGAACAGCGGAAACTATATTGCAGCGGCGATCTCGCCCGATGGGAAGTATCTCCTCAGCGCCGTGGAGGAGAATGGCAGGCAGAGCTTGTGGCTGCGCAACATCCCGACCAACAGTGACACGCAGGTGATTGCGCCCGCAGATGCTTCTTACCAAAGCCTCACATTTTCATCGGACGGCAACTACATTTATTTTCTCAAGGCAGCATCCAACACGGGGGAAATATCCGACCTCTTGCGAGCGCCTGTCTTCGGTGGCTTGCCGCAGGTGGCCGTGCGAAACGACGACTCCGGAGCCTCCTTTTCGCCTGACGGTAAACGCATGGCCTTCGTGCGCGGGAATGATCCGGAACCGGGAAAATTCTCATTGCTCACGAGCAATCTTGACGGCTCCGACGAAAAGGTCATCACGACCGGGCCCAGTTCCTATTGGTCGAGCCGCGTCGCGTGGTCGCCCGACAGTGGTCAGATCGCTTTGAATAATATCGGTCCGGGCCCGGGGAACGTATCTATTCAGCTCCACGATCTGGTTTCCGGGAAAGACCAAACCTTGGCCCGGTTCAACGATTTGCCGATCTGGGCGATTACCTGGATGCCAGACCGTCGCGGACTGCTATCGATTTACGACATGAATATCGGATTTGTTGACCGCAGCCAGATTGGGTTTGTCGCCAACCCGGGTGGGCAATTTCATACCGTCACGAATGACACCAATGACTATGAAACACTTACGCTGTCCGCGGATGGAAAGACACTGGCAACGGTACAGCAGAAAGCCACGCAAACCCTTTATCTCATTCCCGCAGCAGGCTTCTCTGGGAACCCTCCCAATCCGGCGCCCGCGCAGAGCAAGAACGCAGCCATGTTCGGCTGGGCGAGCGATGGTGATGTTTACTTCGGGGATGGCGGCAACTTGCTGCGAATGTCAGTCGACGGCAGCATCAAGACCACGCTTCTTAGTGATCCCGCCTCCCAGGTTATTCACCCTGACGGCTGTGCCGGCGGACGCTATATCGTGATTACGTGGTCGAATCGTAACGCCAATAAGAAGACCAACATCTGGCGTGTAGACACCGATGGCTCCAATCCGAAGCGGCTAACCTCCGGTGTAACCGATGTGGGTGGGCTGTGCTCGCCAGACGGAGAGTGGGTGTACTACTACAACATAGATACCTCTCAAGCTTTGCGTGTGCCCATCGACGGTGGGAACCCTGAGGAGGTACCGGGCACCGCAGGGCTCTTCGGCTCACCAGGGCTGGGCCTCTCATCCGATGGCAAGCTTCTAGCATTCTTCATGCCGGGCAAACATCCAAAAGCGACCGTAGGGAAAATTGTCTTAGTTCCGCTCGATGCCGGGCCCAAACCGCAGGTCAAATTCCTCGATCCCGACCCGCGTTTTAAGACGTCCCCAAAATTCACCCCCGACGGAAAAGCTCTCGTTTATGTCATCCACGAAAAGGGCACGGACAACCTGTGGCTGCAAACGCTCGACGGCTCGCCCGGCCGACAGGTCACGAATTTTCAAGGCGACGCAATCCAATACTATCTGTTTTCGCCCGACGGCAAAACCCTCGGCGTTATGCGCACCCACATCGAGTCCGATGTAGTGCTGCTGCACGATACAGGATCGTCGCCACAGTGATGCAGTCCTAAGTTCCTTTGGCTACTTTAGGATTTCCTTGACCTTTGGGCAGAAGCCAAACCCGACCCCGACATCCCACCGTGAGGCAAGCAAAGGTAGAGTACGCGAAGCCGCACTAGCTGCCGGTGGCAGGAAACCGTCGTTCCAGGTCTCACTGTTCCCCGATTATTGGGCAGGCGAATGCAGGCCAACGGATTCTGGGCGGGTAACGAGCGATCCAGAACTAATGCCTGCGGATTGGCCCCGAGAAACGCGCTAGTGTTGAACAAACCGATCAACTCGGAAACGGAAACTAATGTCCGCGAGGTCGTTTTGTCGGCCGCAGGTAGGAGCGCGCACAACTGTCAGACTCCCCAGAACCGGAGTTCGCGGAGATGAGATCGCGAGCAAAATTCACCCATGCATTACCTCCCCGAACCTGACTTCCGCGGAGCCAATGGGCAGTTGTCCGGTTTACCAAGCACTGAGATTTCAAGGGATTTCCTAACGCCTGGTAGAGTTAGGCGGCGAGACGTGCGGTGACACGCCCAAACGTCATTATATTGGGACAGAATGGTACCGAAGTCCCATGAGCCAGGGGTAGAATTGGGATTCGCGCAGCGTCGTTGGGAAAAAACCAAATGCGGAAAAATTCTTGGATTTGGATCGCGGCGGCGTGGTTCTTCGTCGTTCGCATTTCAGAATACTACGCTCTGCGCATTGACTTGGGACGTGAACTCACCTGGGAGGGAAGCCTCCGCTATACCGCCGTTGAATTGGGGTTCTGGCTTCTCATGACGCCAGTGATCGCCTGGTGGGCAGAAAAATTTCCGCTGGAACGTCCAGCGCTGGTCAAAAATGTGGCTATTCTGCTTTTCTTGAATGTAGCCACCGAATTGCTGTACTCATCGTACCGCGTAAAATTGCATCACTTCGTGTATCCCGATTTTGTTTTGCGCTCCTTCTGGACCCAGAGCCGGACATACCTGCTCGACAATTCCGTTATAGTTGCATGGTTCTTTTGGGCCATCGTCGGCATTCACCACGCGATAAAGGCTGCGCGCAAATCTCAACAGCGAGAGCAGGAACTGGTCAAAGCTCAACTTGAAATGCTGAAGGCTCAGCTGCAGCCTCATTTTCTGTTTAATACGCTGAACTCGATTTCGTGCCTCATGCGGGAAGACGTGGAGGCAGCGGACGACATGATGACATCTCTTGGCGAATTGTTACGCACAACCTTGTCCGTTTCCGCTAGCGAGGAAATAACACTGCGCCGGGAACTAAACATGCTGGAGCTGTATCTGGCGATTGAGCGCGCGCGTTTCCAAGACCGGTTGAGCGTGCTGGTCAACGCCGATCCTGAAACGCTGGACTGCAATGTTCCGTGCCTTTTGCTGCAGCCCATCGTAGAAAACGCCGTTCGACATGGCATTGCACGGCTTGATCGACCGGGCGCCGTGGAAGTTCGAGCAGTGTGCGTGGGCAGCGAGCTATCGATATCGATTGTGGACGACGGCCCTGGAATATCTACGGAGTGCACCTCGAGGGAGGGCATAGGATTGGCCAACACGCGGGCACGGCTGGAAAAGCACTACGGCGCCATGCAGACTTTGCGCTACACCAACCGGAACGAAGGTGGACTGATCGTAGAGATTCGCCTTCCGCTGCGGTTGCACATAGCGAGTGGCGAGGATGGCAACGGGAGTTCTTTACGTGAAATTGCGAACGCTAATCGTTGATGACGAATTGCTTGCCCGGAAGAAGATCCGAGCTTTTCTTCAGGAGCATACAGAATTTCAAGTCGTTGGAGAATGCACGGACGGCGAGCAAGCGGTTGCCGCTCTCAGCGCACTCAGACCGGATTTGCTGTTTCTGGACGTGCAAATTCCCGGACGAAATGGATTCGAGGTACTGGACTGCATAACTGACAAGGCCCCGCCAGCGGTTATCTTCGTCACGGCCTTCGACAAGTATGCGGTGCGAGCATTTGAAGTGCGGGCTCTGGATTATCTTCTAAAGCCTTTCAACAAGGCCCGTTTCGCGGATGCGCTGAAGCGGTTTCACGAGAGCAGAACACGCGTGAGCGGCGTGGACCGCAAACACGAGTTGAAGGCAGCTTTCCAAGAGATTCAGAGAGAATCCCGGGACAGTGAGCGAATCTTGATCAAGTCCGGATCGCGAATCATATTTTTGCGCAAGGGATCAATCGAATGGGTCGAAGCGCAAGGTGATTACGTAAAGTTCCATATCGGTAAGGAAAGCCACTTGCTTCGCGAGACGATGACGGCAGCGGCAGAACACCTCGATCCGAACCGTTTCGTGCGCATCCATCGCTCTCGAATTGTGAACCTGGACCACGTTCGCGAAATTCGCCCTTTGTGGGGTGGCGATTATTCAGTGTTGATGCGCGACGGTACGGAACTCACCATGAGCCGCACGTACCGAACGAGTCTGCAAGCCACGCTGGGCGGCGAACACTCATTGAGCTCACGAACAAATGGGTGAAACGGTTTTCGCCTCCGCTGGGACTGTCGCAACAATATTTTCAACGCATTAGACCTGCCTCCTGCCGCGTTTCAATCTCTGCTGGTCGCAAACCCATTGCATCGTTCCCGCCAACATCCTAACTTTCCCCACGCCGTATCGAATTCTCCTTTTGGCAAGCGCCGAGGGAGTCCGGTCGCAAAAGCAACGGATTAGCGCACCCAAGGAAGGAGATAGTATGCGATGCAGACTTTTGACGTGCATGATGGCGGTCGGTTTTGGCGCGTTAGCCCTCGGAGTCAAGCTCAGCGCACAAGACCAGCAGGAATCCACGGAGCCAGCCCACTATCGAGTCATTAATCTCGGCAATCCGCTCGGCGGGACGAGCAGCGGTGGCAATGCGATGAACAATCTAGGTTGGGCAATGGGTACGGCAAATTTGCCAGGGGATACGACCCAGCACGCCGAGCTGTGGTTACCGGGATTACACCTCGATCTCGGCACACTAGGAGGACCCAATAGCGCCGTAATTTTCGCAAACCGCAGCAGTCGGGGTCAGATTGTGGGCATCGCCGAGACTTCCGAGATGGATCCGCTCTCGGAGACGTGGAGTTGTGCCGGAGCATTTTTTCCCACTTCTACAGGACATATCTGTTTAGGATTTGTGTGGCAGAATGGCGCGATGACTGCCTTGCCTACGCTGGGCGGCTATAACGGTGTTGCGTCTTCCGTTAACAATCTAGGGCAGGTGGTCGGCTGGGCGGAAACGGCGGTCCATGATCCGACCTGCGTTCTACCACAAGTACTCCAGTTCGAAGCTGTCATTTGGGGCCCGGAGAACGGTCAGATTGAGCAACTCCCAGGGGTCGCCAATGACCCCGACTCGGCTGCTACGGCGATCAATGACAAGGGACAGGTCGTTGGCATCTCTGGTATCTGCCAAAATGCCGTAGGAGCATTCAGCGCCAAACACGCGGTGTTGTGGGAAGACGGCCGGCCGATCGACCTTGGCAATATCGGAGGACATGGGTGGAACACGCCGACGTCCATCAATAACCAGGGTCAAGTTGTAGGATTTGCCAACCAAGGCGGAGACTTGATCAACGGGAAGCTCGCGGTTAAATTCCACGCTTTCCTTTGGACCGAAGAGGGCGGCATGCAGGACCTCGGCACGCTCCCAGGAGACGCCATTAGCGAAGCTTTGGGAATTAATGAATCAGGTCAGGTGGTGGGCGTATCTTACGGCGCGGGCTTCAGCCATCCGCGCGGCTTTCTTTGGCAGGACGGTAAGATGATGGATCTCAATAGCCTCATCCCTACCGGTTTCAATCTCACTCTCCAAGTGGCTGGCGATATCAATGACCGTGGCGAGATCACCGGAACGGCCTTCGATAGCAGTACCAAAACGAGCCCTGCTTTCCTTGCAATCCCAAGAAAAGATGGAACTGAGGACTAACTGCGATGGCGGCGTCGAGGCCGCCCCTCGCCGTCAGACCATTGCGAATGCGCATGAAGCAAAGGAGCCGCGCAAAAATGAAGCAGGCACCCTGGTTTCCGAAGATCAGTTTCATTTTTGTTCTTACCCTGTTTGCAACGATCGAGGGTCATACAGTCACCGAAGCGCATACGCAGCAGTTCGCAAAATCAACCTTCTGTTCAGGTCCTGAATACCGGCAGTTTGATTTCTGGCTCGGTGACTGGGACGCGTTTGAAGCCGGCAAGGCGGCCGTCGTCGCGCGGACTCACGTGGATCGCATACTCGATGGCTGCGTCTTGCGTGAGGACTATGAAAGCACAAACGGCCTGAAAGGACAGAGTTTCAGTCTGTACGATGCGTCGAGAAAAATTTGGCATCAGAGCTGGGCGACGAATAGAGGTGAGTTGCTTACCGTAGAAGGAAAAATCGAACATGGGGAAATGGTGTTGGCCGGCGCGGAGAGATTGGTTCGCGGCACGTGGGAGCCTATCAACGGAGGCGTTCGGGAGACGGCGGTCACCTCGCTTGACGCCGGTAAAACCTGGCATCCATGGTTCGACCTGGTGTTCCGCCCCCATTCATCCGGGGACGGAGTTAATTCATCCACGGAAAATGATGCAACGATCATCGCGCGGTTAGACACTGAGTACCAAGCAGCAGTAAAAAAGAATGATGCGGCCGCGATGGATCGGCTTTTGGCCGATGATTTTGTACTCGTGACCGGGTCTGGCAAGATTTATACGAAGTCAGACCTGCTGCAGGAAGCGCGGAGTGGGCGGGTGATCTATGACCGGCAAGAAGATACCCTCCAGACGGTTCGCGTTTGGGGCGATGCCGCGGTCATCACCGCTAAGTTGTGGGAGAAGGGTACGGAGAACGGAAAGCCATTCGACTATACAGTTTGGTTCACGGACACTTATGTGCGAACAGCGACAGGATGGCGCTATGTATTTGGTCAATCTTCATTGCCGTTGTTACAAGCCCCGGAGTAAAGCACTGAAATCACCCTGACTGACGCTTATGCCGAGTGGCCGTTTTCTTTGTGCAACACCTTCAAAACCTCCGAAAAAACACTGCATGATTCTGTTTGGTACCCTATTAGTCGCCTAATCATGTGGCCCCCGGTCTCGAAAACGGGCTTCGAGGAGATCGCAACGCGAGCCGCAGTCGGCATCACTACATCCCCTCCAAGCGGACTTCTGACTGCACGCAGGCCTATAGCCTAAAGCAACAGGCTTGTAGGTCGGGGAAGGACTGCGCCGTAGGAGACGAATGGAGCCGGCTGTTTTGAAGGCAGTAAGATACGATGGAGAATCGACTCGGAGTAAGTATGTCCATCAAAAGTCCTCAGGAACTGGCAGGAATGCTGGCCGCTGGCGCAGTGGTTCGCCATATGCTCGAAGCCATGAAACAGGCTGTTATCTCCG
>Ga0185299_10007094_pt1 | contig 11636 bp, 8 predicted proteins | sample PaiPotPPA55metaG_FD_128002 | JGI IMG/M metagenome (GOLD analysis project Ga0185299, IMG submission 128002) | Iron sulfur acid spring bacterial and archeal communities from Banff, Canada, to study Microbial Dark Matter (Phase II) - Paint Pots PPA... ...
GGGATATCGTGGCCTTCGGCGCCGAACATTCCAGTTTGGATGCGGTGGTACAGAAAGCTGCGGCCCGCCTGGGTCTAAGCGAGAGTCCGGACCCCATGCCCGAAGAAGTGGTGTTCATTCGCAGCGATCAGTATTCGTTCATCAAACAGGGAGTGCCGGCGATATTTCCGGTGGCAGGCTTCAAGTCTGACGATTCGAAAATAAAACCAGCGGAAATTTTTAAGAACTGGGAAGAGACTCGTTATCACCAGCCACAAGACGATATGGAGCAGCCGGGATTGGACTTCGATGCCGCGGCGAAATATGCGCGGTTCGTGTTTCTAAGCGGCTGGTTGATCACGGAAGACTTGCAGCGGCCGACGTGGAATAAGGGAGATTTCTTCGGCGAGCATTACGGTCATCAGGCAAATTAGGAAGTTATTTACCGGCGGTAAATTCCGTAAAACCAGCTGATGCCTAATGCGCCTGGGGCTACGCCTACGACCACGGCGTCACCGTCATGGAAGCGATCGTAATCGTCAGGGTCGACGGCTAATCGTTCCACTTTTTGTCCCGGACGTAGGGAACGCACAAATAGTCTTCTGCTGCCCCGGACGATTCCACGCATATTGAAGCGGCTCTGCACGGTGGTGGGGTAGTAGACCACATTCTTGGGCGAATCCAGTTTGCCGTTAATAAAGAGCGTGGCGGCGAGGATCCAGGGCAGCGGAATAAATCCGGCGTAAATGCGCTTCAAGACTTCGATGTCCTGTCGATTGCGGGCGCCGCGATCCACGAATACCGCCACGGTGAGCCCGGTGAAAAATATCAAGCCGAAAAATACCAACATCCAGTCGAGGTCCAGGGGAGGATAAAGCTGGCTTATGTACGGAAAGAGCAGCGAGCCGGCCAGGAAAATGGCGGTGCGCTTGATGAAACGGGGGCGAAACACCAGCTCGGCGATGGAAGAAGTAAGTCCGCACGAGGGACACTCGTCGGCGTTACGCTCCGACCCGCAATTGAGGCATCTGGTCATTTAGATAGTGGGCTAGAAACTGTGCAGCCCCTGGTTTTACACCTGGTTTAGGCAGCATTGCGAGCGCAAATATGACGGCGCCGCAAACTGGCGCGCAAATCCGCCACATCGAGCTCACCAGCCTATTATAAGGCGGTGCCGGTAGTATTTCCTGCGAGGGAGCCGAGAAGATCCTGAAAATATTTCTGATGGTCGGATTCCGCGACAGACATGGAGACGCCCATTCCGTGGCCGGGCTCCACGCGTTTTACGGAGCAATCCACTGTGACCGGAGGATCGACATTCAGGCGAGCCATGAAACCGGCGCCGATCCACAGCGTGTCGGTGGCTTCGATAAACATGCCGTTGGAGCTGATGTCGCGGGTCTTCCCGGTCAACACCGCTGAGCCCCATTCGATCTCGAGCTCGGCGCGAAACGAATAACGCGGCGCCCAACGGCGTTCGAGCCGTCGGGGCAAGTTGTCCCCATTTTCCATAAAGAGGCGAATCCCCCCTGCCAGGAGTGCATGCCACGGTCGAGCGACGAGCTCCGTCTAAAACCGAGAATACGTGATTCGCGGGCATAGCTATAGGACGGCGATGGGTAATGTTTTGTTCCCGACAATGGCGATAATTTATCGAAGATGGGCGAAATTTGCGATTGCAAGGTGTTAAAAGCACTTGAACATTTTTTGCCGCTGCTAGACGTCTTTAGACGGTTGAGGTTCGTCGGAAGGCTCTTGATTTGCCGCCAACTTTTCGCCGGCTCGAATCCTCCGCTGGGTTTCAGCTTCGAGATACTTTCGCAAAGGCTCCGGCACGATTCCAGGAGCTGCCAATTCACGCAGGTCCGAAACAGTAAGTTCGGGCAAAAAACTGAGCGAGACAGCCAGCGTGGTGGCCGGGTTACGTATCAGCGCGAGGCGCACGTTGTAATCGCAGGACCATTTGCGATGATGCGCAATTGAGTGCGCTACAGATTCCGGGACACCCTCGCGCGCCAACGCTTTCAAAACTTGCGCCGCGGTCAAATGGGGATTATCCAGCGCAACGGGCACAACTAAAGGGTGCCCTTCCGCCAGGAGCAAGCCCGCCACGCGAGCGGGACCGCGCCTGCCTAGAGTGATTTTTTGTCCCAAAGGAAGCTGCGGCAAGCGACTGGCCAGCTGGTCCTCTGCGTTGCGCTTTAATTCGGCGGAAACGCCGGGCAGCAGAGCTATTTGCACTAGATCCATCAAATACAATTCGCGCAAGAGGCGTAGGCTGACGAGCCTTGGGGTGTGCGGATGGCAGGCCAACGCCTTTTTCAGCGCGTACGTTTTAAGCAATTCCCGGCGGTTACAAATTTCCTCGATCACCGCGGTCGGCAAATTTTTGCGTACCAGCAGCACACCGACGTCCGCCTCTGCTAGCGCTGGATTTTTTAGCAGCGCCAAAAGAACTTCGTCATCATCGCTGTGAAAGAGTGCCGCGAGTTCTTCTCCGGTGGCCGCGAGAGCGCGCAGCGTTGCTGGCGCATTATGCGTGTCAGTGCTTCTCGTCAGGTGTTTTTTGTCAGCCATGGGAATTTTTCGTAAGCGCGATTCCGGGAATGGATTCCAGGGCCAGCAATGCCGCGGCATGCGCAGGCGAAATCGGCAACAATCCAATTTTGGCGGTAGGAACGGCTTCGCGCAGCCGCGAGTCCAGCTCGTCATCAAAAAATGCGCAGTGCCCTATCATGCCGCCCGTTTTTGCCAGGCGAAATGGGACGTGCTGGAAATTAAGTTCATCGGCCAGGGTTTTTACCAGTGCGGCAAGATCGTCGGCGGCTGCGCGCAAAATTTCGCGTGCCATTGTGTCACGGGCGTCGGCGGCGTTAGCTACTACCGGGAAGAGTTGCGGATATAGCTGTTCCATAGGCGCGGTGGTGACGCGATTTTCGAAGTCGCGCCAGGCCGCAACACCCAGTTGACGTTTGAGCTGCTTGCCGAGCGCGGTTTCCTCGCCGGTTCTATCGCGTTCCGCTCTCGCGGCCGCCGCTGCTTTTCTGCCTACATCGCGCGCACTGCCTTGGTCGCCAACTTGTGGACCCAAGCCACCAGCGCGCCGGACTTCTCCGCTTACGCCGCGTCCCATGGCGGCAGAGCCAGTTCCGGCAATCAACACAATGGCAGGTCCCGTACCCGTCGCAGCCAATGAAATTTCCAGATCGGTACAAACTTTCATCGGCACGCCGGGAAATGCCGCAGCCAGTAATGCACGCATTCTTTCAGCAGCCTTCGCAGCGCCTACCCCTGCGATACCGGCACATAACGCACTGATCGCGTCCGGATGGACGGGTGGTTCCAATGTCGCGGCCTGCGCTGCCTTTGTTATTTCGTCGATGGCGCGTTCGAAGCCCACTACTCCGGGATTTGAGGCGCCGGCTCGGCCGGAAGCAAGGATATTTCCTGCTTCGCTTAGCAACACGCATTCCGTCTTGGTCGCACCACCGTCGAAGCCCAATACGCAGCGCATGTGAAAAGCATAAGCCAGTTCAGGTCAACTGTTGTTAACCACGTGTTTCAGCGCGGCACAAAAGAACAACTAGCGCTAATCTTGACGCCCGAACCACCCGCTACTATCCTCTGCGCACTCGATGCACATTCATTCTCTCGATTTAGCAATCGTCATCGTCTATCTATTGGCCGTAACCGCGTTGGGCATGCATTTCCGGCGCAAACAAAGCCAGGCGGCGCAAATCGGCGGCGATGATCGAAATGCTGTCACGCGCGAATATTTTCTAGGAGGACGTACCGCGCCGTGGTGGGCGCTGGCGTTTTCCATTGTGGCCACGGAAACGTCCACGCTTACGATTATCGGGACGCCGGCGATCGCTTACGGCGGCAATCTGACTTTTCTGCAACTTATTTTCGGGTATTTAATCGGGCGCGTTCTGATCGTCCTTGTGCTGCTGCCGGGATATTTTCGCGGGGATTTCTTCACCGCTTACGCGCTGATCGAAAAACGGTTTGGTCCACGAATGCGCGCGGTGGCGGCCAGCACGTTTCTGATTACTCGCGCGCTTGCCGAAGGCGTGCGCGTCTCGGCCATCGCGATTGTGCTGAGCGTGGTGCTCGGCACTAGCGAGCATCTCTCTGTCGTGATTGTCATCGCGCTAACGCTGCTCTACACGCTGGAGGGCGGGATGAAAGCGGTGATCTGGACTGATGTGGCGCAGCTCTTGATTTATCTGGCTGGCAGTGCTGCGACGTTTTTCGTGTTGCTTCATCGCATTCCCGGGGGCTGGAACGAAGTCGTGCAGGTAGCCGCTGCTCATGGCCATAAACTGCAGATTTTTGATTTTTCGTTTAATTTGGCGACGAAATACACCTTTTGGTCCGGGCTGATTGGTGGCGCGTTTTTAACCATGGCCACTCACGGAACCGACCAGATTATTGTTCAGCGGCTCCTGGCGGCGCGTAATGAATGCGACAGCCGGCGCGCTCTTTTGGCCAGTGGCGTGATCGTGCTGTTTCAGTTTACGGTTTTTCTGCTGATTGGCGTGCTGCTTTATGTTTTCGCGCAGCACACGCCGCTACTTTCTGCCGGTGAAAGCACCGACCGCATACTACCGCTTTTTCTTCTTCGCGAAATGCCCACCGGCCTTGCGGGACTGTTGCTCGCTTCGATCATCGCGGTGGCGATGTCCAACGCCAGCGGATCGCTCAACTCTCTCGCGGCCAGCAGCGTGCTAGATTTTTCCGCGCTGCGATTCGGTAATCGCAAACCGGCGAACGACGCGGACTTTCTTCAGCTGTCGCGGCGCATGACGCTGTTCTGGGGGCTGGTGCTGATGGGCTTCGGCCTGCTGACCTGGGGGCCGGTGCTCGAAGCGGGACTGACCGTTGCGTCGCTCCCGTTTGGAAGCTTGCTCGGACTTTTTCTTCTGGGCACGCTCAATTGCCGTTCGAATGCCAAGGGGGCGCTGGCCGGAATGTTCGCGGGACTCATCACCGTTCTTTGCGTTTGGCGCCTGACAAGTATTGCATTCACGTGGTATTTTTTGATCGGTTCCGTTACGACTTTCCTAGTCGGCTCGTTGGTAAGTCTCTTGAGCCGGCCCGGCGAATCGGAGACTCTTCACCCCACCGTGGATCCTGCCTAATAAAATTTGTGCTCATACCATTCATGACTATGACGAAAGTCTATGACTGAGAAACGGCTCGAGCTGGTTCGCGGGCTTGGCGCGTGGGCTTCAGCAGCCATCGTCATTGGCACCATGATCGGCACCGGGATTTTTCTGAAGCCAGCGGAGATGGCTCGCGAAGGCCGCACTGTTTCGGTGGTTTTCGCCGCGTGGATCGTCGGCGCGGTGCTGTCCATTTTTGGCGCATTGTCTTTCGCGGAGCTTGGGGCGGCGATTCCGGAAGCGGGCGGCGAGTACGCATACCTGCGGCGCGCATTCGGCCCGGTGTATGGATTTCTCTTTGGCTGGATGCATTCCATCGTTGGCAGGCCCAGCTCGCTGGCGTCCATCTCGGCGGGGATGATGCGCTTCGTCAGCTTTCTTATTCCAGCGGTGGCCACACCTATTTTCACGGTGCACATCCCCGCGCTCGGCTCGTGGACTGCGCCTTACGATTTCGTCTTTACCTGGGCGCAGCCGCTGGCGGTGTTCTGGCTTGCGGGCATGACCGGCGTGAATTATCTGGGTGTGCGGCTGGGCGGCGCGGTGCAAGTTTTTCTGACAGCCATAAAAATTATGTCGGTCGTCGTTGTGATTGGCGTGGCTTTTTTTTCGCCGGCGGGACCGCCGCACGCTCCCGATCCGTTTTGGCCGGCGGCGGGAGACACTGTCGGGGTAATATTCGCCGCATTTCTCGCCACGCTGGCAGCAGCCCTGTGGGCCTATGACGGGTGGGAAGATTTGAATCTGGTGGGGTCGGAGGTAGCCGACCCGCAGCGCAATTTTCCGAGGGCGCTGGTGGGCGGCGTCACTTTCGTCGCGATTATCTATTTATTGTTCAGCGCGGCTTGCCTGAAAGTTCTGCCGTTCGAAAGTGTCGCCAAGTCGCAGCACATTGCTTCGGACGTAGTCGAGCATGTCATCGGGCGAGGCGCTGCCGCGTGGATTACCGTGGCGATGGCCATCTCCGCTCTAGGCTCCATGAATTCCTCGGTGTTGAGCGGGGCTCGCGTCCCCTACGCCATGGCGCGCGACGGAATTTTTTTTAAGATAGCCGGCGGCATTCATCCGAAATTCCGCACACCAGGCCGGGCATTAATTTTTCAGGGAGCGCTGGCGAGCCTGATGGCGCTCACCGGGACGTTTGAGGAGTTGACCAATCTTTTTATTTTTGCGGGATGGATTTTCTACGGCTTCGCGGTGGTTGCGCTGTTTCGCATGCGCAGGACAGAGCCAGATTTGCCTAGACCGTATCGCTGCTGGGGCTACCCGTGGGTTCCAGGACTTTTCGTGGCGGGCGCGCTCGCGTTAACTATAAATATCTGGATCCAGCGGCCGGGCCGTTCATCGATTGGGCTGCTCTTGATTTTGGCGGGGCTGCCGTTTTATAAGATGTGGGCGCGCCGCGAGAGATCGGGCGCTGGCGAACTCACACCGTAGTTTTCGCGCGTGGGACGCGCGACCTCAAAAGCGCTAGCGGCTTCATCTCCCACCACAATTTCAGAATGAAAGATTTTTGCCAGCTCCTCAACGCCGGTAACTAAACGAGGGCCGGGGCGCGAAGCATAGGCGTTGGCTTCAAACGCATAAACGTGTCCGTCACGCACCGCGGGAATCGCATCCCACTCAGAAGGAAAAGTCATTCCGGAATATTCATTACGAGCCTGCTCTGCGTCGTAACCGCAAGGCGCTATAACGATGATGTCCGGAGCGGCAGCGACTATATCTTTAAGCTCTATGCGGAACGAGGGCGAGCCCACGCGGCCAAAAAGATCTTCTCCGCCGGCAAGCGCAATCATCTCTGGAACCCAGTGGCCGCCAACATAGAAAGGGGCTAGCCACTCAAGGAAAGCGACGCGTGGCGGCCGCTCTGACATTTTTTCGACCTGGCGTTTCAGCGTCTGTAAGCGGTGCTCGATCTCAGCCAACAATTTTTTGGAGACATCCTCGCGCGACGTTTCACGTGCGACCCTGGAGATATCGTCCCAGACATCGCCGAGATTTCGGGGATTCAACGACAGTACTCTGGGACGGTTCTCAAAATTGGCCAAGACCGCGGCCAGGTCATCGGGAGAAGCTGCGCAAACTAAACATAAATCCTGGGTCACAACCAGGTCGGGAGCCAATTCTTTCAGCGCGTCAGCGTTCACGATGTAGAGGCTTTCTCCGCGCTCTACATACTCGCGAACGCGGCGGTCTATCTCCAGCGAAGGCAGGCCGAGCGGGATACGCGAATCGACCACCACGCGCCGCTGGCTAACCTGCGGAGGGAAATCACAGTCGTAGCTCACGCCCACAACTTCAGGATCAAGCCCCAACGCAAAAAGTATTTCCGTTGCGGAAGGCAATAACGAAACAATTCGCATCTTAAAACCTTATCACTTTTAAAAAGATTTCACTTGTACAAGAAATATTTTCGGCGCATGGCTTCGAAAGCCTTCAAATCCGCGTGCCAGCCCTTAACAATTTCGGTAGCCGGCACGCCGTCCTGCAATTGGCGAATGGTCTGGTCGTTCCCGACCAGGAACAACATTTTCTGTGCATCGAAATGATCCGGGTAAAGCTGCCGCAATATGCTGGCGATTTCTATGCCTATGGTCATGGAGCGAACCGCGCGCTTGTCGAGCACTCGAATAGCTACTCCTCCACAGCGCTCCGCAGCGTACAATCCGGCAACGGGAATAAAATCCGCGGCGACAAATCTTACTCCAGGGATGTGTCGATCATTTAGGCGCGCCGCCACATCTTCTCCATGCATCCACGGCGCGCCAAATTCTTCAAAGGGCGCCTCGGTGCCGCGTCCAACGGAAATTCCGCCATTCTGCAAAATCTCCAAGCCGGGATAAAGGACCGCGCCTTTCAGGGTGCGCAGATTTGGAGAAGGGGGCAGCCAGCGCAGGCCGGTTTCTTCATAAAAATAATTGCGATGCCAATTTTTCATGACGATAACGTGCAAATCGCACTGGATGTGATTTTCCTGATTGAATAATTGCGCTAACTCGCCGATGGTTAGGCCGTAACGAACCGGCAAGCGAAAATAGGCGGTGAAACTGGTCTTGTCCGCGTCGAGAAGCGGTCCTTCCACGATTTCCCCGCCGATGGGATTGGGGCGGTCCAGCACAAAAAATGCGATTTTGCGTTTGGCGGCTTCCTCCATGCAGTACGCCATCGTCGCGGTGTAGGTGTAGAAGCGCACGCCTGCGTCCTGTACGTCAAAAACCAGCGCGTCGATGCCAGCGAGCATTTCGTCGGTAGGGCGGCGCGTCTCGCCGTACAAACTGTAGACCGGCAGGCCACTCACTGGGTCTTTGGTGGAGGAAACATTTTCATCCTGCTTCCCGCCTAAGCCGTGTTCCGGAGTGAATAGCGCGACCACTTGAACTCCGGGCGCATGCGTAAACGCGTCTATGGTGGTGCGACCCTGCGCGTCGAGGCCGGTGTGATTGGTAATTATGCCTACGTGTTTGCCGCGTAGCGGGGCGAAGCGCTGGGCTTCCAGCACGTCGAGGCCAACGGTCACCCTTGTTGCATTACGGGAATGGTGCGCGCGTTGCACGGTCGCAGCGTTCGTAATGGGCGCACTGCTGGTCAGTGCAGCCACCGCAAAATAGCAAAGCAACAGCACCAGAAAAAATCGCAGCGCTGATCGCTGCGACGCTTTACACTCGTTCCACCCCATGATGGTCATCGGATGCCTCATATGTCGCAATAATATTCTGGAACGTCTCGCGCGGGTGTTGTTTGTGGGCGCCAAGTGCCTGTGCTATATACAAACTCAAGGCATGCGCGGCACCAAACGGGTCGTTTTTCGACGAAGGGCTGCGATGAAGGGTTTCGATGACGGGCGATAATGGCCCGGTGAGAAATCGCTGTGCCTGCGTGGTTCCGCTACTGCTTATTGCGATTATTTTTTCTATGGCCTATACCGCGCGAACTCAAACTAACTCCTCACCCGCGAAGAAATCCGTCGCACCGAAATCTGCGACACGAGCACGCGCGCTTTCTTCCGCAAATAAACAGTGGGTCGAAGCCACGCTGCGCAAAATGACCGACGACGAAAGAATCGGCCAACTGCTCTTCACCACTTATCACGGCAGCTTCACGTCCACGGATGCGGACGCGTATCGCAAGATGATGCACGACGTGGATGATTTGCACGTCGGCGGATTCATCAATATTACGCAGATGTCGCCGCTGGGAATTGTTAAAAGCCAGGCTTACCCCACGGCGGTGCTGACGAATCAGCTGCAGGCGCGCTCCAAATTACCTTTGCTGATTGGAGCCGACTTCGAACGTGGCTCGGCGATGCGGCTCGATGAAGGCACATCTTTCCCGACGGCAATGGCTTTGGCTGCGGGAGGCAATCCTGCTGACGCTTACACCATGGGGAAAATTACCGCACTGGAAGCCCGGGCCGTCGGCATTCACTGGATTTATGCGCCGGTTTCCGACGTAAATAACAACCCCGGCAATCCGATTATCAATACGCGCTCGTTCGGTGAAGACCCGCAGCGCGTCGCAGAATACGTGGCCGCTTTCGTGCGCGGTGTGCAAGAGAACGGAGGGCTCGCTACTGCGAAACATTTTCCAGGACACGGCGACACCGCAGCCGATTCACACATCGATCTTCCGGTCATTCGCGCCGACAAGGATCGGCTCGAGCATCTGGAGCTGATTCCCTTTCGCTCTACGATTTCCGCCGGCGTTGGCAGCATCATGACGGGGCATCTTTCCATTCCCGCGCTGGAGCCGGATCCCAACACTCCGGCCACGCTATCTAACAATGTGTTGACCGGACTTTTGCGCGATGAACTTCATTTCGAAGGACTGGTCATCACCGATGCGATGGATATGGGCGGCATCACGACACGTTATGCTCCCGGCGAAGCTGCGGTGCGCGCGTTTCTCGCGGGTGCTGACGCGCTACTGATGTCACCGGTTCCTGACGCGGCATTCGAAGCGCTACAGGCCGCGGTGAAATCAGGGCGGATTTCGCATGAGCGTCTTGACGCGTCGGTGCGCCGCATTTTGCAAGCCAAGGCGCGGCTGGAACTCAACAAAAATAAGCTCGTAGACCTGAACGCGATCAACGAGAAGTTTGGCCGCGCACCGTGGCAACAAGAAGCGCAAGACATTTCCGATCGCGGCGTTACGCTGCTGCGTGATAGCGCGAATCGGTTGCCCTTGAGCGTCGCCAAACCGTCGCGCGCGCTGGTGCTGGCTTTTTATGCGGACCCGGAACCGTATCCTGGCGAAGATCTGGAGCGCGAACTGCGCTCGCGCTTCGATTCGGTAACTACGTTGAGAGCGGATACGCGCTTTGTAAAAGCTGACACTTTAAAATTGCCGCTGGCCGATTCGTACGACGTGGCTATCCTGGCGCTGTTTGTGCGCGTGAGCGATCGCAAGGGGGATGTAGATATTCCCGCCGATCAAGCGGCGTTTGCGGCGCAGGTTTTTAAAGTTGGAAAGCCGGTTATCGCCGTAGGATTTGGCAGCCCTTACCTGATTGAAAATTTTCCGCAGGCGGAAACATGGCTGGCCGTTTTTGGCATCAGCGATGTGGCGCAAATTTCCGTGGCTCGCGCGCTGTTTGCAGAAATTCCCGTGCGCGGGCGTCTGCCGGTCACGATTCCTGGAGTCGCTCTCAAAGCAGGATTCGGCATTGCACGCCCTGCTGATCCCGGCACGGTTCAGCCCATGGACGCGGCCGCCGACAAAGAATTGCAGCCTGCTTACCGGGTTGTTGAAAAATCTATTGCCGAAAAGGCTTTTCCGGGTGCAACGCTTGCTGTTGGCTACCACGGAAAAGTTGCCATTCATGCTTTTGGGAAGCTCAGCTACGACGCGCAAGCTCCGGCCGTTGCGGAACAAACGAAATACGACATCGCGTCGCTGACCAAAGTGGTGGCCACCACCACACTGGTCGCCAAATTGGTGGAAGGTGATTTTCCTGTCGGGCTGGATCTGGATGCCAAGGTCGACCGGTATCTGCCTGAATGGGGCGCGACCCGTGAGCAAAAAGAATGGCGCAGTAGAGTCACCGTGCGCCACTTGCTCACGCACACGTCCGGGCTGCCGCCGTTTAAGGAATATTGGCGCACTTCCAAAGGCAAGCAAGATACTCTGAGCAGAATTTTTGCCGAGCCGCTGGATTATGAACCGGGCACGAAAGAAGTTTATTCCGACCTGGGAATTATTTTAATGGGCGAGATTATTGAGCGCCTTACCGGGCGAACTCTCGACGATCTGGCCAAGAGCTGCATTTTCGATACATTGGAAATGTCTAACACGATGTTCCGCCCGGCGAAGAAACTGTGGCCGCAAATCGCGCCGACGGAAATTGATAACAATTTGCGTCATCGGCTGGTGCAAGGAGAGGTTCACGACGAAAATGCTTTCGCCGTCGGCGGCGTTGCAGGGCATGCCGGGCTTTTCAGCACCGCGCCGGATCTTGCGGCGTTTTGCCAGATGCTGTTGAACGGCGGGAGC
>Ga0185299_10007096_pt1 | contig 11629 bp, 5 predicted proteins | sample PaiPotPPA55metaG_FD_128002 | JGI IMG/M metagenome (GOLD analysis project Ga0185299, IMG submission 128002) | Iron sulfur acid spring bacterial and archeal communities from Banff, Canada, to study Microbial Dark Matter (Phase II) - Paint Pots PPA... ...
CGCCATCATCGAGGCCATCCATCCCGATGGTCGGTTTTCTGCACGCCTCGACAACAACCGCCAGATCGAATTCAACGCCATCGAGCATCGTCATTTCGACCACGGCTATGCCGTCACCAGTCACAGCTCTCAGGGGCTCACCGCCGACCGCGTTCTCGTTCACGCTGACACTAGGGTCCACCCGGGCCTGCTCAATTCCCGCTTCGGCTACGTTTCCATCTCCCGCGCCAGCCACGAGGCCACGCTCTTCACAGACGACCTGGCAAGACTTGGGCCCAAATTAGCAGCTGATGTCTCGAAGACATCGGCTCTGGAAATCAATCAACCCTCACCCATCGCCCAAGGAATTGGGCTAGGGCTGTGAAAATGCTGACCCTTGGACTAGCCGAAAGCGGTCAGTTTATATTCGTATTGTAGTGTATCGCAAGTTGCACAAACATAAGCAGTTATTATGTACTATGCATGAAACATTAATAAAATATTTGACAAATAGAGATCATGAAGAGTAAAGTAACTGTGGAGGATCAGTGAAAATGCGGACGAGCACACTTGAACAGTTGAAGCGACATCTTCGGCCTGGACGTGTGTACCGCAGAGAAAACCTTCTGCCTTGGTCCCACAGTGTTGATCGACACCTCAAAGAACTGACTGTCGACGGGACCCTCCAGAAACTCCGTAACGGCTTGTATTACAGCCCTCGCAAATTTGAATTTGGAGAGGCTCCTGCGGACGAACACGAACTGGTGAGAGCGTTCTTGAAGACAGACCGTTTTGTCGTGACCTCCCCGAATGCCTACAACCAGTTGGGACTTGGGACAACGCAGCTCTACAACAAACGGGTTGTCTACAATCAGAAACGGCATGGGACATTTCCGCTCGGCAATCGAATGGTCACGTTCGAGCGCCGGATGAATGTTCCAAGGCAACTCTCTCCCGAGTTTCTGCTGGTCGATCTTGTCAATGAACTCGCTGATCTTGCCGAGGATCGGGATGCCGTTCTTTCTCGCGTTCGCGAAAAAGCCAAAGAGATGGACCCGAGAAAGCTCTCACGGGCGGTTTCTCTCTATGGCAAATACTCCACGCAGAAAAAGTTTCAGGAGATGTTGCAACATGCCGCCTGACTCCTTTCTGCATGAGCGAAGTGATTTCAAGGCACTTGTCGAGAGCGTTGCCGATAGCGAAAAGATCAATGATCCTGCTCTCGTGGAGAAGGACTACTGGATCATGCACGCCGTCTTTGGGCTCAAGCAACTTGGCTTAACGTTTGAGCTCAAGGGCGGCACTTCGCTTTCTAAGGGTTTTGGGGTCATTCATCGGTTTTCCGAAGACATCGATATTCGCATCGAACCTTTCGATGGACTGCAGGTCGATACAAATCCAAATCACGAGAAGCCCCAACACATCGAGTCGAGACGAGTGTTTTATGAAAAGTTACGGGACAAGATCAAGATCTTAGGCATTACGGCCGTCGAGAGGGATACGACATACGACGACGAACCGCTGAGGAACGCCGGCCTCAGGTTAAGCTACGAAACTCACTTCGGTTCAATCGCTGGTCTCAAGGATGGGATTCTTTTAGAAGTCGGTTTTGATCAGACGGCCCCGAACCGTGCCGTGACGATTTCTTCCTGGATCGTCCAGTTCGCTGAAGCCAAGAAACTTCAATATGCGGACAACCGAGCCCTCGAAATTCCCTGCTACATCCCCGAATATACATTTGTCGAAAAAGTCCAGGCCGTAGTCAGGAAGTACGGACAATTCAAGGGGACAGGAAAATTACCAACCAATTTCCTGAGACACTACTACGACATCCACCAACTCCTTGACGTCGAAGCCGTGCAGAAGTTCATCGGAACCACAGAATACTTGGAGCACAAGAAGAAGCGTTTCAAGTCTTTGGATCATGACATAGCAAAAAGCGGAGCCTTCACGATCGAAGATAAGAACATCCGCAAGAGCTTCGAAGCGGAATATTTAAAAACCGCTCCACTTTACTATCGCGGCCAGATTCCTTTGGACACGATTCTTGCCCGCATCCAGAAAGACCTTGTACGTCTCTAGTGATTCCAGATTGCAAGCAGCCATAAGTCTCACCGCTGACCGTGTGCTGATCAATATCGACAAGCGCCGTCCACCTCCAACTGCTCACTTGCCGTTTCGCCTACGTTGCGGTCTCTCGCGCAAGCCTAGACGCTGAGATCTACACAAATGACACCAACGATCTAAGGCAGAGGCTGAGCGGGGATGTTTCCAAGAGCTCCGCCCTGGAAATCAATCAAGCCTCATCCGTCGCCATGGAATCGGGATAGGGCTATGAAAATGGCGATTATTGGAATAGCCAAAATGTGTCCATTTTGCTGGGCATCGCCGGCCTCAAGTGCCGCGGGGAAGCGCGTGTTCACTATTGTAACGTTGCCATGAGCATCCGAACTCGTATTGCAGACCTTGCTATGTCGTGCATAATATAAGGTTTTATTGAAAGAAATTGATATCTCTTACCGACAATGCGCAATCCACCGTGGTCGCGTGACGAAGCTATTCTCGCTCTCGACACGTACCTTCAAAATGACCCATCTCGTCTCCACAAAGATCATCCAGCCATCCTCGAACTCAGCCGCACGCTAAATCTTCTCGGCAAGCGCCTGCAGCGCAACACGAGGACCGACTTCCGAAACCCGAATGGCGTCTATATGAAAATGGGTAATTTTCTGCATCTTGATCCCGATTACCCGGGAATTGGTCTCAGCTCCGTAAGCACCTTGGAGAAGCAGGTCTGGCATGAATATGCCAAGCAAGCAAATGAACTCCATGCTCTGGCTGACTCAATTCGTACGACGCTGACCAGTGGTCAGATATTTCTCGACACCGGGGCAGAAACGGAAGAGAACGATTTCCCTGAAGGAGCTCTGAAGTATCGTCAGCATGTTACTAGGGAGCGAAACTATGATCTCGTTCGGAGGGCGAAAGAACAAGCTAAACGCAAAAACGGTCGATTGCTTTGCGAGGTATGCTCCTTCGACTTCCAAGCCGTGTACGGAAATGTTGGGCAAGACTACATCGAATGCCACCACACTATTCCGGTTTCGGAACTAAAACCTGGAGCCCACACCCGAATCAGTGACATGGCCCTTCTTTGCGCTAACTGCCACCGCATGGTCCATCGTCGTAGGCCCTGGTTGCGAATGCAACAGCTTCGTTCGCTGTTGAACAAAATGGTCCCCTCAACCGACTCAAAATGATTCTCCGAACATCGGATGAGAACCCGGCTCACTCAAGCCAAAGAACTTATTTGATGAGCTCAAGGATTTCGAGCTCCACAATAACCGGACCACGATCTCGCTTGAGTTTGCGTTTAGGGCAATGGAATTCCTAATTCGGGAGTTGCGGGAGCAGGTGAAATTGCCTCGGCTGCTTCGTTCTGCTGGTCGACTGTTTCTGCGCTTATCAGCCGAATAATGAAAGGCTCCGAAACCTGGTAATTGTTCTCGACTTCTCGGTTGTTATAGATACGCAGCAACCCCTCACCAAGACTGATTTCCCCAATGCCATCGCTCTCTGGCAGCTCGAAGGGACTGGAGATCAACTCTATCTGTTTCATTTTGTCCCCTAAGAAATCATCGATAGCCTTCATCTGAGCGTCCAAGCGTTGGATTTTCTTTGCGCTTTTATCAGCCCTGGCTTGCGCTTCTTCCGCAGCGAGTTCTGCCTGCCCGGCTGGCGCCACCCCGGACTGAGCCCCCAATACATCTTTACGGCGTTGCAGCTTCTGTCGTGTCGCAGGAAGAGCCGCGCACAACTGCTCAAGGAATGAAAGATCCACAGCGCACTTCGACTCACCGCTCAATCTGATTAAAGCGGCTTCAGAGACTAACGGTCCCAAAACGCGCTCACTTCGGCCTTTCTCATTGAGACTCCAAATCTCGACATTAACCGGACTAAAGATCGGAGGAGCTGTTGGAGGACCGATCCTACTGAAGTCAGAAGTGTAGGCATGCTGAACCTGCAGCGCGTAAAGCAATCGCAAACGATAGTTCCGCTTCAACTTGTTAGAATCTATCCAGTCGCGCATCTCACCGTATTCCTTCGTAACAACACGCTTTGTATCCCATACGATTTGGAAAGTATCGCCCTCATGAACAAATAGCTCAGTTCGAGGCCGGCCAGTTAGTTCTGGAGGGAGTGATTTGTTCAGTGGAAACAGTGTCCCTCGGATCATAGTCACGGATTTCGACGCTGAAAACGGCCTCCCCTCGGACTCGGGAGCAAAGGCGAGGTCACATTCTGCATTGATCACCATAAACAATTCAGAATTAGGTCCCACGAACATATCCCCTAAGGACAACAGTGGATAATTCTTATCAGCTGTGCTAAGCGGATGAGGTTCCACCTCGGGGTTGGTCACCCTAAATAGAGCACTCCTGTACATCTCCGCAAGATGTTTTGACGGAGATAATTGCCGAGGTGGCAGATCAAGCATCGGCAATTTATCAACGATCAGTTGCTGCTGCGCCACATTCTCATTTTCAAAGACTTGCCTTGCTAACACACTGCTGAACAGCCAGAGAAGATAATCGCCAAACGGCTGGCCGTCTTCTTTTAAGCTGAGGCGTTGAATATATATGTAATCTTCGAGACTAAGGTCCCTCACCATGGAAAAGATGACCTCGCGCGAGGCATCATAGGATTTCTCAACAGAAGCAATTAATGCCTCGATTGCATGAGCAATAGGAAGGGATTTGGTTACCGCCAGCAACTTCCGCTGAATTGCATCTTTGTCAATCAACTGCGCCTTTGGGATATGTTGGAACATGCCGCCCAGAAGTCCAGACGCCTTGCGAAATTCGACAACCTGTTGCTCAGTAAGCGGATTCGAAGACATGAGCACTATGACCGGCTTTGGCTCTGGATCAGGATGTTGGGCGTAGATTGCCTTTGCGCGAGCGACAGCAGAAGCCACCGCCTCCACTGGTTGCGTAAGGGGACCGAGATAGTAATCCAAGAGGTAGACTCGGCAATCAGATTTTGCCAGTTGCGTAGTCTTCCCAGCCACCATCACGGTCAACTGCAAGTCTCGTAAATTATGTCGGATTTGTTCGGCTTCTGTTCGGATTTGTATGGCTCGACTAAACAGCGTTCGTACGGCGCCGAAAGTTTCCAGGGTCTGTTGCGCGTCAAACAATTGCTGCAGCACCTGATCGTTAACATCATTAATTGTTGCAATATGGATGCCGAGCTTCGCGAGTTCATTAATCAATTGCTCATTCTGTTCCAATTCCGCCCAGAATGAACGTAACTCTTCTGGAGCTACCATCGCGCTGATCGGATCGAAAGCGTCGTCAATCATGGTGATTGACGTGACGCCCTTTCCGTGAAGAAAGTCAGTTACAGACATTTGAATTACCTGACGATGTTTCCAAAATCAAAAACAAAAGTGTTCAACTGCCCACTGGCACTCTTGCGATCTGACATGGACAGGGAGCACCCATGGTACTGAGCAAGCTCTCGACCGATGTACAAACCTAGACCCTTGCCTTCACCGGGCGGCTTGGATGTTACGAAGGCGTCAAAAATCTCTTCGGCCCGATCGGGTGGAACTCCTGGTCCGTTGTCCCACACTCTTAGTTGCTTTTTGGCAACGTCTATTTCAATACGAAGCTTTGGCCGAAACGCTGGGTTGACACGTTTCTCCGCAGCCAACCAATAAACAGAATTCGTCAGCAGGTTTTCGACAATTTGCACAACCATCCCTTTTACCGCGTGCACGGTAAGCTTTCGTCTACTGCTAGGCTCAACAACAAAATTAGCCTCGATAGTATGGCGTTTGAACTGTTCAGCACGCGACTCGAAGATTTGTTCAATCCACGGGATCAGATCGAACGTTTCTTTGACCTGGCGGCCCGCAGCCGATAACGGATCAAGCACTCGTAGCCGTTTTTGGAGAGTTTTAAGCTGTGACTGGAGAGAATCAATACTGGACTCGAATTCAAGCGCATTCCCTGAACGCTTGGCATCCGCGAGCGACCGCAGGCTGTACTCGGTGGCTCGATTCAGCTCATGTCCCACAACTTCGACCATCAAACCTATTCCCGCAAGGTGCACAAGCTGGTTTCTGCCCTTCGAGTATGACTCGACGAGATTGCGTGCTTCCTCCAACAGATCACTTAAATTATCGAGGGCTTCCTCAACCTGTTCCACAATTTCAGGGGTGTCTTTGACTTCTGGATACTTTTTCAGAAGGGCAGACCATACCTTTCGCAGGTGCCCAGACGTTTTCGAAACACGTTCTTCGATTTCGTTAATGGTGAGCGGCTCGGAAGGAGCAAGTTCTTCTTCTACCTGATTCAAGAATTTCTTGAATTGATTCAGGATTACGTGGCGTAGGAGACCCATAAGGGCCGCTTTGGCCTCTGAATCACGCAAACCCTCGCGATTCGTCTGGTCGACAAGTTCCGGATTCTGCCTACCTGAAATATCCAGCTTTCCTATGAGTTGGTTCCGGTTCATCTTGTAACCACCCGAAGCCAAGGCTTTCCGGTCTAAGCCGAGCCAATCATCAGCCGGTCCTCCATAAGGGTTCACGCGAAATCCATCGCGATACACCATCACTCCACCAGCCCAGTTACGCACCAGTCCCTTCACGTACCCGGCATTTAGACCCGCCGTTTCGTCTATATCTTTCCTGTTAAACCAATAAAGGCGCAGCTTAAAAGGACCCGCTCTTTGAAGCTGTTCCGAGTTTTCAACACCCGTCGCTTGTAGGAGATGGGTGCCACGGTCTTCAAAAGACTTTACCTTTCCATGCCGTTGATAGTTGATTCTTCCTCTAACAACCGGGCCCTCCGTTCCATCGACAGAGAACGTCGCTTCTAAAGTCGCGTGGGCAGCTTCGAGAAGCATCCGATCAAAGCGGTAACGTTCAATAGCTTTTCCATTGAAGCGAACGAAAATCTTAAAAGTCGTGACATCATCGAATGGGTCTATGAACCTGCTGAATTGCTCGCTAACCAGGTTCTCGACTCGTTTCAGTGACCAATCGGACGTCAGGTGTGAGATCGTGATAGTGGTACCAGAACTAACTGACTCCTCTTTCAGCGCTCCCTGATGAGGCTCAACAGGAACCTCTTCGAGGAACTGATCGGTTTCGTGTGTAAAGATGTTCCAATCAATTGCGAGTTCACTCCACCTCTTTTCGCCAGCTTTGGTCGTTCGCACGTGAAGTGCGCGTCCTAACCGCATCGCAGAAAGGCGCCCAAGCCCTTTTTCACCAAGAACTACCTTGCCTGACCCATTGTCGTCACTCCTGCGTTGCTCGTATCGCATACGTGTTCCAATTGTGAGGTAGACATCACGTAAGTCGTCTAGCGACATGCCCGAGCCGGCATCATCTATCCGAACCTGGCTTGATTCAATGAGAAGCGCGCGTAGGCGATCCGCATCTAGCGCAGACACAATCTCTTGAAGCAGGTCACGAGCGTGTTTTCCCTCGACCGAAAAGGACTTTTGTGCGCGTTGTTTGATGGTCGTCAAGTCGATGCCACGGGTTGGAACGCTGGTGAGCCGATCTAGCTCGTCTAGAAGCTCATTGCAAACCTCATGCGGAAGGTAGGAGGTAATATTGATTCGAACACTCTTGGCCCCAGCATCAAACGAGTTCTTAATCAGTTCATAAAAAGCAATAGCATCTGAACTGATTAATTCAGCGCCTAACTGGAGAATCGTTCTCGCTTGGACACGAAATGGCATTTATGAATCCTTGTTGCCTATGAGCTCCAGAACTCGCATCAGTCAAATGCTGCGCTTACGGCAGTCATTTAGATATCGGCTGCGCCGTTAGTGGATTCTGGCGCACGACATCGGCTGATAAAAGCACTGATCAACGAAGGCTCGGCGAATGGCACTTGCGCATAACACAGCGGCATACCCTCAAGCTTCGCCGCGAGGTGCCCTTTACCTAGAAGACGCTCAGCACCTTTATCTCCGAGTGCAATCTCCGATGTACCTTCCGAATCAACTCGAAGGATCAGCCGATTTCCAAGATTCGCACGCAATTGCATCGGCATAACATTAGCGTCTGGGCGCTGTGCCGCAAAGATCAAATATATGCCGGCAGCGCGCGCTTTCACGCCGAGGCGGCTGACGAGAGCGGTGACCTCTTGCTTGTAATCCTCGACCAGCATCCACTCTGCAAACTCGTCATGAATTACCCAGATTACCGGCAGTCGGTCTCCCTCTGAAGCGGCTTGATTATATGCAGACAGCGAGTTCGTGCGCGAGGCCTTCATTCTCGTGTAGCGGCGGTCCATTTCGACAACCAATTCGCGTAAGCGATCTAGTGCCACAGCCCGATCATCGATGATGCCTCCCTCGACATGCGGGAGATCTTCAAACTGCGCATAGTCCACACCTTGTTTCGGATCGATTAGTACAATCCGCGCCAGAGATGGCGTATTGGTTGCAGCAATTCCCAGAATGAGATCCTGCATCAGAACCGACTTGCCACTTCCTGTTGAACCAGCGATAAGGGTGTGCGGTGCATGCAATCTTCCAGGGGAGATAATAAGAAGTTCGCCATTATCCTCTCGAACGCCTACTATCAGTTCCTGGTTGCCCTTGGTACTGTCCGGTTCCCATCGATTCCAGACATCTTGCACACGCACGAGCTGCCGATTAGGCCGCTCAACCGCAATCGAAACGAGCCCCGGCTCTGGTAAGACTGAGATAATATTGATTCCGTGCGTGGTCAGGAATTCTGAGCGACGTTTCAACACTTGTTCAACCGTAAGATTGGAACTTCCCGCAAACTTGAGCAGGCCCGCGTTTGGAGTCAGAAGACTGTGAACGAGCTTCGACTGTAACTGAAATTGTTGTAGGGCGCCTTTCGTCTTACTCTCTATTTCCCGTAACCAGTTGCCGCCAACACCTGGTTCAGCGTCTCCCGAATGGCGTTCATCGTGGGCAAATAGCCCAGTAATGGACGGATAGGCCCAGCGCATATCCTTTTTCCGATCGCTCGATAGCACAGAGACCGCCAGCGTATTTTCTTCACTAACCGCTACCCCTTCTCGAATCCCTCCACCGTGTTTCGGGGTCGTACGCTCATCCTGCAACGCCGGTCCACTTGCGGTCGGCGGCGTCGGCGCCGCCATCGCCCGCACCTCAGATGGAGTCTCGTATTTCTGAACCAGCCAAGCTCGGTCGCCAGCGATTTCCTCCCGAATGGATGTTGGGTCGTCATCGCGGAAGTATCGGAGCACAAGCTGCCGCAGATCTCGTCTCCCGAACACTTCTTGATATGCATTTTCGAGGCCCGCTACGGCTACAACCTCCGATGAAGTCTCCGCATCGCTCGGCCCGGATACAAAGATGTGGGAGTATCCTCGCACCAAAATATCGCATGTTCCATCCCGCACCGCTCTTCGCCAATCTGACAGATTAAGCCTCGAACTCGCAGGCAGCTGGACTCCATCCAGAATCAAATCTGACAATCGCGACAACCAGAGTGCTCGATCTAGTCGCTCAGGATTTCCGAAGACCGCATCATTGATGCGCTTCACGGTATCTCGAAGTTGTTTTTGTGACTCCTTGCGTTTAGGACCCAAGCTGGCGGCGTCAATGTATTTTGCTTCGGTGACCACAGCTGCCAGCTGGAGCTTGCCATCCTTCCGGCACTGCGGATTCAAAGCAAGAACATCGGCAATTTGCTCTTCTCTCTGCCCCAGCCAATCGGAATAGTCATCCAAGAAGTACCAACCGAAGAGCTGCTCCTTGCCAAGTTCAAAACGAACCAGGTAGCGACTGAGAACAACGCCGAGCAGTTCGCTCGCATTTCGGCCGTGCTTCGCCGCGCGAAGGACAATATCCCCAGAGATTTCCTTTGCATCGTCTAGGAACTTATCTGCCAGGGCTTCGTAGTCAGATTCCTGCAACTCTAGATTGAGAGCCCTCAGCCTACTCAACACCATAGCGCGGAGCAAACCCAATGGCGCTTTGGACGAAATGACGACATTTCGCCCCTGTGTAACAGACTGTTTGTAACGAATCACACGTACGTTTTGGTTAAGAAGTTGACGGCGGTCCAGCAGTTCGTCATAGTTGATGACCCAGTTTGCCAAGTTGTGAGTCTCTTCGAAGATTCTAGCCGTGATTGTGTCCCGAAAGTCCAATTGACGAGCAGGGAGCCAGCGTATTTCTCGATCACTGTCCCAGTTACCCTTGAAAAACGTTGCCACCGCCGACATGTACGTCCAACCATGAGTGGTCTGTGCCGGAGAACAAAGATATACAACCGATTTCAAGTCATCTACAGCAGCAGGACGCCGCCTAGACCAATGGGGAGGAACTAAATCCGAAATGTTAACCGATTCTGCTTTCTCAGAATACCACTCCAATCGCGCATGCCGCGCGATCACGTCCTGCGAAAAGACCATATCCGCCGGCCGAATGTCATCATTGGCTGGTATTGGCGCCTGATCTGCCATAATCCCAATACGGAGCCGAGCCATAAAGTCTCTCGTGGCCTCGCTCGCACTGAAAGCGTCGGGGTCATTGTCCGAGGCGCCAATGATCTTCTCGTATAGCCCTCGCAAACGCTTTGCATCGCGATGCCTTAGTATTATCTGGCATCGCACTTCCTCCTCGTCTTCCTCTAAGGAGGCGATTTTCTCCACAACCGCTTGAGGCAGGCGAGAGGAATCGCAGTTGTACAGGACGACCGACAGATTGGCATGCTCGTGGGGCTGCAATGTCAGGTACCGGTTCACTAAATCCACTACACAGGATGCGCCCTCAGCGGGATTCTCGTTCGTGTCATCAAGGCCGTCCTGATTGGCGAGTGGTGGTTCGTGCAGTGTGTAGTCGCCAACGACATCAGTGTGGCACAGCAACGTCGGCTGATTCTCCTGCCAACCTAGAGCGACCTCAGGGTAGAATGGATGATTGAGAGTCTCACGCAGGTCTTTAAAATAGAGCCGCGAGTCACCGAATTCTACCGGTTCGGTACACAGCAGTCGCTTTACCAAGTTGGCCACGAGTTGTGCTTTAATAGCGATTGCGGCCATTCTAAGCGGGCTCCAAGGCGCAACAATCGCGGTCGGATGCCCTCCACTAACCTCGATGACCCCAATCTGCAATAGAGGCCGCGCGAGCAACTCGCGATTACGATCGCCGCTTGCTTCTTGGATGACCAGTTCGAGCAGAGCCGAGTACTGATCCAGTTGCGATAGCAGCTCTTTTGAAACGAGACCCACGTCTAAAAAAGCACCAATCGCTTCTGAGTAGCTCTTATGGAATGCTAAGAACGTTCGTTCAAGTTTCTCGCGTACCTCTTCCGAAATAAAGTTATGCCTACGTGCGTCATTGAGATTTTGGCTCCAAGCTACGGCTATGTCAGACACCTTCCTATAGACACCGACAAACGTTCCACGTTCTTTCCCGAAGGCAGGAACGAAAGTGAGAATGTTCGAGAGGTCCACGGTCTGAAACTGACCTTTAGTATTAAGAGGCTTCCGATGGGCACTACAGAGGACTAGAGGATGTTCGCGTAGTCGCAACCAATCTTGCTGAAAACCTGCAACCACGGCGTTTGGATCGAATTTCCAAATCATCTGTGCCGAACAAGTCTCTATTCGAC
>Ga0185299_10007098_pt1 | contig 11628 bp, 11 predicted proteins | sample PaiPotPPA55metaG_FD_128002 | JGI IMG/M metagenome (GOLD analysis project Ga0185299, IMG submission 128002) | Iron sulfur acid spring bacterial and archeal communities from Banff, Canada, to study Microbial Dark Matter (Phase II) - Paint Pots PPA... ...
CGGTGCAGATGCCGCTGAATGCGCTGGATGCCACGTTCAAGAGTTTCGAGCAGCAGGTGTTGCCGGAGGCGAACAAGCGCGGGATCGCCGTGCTGGGAATGAAGAGTCTGGGAGGCAGCGGCGAAATTGTAACGCATGGTGCGCTGACCGCTCAGGACGGTTTGCGCTACGCGATGAGTTTGCCGGTGGCCACGACCATTAGTGGCATGGATTCGCTCGGTGTGCTGGAACAAAACCTCCAGGTCGCTCGCGGATTCACACCGTTGACTGCGGACGCGATGCAAAAACTGCGGGAGAGTGCGCGTACGTTCGCTGCCGACGGGCGCTACGAACTATTCAAAACGACCACAAAATACGACGGGCCAATCGGCCGCGAGCAGCATCACTACCCGCCGACAGAGAAGTTACCTGCTTAAGTAGCTCACTGAACTTTGACTTCGACGGTTTGCGATTTGGTGTTGCCGGCAGCATCCTCGACGGTGAGTGTGTAGGTTGTTGTTTTCGCGGGCTTGACATCGACGCAGCGCGAGTAGGAAGGCCACACGGGATTTGGCTGTGGCTCGAGCTTGACGGTCTTGGCGTTAGCCACTCCGTAACAGAGTTGGACGGACTCACCACGGTGCACCGCGCCCGGACTGGCGTAGAAGCTTTGAATATCGAGTTCCTTGCCGCCGAATTGATCGAGCGCCGTGCGATCGTTCTCTCGTTGCTTTTCACTTTTTGCCTGCGCGTTTTGCCGGTCGATCCGCTTATTTTCCTGCCAGCGCGAGAACAGAATCCCGCCGACGACAAGGGCAACGATCGCCAGAGCGAGAGAGGAATAGAGCAAAGGATTCTTGAATACGGACTTTGTCTGGGGATCCGGGGGCATTGGAATCTTGCCTCCGACTCTGTGTTCGGTTAGCACGATTGTTGGATGACTGGCGCGGTCGCTCGGTTTTGGGACCGTCTAGCAACGGGTTAGATGCTTGGGGAAAGTACGCGAGCCGCCGGCCGACCCCTCAGCGCAGGACTCAGAGTCTGGATGGCAATATTGGCGGCTGCTTCAGGGGCTGAAAGCCCGTTCGAAAATGAGTTCTTACGTCGGAGCTGAAGCCCCGACCTCCTAGGGAATAAGGAACAGGAGGGCCCCTGATGAAGACTAGAGAGTAGAAGGGCCCTTCACCCCTCCCCTTGATTTTACGTAAGTGTTCATTCTAAATGTGGTTAAAGTCGTTTGTTTTGCTGCACTTTTGCAAGTGTTGATTCTAAAGGGATTTAGATTCGGTGTTTTGATGCGAGTTATCGCCGTCGATTTCTTGACCTTTGAGGCGGGAGACGGCGGAAGTTTCTTCGTACACAGTTTCGCCTGCCAATAGAAATAGCAGAAAGGGGAGTTGCGGTCCAATGAGAAAGATTTATGGAATCCCTGCGATGGCGTAGGCCATTCAAAAGGCGATTCGGAATTCAGACGCAATCAGGGATTCAGAGGGATGTTGAGTTGGGCGGCCAGCTCGACTGGGTTGAATGGGCTGCAGGCGAAATAGCGGTCGCCTACTTTCAACGTGGGCACTTTGCGCTTGCCGCGGTTGGCTTTCAGCACGATGGCTTCCGCGGTTTCGTCTTTTTCAATATTGATTTCTTCGTAGGCTACGCCGCGCTGCTTCAAAAACGATTTCGTGCGATAGCAATCGGGGCACCAGGTTGTGGTGTACATCGTGACTGTTTTCATTCAGGCCCTGGGAAAGATCATGGTGGATTTATTCACCCGGAACCGCGACGCTGCGGCGTTTGCGCGCGACCTGGATGCGAATCAGCGAGCGTTGCAGTGCGATGGCGGCGCGGCTCCAGTCGATGTCGGGGTCGCTGGCAGCGGCGGCCAGGCGCTGTTCGGCGCGCTTCTTAGCTTCTTCGGCGCGAGCGAGATCGATCTCTTCGGGACGTTCGGCGGTTTCGGCGAGCACGGTGACGCGATCGCCTAAAACTTCCGCGAAGCCGCTGATGATGGCGATGGGTGCCGATTCACCGGATTTTTTTGCGTGATAGTTCAACTCACCAATGCCAAGTTCGGTGATCAGCGGCGCGTGGCCGGGCAGAACACCCAACTGGCCTTCCGCGCCGGGGAGGGTGACCTCCACGACGGTCTCGCGCAACAGTTGGCGCTCCGGCGTGACGATGATCAGCTCGATGGAATCGGGAAGCATAGTTTATTCAGGGCCGCTTAGGCGCTGGTCTTCATCTTCTCGGCTTTTTCCAAGGCTTCTTCAATGGTGCCAACCATGTAGAACGCCTGCTCCGGAACATCGTCGTATTTGCCTTCCACGATTTCCTTGAAGCTGCGCACGGTGTCCTCGATCTTCACGTATTTGCCTTCGAGGCCCGTAAACTGCGCGGCCACGAACATAGGTTGCGACAAGAAGCGCTCGATTTTGCGGGCGCGGGCTACTGTGCGCTTGTCTTCGTCTGACAATTCTTCGATGCCGAGAATGGCGATAATGTCTTGCAGGTCTTTATAGCGCTGCAGAATCGATTTCACGCCGCGAGCCACCGCGTAGTGTTCCGCACCCACGATGCGCGGGTCCAGAATGCGCGAGTAGCTCGCCAGCGGATCGACGGCGGGGTAAATGCCGCGCTCGACGATCTGACGGCTGAGGTTGGTGGTGGCGTCCAAATGCGCAAAGGTCGCGGCCGGAGCGGGGTCGGTGTAGTCGTCAGCGGGCACGTAGATGGCTTGCACCGAGGTGATCGAGCCGGACTTTGTCGAGGTGATTCGTTCCTGGAGCTCACCGATTTCGGTGTTGAGGTTTGGCTGGTAGCCGACGGCGCTGGGCATGCGACCGAGCAACGCGGAAACTTCCGAGCCGGCTTGCACGAAGCGGAAAATGTTGTCGATGAAGAGCAACACGTCGAGATGCTCTTCGTCACGGAAATATTCGGCGACGGTGAGGCCGGTGAGTCCGACGCGCAACCGCGAACCGGGCGGCTCGGTCATCTGGCCGTAGATCAATGCAGCGCGCGATTTTTCGGAGTTCCCGGGAACGATAACGCCGCCTTCGGACATTTCCAGCCAAAGGTCATTGCCTTCGCGCGTGCGTTCGCCGACGCCCGCGAAAACCGAAACGCCACCGTGCTTCATAGCGACGTTGTGAATTAATTCCATGATGAGCACGGTTTTGCCGACGCCCGCTCCGCCGAACAGGCCGATCTTTCCGCCTTTGAGATAAGGCTCGATCAGATCGACCACTTTGATTCCGGTCTCGAACATTTCGAGGGTGGTGGATTGATCTTCCAGACTGGGAGCCGGCCGGTGAATCGGATAGTGCTTGTCGCTGACAACCGGGCCCAACTGATCCACAGGCTTGCCGAGAACATTCATCACGCGGCCTAACGTGGCGCGGCCGACGGGCACCGTGATGCCTGCCCCGGTGTCGTACGCCTTCATGCCACGCACCATGCCCTCGGTGGGCTCCATGGCCACCGCGCGCACGCGGCCCTCGCCAAGATGCTGCTGCACTTCCACGATCACGTCGAGCGGCTCGGGAATGTTGTAGCCTTCGCTGGTAATGCGAACGGCGTTGTAGATGGCGGGCAGGTGGCCCGCCTCAAATTGGACGTCGAGCACCGGTCCGATGACCTGTACAACGTGCCCTATTGCTGCAACTTTCTCTGCCATGCGTTCTCCTAAACAGGGCGTGACTGGTGACTTGTGACTAGTGATTGGTTGTGCGCTTCAAGCCTTGCTCGAAGCGATCGGGCCAAGGCATTCATCAACCGTCCTACCGAATCACATTCCGCGTCGACCCTGGCGAATTCTTCGTTGGAAATTTTCTTTAAGTCCCGGCTCAATAACATGAAATATCGCGTCTCTTCTAATTCACCACGGGCGATTTGCAACACCCGCAAAAACTCTTTCGTCGTCCCCCGGCCGAATCCTTCCGCAATGTTGGCCGCTACCGCCGAAGAGGAGCGGCAAACCTGGGAAACAATTCCAAATTGGTCCGCTCTCGGAAACGCTTCCGTCATCTTAAACACCAGCAAAGTAAGTCCGTGCGCTTTCTTCCAAACGTCGAGTTCGCGAAAACTCTTGATATCCACCAGTCACCAGTCACTATTCACCAGTCACTTGCTCCTATTTCCCGTAATTCGCGCCGCTGACAATCTCGATGATTTCGGTAGTGATGGCCGCCTGCCGCACTTTGTTCATGGTCATCGTCAAAGCTTCGATCACTTCGCCGGCGTTTTTGGTGGCGGCTTCCATCGCGGTCATGCGCGCGGCATATTCGGCAGCCGAGGATTCCAGCATGGCGCGCAGTACCTGCGTTTCAACGTACTTCGGCAGCAGTTTGCCGAGCAAGTGCACCGGTGGTTGCTCGTAAATGTAGTCGATTTGCGCGCTGTCTTGCTCGCCCTGTTTCTTTTCGTCTTTTTCACCTGCGCCGCGAGGATCGTCTTTTGCGCCCGGGGCCTCGACTATCTTTTCAATGGGCAGCAATTTTTCGACGACGAGATTCGCGGTCATCACGCTCTTGAACTCGCTGAAAATGATGTAGACGGCATCGATTTCGCCCTTCGCATACAGTTCGGTCGCCAGGTTGGCGATCTCTTTCGCGGTCTTGAACTCCACGCGGGCCAATACGTTCACAAATTCGCCGGCAAACCGGAAGCCCGCTTTTTTCAGCGAGTCGCGGCCCTTCTTGCCGACCGGGATGGTCACGACTTTCTTGCCGCTGTTGGCGCGGAAAAACTCGCTGGCCTTGCGCAGGATGTTGGCGTTAAACGCGCCAGCCAAGCCACGTTCGCCCGACAAGACAATCGCCAGGGCATTCTTTTCCTCGCGCTTCTCGATCAGCGGGTGATGCACGTCCTGAATGCGAGACATGACCGAGCGCAGCAGACGGGCCAACTCCTGCGCGTATGGCCGCGCCGCTAACGCTGCTTCCTGCGCGCGCCGCAGCCGAGCCGCGGCGACGAACTTCATCGCGCGGGTGATCTGCTGGCTGCTCTTCACCGAGCGGATACGGCGCCGGAAATCGAGGAGTGTGGGCATGTGGTCGTGTCGTTACGCCGCTTACTTCGCGGCTGCCGTCTCGGCTACCGAGGCCGCGAAGCGCTCCTTGAATTCACCAACAACTTTCTTGATTTCAGCCCGGATGGCATCGTCGAGCGCTTTTTTCTCTGCAATATTTTTCAGGATCGACGGGGCGCTGGTTTCCACGTATTGCAACATTTCTTTTTCAAAGCGCCGCACTTCATTGACCGGCACGGAATCCAGCAGGCCGCTGGTAGCCACGAAGATGCTCAGAACCTGCTTTTCGACGGACAGCGGCTGGTATTGGTCCTGCTTCAAGATTTCGGTTAGCCGCTGGCCTCGGCCGAGCTGCGCTTGTGTGGCTTTATCGAGCTGGTCGGAACCGAACTGCGCGAAGGCCGCGAGATCGCGATATTGCGCCATATCGAGACGCAGTGAGCCCGCCACCTGCCGCATGGCTTTGATCTGTGCGTTTCCGCCGACGCGGCTGACGGAGATGCCGACGTTGATGGCAGGGCGAATTCCTGCGTTGAACAGGTCAGCTTCGAGATAGATCTGGCCGTCGGTAATCGAAATTACGTTCGTGGGAATGTACGCGGAGACGTCGCCTGCCTGCGTTTCGATTACCGGCAGTGAGGTAAGTGAGCCCGCGCCGAGCTTGTCGTTCAGCTTCGCAGCGCGCTCCAGTAAGCGAGAGTGAAGATAGAACACGTCACCAGGGAACGCTTCGCGGCCAGGTGGGCGGCGTAGCAGCAGCGAAATTTCTCGATATGCTTGAGCGTGTTTTGAAAGATCGTCGTAAAAAGTGATGGCGTGGCGCTTGGTGTCGCGGAAATATTCGCCCATCGCGCATGCGGCGTAGGGCGCGATGTATTGCACCGAAGCCGGCTCGGACGCTGACGACGCGACGATGATGGTGTAATCCATCGCGCCAGCGTCCGTTAGAACTTTAACAACCTGCGCAATCGTCGAGCGCTTTTGGCCGATCGCGCAATAAATACAAATCAGGTCGCCGCCCTTTTGGTTGATAATCGTGTCGAGAATGACCGCGGTCTTGCCGGTCTGCCGATCGCCGATGATCAACTCGCGCTGGCCGCGCCCGATCGGAATCATCGAATCGATAGCCTTGATGCCGGTCTGCACCGGCTCACGCACCGGTTGACGATCGAGCACGCCGGGCGCGATTTTCTCCAGCGGATTGCGCTGCTTCGACTGGATGGGGCCCTTGCCGTCCAGCGGTACGCCTAGTGGGCTGACCACGCGGCCGATCAGCGCTTCGCCGACAGGCACGGACATAATCGTATTGGTGCGCTTGACGGTGTCGCCTTCTTTTAACTCGAACGATTCGCCAAGCAGTACCGCGCCGACTTCTTCCTCTTCCAGGTTTAGCGCGATGCCGTAAACGTCGTGGGGAAATGCAAGCATCTCACCTGCCATGACTTTGTCGAGCCCGTGAATGCGCGCAATGCCGTCGCCGACGCTGATGATCGAGCCGACTTCATCGACCGCGACCGTCTGCTCGTAGTTCGCGATCTGCTCGCGCAAAATCTTGCTGATTTCGTCTGCCTTGATATTCGCCATTCGCACTCCGTCGTTGCGGTCAATCTTTGCTGCAATGTGTTGTTGCGATTGCTGTGTAGTGGCCGGTTTTTAGACTGGCCAACACAGGGCTAACTCATCTACTCAAACCAGCGTTCCGCGCATTGCGAAACCGATGCGTCTGAATCCCTTGGTCGCTCTACTCAGCAGCCAGGAGCGCACGCATTTCGTCCAGCCGGTGGCGCAGCGAGCCGTCGTAAACAGCGTCACCAATCCGCACTACCGCGCCGCCAAGCAACTCCGGCACCAGCGAATATTTCGCCTCGACGCGTTTACCAGTCATCTGTTCGAGCGTGAATGCGAACTCCGCCTTCTGCGCCGCGTTCAACTCGATCGCCGTGGAAACTTCCGCTTCCGCGATGCCCTGCCGCTCACGCACCACTTCCTGAAACGCCGCGGCAATTTCCGGAAGAATATGCGTGCGGTTATGGTCCACGACCACGAAGAGAAAATTGCGAATGATCTTGCCGGCGCCCAGGCGCGCCACCAGCTTTTCAATCACGCTGTGTTGGGCATTGCGGTCCACCGCGGGGCTCGCCAGGAAATTGCGCAACTCCCCGGATTCGGCGTACGCCGCGCTGAAATCGGCCAGTTGCTTCAGTGCAGGCTCAGCCGCACCCTGGTCCAAAGCGATATCCGCAAGCGCGTTGGCATATTGCAAACTCGCGGACTTCAATTCGGTCTCCCCGCAAGGCCCTTGACGAAGGCGCTGACCAGCGCTTCCTGCGCTTGCGGCGTGAGTTGCTTGGCGAGAAGCGATTCGGCGCCGTCCACGGCGAGATTTGCGGCAATGGCTTTCAGTTCAAGGCGCGCCGCGCGTTCAGCGGCTTCGATTTCGGCGGTAGCAGCGACGCTGATTTTTTGCGCCTCAGACTGAGTTGCATTACGAATGCGCTCCGCTTCCGATTCGGCTTCGCGCTGCGCGGTGGCCCGGAGTTGCGCCACTTCCTGCTCAAGGCGCGCCAGCTTTTGCTCGGCCTCGCGAAGCTGGCGATCGGCCTCGGCCTTCGCTGCCGTCGCTTTCGTGATGGCCGAGCTGATCGCCTCCGCATTCCCTCGAAACTTTGGAGGCAAAACTTTGCCGAAGAGCCAGATCAGTCCGCCGGCCACCAACACGAAATTGATCCACTTGAAAATTTCGTTGGCGCGTTCCTGCGCCGCGCTGCCGCTCTCTTCCGCGGCATGGACGCTCAGCGCCACGAACAGAAGCGTAAACAGCACGGTGGCAAAAATTTGCAGCCGGCGGCGGATCATTGAGCTCCTCTAGCCGGGCTGCTGGGGGGCCGCTGCGATGGAATTTGCAAAACTCTCCGCGCAATTTCGGCCGACAACTGCGCGACGGTGGCTTCGATCTCGCGCCGCGCAGCCGCAAGTTCGTTCGCGATGCGTTCTTTCGCTTTGGCGACTTCGGCCGCCGCTTTGGTGCGCGCTTCTTTTAGCAGCGCCGCCCGCTCATCGAGCAGTTTCTTGCGCGCCGCTTCCTGCTCGGCGTAAACCTTGGCGCGTGCTTGCTTCAGAGCTTCCTGATATTGCTTGATTTTTTCCGCTGCGGCGGCCTGCGCGGCTTCGGCGGCTTTGCGAGCGCCGACGGTTCGCGCTTCGCGTTCGTCCATGACCTGAAGCAGCGGCTTGAAAAAAAGAACCCGCAGAACCCCGTAAAAAACGAGAAGAATCAGGACTGTAGGCACAGCCTGAAGGAACAGTTCGCCAAGTTGGTGAACAATCTCTTGCATTTAGCTTGTGTCGCCGAACCTCAGGATTGGCAAGCCGCGCCGTGCACTCGATCTGGGATGAGGGCCGCGGTGGGCCTTGAAGCGCCCGCAATGAACAATAATTTTATAGCATCCAGCCCGCCGCGGCGTCAATTCGCAGAAAATGCGCAGCGTTCGCCGGCAGACATCTCCCCGCCGTACGCGCGGTAGCGTACGCAAGGGCAACGCGAGCGTGAGAGGTTTAGATCAGCTACTGCTTAGGCGCCTGCTCGGGCGCGGGCGTGGATGGCGCAGCGGTGTTAGACGCCGCTGCTGGAAGAGCGCCGGATTGATCGTAAACGTAGCGGATAAGCACAGACGTGTTGTTGCGCCCGGTGGTCATGCGCAGGGTCTCATAAAGCTGTGTGCCGTCGCCGGAGAGCTCATAGGTTCGGCTCATTTTGCCGCCGCGCGGGCTCTTTTCGTCGGTCACCAGGCGCTTGTCGTCCCAGTGCGCCGCAATCTCCTGGTAGTTGGCGTCTTTCGATTTCTGCACTTTGCGGCCATCGGTGAACAACGCTCGCTTGTGTTGTGCATCATCGAACAGATCGATCTCGACGTTCCTCTGGGCTTCCGCAACGGTCAGCGAGTTCGAAGGATTGATTACTTCCTCCATGCGCTGCCGGTCTTCGTCGCTTTCATTCTGCTGTCCCCCACGACGCCCGCCATAGGGGCCACCGCCCCCTCCTCCCCCCGGGTAACCTCCGCCGGGGTAGCTACCACCAGGATAGCCGCCGCCCATCCGCCGGTTGCCTCCATACCCGCCAGTGTTTTGCGTCTGGCTCCGCGCTTCCTGCATCTTCTTCCGAGGATCGTCGCTCTCGTCTCGGTCTAGCTTCCACTCGCCGAAAATCGAGGTCCGCGGTTGCACCGCCGGCTTTTGCGCCTGCGGCCGGGGAGCGGGCGGTGGCGCATCTTGAGACTGGACCTGCGGCAGCGGGCCCGGAGGCGCCTGTGCGCGCGTGGAAACCGGTGCTGCAAGCCAAGCTAGCCCTACGAGAGTAGCCGCCGCCAGCATTGCGAAGTTTCGAGGATTGCTGCCGAAATTGTCGATCATTGCCGTTCGAACACGCCTCACACTATTCATTCCCACGCAAGCAACCGGAAGTTCCCCACACTGGGTTGATTGGGCAAAGAACCTGAAGCCCCTCGCACTACTGCCCAATCGCTGCACACTATTTAGAGGGGACCACGCCGCGAAAGTTTGCCTGCCTGCCAACCGCTACCGGGCGGACAACCAGCGATTTAGTTCCGTAGCACGCGAAAGCAGGGCCAAGGCGCCAAGCTTCTTGAAGGCCAAAGCGCGCCGCCGGTAACCGTGCGGGCCTGCCGGCAAAATCGCGAGGAACGGCACGCGCGCATCCCGTGCCGCCAGCGCGTCGTCGATGTTGTCTCCGACATACACCGCCGTAGCAGGATCACGCTTACCGAGTATCTTCAGCAGCCCCTCCGGATGCGGTTTGCCATGCTTGACGTCATCCATGGTAATGATTCTGCGAAAGTGGAACGTGTGCGGCCAGCGGTCGAACGTGAACGCAAACTCCCGCCGCGTCCTCCCGGTAAACAGGTTGAGCTCGTAGCGTTTCGCCCAGCGCTCCACCTGCCGCGGTGTGACCACAAACTTCTCGTTGCGGACGTTGCCCGGGTTCCCGTCAGTTCCCCAATAGAATTTCTCAAACGCCGCGCGAGCCTGGTCGTACGTAGTCGGCCGTCCGAGCGCGGTAACCCAGTTGGCGGTCATGCGCCAGTCGTCGTTGTGCCCAGGTTTGCTCTTCCATTTATGCAGGTCCGCGTAGGTGACACGCTTGCCGCTGAGATACCGAACGGTTTCCAGCGCCGACCGCCAGTACGTACCGCGAACGTCGATAAGCACGCCATCTATATCGAAGATCAGAATCCTGGGTTGCAAACGTTTTGCTGGGCTGCCTATTTTCTTGGTCATCGTCAACGCGCGACTGGAGAAGCTATTTTCAAGCGCAATCACAATCAAGATTCAAACATTGAGTGTCGCTGGAGTCCGCGCGAATCGTCAAGATACTCACGCCGGGTTGCTCACTTACCCTCATTTGCCTTGGTTTACACTCTCTACCGTTTTGACAGTCATCGAATTCCGCGCCAAGTAATCCTCCAGAATCTCGTCCAAGTCCTGGGGGCGAATCGGTTTGGAGAGGTACCCGTCCATGCCCGCTTCCAGGCACTTGTCGCGGTCACCTTTCATGGCATGAGCGGTCAAGGCGATGATGGCCTGATGCAGCCCGCTGCTTTTCTCCTTTTCGCGAATGGCCGCGGTGGCTTCGAGCCCGTCCATCTCCGGCATCTGCACGTCCATGAAAACAAGGTCAAACTTCTCTTTTTCCAGCGCGTCCAGCGCTTCCTGGCCGTTGGCGGCCACCGCCACGCGATGTCCTCTCTTCTCCAATAATCGCGTGGCCAGGCGCTGGTTCACGGCATTATCCTCCGCGAGCAGAATGCGTAAATGAGCCGCGGGATCGCGAGCATCGTGCAGCGAAAACCGCGTAATCAGCGGGATCGCGCCCTCTTCCGGGTGTGCTCCCAACGCGCGGGCGATGGCCTTGCGCAATTCCGACTGCCGGATGGGTTTCAGCAAATAAGCTGCCACCCCGAGTTCCAGGCAGCGCGCGGCGTCTCCGCGGTGGCCCGCCGAAGTAAGCATCATGATCGTGGCGGTGGCCAATTCCGGCCGCTCCCGAATATGCTCGATCAAGGTGAATCCGTCCATCTTTGGCATGTGCATATCCGTCAAGATCAGCCCAAAGGGCTCTTGCGCATCGCGCGCGGCGGACAGTTGATCCAGGGCTTCTTGCCCGTCCTCGGCCGAAGTAGTCTTCATCTGCCAACGTCCAAGCATCCCCTCCAGGATTCTTCTGTTCGTGCGATTGTCGTCCACCACCAGGACTTTCACGCCGCGCAATATTTCCGGCGGCGCGGTCGTTCCTATCTGCTGATCTCTCGTATGTGCCGCGTCCAGGCGCGCGGTGAAGTGGAATTGGCTGCCGCGGCCCTCTTCGCTTTCCACCCAGATTTTGCCCCCCATCATCTCCACCAGCCGCGTAGAGATGGTCAACCCCAGTCCCGTACCCCCATACTTTCGGGTCGTTGACGTGTCCGCCTGGGAAAACGCCGCAAAAATCAATTCGCGTTTGTCCTCAGGAATTCCAATCCCGGTGTCCGATACCGTAAAGCGCAACACGCAATCCGCCGCATCGCGACTCTCCACTTGCACCTTCACCCCGACCTCGCCCTTCTCCG
>Ga0185299_10007099_pt1 | contig 11627 bp, 10 predicted proteins | sample PaiPotPPA55metaG_FD_128002 | JGI IMG/M metagenome (GOLD analysis project Ga0185299, IMG submission 128002) | Iron sulfur acid spring bacterial and archeal communities from Banff, Canada, to study Microbial Dark Matter (Phase II) - Paint Pots PPA... ...
CTGCGCCCGACGGCCCCACCACTTGCGCTCGGTCTGGTGGTCGCCCCCGTGCTTCTCGCTGCGGAGACCGGCTTGGTGTATCTGCTGATGCGAGTCGCCGGCGGCAACATCTTCGGTGTGGTCTTTCTGCTGGGCATCCTGGTGGTCTCCACCGTGTGGGGGGTGCGACTCGGCGCGCTGACAACGCTCGCCAGCGCCGCCGTATACGTGTTCTTCCATCATCTGCAGACGGGCGGGAGCATTCTCGCCACCGCTGACGACTGGGTAGCGGTCGGTGTCTTCCTCATCGTCGCCCTTTCGGCGGCGACTCTCGCCGGACTGGCCCGATTGCGCGCCCGCGAGGCCGACCGACGCCGGCGGGAGGTCGAGGTCAGCCACGATGAGCTCGGTGTCCTCGCGGAACACCAAGCCGCGCTGCGGCGCGTGGCGACGTTGGTCGCGCGCAGTGCCAATCCGTCCGAGGTCTTCGCGGCGGTGTCCGACGAATTGGCCCGTTGCCTGCACGCGGTCAATGCGGGGCTGCTCCGTTACGAGCCCGACGGCAGCGGGTACGTGGTTGACGTTCAATATCAGCCGGGCACAACGAACATGCCGGTCACCGGCGAGCGGATTCCGTTGGCGGGTGACGATGTCGGAGCGTTGGTGTTGCGCACCGGCCGCGTGGCGCGGATCGACAGCCATGACGGCGTCATCGGTCCCGAAGCCGAACGCATCCGCGACGCGGGCATCGGTTCCATCGTTGGCGCGCCGATCGTCATCGACGGGCGCCTGTGGGGCGCGGCGATAATCGGCACCACGAAACGCGAGCCGTTGCCGCCCGACGCCGAGGCCCGCCTGTGTGACTTCACCGATCTCGTGGCGACCGCGATCGCCAACACCCAGACCCGAGCCGATCGCAGGGTGCTTGCCGAGCAACAGGCCGCGTTGCGGCGGGTCGCGACTCTGGTCGCGCGTGGCGTTGAGCCGACGGAGGTGTTCTCCGCGGTGGCCGGGGAACTGGCGCACTGCCTCGGTGTGCCCAATGCGGGTCTTTGCCGCTTGGAGCCTGAGGGGGCGGCCACCCTCGTCGCTGCCCGAGACGAGTCCGGAGTGACGAAGAAGCTTGTCGGCCAGCGGTTTTCGCTTGAAGGCGACAATATCGTGGCGAAGGTGGTGCGCACGGGCGGCCCCGCCCGAATGGACAACCACGACAATGCTGCCGGCCCCACCGCAGCACGAATTCGTGAGCTGGGTATGCGCTCCGCTGTGGGCGCGCCGATCATCGTCGCCGGCCGAATATGGGGCGCTGCCACCGTGAGTACCTCGCGAGCCCAGCCGCTGCCTGCCGACACCGAGGCGCGCGTCGGCGATTTCGCGGACCTGGTGGCGACGGCCATCGCCAATGCGCAGGCACACGACGAGCTCAACGCGTCTCGCGCCCGCATCGTCACAGCCGCCGATGACGCGCGGCGGCGCATCGAACGCGACCTGCACGACGGCGCCCAACAGCGGCTGGTTTCGCTCGGGCTCCATCTGCGTGCGGTGGCGGCGGGCGTGCCGGCCGACCTCGCGCCGCTCAAGGAGCAAATTTCAGACCTCGTCAGCAGCGTCACCGAGATATCGGAGGATCTACAGGAGCTCTCTCGCGGCATTCATCCGGCGGTGCTGTCCAGGGGTGGACTGGGTCCGGCGATCAAGGCACTGGCCCGCCATTCGGCAATACCGGTCGAGCTGCTTATTGGTAGCCATCAACAGTTGCCGGACCCGGTCGAAGTGGCCGCCTACTACGTCGTCGCCGAGGCCCTCACGAACGCATCCAGACACGCACAAGCGTCGATGGTGGAAGTTTGTCTCGATACCGAGGGCCAGAACCTGCTCCTGTCGATTCGAGACGACGGAATCGGCGGCGCCGACGCGGCCAAAGGATCCGGAATCACCGGTCTGCGCGACCGCGTCGAGGCGCTCGGCGGCACACTGTCCATCTCGAGTCACCCAGGAACTGGCACCGCGCTGCACGCCACGATCCCGTTCGAAAATTCATGACCACCGGCCCCAGGCGGCTCGTCGCCGGCAGCGTTATGCTCGACTGATTCCTTCGAGAGGTCGTTGCATGGACCTGCGACCGCGGGTATTGAGTATCAGCGCCGAGGTGGCCGATGGCCGATTGCGAACCGCCTGCCGGCCGGTGTGATCTGGCGCCGGCGATCGCCGCGGAGCTGTCCGCGGCGGGGTTTGACGATGCCACCGCAGTCGGAGCCGGCGGATTCGGGGCGGTCTACCGCTGCAGGCAGCGTTCGCTGGGGCGCACCGTCGCGGTAAAGGTCCTCGCCACCGACCTCGATCCGGACAATGTGGAACGATTTCTGCGCGAGCAGCGCGCAATGGGCAAACTGTGCGGGCACCCGAACATCGTCAACATCTTTGACGTCGGCGCCACGCAGTCGGGACGGCCCTACATCGTCATGCAATATCACCCGCAGGACTCCCTTCGCGTACGGATCCATAGCGTCGGCCCCCTCACCTGGGCGGAGACGCTGCACATCGGAGTGAAGATGGCCGGTGCCCTGGAGACCGCACACCGGCTGGACACGCTGCACCGTGACGTCAAACCCGGGAACATCCTGCTCACCGAATACGGCGAACCCGAGCTGACGGACTTCGGCATCGCACGGATAGCGGGCGGCTTCGAAACCGCGACGGGCATCGTCACCGGATCACCCGCCTACACAGCACCCGAAGTACTCGAGGGCCACAGCCCCACCCCGGCCTCCGACGTCTACAGCCTGGGCGCCACCCTGTTTTGTGCACTAACCGGTCACACCGCTGTCGAACGCCGCAGCGGTGAGAGAGTTGTCGCCCAGTTCCTGAGGATGACGACCGTGCCATCCGCGCAACTTGACCGCCTCCGTATCCCCGACGATGTCGGCGCCGCCATCGACCACGCGATGGCGGCCGACCCCGACGGCCGCCCCCCGACGGCCGCCGACTTTGGCAACGAGTTGCAACGCACCCAACGCCGCCACGGTCTCAGCGTCGACGACATGGCCGTGCCGCCCGGCGTCAACGGTGGTGGTGCGCATCGTGCCAGCCCGGTGCCGATTCCGGAGGCCGCGGCCAGCCAGGTACGCGTGGTCCTTGCAGAGGACGATCTGTTGCTGCGAGAGGGTCTGGCCAGTCTGTTGGAACGTTCGGGCTTTGACGTGGTCGGGCAGGCCGGCGACGGCGGCCAGCTCCTGGCCATCGTCCGCGAGACGAGGCCCGACTTGGTGGTGACCGATATTCGCATGCCGCCGGCCAACTTCACAGAAGGACTCGATGCCGCCCGCATCATCCGCGAAGAGTTGCCTGACACCGCTGTCGTTGTGCTCTCGGCACACGTCGACATCGAGCACGCGATCGAGCTGCTGGCCGCCGGGCGCAGCATCGGCTATTTGCTCAAGAGCCGGGTGACCGACGTCGCGGACTTCATCGACACCTTGCAGCGCGTCGCCAAGGGTGCCTCGGTCGTGGATCCCGTACTGGTGCAGGAGTTGGTATCGGTGCGTCGGCGCGGCGACCCGCTGGAGGTGCTCACGGCGCGGGAACAGGAGGTGCTGGCACTGATGGCGGAGGGGCGGTCCAACGCCGGTATCGCCCATCGGCTTTGGGTCACCCAAGGCACGGTGGAAAAGCACGTGCGCAGCATCCTGACCAAGCTGAACCTCCCGGAGACCGACGACGATCACCGCCGGGTCCTCGCAGTGATCACCTTTCTGGAGGCACACTGATTTCGTGCGGCAAGCAGTGTCTACAGGCGTTGGCGGCCTGCGGCATAGAGTGCACAGCGCGCTGGCTATCGTTCGAGCGCCAACCGCAGCGCTCGCAGGGCCAAGTGCAGCCGTGACTTCACGAACCATTCCGTAATGTGGAGGTCGTCGGCGATCTGCGCGGTCGTCCACCCCAGGTAGTACGAGCGGCTGATCACCTCGCGGTGCTCGGCGGACAACTGCGCGAGCGCGTCGGTGATCGCCAGCCGGACGCGCGCGGCAGTCAGCTCCTCGTTGCGGGCGCGCTCGGGCCCACCATGCCCAGTTTGTCCTCGTTGCATGACGCAGATCTCGCTGATCTCGCTCGTCGCGTTGTTGTAGCGGTTTTGTATTCGGCATCGTCGCTGAGTAGGCGGCGTAGCTCTCGCCGTCCGCGGTGAAGCCGGGACATCACAGTTCCCTGCGGGATGTGCATGATTTCGGCGATCTGCCTGTATTTGAGGTCTTGGACGTCGGCGTAGTAAACCGCCAAGCGGAATTGTTCGGGTAGGGCCTTCATCGCTGTCTTGATCTCGGTGTCGGGCAACGTGTCGAGCGCCTCGTCCTCCGCGGAGCGCAGCCCGGTGGACGAGTGTGCGACGCCGGTGGCCAGCAGCTCATCGGTGATCTCCGCCCGCAGATACACCACCGGCTGCCGCAGGGTTCGGCGGTAGGTGTCGATGTAGTTGTTGGTGAGGATCCGGTGTAGCCAGGCGTTGAGGTTGGTGCCCTCCCGAAACAAGTGGAACCCGACGTAGGCGGACAACATGGTGTCCTGCAGCAGATTCTCGGCGTCGGCGCGAGTGCGAGTCAGGCGCATCGCCCGGCGGAAGAGCGGCGCCAACAGCGGGATGACATCGCGTTCGAATCGTGCAGTCAGCTCGGCGTCGATTGTGCGCTGTGGCGGTTCAACAGGATCGGGCGCCACGGCGACGGTGTCGCTGACGGGTTCCGCGGCGGAAGTGGGGCGACCGCACACCGTTCCGTTCGTCCGGGCGGCGCCAAGATCGCCTGTGCTGCCGGTTGATTCAGCAACTTTGACGGTCATGATCAGGACACTTTCTCGATAGAGGCGAGCCGGTTGTCGCCACCGAATCGGCAGAGTCAGCGAAGCCGACAAACCCCAGGCAGTCGCATTCGTTGCACTCCATGCCCTCGCTGGGGATGTGATTACCGTGGGGGTGCCCGCAGTTCTGGCGCAAACACGGCTTCCCGGCGGCGACCCAGTGTTCGTAGGTGGTGCTCGTCGGCGCCCAGCGCGGCCGGTGATCCATCGACAGCAGATCGATCGGCGAAATGGCTGTGTTAGACATCACGGCTCCTTCCCGGGGGAAATATGTACATCGGGTGCCGATGTATACACAGTAGGCCTAATAACCCGGCCGTGCCAGCAGTTTGTGAGCCAAGTCACCAGGCGGACACGCGAGAGGTGACACGGCATCGCGGCCAGGCAGTCCATTTCGCACTTCAAGCGGCCGGTGCGCCGAAGAGCCCCTTCCATCGTTGCCCTGGTCACTCGACGCGCAGATGGACGTCGGCCCAGAAGTCGGCGCAATTCTATATCGGTAGCCGATGTAGATGTGGTATACCAACGGGGTGGACCAGTCGCACCGCGGTGTCAGCCGAGAGACCGCTATCGAGGGGCTTGAACAAGCGGCGATCCTCATGGTTCGGCACTTAGCCGTCCGAACGGGGCTGGGTCTGACTGCCAACTTGACGCTGGGCACGCTTAATCGGGAAGGACCGGCCCGGGTGACGGCGTTGGCCACCGCGGCGAGCATCGGCCAGCCGGCGATGACCGAACTGGTTCAGCGACTGGAACGGCAGAGTCTGGTGACCAGGGTCGTCGACCCCGGAGACGGGCGGGCCGCTCTGGTAACCATCACCAACGCCGGCCGGGCACTACTCGACGACCAGCAGCGTGACCGCCGGGACCGGCTGGCCGAGCTGCTCACGGCCCTCCCGGCAGATGACGAGGTCACCCTGACCCTGGCCATGCACGTCGCATTGCCCATCATCCGGCGACTCATCGATGACGCTCAGCTGTTCCGCACGCAGGCAGACAGTGACACTCCGATCAGTCAGTCGCGAACATGGCCACGAACTGCCGATAGGAGACCGCCGGTCCAGCTCACCACACGTCACACGTAACACGAGATGCAGTAGCGACATACGGGCGTCGGCGGAGGTGGTCGGCTAATCGCGTCCCGCTTCAATGAACTTGTCGGCAAGGCCGATTGGAGTCTGCCGGCGTCCACGCGGCACTGCGACTGCAGGTTTCAGGCTGAAAAGCTGTGGCCGCAAGGGCATTTACTTATCAGTCCCACACCGACGCGTCATTGGGCGGGTAGTTGGCGCAGTTGTCGGTTTCCTTGGCGGCGACGCCCTTGTTGTTGAAGAAGATCTTCGCCCAGTTGGGCCACGACGCCGTCATCGGATCGGCGAAATTGGTGGCCATCTGTTCGGAGTACGCCCTGCGGTCAGCGGGACTCAAGGAGAAGAAGTAGTGCGCATTGTCGATGGCGGCCTGCTGAACCCCTGGCGACTTATTGTGCTTGTCAATGATGTAGCGCTGGTAATAGACCGGAGTGAAATCCCTAGCCGCAGCAAGGAGCTGTTCGGCGGTGCAGGCCGTGACGATCACCCGGTGCGGGATGGGGTAGTCGTCGGTCGCATCGGCGGACGCCGTCGCGGGAACCACCACTGCGGCAACTGTGCCTGTGAGGACGGCGACGCCGGCTCGAAGAGCCGGCCATTTACGGGCTTGTCGCGCACGCCTTCGGTGCATGTGTGCCTCCGCTAGTCCGATCGCTTTGGTCCTGCGACCGCAGCCAGGACAGGCTGCTGCTCTGGGCAATAGGTGTCGATGGCGGCGGCCAGGAACTGCCACGTCTGCGAAGTGCTGGTGCCCTGCTGCAGGTTGTGCGACACGAACACAGCGGACTTCTCGGCATTGGTGTCTACGCCGTTGCCGAGTCGCTCACAGGTGATCTTGGCCAGCCATGCGTTGTAGTCGCGCGGTCCGTAGATGCCGTAAACGTGAACTTGATTGGCGAAATCGGTGTCGACGTCAGCGTGCGCCGGGGCCGCTAATGTCACTGCTGCAGTCATGACGGACGCGAGTGCAGATAGCTTGCCGAATCTCATTGTTGTCCTTCGGGACTCACCGCGTTCAGCCCGAGGGGCTGGGTGGCGGTCGTGTCCTCCGACGCTGGGCCGGCAGCCGGCGTGGGGGCGGCGTGGGTGTGGACTCGTCGCGGCCACCAGAACCAACGTCCCAGCAGTGCGGCGATCGACGGCGTCATGAACGATCGGACCACCAACGTGTCGAAGAGCAGCCCGAGCATGATGGTGGAGCCGATTTGGCCGGCGATCCGTAGGTCGCTGGCCATCATCGACCCCATGGTGAACGCGAACACCAGTCCGGCGGCGGTGACCACTCGGCCGGTGCCGCCCATGGCGCGGATGATGCCGGTTTTCAGCCCGGCGTGGATCTCTTCCTGGAATCGTGACACCAGCAGCAGGTTGTAGTCGGATCCCACGGCCAACATGATCACGATCGCCATCGGCAGCACCAGCCAGTTCAGTGGCATGTGCAAGATGTGTTGCCAGAGCAGCACCGATAGTCCGAAGGAGGAGGCCAGCGAGACAGTGACCGTGCCGACGATGACCGCGGCGGCGACCAGGCTTCGGGTGAGGCCCAGCATGACCAAGAAGATCAGGGCGATCGATGCGGTGACGGCGATCATCAGGTCGTACATGGAGCCATCGCGCATGTCCTTGTAGGTCGCGGCGGTGCCGGCCAGGTACAGATTGGCGCTCTCCAACGGTGTTCCCTTCACCGCCTCGGCGGCGGCCTGCATGATCCGGTCGATGTGGGAGATGCCTTCGGGGGTAGCGGGATCGCCCTTGTGGGTGATGATGTACTGCGCGGATTTGCCGTCCGGGGACAAGAACAACTTCAGGCCCCGGATGAAGTCTGGGTTCTGGAACGCCTCGGGCGGAAGGTAGAAGGAGTCGTCGTTCTTGGACGCGTCGAACGCTTGCCCCATGACGGTGGCGTTCTGGGAGAACGCGTCCATTTGATTGGTGAGGCCGGAGAAGGTGCTTGCCGTTGTCATCGTGAGTCCGCGCACCGTCGTGAGGGTGGTGATCAACTGCGGCAACAGGGCATCTAATTGGGGCAGGAGCACGTCGATTTGGTCGACGTCCTTGGTGACGTTGCCGATGTCGTCGGTCAGGCTGTCGATGCCGTCGAGGGTGTCGAACACCGATCGCAGCGACCAGCAGATCGGAATGTCGAAGCAGTGCGGTTCCCAGTAGAAGTAGTTGCGGATCGGTCTGAAGAAGTCGTCGAAGTCCGAGATGTGGTCGCGCAGTTCGTTGGTGTCGGCTTTGATCTGGTGGGTTTGGCTATCCAAGTCGTGAGTGACGCCGGTGAGTTGATGGGTGAGGTCTGAGAGGTGCTGACTGATGTTGATCGTGACGAGCAGCTGATCGCTGATCTTGTTCAGATTGTCCATGGCGTCGTGCATGTATTTCAGATTCAGGATGGTTTGGCTGCTTTGCATGCTGATCTGAAACGGGATCGAGCTGTGGTCGATCGGGGTGCCCAGCGGCCGGGTGATGTTCTGCACCCGGGCGATACCGGGAATGTGAAACACGCCGCGGGCGATGCGGTCGAGCACCAGCATGTCGGCCGGGTTGCGCAGATCGTGATCGGCCTCGACCATCAGCAGTTCGGGCTCCATGCGGGCTTGCGGGAAGTGCCGATCCGAGGCGTGGTATCCGATGTTGGCCGGGGTGTAGCCCGGGATGTAGTAGCGGTCGTTGTAGTTGGTCGTGTACGCCGGTAGCGCCAGCAACCCGATCAGCGCGACCGCGGTGGCGGCGGCTAGAACTGGGCCGGGCCAGCGCACGACAGCGGTGCCGATCCGGCGCCACCCCCGCTCACTGTGGGCTCGTTTGGGGTCGAGCACCCCGAACCGGCTGGCCACGACAACCATCGCCGGCCCCAACGTCAGTGAGGCCGCCAGCACCACCAGCAGACCCAACGAGCACGGCGCGCCGAGGCTGTGGAAGTAGGGCAGCCGGGTGAAGCTCATGCAATACATCGCTCCGGCGACCGTCAGGCCCGATCCCACGATCACATGGGCGGTGCCGGAAAACATGTTGTAATAGGCGGCGTTACGATCCAGTCCCCGGGATCGGGCCTCCTGATAGCGGCCAACCCAAAAAATCGCGTAGTCGGTCGATGCCGCGATCGCCAGCACGATCAGCAGATTGACCGCAAAGGTGGACAGGCCGATGAGGTTGTTATTGCCCAGAACCGCGATCGCACCGCGCGCGGCCAGCAATTCGATCCCGACCGTGAAAAGCATGACGACAGCGGTGAAAAACGACCGGTAGACCAGCAGCAGCATGACCGCGATCACCACCAGGGTGACGCCGGTGATCTTCTTTGCACCTTCGTCGCCGTACACGCGCCGATCGGTGGCCAGCGGCCCAGGACCTGTCACATAAGCCTTGACTCCCGGCGGCGGCGGCACGGAATCGACGATGCGCTGCACCGCGGCCACCGAGTCGTTGGCTTCGGTGCCGCCCTGGTCACCGCGCAGATTCAACTGGACATAGGCGGCCTTGGCGTCAGCACTCTGTGAGCCTGCCGCGGTCAGCGGATCACCCCAGAAGTTGTTGATGTGCTCGATATGCGTCGTGTCCTGCGACAGCTTCCGGGTCAGCGTGTCGTAGAACCGGTGCGCGTCATCACCGAGCTTGTCCTGACCCTCCAACAACACCATCGCGGTGGTGTCGGAATCGAACTGCTGAAAGTTCTTGCCAATACGCATCGACGCGATCGTCGACGGAGCATCCTTAGCGGTCATCGCCACCGAGTGCGCCGCACCGACCTCTTCGAGCTGTGGGGCAACAACATTGACCACCACCGTCAGTGCCAGCCAGCCCAGGATGATGGGCACTGACAACAACCGGATCGTGCGGGCAATGAACGGCCGCTTCTCCGCGTCGGCGGGCAAGCTGTGTCGAGTGGTCATGCGGACTTCACCAGGCAGGAGGTCTGCGCATTGTGTCCATCCACCGAGTGCTCTTCGCGCACATCACCATTGACTGTGATGCGGCAACCAATGGTGTCACTGTCGCCCTGTGCCACCACGTTTGCGGCCACCGCGGTCAGCGTCGTGACGAGTTCGAATGACCACGGCAGCGTCGCCCCATCGACACGCTGCGGCTGCGCATCCGCATCCAGAAAGTTGATGTCGGCGACTGTGCCGGCGGGGCCGAAAATCTGATACAGAACCCGTTTGGGGTTGAACTGAACGATCGCGTCGGCGTTGCCGGCATCCGGTGCGTACATGTGTGATCCGAAGATCCCATGCAGCCGCGAGACGGTGAACGCCGCAACGGCCACCACGATCACCATGACCAGAGGTACCCATCCGCGCTTGACGAGGCGAGTCATTGCACTCCTTCGCTCAGGCCGTGTGAACGCCCTACCATCGATGACTGACAAATAACGCGAAGTGTCAGTAGTCAGTGTCTAACGTCGGGCCGGTACGTGTCAAGTTTTGGCGGCAATCGGATAACACGCGCGCAACGATCACCGGACGTATGACGTCGGATGTAGCATCAGATGCATGCCTCGAGGCGCCCGCACCCAGCCGGCCGAATCCGCGGCCACAGACGATGCACGCGAGCGCATCGTGGCCGCCGCTGAACGCTGCATCGAGCGACACGGAATCCGCAAGACGACGATGGACGACGTCGCTTCCGAAGTTGGACTGTCACGGCCGAGCGTCTACCGCTACTTCGCTGATCGCGACGACCTGCTGGTCGAGCTGATCATGCGCCACGCGCGAGCGATAAACGCGCGGGCACAAAAGTCCATCTCCCGGCAGGGCAGCCTTCAGGATCAGGTCATTGAAGGTGTGCTCAACATCGCCGACAACGCCCGCCGCGACCCGCTGACGCGGTACGCGATCGACACCGATGGTTCCAGCCTGAGTCAACGAATGAGAACTTCGGGGATGTCGGCGATGTTCAGGGCCGAGATCTGGGATCCCTACCTCGACGCCGCCATCGCTAAGAATGAACTGCCCCCCGGGCTGCCCCGATCGGACATCTACTTGTGGTTGGGCGACCTCACGAAGATGGTGATGCGCGGAATGGAGGATGGTGAGGGCGACGTCAAGCGCTACCGGTCGATCCTGCGTCGATTCGTCGCCCCCGCCTTCGCCAAGTGAACCGCGCAGGTGGGCGCCTGATCAACGACAAGCCGCCACTTCGTGCTTCGCGCACCGCGGGCCCGAAATCAACTTTGCAGCGCGGCGTCGACGAGCGCCTCGGCTACAGCTCGGGTTGTGTTGACGGTTGACGGCTTCGCGTCCAGCCACGCCGAAATCCCTGCGCCGTCGAACAGCACGACGAGCTGCTCGGCGAGTTCCTCGGGATGCGTTACCTCGGCTGCGAAGGCCAGGTCGAAAAACAAGTTGTGTATCCAGTCGCGGTATTCGGTGACGACTTCCTCGACCACCTCGCCCGGTAGCGCTTCGGCGCTCGCGGTCACCAGAGCACACCCGCGAAAACCAGGTTCGACAAACGACTGCCCCTGAATCTCGAACACGCCGACGAGGCGCTCACGGGGTGTGCGGTAACCGGGTAGTTCGCGCGCGAGCGCGTCCTGCAACCGGGTGTGACGAGCCCGCAGGTACGCCCGGACAAGCTCGTCGGTACTGCCGAACGCCTCGTGCAAAGTCTCCGCCGGGACGCCGGCCTTCGCGATGACCCGGTCGATGGACACCCTGTGCATCCCCTGGAGGTAGAAAAGCTCATCCGCCGCGTCAAGAA
>Ga0185299_10007102_pt1 | contig 11619 bp, 6 predicted proteins | sample PaiPotPPA55metaG_FD_128002 | JGI IMG/M metagenome (GOLD analysis project Ga0185299, IMG submission 128002) | Iron sulfur acid spring bacterial and archeal communities from Banff, Canada, to study Microbial Dark Matter (Phase II) - Paint Pots PPA... ...
TCCGGCGACGTGCACGTGACGCTGGAAGGGCTGGCCAGGGGCCGCGACGGCGACAAACCCGCGCCCATCGCGCAGGAACTGAGACTCAACCCGCTGACGATCGGCGGCGACAAGCTGGTCGGTACTCTGACGTTCGAGGTTGACGACAGGGCCGAGCCCGGCACGCGGGTGGCCGTGCTCAAGGCGGAAGCAAAGGTCGGGAACGACACGGTCGTCCAGTACAGTCCCGCGTTCCCGATCACGGTCGAGAAGTAGTTGCGCTCGCTAGGTGACATATGCGGTTTGCTGAGCTAATCCGGGCATTGAGCATCTTGTTGATGTTCGCTACCGGCGCCGCGCGCGCCGACGATGCGCCAGTGAGCTATTACCGCAATATCCGCCCGATCCTCAATTCCAACTGCAACGCCTGTCACAAGCCGGAGAAGAACAAGGGGGAGTTGGATATGACCACGTTCGCCGCGCTCATGAAAGGGGGCAAGCACGGGCAGGAGATCGCCAGCGGGGCGCCCGCCAAGAGCAAGTTGGTGGAAATGATCAGCGGCGACGATCCCGACATGCCCAAGGACGCAGACCCGCTCAAGAAAGAGCAGATCGCGCTAATCGAACGGTGGATCACGCAGGGGGCGAGGGACGACACGCCCGCACCGGGCACCGCCCACGTCCAGACGCCGGTGTATAGCGTTCCTCCGGTCATCTCCGCGCTGGCATTTTCGCCGGACGGCTCGATCCTGGCCGTGAGCGGATACCACGAGATCCTTCTGCACAAGCCGGACGGTTCGGGGCTGACTGCCCGCCTGATCGGCGAAAGCCCGCGGATCGAGGGCCTCACCTTCTCGACGGACGGCCGCGAGCTTGCCGCCTGCGGTGGCGCTCCCGGCGAGTTCGGGCAGGTCCAGATCTGGGATCCGATCGCGCACAAGGCGATCAAGACGTTTAACGTCGGCACGGATGAGCTGTATGGGATCAGCTTCGCCCCCGACGGGAAGAGCGTCGCCTTTGGAGGCGCCGACAAAATCGTCCACCGCGCCAGCCTGGAAGATGGCAAGGAGATGCTCGATTTCAAGGCCCACGCCGACTGGGTGCTCGCTACCGAGTTCACCCATGACGGCAAGCAGCTTGTCTCCGCCAGCCGCGATAAGGCGATGAAGCTGATCGACCTGGAAACCGGCCGTTTCGTGGACGACATCAACAACCCCCTGGAGGCGTGCATCAGCCTCGCGATTCACCCCAGGGAAGAAAAGATCCTGTACGGCGGCGATCTGGGCCAGGCCCGGCTGTACCGGATTTCCGACAACCAGGGCCGCACCGCCGACCGCAACGACACCAACCTGCTTCAGACTTTCGAGCGCCAGCCCGGGCCGGTAAGCGCGGTCGCCTTCAGCCCCGATGGGAACTCGGTTGCGATCGGAAGTGTCGGCCAGATCAAGGTCTATGGCATCAGCGATGGCAGCAAAGCGACGCTGGTTCTCTCGGGCGTACAGGGCCCGGTCTATTGCCTCGCCTACAAGCCAGATGGATCGGTCATCGCCGCCGGTGGGGGGGACGGCTACTTGCGCCTGTTTGATGCGAGGACAGGAGCCTTGCTCAAGCAGTTTATCCCAGTTCCGCTGGGAGTGTCGGCGAATCAGCCTGCGTCTCAGCCTGCTGCCTCCACACAATAACCTTCCGGCGCAAGGTACGACGCAGGCCGACAGTTGAGTTGGCTTACCCCGGCAGAATGACCGCTCCACCAGCCCGGATGCACAAAGCGGCGACACCTCGCCTCACCGTGCTCAGCCGCTCACGCCCGACTCATTCTCTTTTAATACTCTTTCATTCAAGAGCTTACGGCATACGGGCTTCATCAATGAGCCATGCCCCAACGGCGCTGGTTCCCTTTTTGCACATGTCCCGGGTGTGAAGGAGGATCTCATGGGTCGGACAGGGATCGCAACGGCTCTGCATCGAAAGCGACGGAGCGTCGTTCTGGCGATAGTGGGGGTCGCCGCATTCGGAGTGGCACGAGGGGAGGCTGGTTTCATCGCAGTCCGGCCCGTTCACGGCCAAAATCAACTGGACATTTCGCAATTGTTACAAGAGACCGATCGCAATGGACTTCGCGCCCCCATCTTCAATGATCCCGCGGCAATGATTGGGGGCGCCTTCCGGAATCCGATCGAGGCCTCCAGACAACTCCTCCTGGCCCGGAACGCAAATAATTCCGGCGGCGAGGAGAAGCCAGCCGCGTTCAAATTGACCGACCCGTGGGCAAGCGGCGATGCTTGGACGCCAAGCTGGGCGAACGCTGCCGCCGGCAAGCAGGACCAGCAGAGCGACGACGACGGCCAAACCGCCCCCAAGGCCGCCAACTCCGATTCTGACGGAGGCCGCGCCGGAGCAGCGATCCCCCTCCCCAACGCCGCGTGGAGCGGCCTGAGCTGTCTGGCCGCGGTCACGCTGGTCGGAGGTTTGAAGCGACTCCGCCGCCGGCTTTGACGAGTTTAAACCCACTTCTCAAGCTGCGGTCTGTTTGAGCCGAAACTCATCCGTTGCCGATACGTATCAGTACGGGCGACTTGACGGCCTCTTGCGGCCGTGCAGAATAGGCCGTGCTGAAGTTCTCAATGTCGCGCACGAGACACATTCTTGCGGTGGTGGCAGTGGCGACGGTGCTGTGCGCCGATCAGGCGGCCGTGGCCGCGCCGCTGGCCCGGCCGCAGGTCGCCGAGATCGCCGCCCGGCTGGTCGACCGGCTGTCCCAGCCCTTCCGTCGGTCCGTCCCCAACGCCATCCGCGTCGCTGTCCGGCATCAGCCCTCTCAAACTGATTTAGCTGACTTTCCGGATCACCCGATCAACGCGGTGGTCTTGCACTGCGATTTGTCCCCCTTCCAATTCCGCCTCCCGCCTCCCAACTGCTGATTGACATTCGATCGTTCTCCCCGCGCCTGACATTCGGTCTGCGCGGCGACTTGTTTTCAATCGGCAATCGGCAATCGCAACTCGGCAATCCCATGGCAGTCACTTTCTCCAAAGTCCTTACCACGATCTTCGGCAGCCGCAATGAGCGGCTCCTCAAGCGTTACCAGCGGATGGTAGACCAGATCAACGCCCTGGAGGAGAAGGTCCAGTCGATGAGCGACGAGCAGCTCCGCGACCGCACCACCGAAATCCGTTCCGGCATCAAGGCCCGCAAGATCCACGCGCACGAGGTCCTTCCCGAGGCGTTCGCGATCATGCGCGAGGCGATGGACCGGAACATCGGCATCCGCCAGGTCTTCAACCCCGAGGAAGATCCACTCAACAAGTTCGACCCGGACAAGCTGGACGACGCCATGCTCCAGGCGTACGACCAGGTGCAGCAGAGGATGATCGCGACCGGCGAGAACTGGATGAAAGTCTCGGTCCCGGCGAAGCTGTATAACGCGGTCCGCAAGATTTATCCTGACTCGCGGCCGCCGTTCCGGGCCCGCTGCTTCGACGTGCAGCTCATTGGCGGGCTCGTCCTCTACGAAGGGAAGATCGCCGAGATGGCCACCGGCGAAGGCAAGACGTTCGTTGCGCCACTGGCCTATTTCATGAAGGTGCTGGAGGGGTTTCACTGCCACGTCGTGACGGTGAACGACTACCTTGTTAAGCGCGACGCGAACTGGGTGCGCCCGGCGTTCGAGGCGCTGGGAATGTCGGTCGGGTTCATTCAGGCCGACATGGAGCCGGGCGGGGAGGTCCGCCGCAAGCAGTACGAATGCGATATCACCTACGGCACCAACAGCGAGTTCGGCTTCGATTACCTGCGCGACAACATGAAGGAGCGGGCCGACCTTCAAGTGCAAGGGCCTTTGGATTTCGCGATCGTGGACGAGGTGGACTCGATCCTGATCGACGAGGCGCGGACGCCGCTGATCATCAGCGGCGCCGCGCACGACGACGCGCCCAAGTACCGCGCCGCCGACGCCGTCGCGCGCAAGGTGATGGAGCTCAACAAGCCCTGGGACGCGGTGGAGCGGGAAGTCGACGCCGCCAAGCGTGCCGTCAAGGCGGCCGAGGGAGACCTGGACAAGGCCAAGACCAGGGAGGAAAAGGACGCGGCCCGCAAGCGGCGCGAAGAGGCGGAGCAGAAGCTCGCCGAGTCCGAAAAGAAGAAGGAAGGCCTCACCCAATACTATGAAGTTGAATGGGACCGCAAGAGCGTTCACCTGACCCACGAGGGGATCGCCGCCGCCCAGGACATCGCCGGCGTCGGCAGCTTCTATGTCGGGAACAACATGGAGTGGCCCCACCTGATGGAGCAGGCCATGCGGGCGCACGTCGTCTACGAGAAGGACAAGGACTACGTCGTCGAACGCGGGCCGCGCGGGGAGATGGAAGTCATCATCGTCGACGAGTTCACCGGCCGAAAGATGGTCGGCCGCCAGTGGAGCGACGGGCTCCACCAGGCCGTCGAGGGCAAGGAGAAGGTGCCGATCAAGCAGGAAACCCAGACCCTGGCCACCATCACGCTCCAGAACTTCTTCAAGTTGTACAAATCGCTGGCGGGCATGACCGGAACGGCCCAGACCGAGGCCGAGGAGTTCAACAAGATCTACCGACTCGAGGTCGTGACCATCCCGACCAACCGTCCCGTCATCCGGCAGGACAACGAAGACCGGGTCTACCGCAAGGAGCGGGAGAAATGGGAGGCGATCATCGACGAAATCAAGAGCTACAGCGACGCCGGCCGGCCGGTCCTGGTCGGCACGACCAGTGTCGAGAAGAGCGAGATGCTCTCGAACATGCTCAAGCGCAAGTACGGCGTGCAGCACGAAGTGCTCAACGCCAAGTACCACGAGCGCGAGGCCCACATCGTCGCGCTGGCCGGGCAGCAGCACACCAATGCCCACGGCGAGGTGGTCGGGAACGTCACGATCGCAACCAACATGGCCGGTCGCGGCACCGATATCAAACCCGCCCGCGAGACCTTCTTCGAGGTCACCGCCACCCCCAATGACAAGACCGGCGGCAAGTACGTCGTCACCCAGCGCGGCACCGGGAAGGTGATCGAGGTCGATCCGGATGACGAAAACAACCCGCTCGCCCACGTCTTCCAGCTCAGCGTCGGCGCCAAGGTCGTCGGGGGCTTACATGTGATCGGGACCGAGCGGCACACTGCCCGCCGCATCGACAACCAGCTTCGCGGGCGGTCCGGCCGCCAGGGGGATCCCGGCTCCAGCCGTTTCTACGTCTCCCTCGAAGACGAGCTGATGAAGATGTTCGCCGGCGACTGGACCATCAAGGTCCTCGGCTGGCTGGGCATGGAAGAAGGGATGGCCATTGAGGACAAGCGGATCACCAAGGGCATCCTTCGCGCCCAGAAGAAGGTCGAGGAGCGGAATTTCCTGGCCCGAAAAAACCTGCTCGACTACGACGAGGTGATGGACCACCAGCGCACGACCTTCTATGGCATGCGGCAGCAGGTGCTGGAAGGACGCGACGTCGACAAGGTCATCTGGGGCATGATCGGCGATTCGATCGCCGACGCCGTCGACAAGTACATCACGCAGGACTACGTCGCCGCCAACATCAGCGAGTGGGCCCGCACCAACTTTGAAGTGAGCATGAGCGCCGAGGACTTCCGCGGCATGCGGGAGATCAACGAGCTCGAGCACTTCATCAAAGACCAGGCCCGCGCCGAGGCGGAGACTACGATCGGCACCACGCTCAACGAATATCTCGGCGAAGACGCCAGCGACCCTTCTAATTGGGACGCCAAGGGTCTTTCGAGCTGGGCGATGAGCCGGTTCCGCGTGAACCTGTCGCAGAACCAGATCCGCAAGATGGCGGTGGAGGAGTTGGAGCAGACGCTGCGAGACGCGGCGCTGGAGCAGATCGATAAGCGCGATTGCTCGGGACTGCTGCGCTACCTGGAACCACTGTATGCGGAGCGCGAGCTGGCGGCGTGGGCGAAGGAGAAATTCTCGATCGAATTAGACCCCGGCGAGATGCTGTTGGGGACCGGCCGCGAGAACGACCGCAAGCCCGCCGGCGAGATCGTCGAGCTGATTGAGCATCGCGCCCGCGAGGCCTACGCCCGCCGCGAAGTCGAGTATCCGATCGACACCATGCTTGCGTTTGCTTTCGGGGGAAGCGACGGCCAGCAGATCGACAATCCGTACGCCGCGGAGTACGTCCGCGCCTGGGCGCGGGCCAAGTATGGCATCGACTTACCCCTCGAGCGCCTTCGCGGCATGAGCGTGCGGACGCTTCGGGACGAGCTGATCGGATATCAGGACAAGCTCCTCGGGGACGGACAGCTTCAAAGCGAGATCGACAAAATAGTGGCGGCGAGCCCCAAGCCGGAGGCGCTCGTTCAGGCATTCAACCACCGGTTCGGGTCGGCGCTTACGCCGGCGCAATTGGCCGATGAGGTCGATGCGGCACAATCGTCGTCGGACGCCTCCGGTGACGCCACGCGATCCGATTCAGGGCCGACGGACAGTGTGCCGCCGCTTCTTTTCCGCAAGGCCCGGTCCTTCCTTCGTCAGGAGCTGACCGATCTGGAGCAGTTCGTCCTGATCCAGATCTTCGACCAGACCTGGAAGGACCACCTCCATGCCATGGACATTCTCAAGGGTGGCGTGGGGCTGTCGGGGTTCGCCGAGAAGGACCCGCGAATCGTCTACAAAAAGGAGGGGTACGAGTATTTCCGGCAGATGATGCAGGGAATTCGCGACAAGGTCACCGATCTGATCTTCCGCGCCCGGATTGTCGGCGCGACGCAGACCCGCAGCGCCTACCGCGAGACGGCCGCCGTCCACGAGGAGGCGGGCGGATATGGCGTAGGCGAGAACCTTCGGGCCACCGCCGATGTCTCCCAGGGCGGCGAGATGCAGGCCGCCGCCGAAGAGACTCAGGGCGAGGGTGCCAACGTCAAGACCATCGTCCGCGAGACGCCCAAAGTCGGTCGCAACGATCCCTGCCCCTGTGGGAGCGGAAAGAAGTACAAGAAGTGCTGCGGGGCCGCCGCCTGATCCGCAGGCACTGCGTCTGCGGCGACAGGCGGCGCCCTGCGCCTTTCGCCGCCTGCTAACGAGATTATTCGGCGGGTCGCTCGAGCAGCCGGTCGCGGCCCTGTAACGCCCCGCTCAACCGATGGCTGCACTGTGAGAGGATCTGCGCCGCCACCTGGTTGGGACTATAGCCGGCGGGAAGCCGCACGAGCGGCTTGCCGTGTCTGTCGCAAAGCTGCTTGACGTCGCCGAACGAATGGCTCGACCAGCGAATGGCCAGCAGCACGACCGCCACATCCGCCCGGGTGATGGCCGGCTCGAACGTGCTGGTCGGCTCGTGGTCCCTGGCATCCACCCAGTACAGTTCGTACAGCCCGAGCGCGACTCGCAGCGACTCTTGGGCGCGCGGGCGGGGTATGCCGCCGATCAGGACAGCGGACCTGCCATTCACCAGTCGCTTCGCCTCCTGGACCAAGTCGTTGTACTTCTCCCGGGATCGCGCGCCGTCGATCAGCGCGGGATCCTCCGGCGCGTGGGCGGCCAAAAAACGATCCATCTCCCGAAGCACCAATCGGAAACCTGGCGGGAGCTCTCCCACGTCCGGCAGGTCGTCCATCACCGGCAGCAGCAGCTCACGGATCTGACGGTTGCTCGGCGCGAGGCCTTCCCCAACCAGTTGTTCGACGGCATCGACGACTTTTTCCCAGTCATGGCAGTGCTCGCCGTCGCGGCGGGCAATCGCCTTGAGGTGATAGCGGATTCGGTTTAAGGCCGCCTCTTGCCGGCGTTCGCGTTCCTGACGGCGTTGTCGCTCGTCCTTCAGCCCCTCGATACGCCCAAGCAAGTCCGGCCAGCAGCCGGGATCGGCCGGATCGTCGGTCCGCATGAATCGCGGGAGATAAATCCGTTTCTGGATCCCCGTCATCTTGAGCCACTGGAAGACGTGGTGCGGCTCGCGATCGATCACCCCGCCGATTTGCTCGACAGCGCCTTGGAGGGCCGACGTCGATTCGGCCAGTAGTTGCACCGCCTGCTCGAATGGGTCGCGCAGAGAATCGGATTCCGCGAGCAGGTCGCGGACCAGTTCGATGCCCGCCGCCATCGCGTCGAAACAACCGGCCACGGTCTCCATCAGGGAAAGGTCCGCCGGACGCGGACCGCGCGGATGGCACATCCATAGAAAGCAGTCTGGCAACGCCTTGGCGCGCGCGATGATCTGGCCGTAGAGCGTCTCGGCCTGCGGGAACTCGGCTCCGTGCTCGAGTTGGCGACGGCGGGCGAGGTGCCACCGGGCCGCTTCCGCCTTCAGCCGGCACCGCGCCTCAATCACGGGTAGATCATCGTCGCCGACCGGGGCACAATCCGCCGCGCGGGCGAACGGAGCGGCAAAGCGATCAACCGGCGCCAGCGGTGGCGCGGCAGACACTTGGTGGGCCCTTCCCGCCAAGGTCGGCACGCTCGGCGTGACTTCCGCCGGCGCTAAGGACGCGGTCGATCCCCTCGGCATTGCCGCCGGTTCCGTCCCTGCCATGGCCGCAGCCGACTCCATCGCCTCAGGTGCGGGACTCGCTTGCTGAGGCCGCTCGTCTGTAGCGGATAGGAACGCCTCGGCGAGCGATCGCAGTCGCCGGACCAGTTCCGCGTCCGCCTTCACGCGAAATACGATGTGCCCGAGAAGCTCACTCAGTGCCTCGGGCAGCGCGTCGGACATGGGTCTCCTTTCCCCGCCCCTTTCCTTGCGGCTCTCGCCAGAATCGTTGTGGCATCTTACCGCTTGGCGTACCGACAGGTGATCCAGGGAAATGCTACCGAGCGCTGATTGACAGACGACCGCCATCATCCTGATTGAGCCCCACTTCCGGCGGCGTGCGCAGGTAGAGCACGCCCATGAACCGCTCCTCCCGCCCGAAGTCGACCGGGCCGGCCCAACTGGCGCTCACGCAATTCGCCCGGCGGTTTTGACAGAAGTTGAAACGCAGCAGCACGGGCAATGTCTTCTCGTTACCGATCAGGTTCCACGGGATGGCGGCCTCGCCGCGCCAGCGGCCGTCAGGCGCCGTGGTGGTTGCGTAACGGACCGCCGCCCCTTCGATCGGTCCCCAATTGGCACCGGCCGTGCCCGACTTGCGCTCGACCCACACGGCGCCGCCCGGTTTGCACACGAGGTGCAGCACCGGCCCGAGCGTGTTGTCCCGGAAGACGCCCTGGATCAATACTTCGCACAGGTCTTCATCCCAGGCCCGCCGCGAGTGGTAGTGGACGTCGTTGTGGGCCTGCCGCTGCCCCGGCCACAGCCCCTCCAGCGCAAACGCCAGATAGAAATTCTCCCGGCCCCAGCCGCTGTAAATCCTCGATCGGATCGGCGCGAATTGGAGCTGCTGCCTTTGCAGGTTCGGGCGGTTCATCATGAGAACGAGTGGGCCGTCCTGAAGTGCGTCGGCGTCGGTCCAGTCGCCAAGTGTCCCGTCGAGAGTCAGCGGCCCGTCGCGGCGGTCGCTGGCCGCCACCGGCAGGCGGACCGCCAGCACGCCGCTCACCTTGTTGTGATAACCGTCGCGGAAATCCAGCTCGATTGGTTTGCCGGAGTCGGGCGTGATGGCATTGAGATCGAAGGCGGCCGACAGCGCCGCCGGCAGGACCTGATAGGTCTGAAGCCGGGGAATTTCCGCCTGCTGCGGGCGCATCTCCCATCCCGAGGCGGGCGACGGCGGCGCCCAACTGAGGACGTTTTTGTCCGGCGTAGTGTCGGAGGCGTTGTAGATATCCACGCCGATGCTTAGCGCCAGCCAGTTCCCGCTCATCGCGCCGAAGCGATTCTTCCTGGGGCCTGTCACCGACCAGTCCGCCGATCGCGGCAGCAGGAGCGGCCGCTCCTGCGGCTGTGCCCACTGTAGCGTCTGGATGTCCAGCGCGTTCTGCCTTCCCTGATCGGCCGGCTCGCCCGGCGTACGCGACAGGAGTGTCCTGGCCAATAGCTCCTGGGCCTGGTCCCACGCTTCCTGATCGGTTGTGCCGCTCATCAGTGCGTACGCCGGATCGGCCTCCTGCCCCGGGAGGACCTCGACCGGCTTGGTGAGGAGCCGGGCCATCTGAAGCGCGTTGATCACCTCGCCACGCTCTTTGGCCAGCCACAGGTACTCGTAATCCTGTGCGGCGCGGCGAAGCCACTTGAGCTGGACGGTCGGCACGGGGCCGCTGACGCCGAACCATTCCCCGGGATAGAACCAAACCATGGCGTCCGGATCGGCAGGCTCGGCCGCGGTGTTGCCCGCCGGCAGCGGCCGGTCCCAGAGAACGAGCTCTGCCCGGCGAAGGAATGCGAGCCAGGCCCACACCCGCACGTCCCGCTCATCGCCGCCCGCCCCACAATAGGGGACGAGCCGCGGCAGGTCCGTGCCCAGCCAGTGGGCCCTGCGACTTGTGTCGGTCCCAATGGCCGGCGGACGCACGGATGAAATCAGCGAAGCGCCCGCCGTCAGTAGTCGATCCGAATCCGCGCCTGTCGTCTCAACCTTCGCCGCCGACACCTGCTGGTCATCGAACGGCAGGGCGACGCGCACGCGCGGATGTCGCGACAGGATTTGCGCCGCCTCCGCCACGAGCGCCCGGGCATCCGCATTGCCGGTGTGGCCCGAAATCTGGTGAAGGGCGACAGGCGACCGCGAAAGCCAATCGAGTTGGTCGAAATGCGCGGCCGCCAGAGACCAGTAATCGAGCCTCGACGCGGCGTCGTAGCGGTCGAGGCCGGGAGCAGCCGGCAGCGGCCAGTAGCCCAGCGGGCAATGGTCGGCGAAGAGCTCGCCCCGCATCCAGGGCCCGATCAGCGAGTCGAACTCGCGCCAGTCGATCTGCGGCGGCTCGTTGGCGGGCCATTTCACCGTCGGTCGCAGTCCCGGGACGATCAACGTGGCACGGTTCGCCTCGCTGAGGGTCATCAACTGATCGAGCAGAAGGACTGTTTTCGCGTAGCGCGCCTCGTGGCGATTAATAAGGCTCGGCGTGATTGTCTCACCGAAGCTGGCCGGGTACAGCGCCGCCAGCCGTGCCCACTGGACGTTGCCGACCATCTGGAGATGCCGCTCGACCGGCAGGGCGAAATCGTAAACTGTCAGCGACAGCGGCAACGGGGGCCCGACTCCTCGGCCGTCGGCATCGACAAGCTCGCAGCGTCCCCCATATCGGCCCGCCGCGGCGTCGGATGGCACGTAAAGATCCACCCACAGAAGCACGGAGTTTCCAGTCGCCCGGGTTGCTGCAAGGCTCACGCTGCCGCCGATCATCGCGAGCGGCAGCAGGGCGCGGGGGGCGATCCTGTTGGCCGTGTTCAGCCCGGTGTGGCGGACGTATCCGGGGTTCACCTCCACCGGCATCGGCAGCATTTGATACGCTTTGAGATTCCCAGTGTCCATCGTGCCGCCTCCTTTGGCGTGTGGCGGCGCGATTCGGACGAACAGCGGGCGCACGGCGGAAACGCCGTTCACTTGCAACGTGAAAGAGGTCCACTCATTTCTGGCGGCCTGAAGGTGGATCGGCTGTGCGCCGGGAGCGGGGCGAGCCGGAACCTCCCCCGCGCGTCGGTAACGGCCGGCGCCAGCGCCTCCTCGGGCATCTGGTAACCTCCCTCGAACTCCGAGGGGATGACCCATTTCACCTTC
>Ga0185299_10007104_pt1 | contig 11615 bp, 13 predicted proteins | sample PaiPotPPA55metaG_FD_128002 | JGI IMG/M metagenome (GOLD analysis project Ga0185299, IMG submission 128002) | Iron sulfur acid spring bacterial and archeal communities from Banff, Canada, to study Microbial Dark Matter (Phase II) - Paint Pots PPA... ...
CCTGCTGAAAGCGCAACGGATGGCGGCGACCAAGACCGAATTTGTCGTCTTCAGGAAAGCAGCCTAAAATGCGGCCTTCCACACATTCCTGCTCAGAGCCGGAAGATTATCATAGGCTTGGAGAAACGCGCCAGAGATCGCGATTACAGCAGCATCTCCCTTCTGAATGCAGCCCGTCGGTGCGGCATGTTTATTAAGCTGATCTTTCTTGGAACCTATCGCGTTGCGTAGTCGGAGAAGGTACTTAACCTCATCGATCTGTAGATTCTCCAAGGCGTTCGCAGTTGTGCCATGTTCAGGTGCAACGACTTCAATCCATACAGAGGGGTCTTTGGCGAAAAGGTCTGGCCGATCGCACTTCTCGCCTTCTTTCCGCTTAACCAGAGTGACTCCGTTCGCCCTGAGCGCATGAGCGAAGTACATTTCGGCAAAAGCCTGGACTAGGCCTTGGCCTTTCTCAACTGCCCTTTGCGACAAATTCCAGTCTAGGAACGGCGCGGTCTCCCTCCATAAACTCTCGATCCACTTGCGCCCGGAAAATTCCTGAGGGATAGCTCCGTCCCTTACCCTGCGATAGATGGGGTCTTCCTCAACCCCCTTAAGTGCCGCCCTAAAAAACATTCCTGGAGGCAATTGTTTCTCCTACTATGACCATAACAAATGGTATGTGGCGCGATTTAAAGCAGACTGGCGTCGCCTCAGGGGCCGCAACGTTAATTCGTATTATCGGTTGCTATTCGAGGTGGCTGGTCCCTAGCGCGTTTATCGCTCCCGATCCGCCCTGTCGGGCCCTCAAACGTTGGCTTTCTCCGAGTAGCGCGTGATACGTCCGGAACCGGAGTGCCGTTGGTTGGGATCGGATTTGGAGGAGCCCAGGTACTGAAAATCGTTCAGCATTCATGCCGATATCGTTGCTTACCCCGGCAAGCGGGTTCACGGATTCCCATCTTGGTCCTGCCTCAATCACCCTAACTCTGCCCGCTCAATTCCGCGAGAAGCCACGCTCGCCCCAGCCGCCAATCTCTCAGAACCGTGTCTGAAGAGACCTTCAGTACCGAGGCGGTCTCTTCCACGCTCAAGCCACCGAAAAAGCGTAACTCCACTACGCGAGCCTTACGCGGATCCACTTCCGAGAGCGCGACGAGGGCTTCGTCCAGCGCGATCAGTTCTTTTCCTCGACGGCAGGTGAGATCCGGGATCTCATCCAGATTGATGCGCGGCGAATTGCCTCCTCGTTTGGCGGTCCCGCGCTTCCGGGCCGCATCCAGCAAAACCCGGCGCATGATGTGAGCTGAAACGGCGAAGAAGTGCGCCCGATGCTGCCAGTCCACGTTGGCAACGTCGACCAGACGCAGATAAGCCTCATGCACCAAGGCCGTGGTCTGGATGGTGCGGCCCGGCCGCTCATTCTGCATAAAGCGTCCCGCGATGCGGCGGAGCTCTTCATAAACACGCGGTGTGAGAGCCGCCAGGGCATCCGGATCGCCATTTGCCCAAGCCTTCAGAAGGCGCGTAGTTTCAGCCGGTTGCATCTGGGGCATCGAGCTCGATTCCCCTGGATTATACTCCCCGGCTGCAATTTGAAAAAAATTATGGCTCTTGTTCCAGTTTTTTCCTTCCTTTCGCGCCTTTGGGGCGGCAGCGAAGGGGGAAACGATGAAGATCAGGACAGCGGTCGTGATGGCGATGGTTTTAAGCGCCAGGATCCAAGCGCGCGATGCGAAGCAAGCTCGGGATGGCCGAATCGAAGCGTGCATAAACCAGCTCGGCAATTCCGACAGCATGTCTCAGGCCCAGACAGTGGCTTCCCAGATGTTCAAGGACATTGGCGTTACGCTCAATTTCCACACCAATCCACGCTCCTGCCCGCCGGAAGCCATCCGAATCAGCTTGACCGGCCATACTCCGGCCAGCCTGCTTCCTGGCGCGCTGGCGTGCGCTGAGCCTTATGAAGGCGTACACCTCCGGATCTTCTGGGACCGTGTGCAGGACTTTGCGACCACACGCCGAGTGCCGAATCTTTTGGCGTATGTCCTCGTCCACGAAATCACCCATCTTGTGCAGGGGATCAACCGGCATTCCGATCGCGGCGTGATGAAGGCGAGGTGGGATGGTGACGAGTACGACCAGATGAGATCCAAGCGTCTGGCGTTCACGCGCTATGACGTAGAATTGATTCGGCTTGGTCTGGAAGCTCGCCGGTCGCGGGCCGTGTTGGCCAAGTCCGGAGCGGTGAACTGCGGAAATTGAGTGTTGCGCCACGGGAGACCAGAGCGCTATTAATAGTGGAGATACGTCCTTGGTGGCCAATGACTCCCAAACGTTGGCGGAGAATTGAGGAACTGTACCACTCGGCTCGCGAGCGCGATCCAGAGCGGCGCGGGGCGTTTCTCGCTGAAGCTTGCAAGGATGATGAAGAGTTGCGTCGCAGAATCGAGCTGTTGTTTGCCCAGGATTCCTCGGGCGACAAGATCCTCGACCATCCGGCCGCTGATCTCCTGGAAAGCCCCACGAAAACCAAGTTAATTCCAGGCACTGAGCTGGGTCCCTATCGCATCGAGGGAACCCTCGGCACGGGTGGCATGGGCGAAGTGTACCGCGCCCGCGACCCCAGGATGGGCCGCGACGTGGCCGTAAAGGTTTCCAACGAGCGCTTCAGCGACCGCTTCTCGCGCGAGGTGCACGCGGTCGCCGCGCTGAATCATCCGAACATTTGCCATCTTTACGACGTCGGGCCGGATTACCTGGTGATGGAGCTGGTGGAGGGTCCGACGCTGGCTGAGCGAATCAAGCAAGGCCCCGTGCCGCTGGAGGAAGCGCTAGCGATTGCAAGGCAAATGGCCGAAGCGCTCGAAGCCGCGCACGATAAGGGCATCGTCCATCGGGATCTGGAAGCCGGGCAATATCAAGCTCACCGCCGCGGGCGCGGTGAAAGTGTTGGATTTCGGGCTGGCCAAAACGCTGGAACCGGCGACGGGCAGCCCGGAGGATTCGCCCACCATGACCGCGACCCAGGAGGGAATGATCCTGGGCACGGCCGCGTACATGAGCCCGGAGCAGGCCCTGGGCAAACCGGTGGACAAGCGCGCAGATATCTGGGCTTTTGGGTTGGTGCTATGGGAGCTGCTGACCGGGCATCGCCTGTTTGGAGGCGATTCGGTAACGCATATTCTGGCCGGTGTGTTGAACAGCCGGATCGCCTTCGAGCAACTGCCGCGCGAGACGCCAGCGGCCATTCGAGGACTGCTGCGGCGCTGCCTGGATCGCGACGAAGAACCGCTTGCGAGACGTTGGTGAAGCGAGGATCGCCATCGACGCCGCATTCCAGCCGATCGAACCGGCGGCGCTGCCTGCCCAACCTCGATCTCTATTCGCCTGGATCGCCCCGGCGGTGGTATTGGCTCTCTCGCTTGGAGCACTGGCGTTCGTCCATTTCCGCGAGACGCCACCCCAGCGTCAGCGCTTCAAGTTTCAGATCAACCCGGAAGGCGGCCGACAAACCGGCTTCCAGCTATCCCCGGATGGCAGATTTCTCGGGTACGCCACAGTCACTATCACTACCGGGGTCAGAGCCTGGCACAGATCGCTCGCCAGCCTCGATACACGACTGGTGATAGACCGGCCAGGCCTAAGTGTCTTTTTCGCGTTTTGGTCTCCGGATGGGGAAAGCGTTGCCTTTCAATCGGCAGACAAATTGTACAAGCTCGCGCGAAACGGCGGTTCCCCGATTTTCTTGGCGGATGTACCCCAGCAAGTGCTAGGAGGAGTCTGGTTCGACAACGGCGTCATCTTGTTGGGGACGGAAAGTGGCTTGTTTCGTGTTTCCTCGTCCGGCGGCGCTGCCGTCAAGATTGGTGATCAGCAAGCATTGTTGAGCTGGCTGCCCGGCCGGCGCTTTTTGTCCATGGGCGCCAAGGGGACCTTTGCGGGGTCGTTGGATGGCGGCAAGCCGACTCTGATAATGCCGGATCCTGTCTCGGATTACTATGTTCAGCCAGTTTACGTCCCGCCTTCCAAGCCTGGATTACCTGGCCATTTGCTGTTTATTCGTAACGGGACGTTGTGGGCCCAATCGTTCTACGCGGACAAACTCGAATTGCAAGGCGAAGCGATAGCAGTGGAGGCGCGCGTGAGCGCGTTCAGCGCTTCGACGAACGGGGTATTGGTCTTCCAGCCTGCGACTTCCTCGGATGTCGTCCTTACGTGGCTGGATCGGGCTGGCAATAGATTGCGAACTGTCAGTAGGCCCTTCCGTCCGGACTCAGTCCCAGTCATCCGGCTCTCTCCGAATGACTCTCAAGCGATCGTCCAGATAGATAGCGGAGATGGAAAACCAGACTTGTGGATCGCGGACTTGAATAACAACGCACTTTCGAGGTTCACGTTCAACGGATCTAGGTCCGGTATCTGGTCGCCCGACGGACGCAAAGTGCTTTGGGCGGCGAATGACGGTAACCGCTATGTGAGGTCGGCGGATGGATCAGGAGAGGACGAGTTGCTGTTCAAGGATCAATGCGGCGATTGTTGTTGCGTTACGGCCTGGTCCTCGGACGGGAGGTTCATCACCTTTAATGAGTATGGAGGAAAAGGACAACACGGGATGTGGGTCGTGCCCACGCAAGGCACGCGCAAACCCATTCCCTATCGTCAATCCCAGTTCGACTACCCATACTGGAACCAAATTTCGCCTGACAGTCGGTGGCTTGCGTACGGGACCGACCAACAAATCTTCGTCGAATCGGTCCCAGCAGGAAAGGGACGCTGGCAAATCTCAACGGAGAGCGGCGATTGGCCGATTTGGAGGCGCGATGGCAAGGAACTGTTCTATATCCAGGGCACCAAACTTATGGCTGTGCCTATCCGCCTGACTGAGAGGTCGGTCGAAAGCGGGAAGCCGGAGGCGCTGTTCGACCTGCCGGTTGGTACACGCTTTCAAGTCTCTCGCGACGGACAGCGCTTCTTGATCGCACTCCCTGTTGAAAGCGCCTCCCCCTCCCCGCCGCTTACGGTTGACAGCGATTGGCGAGCAGGGTTCGGAAAGTAACCTCTCATTCACGGCACACATGTCATTGTTTTTACATCGCACCTAAACCGCCGATCCGAAAAGTTGACTTGATTCTGTCCGAATGGTCACTCGTACGTGCGGGGTGCCCGGGCCGGTTAGCTTGCCCCGTTTTCGTCATCGAGGCTTAGTAGAATATGCTCGGAGGGGACACGATGCGAAAATCTTGCCTGCTAGGGGGAGCCGGTGTTCTGATCTCCCTGGCTGCCGGACTGCCCCAACGGGCTTTGGCAGACGGCCCATACAAGGTTTCCAAAGTGGTAAAAGTCGGAGGCGAAGGTACGTTCGATACCGCCTTCGCCGATGTCGAGGGCCGCCGGTTATACATTCCACGCAAGGGCCCTGGTCGGATCACCGTTTTTGATCTGGACACGCTGGAGCCGGCGGGCGAAATCCCCGACGCGGCGGCGAACGGCGTCGTCGTCGACTCGAAATCCGGGCACGGGTTCGCAAGCAGTCAACCCGTCGTGATGTGGGACGCGAAGACTCTGAAGACGATCAAGACCATTGACGTCCAAGGCCGCCCGGATGCCATTCTGTTCGATCCATTTACCGAACGTGTCTTTATCTTCAGCCATGTCACTCCGAATTCAACCGTGATCGACGCAGTGAGTGGCTCTGTTCTGGGCACGATTGATCTAGGCGGCGAGCCAGAGCAGGCCGCCACGGATCGGAAAGGGCGCGTTTACGTCGATGTCAGAGACAAGAACGACATCGCCGTCATTGACGCGAAGGCTCTCACCGTCGCCGCGCGGTATAGCGTGGCGTCTAAAGGTGGACGGTGTTCCGGACTGGCGATCGACGTTAAGAACGAGATTCTGTTCGCGGGCTGCCGGGCGCCGCAGATGATGGTGATCCTCAGTGCCACCGATGGAAAGATCCTGGATGCTCTTCCGATTGGATCCACCGCCGATTCCGCCATTTTCAACCCAGAGACGAATGAAGCTTACAGCGCGCAGATCGATGGGACGCTTACCATTATTAAGGAAACGAGTCCCACCAGCTTCGCCAAGGAGCAGACCGTGGAAACGAAGGACAGTGCCAAACAGATGGTATCGGACAGCAAAACAAACCGCATCCTGCTGATCGCTGCGGATTTTCTACCTCCTGCCGGGCCGCCGAGGGCGGGAGTGGCTGGGTATGGAGGAAAGATGGTGCCTGATTCGTTTTCAATTCTCGTGGTTACGAAGTAACTAAGGCGGTCGAGGAAGTATCACCTCCGTACCCTGACGCCGTGAGGCGATTTATAGCAGACGTACGGCGGATTCGCGAGGCAGCTGAGCCTTCCGCGGACAATTGAACTTCCAGCGGGTTGTCAGAAACACGTACCAAGGTCGGAATCCGAGGTGCCGCGCGGACGGCCGTACGAGTGGCGCGTGATCCGTCCGAAGGAATTCGATCCAACTTCTCGAACCGGACCTTAGTGACAAGAAGCTCATTGCATCGCGGCAAACAGATATGCGAATGATTGCGCTCTTATCGTTCACTACTTTGCTTGGTAAGACCGCGAGAGCCCTCGCGAGATCAGGAATCAACCGACATGTGACATGATCGAGAAGCCGTAAATCACCACTTGGTTACTGGCTGTTAGCCGACAACTCGCCCGTGAGTGCGAGAATGCTTTTTCCAGGCCGAGCGTCAACCGTACTTGAGGTCGGTGCTCTGTCCGACCTCGATAATATATCCGTCAGGATCGCGGATGTAGCAGCGTGTCTCGCCGTACTTGAGGATCGGTGCCGTGATGAACTCCGCTCCTCGGCTTTTCCATAATTCATAGCACGCTTGAATATCCGCAACGCGGAAATTCATAAAGCTGTTGATGTGATTCGGGTCGGGGACGCTGAGCGTTACCGTCGGTTTATCCGGGGTCGGCCCGCCCCCAACGTTCAGAATCATCCAGATATTCGCAAACTGAAGGTACCCAGGCGCGTTGCCGTCACCCAAGCTCAGAATGCGAGCGCCGAAGACCTTTTCGTAGTAGCGAGCCGATCGCTCGATGTCGGCGACGGTGAGAAAATGCGCGATGCTGATCCCCTCTCGCGGAGGCATCTCATAGCTCTTCTGCTCGATTTGTACGCTGCTCATTGACGACTCCAATTCCGATAAACAGTGCTCATCCGCTGATTCTGATTCTTTCGTATTATACCCGCTGCCAATCAAGCCTGACGAGGAAAAGCAAAACAATTGGATCATGGGATTCCTGATATCGCGAGCCTCTTGCGGTGTTGCCACCCGACCGTGAATGATAAAAGGACGTCGTCGTTCATAACGGACTTCTGGCAATCCCCAAGGGACCTTGGTCCCTATAGTCGGCCACTCTTCCCGAGGTAAATGCGTCGCCTACCAGTGGCGCGTTCATCGGTTCGGCATCGCGCAGGCTATGCGGTCACCTGAAGCACGATTTTGCCTGGATCGTGGCCTGCGGCGCCGTGCTCAAACGCTTCGCGTGCGCGGGCCAGTGGAAGCACCTCGGATAATACCGGCTTCAGCTTCCCCATATCCACAAGTCCGGTGATTTGATCAAGCTGCCCTCGATTTCCGCTAACAATGAAAAACACACCGCGCACGCCGTGCTGCTCGGCGACATCAGCCGGAATCGGAGAAACCAGTGTCACTAGCACTCCCCCCTTCCGCAGCACGCGCCAGGAACGCTCCCGCGTCTCGCCGCCGATCGTGTCCAGCACTACATCGATGTCTCGCAGAGTGTCCTCGAAACGCATAGCGTGGTAGTCGATCACGTCGTCAGCTCCCAGACTGCGTACGAGCGCCGTGTCGCGCGCGGATGCCGTGGCTACTACGTGGGCCCCGCGCCACCGTGCCAGTTGCACTGCCAACGTTCCCACCCCGCCGGCGCCTCCGTGGATCAGCACGGCTTGCCCCGCGGCGAGATGCGCGTGTTCAAAGAGTGCCTGCCAGGCGGTCAGCGCCGAAAGCGGCAGTGCCGCCGCCTGCAAGTGGGGGATGCTGCGTGGCTTTAACGCCAGGTTCGCCGCATGCACGGCCGCGAACTCGGCGGCCGCCCCGTCCCGTGGAAAATCGGCCAGGCCATATATCTCGTCGCCCGCCCGAAAATCCGTGACATCGGGCGCCGTCTGCTCTACCACGCCGGATGGCTCGTGTCCCGGGATGCCCGGAATCCGCGGGGTGCCATCGGCGTTCTGATAGGTCTCATCCCAAGTCAGTTCCTCGGGCGTGATGCCCGTCGCGCGTACCCGTACCAGCACATCCCCAGGCCGAGCCACCGGCACCGGCGCATCCTCGAAAAACAACTGCTCCGGCCCGCCCCGGCCGTGAGTCCTGACTGCTTTCACGCGAATCCCTCCTTCTCTACTATTCTCCCGCGCGGCCGTGCAGTGCTCTTTGGGAAGGCGGCGCAGCGTCGCCTCGGGCGCATTGTCAGAAACACGTACTGAGGTCGGAGTCCCAGGCGCCGCCGACGATCGTACGAGTGGCGCGTAACCCGTCTGAAGCTTCCCAGAAGAGGACATGTGGCCCGAGCGGGGCCACTTCTCCGGATTAGGGTGTAATCCGGGGAGGTGGGTTGGGTGCTGGGAAAGAAGCCGTCGCTGGCATCGAGATTAGGACGTGGATGTTTGCATCAGGGGCTACGGAGAGCCTGTGCAGCAATGCTGAAGATGATTTCAGGACGCCGGTCCGGCGCATTGAGTCAGTTGCCAGGGTAAATGACGTGTTCTCTGGTTTACGGAACAGCGGGCTGGAAAGGACGAGGCGGCCGAGAGGGTTGGGCCTGGCGAAGCCAATCCATCAGAAGCATTCCCGCGAAGAACTGCCAACTGAGATTGGTCGATTCCTCGAGGACGACAATTTTGTCGAAGATCTGATAGCGACGCTTCTTGCCGGAGGGTAATGTCACCACAATTATGCAACAGGCATCGGTGGTTAGCCGCATACCTTTGCCATGACGGCGAACCTTCTTTTCATGCGCCAACTCCTGGACGACGAGTTTGGCACGCTTCGCGTCGAGCGTAAGACTGAACCTCGTGGCTGTGTCGATCAGCTTGACACTCATGCTGAGTTTGCCCCCCGAAATCCCCGATACGTAGGATCGTCCGCTGTGCTCTGCGTCTTCCGCGGGAGTTTCTGATCTTCAGAGTGCTCGTAACGAGGGTAAACATGACCTTGCGCGTCCGTGTAGTCCCTTGTTACGTTGCTATTTTTTCCGGCGTTGGAACCAGTCTGGTACCCTTTCGTGCCATAGACCGTACAACGATACTGTTTCTGTCTACGCGCTGCGGGAATCAGATCGGCGAGAGATTGTGCGATACAGAAGTTGTCGTCCACATTTCCAGTGTTGCAACCGCTTAGGTAGATTTTAAGCTCGTCGCAGTAGACCAGAGAATCGATCTCGCCGGCAAAGTTCCTTATGTTCCCCTCGCAGATTCCTCCGCATTTGGCGGGGCGTGAATGGGAGCGGATTTCGAGCACTTCGAGGCAGGGGTGATGGTGAATTACGGGAGGGGTCCCGGTGGTCCAGGTTTCAGACTGGAGCAAAGCAGCGATCTGCGTAATCAACTGATTCAAGTCGTCATAGCCGATGATGTAATACTCCGGGCTGACCTGCGAAACCCGAGCTGCCAGGGCAGCGACCTGGGCTGCGGTAAACGACACGCCCGGCCAGCAACCGCGATCCGGAATATGGCCCGTGTGACGACCGACCTTCCCTGGATTCGGATACGCAAACACTCGAAGTTTGCCGTCTACTACAAATCCCATTTAATCTGGAATCTCCTGGCGGCCATGCGCTACTTGCGGCAACGGACCTTAAAGGCGGACTTCCGCCTTCCAAATCACAGGGAGTGTAGGTTATTGTTCCAGTATGCTCATCGATCGTCGCGTCCCACGGCCCCGTGAAGTCAACCCGCTTGTAGTCCTTCTTTGACGTCGGCCCTGTTGACCGACCCTGCGATTACGCCACCGCCGAAAACAAAATGAGGTTCTTCCGCAGCGTGCTTAGCTTCGAGTGGCATGCTTCTGTTAGCTAAGCTACCACCAAAATCGCCAGCGCGCACGGGGGGGAGCAGCGTGCCGGATGAAAAGGGAAAGAAGGCGTCAGCGCCCCCCTTGTGCGCGTTGTTGCTTTCGATAACGGCATCCAGGAGCACACGGAATGGAAGGTGGATCAGGCGCGGCGAGCGCACGGGTCGTCGCCGCTTTGCGCGTGTTAACGTTAGCTAACCACTCGCAAGTGTTCTTTAGCTGTGCAGTCGGTTCCTTATCGAAATTTGCGCCAAAACTCTCTAACCTGCGCCGTTCGCCGGGAAGGCGAGGGCACCCTCCCGCTACTACGGCAAAATGTTAATGAGAACTGCGTCGCTGCAACGGCAGGACACCGTTGCGACTATATCCGCCGTGACGTAGCATTGTTTCTTGGTTCCGTTCTCATTTTCGATCTCGAAGTGTTTGTTGGTGGTCAACAACTTGACGGCTGTTATAACCGGATGGCAAGTCCTGAGGCCCAAGGGACTCAAGCTCACTGGACAGGTCACCGCGTTGCAGTGCGCCTTGTACATGCGCCGTGCTTGCTTCTCGGCATCTTCAATCGCCTTCTCGATATCCTCAGGCGTGTAATCTGGGCAATCCAGTGCCTTATCGTCTAGGCGCTTGTAGAGGAACTTCCCTTGGATGGCCTCAGCAATTTCGAGTGGCGCGACTGCGGAGCATTTACCATGTGCGCGGCCGGCAAGACCTGCAATTCCTTCATCTGCCATGAACGGGCCAACCAGGGGTTTGACACCATGCTGTACGATAGCGACGCCCCTCGATAAGTCGGTCTGAAGTTGCGTGATCACGTGTTCGAGCGCCGCACGGTATGTTTCGAGCATTTTCTCCAGTCTGGAGATCCTGGCTAGAATGTCGTTTTCTTGCGGATGATCCGTCTCGTGATCGGTTCCATGAGCCATACGGTTATCCCCGCCGATTTATTTTACCAAGGATAACAGGAGCTTACGTGCATGTCCTGGTCACCCTACCGTTAGCGTTTGGTCGTTGTCCCTAAATCCGTGCGGGGTGATGGTTGCGCGTATCATCGGGGAAGGGTAATAGGTTTCATAGCGTCGTCTGATGCCACCTCTAGCCCGACGGGGGCTTCGGGGCGCAGGCCTCCTCTGAGACCCCGTTTGTTGCTCCCCGTAAAACGCGATCACTGAGATTTAGCGGGCGCTGGAGCCACACTTTCGCGGTGTCGTCCGCGTCCCGTAGAAGCGTCTCCTGAAGCTCCGTAAACGGCGATCTGGGAAGTGTCGGCTCCGGGCGGATCGTCGGCCACTCGTACAAAGGGATGAGAGGGTTGGTCAACGAATTAGATCTCTTTGGATCTCTCCTAAGCAACCGTGCTCCGGGACGCGATCTTCCCGGCGAACTATTTGACTCAGAACGTGACTGTTATGTCGCATTGCACTAACCCGCTGCGCGGGAATTCCGTTGTCACGACCGTCGTCTCAGTCCACTTCCGAGCCCTGTAGGTCAGCGGTCACCTCTCGTCTGAGGAGATTTTTCGGTATTGTTGCTCGCCATGAGCAACACCACACCGGTT
>Ga0185299_10007105_pt1 | contig 11614 bp, 8 predicted proteins | sample PaiPotPPA55metaG_FD_128002 | JGI IMG/M metagenome (GOLD analysis project Ga0185299, IMG submission 128002) | Iron sulfur acid spring bacterial and archeal communities from Banff, Canada, to study Microbial Dark Matter (Phase II) - Paint Pots PPA... ...
CGGCAGACCCAGCACCTGGTCCCTCGACCTGCACCACCAGATCCCCCACGCACGCGGCGGCAAGACCACACTGCCCAATCTCACCTCGCTGTGCAGCGAACACCACATCACCACCCACCACCCCCACACACGCTAACCAACCGGGCAGACCGGGCCCGCCGGGACCGGGCCCGAGCGCAGCTCACAGGAACCTCCTGGGGGTGTGCTCTCTCCTCGGTCGGGCAGGCGCAGCCCGATCAGGAACCTGCCGGGAGGTCAAGCGGCGGAATGTGAAATCACGCACCGCAGGGAGCCGTCCGCCGCTTTACCTCCCGGCAGGTCCCTGATTGCCTCCGGTGACCGACCGAGGAGAGAACACACCCCCGACCCGACCACCCCGAACCCCAACCCGGCACGCAAACAACACCACCCACCCACCGATCCCGATCTCTCCGAGGAAGCGGCCCGCCGGAGGCGCAGTTGACCTTGACTCTCAAGAACCCGACACACCAACAAACCCAGACCGCCAACCCGCCCGAAGCAGGAGACCAGACCAGGCGTCGAGGACGACGCAGGAGGACGAGAAACCACCCCGCACGGCAGGAGGGCCAACCGCCGAAGGCAAAAGATTGAATAGTGAGGGGTGAGGCGCCCGAGGAACGAGGGAAAAGCTGGAAAAGGCTGACTGGCAAGGTGCGACTCAGTGCCACAGCGGTGCTCCCGGGTTGACCGGAAAGCACCGCCATGGCTCCGCGGATATGCGGTTGAGGATAGTTAGACGAGGGCGGGTCCGGGCACGCGCTCGGGCTCGGGCGGGTGCTCCTCCCCGGTGGGCGGCTCGATGTTCAGGTGCGGCAGGTGGCGGTCCAGCCAGCTTGGCAGCCACCAGTTGGCCTTGCCGCACATGAACATGACGGCGGGTACGAGCACCGTTCGCAGGACGAAGGCGTCCAGGGCCACTGCGGCGGCCAGGCCGATGCCGAACTCGGAGATATCGCGCTGGCCCAGGAACACGAAGGCGATGAAGACGGCAATCATGATCGCTGCTGCGGCAGTGATCACGCGTGCGGTTTGGGTCAGGCCGACTAGCACCGCTCTTGTGTTGTCACGGGTGTGCGCCCATTCCTCGGCCATCCTGCTGACCAGGAATACCTGATAGTCCATGGACAGGCCGAACAGGACCGCCAGCACCAGCTCCGGCAGGTAGCCCTCGATCGGGCTTGGTGCGCCTAGGCCTAGCGCGCGGGTTCCCCAGCCCCACTGGAAGAACGCGGTCAGTACGCCGAACGAGGCTGCTGCTGCCAACAGGTTCAGGACTGCTGTGATCGCGGGGATGAGCAGGCTGCGGAAGGCGAACACCAGCAGCAGGAAGCTGAGACCTACGATGGTGGCCAGGAGGAAAGGCAGCTTGGAGCTCGTCACCGCCGCGAAGTCGCTGAAGGTGGCCGTCAGGCCGCCCACGTAGACCTTGGCCGTGGTGCCGTTCGTGTAGTGCGGGATGACCGTGTTGCGCAGGTCGGCGATCAGGTTGGAGGTGGCCGGGGCTTCGGGCGACGTGGTGGGGTAGACCTGGGTCACCTCGATCGCACCGCCTGGCGTGGCCTGCGCCGGCGCGGTCTCCACGGCGGCGACGCCGGGCACGCCGGAGAGCGCCTGGTTGAGCTGGGCGACCGCGGCCTGGTCGGCGGGGGAATCGGTCTGGGAGACCACGAACAGCGGGCCGTTGAAGCCCGGGCCGAACCCCTCGGCGAGCATTTCGTACGACTTGTAGGTGTGGCTCGACGTGGGGTCGTTGGACGCGTCGGCGAAGCCCAGCCGCAGGTGCAGCACGGGAGCGGACACCACGATCGTCACCGCGAGGCCCAGGAAGGCAAGCACGACGGGGAAGCGGGGCACGAAGCGAGCCCACCGTGCCCACACGCCGTTACTCTCCGACTGGCCCAGCGTGCCGTCCTTCAGCTTGCGGCGCTGCTTGCGGCTCAGCACACGCATGCCGAACACGCCGAACAGCGCGGGCATCAGCGTGATGGCCGCGATCACGGTGCACACCACGGTGAGCGCCGCCGGGACGGCCAGCCCGTCGATGAACCCGAGGCCGATGGAGAGCAGGCCCAGCAGGGCGATGCACACCGTGCCGCCGGCGAACAGGACCGCGCGACCGGAGGTGTTGAGCGCTTGCACGGTCGACTTCTCCGGGTCCAGCCCGGACTGCAGGCCGCGTCGATGCCTGGTCAAGATGAACAGGGCGTAGTCGATGCCGACGCCGAGGCCGATCAGCGCGCCGAGGATCGGTGCGATGCCGTTCACCGACATCGCGTGGCTGAGCGGGGCCATGAGCAGCATTCCGCTGCCCACGCCGGCGATGGCCGTCACGATCGGCAGCGTCACGGAGAGCAGCGAGCCGAAGACGATGAACAGGATGATGGCGGCCGCGAGGAGGCCGATCAGCGACGCGCTCGACGTCGGCGTCTGCTCGGCACTCGAGATCGCCTTGCCGCCGAGCTCGATCGAGAGGCCCGGCTCGCTGGCCGCAGTCGCCTTATTAATCACCGCATTGATGTCGGCGGTGTCGAGGTTGTCGGCCACCTTGGTGAAGTTCACCGTGGCATACGCGGTGCGCCCGTCCTTGCTTACCTGGACCTGACCGCCCGATTGGTAGGGGCTGGCGACCGAGGCCACCTCGGGCACGTGCGACACCTGCGTGAGCATCGCCGACACCCGCTGCTCGATCGCGGGATCCGTGACGCTGCCCTGGCTGACCTGCCAGACGATCTGGTCGGAGTCACCGGCCTGGTCCGGCGCTGACTGCAGCAACAGTTCCTGGGCGCTGCCCGAGCCTGTTCCGGGCAGCACGAGCGAGTTGTCGTACGTCGTCTTCACCGCCTGCGACATCACCGCCAGGACGATGAGCAGACCGACCCAGGCAACGATCACGACGAAGCGGTGCCGATAGCACCAGCGTGCGATGGCAGGCATGATCCTCCGTTCCTTTTCAGTTCGGTTACTCATCTTCCGGTTCTCAGCCGTCGCAGTCTCCGGCCGGCCGCAGCGATTGCCCGGGGCGTTACCGAGCCAAACGGCGCGGTTTACGGCTTCGGCTACTGCGTTCGCAGTAGTTCGGTTGAACGCCTCTCGACGCGGCGGCTTACGGCCGGGGACGTGGCGCGCGGGCCAGTCCGGTCTGGTAGGCGAGAACTACGAGTTGCGCGCGGTCGCGCGCGCCGAGTTTGGCCATGGCGTGGTTGGCATGGGTCTTGACGGTGAGCGGGCTGAGCGTGAGCTGATGGGCGATCTCCGTGTTGGACATGCCGGCGGCGACCAGGGCCGCCACCTCGCGCTCGCGGTCGGTCAGGGAGTCGAGCAGCGGCGACGGGCTGACCGGCTCGGTGTCGTACAGCGTGAGGAACCTGGTGATCACGCCCCGGGTGGCGGAGGGCGATAGCAGTGCGTCGCCGCGGGCGACCGTACGGATAGCGTCGATCAGTACCTCGGGGCGCGAGCCCTTGCCGAGGAACCCGCTGGCCCCTGACCGCAGCGCCTCGAAGACGTACTCGTCGACCTCGAACGTCGTCAGGATCAGCACTCGTACTCCGGCAAGGCTATCGTCGGCGGCCACCCGGCGGGTTGCGGCCAGCCCATCGAGGCCTGGCATCCGGATGTCCATCAGGACGACGTCGGCGCGCGCCTCGCGGGCGACCCGGACCGCGTCGTCGCCGGTGGCCGCCTCACCCACCACTTTCAGCCCCGGCGCGCGGTCGATCACCAGCCGCAGGCCCGCGCGGATGAGGTCCTGGTCGTCCGCGAGGACGACGCGGGTCGGCGCCGTTACGGCGGACGCTGACGCAGCTGAAGATGAGGAGATGGGTGGCGACGAGGTGGGTGGCGACGAGATGGGTCGCGACGAGGTGGGTGTCGACGAGGTGGTAGCGGTCTCGGTCATGAGCCCTCGATTCCGGCCGCTCGTAGCGGAAGCTCGGCGAAGACGCGGTAGCCGCCCTCGGGCCGTGGCCCTGCCGCCAGCAGCCCGCCGACGGCTGCCACCCGCTCCCGCATGCCCACGATGCCGTGTCCTCCGTGCGTGCGTCGTTTGCCCCAGGCGACCGGCTTGCCCTCGTCCTCGACCGCCAGACTGAGGGCGCCAGGCGCGTATCCGAGCCGCACCACGGCGGTATCGCAGCCTGCATGCTTGCGGGTGTTGGTCAGCGACTCCTGGATGACCCGATAAGCAGTCAGCTCCACGGCCTCGGGCAACGGCCTTGGCTGGCCGGTCACCTCGTGAGTGACGCGCAGGCCCGCGCCGGCGAATGAGCAGATGAGTTCTCCGAGCCTGTCGAGGCCCGGCACCGGCTCCGCAGGCTCGGCCGCGCCGGGCTCGCGCAGCAGCCCGACGGTCAACCGCAGTTCTTCGAGTGCTTCCTCGCTGGCCTGCTGGATGTGCGTGACCGATTCCCTGGCCTGAGTCCGGTCCTCGTCGTCGATCAGGCAGGCCAGCGCGCCGGCTTGTACGTTGATCAGTGCGACGTGGTGGCCGACGGCGTCGTGCAGCTCGCGCGCGATTCGCAGCCGTTCCTCGGCGACGCGGCGGTCTGCCTCGTCCTCCCTGGCCTGCTCGGCGCGTCTGGCACGCTCCTCGGCCTCGGCAACGTAGGCACGGTGGCTGCGCGCTGCGCTGCCGGTGGCGACCGCTAGGGCGATCCACAGCACGATGACGACGCCTGCGATGCCGGGATGGGTGATAAGCGAGCCGGCGAGCAGCGTCGCTTTGACGGTGACACCGACCGCGAGCGCCCGACCTTGGGTGGAACCCAGCGCGACCCAGTACAGCGAACAGAAGAGCGCCAGCAGGGTCAGCGGGTAGACCATCCCATCGGCCATCAGCACGACGGACCCGACGGCGGCGACCGCCACCGTGCCGAGCGGGAACCGCCGGCATGCCATCAGGACCGCGTAGACCACGACGGTCACCAACCAGCTCAGCGGCTGATGAGAACTCAGCGCGTCCCGGATGGCCGCCGGGATCGTTGCGACCGTGAACAGCACCATCGACGTGAGCGACGACAGGAGCACCAGCAACTGCTGCCTGGCCATCAGCCTGCTCCAGGGAATCGCGACCGCGGTCAGCATGACTCCGCACCTGTCAACTGTTGCCCCTTGACGACATGCAGCAGTGAGATGCCGAGCCACGGGCCGCCGTACCAATACTTGGGCCCGAGCGGGCGCAGCGTGCCCTGCCCGATGTCCGCGGCATACATCATGGCCATGAACCAGAAGTCCGCGATGAGCAGCCGGCCACCCGGACGCAGCACCCGCATCGCCTCGCTCACCGCGCGGCGGCGTCCCTCGAACGAAGGGATGTTGTGGATGGCCAGCGCGGCCGTCACGACATCGAAGGTGTTGTCCGCGAACGGAAGCGCGGTCATGTCAGCCGTGTACACCTCTACCCGGTCGGCGACTTCGGCCGCTGCGGCGTTGGCGAGAGTGGCCTCGCGATTGTTGCCGCTCTGGTCCTTTCCGGCCCACAGGTCCACGCCGTTGGCGCGCCCCGCAGGTAGCCGCTTGGCCGCCTCGATCAGAACCGCGCCGCGACCGCACCCTAGATCCAGCAGTTGCTCGTCACCCTTCAGGTCGAGCCGGTCCAGCTCCCGCTCCCAGATGTGCAGCTTGCCGCGCAGCGTAGTGTGCAGATAGACGCCGGTGGATGCGAGAAGTGCCGTCCCCACGGCCGCCGTCATGGTCCGTCCGCGCCGCCACCGTACGGCGGCCACGCAGCACGCCACTCCGGCGACACCGTTGAGAATCGGGAAAGACGGCGCGTCAACGCCGTACTGAGGTTGCTGAAGAGGCGGCCTTGAGGAGTCTTCGAGGTTCTTGAACACATTCGCAGCGTCACAAGAGCTACTGCGCGTGTCTTGTAGAAATGTTCCCCTCACTGACTCTTATCCCCGGACCCCGCTCCGCTCTCCTGCCTCAGCAGCATGTCCAGTTCCTGGATGACCCGCTGAGCGCACGCGGCCGCCGCCGGCACGATGCCCTGCATCAGGAAGTAGCCGTGGACCAACCCGTCCCCCGGCACGTGGCGTACGGAGACTCCCGCTGCGCTCATCTTCGCCGCCAGTTCCGCACCCTCGTCGCGGAGCGGGTCGTATTCGGCGGTGGCGATGACCGTCGGCGGCAGGCCCCGGAAATCGGCCTTCAGCAGGTCGACGGCGGGATCGGCGCGGCGCTGCGGATCGGGAAGGTACTGCTCGTAGTTCCAGGCCATGTCCTCGACGCTCAGCAGGTAGCCCTTGGCGTGCTCGCCGGCCGAGGCGATGATCAGGCTCGGGTCTACCGGCGGGTAGATCAGCAGTTGCGCGGCGAAGCGGATATCCGGCGCCTCGATGACTACGCCGAGGCTCAGGCTGGCGCCGGCGCTGTCGCCCGCGATCACGTGCGTCCGGCCCGGGAAGGATCGGGCCGTCCACCGGGCCGCGGCGATCGCGTCGCGCAGGGGTGTGGGATAGGGGTGTTCGGGCGCCAGTCGGTAGTCGGTCGCGACGACGACCGCGCCCAATGACGCCGCCAGGGTCCGGCAGACCCAGTCGTGGCTGTCGAGGTCTCCCAGCACCCATCCCCCACCGTGCAGGAAGGTGATCACCCGATCTTCGGCTGACTCTGGCGTGTAGACCCTGACCCGGAACGTAGCCCCGTCCTGGCCGTCTATCAGCTGGTCGGTTGAGGAGACGGCCGACGCGGAGCCGTCCTTGTCCCGATGCGGGCGGACCGCGTTCGCCCGATACCGTTCGCGGGCCTGCTCGATGGTCAATTCGCGGTCCGGCATCGGAAGACCGTCGGCGCTCTGCCAGGCGATCATGTGCCGGAGCAGCCGGTCCAAAGGCATCGCAACTCTCCTACGTACTCGGTCGGCGGGTCGGAGCACACGCTTCCAGAATCTATTTCGCAATCACGGAAAAAGGAAGAGTCCTGCCGGGAGGGCGTGCAAAATTCACAGATGGTGATGCGATCCTAATGTCGCTCCGGTATCGCACCTGCCGATAACATAGCCAGCTGGTGGAAAATTGAAAGAGGTGTGGATCATGGCAGACTCGCCCCGTTCGCAACCAGCTGACCAGGACTTCAGCGATCCGTCCGACCTCCTCGGCCTCGTCCGTTCGACGTGGCGGGACGTCCTTGATTTCGATCCAGACGACGATGACATCGGGTTTTTCGACTGCGGGGGCGATTCACATCTGCTGTTCGTTCTCATCGACCGCCTCTCGAAGAACAGTGGGCTGAAACTCAAGACGATAGATGTCATCAATGCCGACACCATCAGCGGTCAGGCCGACCTGATCGTCCGGGTGAAGCGGGCGCAGCTCGAGGAGGCCCGCGATGTCTCCTGAGGATCTGCCCGGGCTGCCCAACGTGGTCGTCGTCGGCTTCGTCGAGCGCGGCGGCCTGGAGACGGAGATTCTCGCCGGCGCCGTGCAGGACGTCCTTGCGCATCATGCCCCTGAGATCACCCGACTCGGGTACGACGGCGTGGCAGAGCACTTCGACGGCTACGCAGGTCAGACCGCGCGCGAATTCGGGCGGCCGCCATTCGACCCGTCAGCCGAGGCGTCGATGCGCTTCCTGCTGCTCTCGCACGAGGGCGCTCTTCGTGCGGTGGCCGTCGCGGCACCGCGATTCCTTCTCGACGCAGACGCCGCAGGTCTGCTGCTCCGCGCCTTGTTTTCGCGCCACGACGAACTGCGCGTGGAGGTGTTGGCCGGCCTCGGTGGCGTCAGCGAGCAGAGCCGCCCCGATGATGAGCAGGTTCGCCTCACGGAGTCGTGGGCGGATCGGCTGGCCGGGGTGCCGACGGTCCTCGAGATTCCGTCCGACAAGCCGCGTTCCACCCTTGATGACGCGCCCGGCGGGCGGCTTCCCGTCGAGCTCTCCGCCGAGGCGACGAAGGCTGTGGTCGAGCGGTCCCGGACCTTGGAGGTGACTCCGTCCGCCTTCCTCCTCGCCGCATTCGGCCTGGCATTGGGGCGGATGACCGGTGTCGACAAGCTGCTCGTGGGCTTTCCGTCGCCCACCGGCGACCTCCTCCCGGTCCGCATCGACATCGACGACGACGGCGCACCGGGCGCGTTCGTCCGCGTCGTTCACGATTCGCTTGTCTGGAGTCTGGATGCCGACGGCGTTCCGTTTCCGCGGATCGTGGAGCGCCTCGGCATAGAACAGTCCGGCCCGCGCCATCCGCTGGTGCAGACGTCCTTCGGCACGCATGGCGGGCTCATCCTGGAGAAGGTCGAGACCGACACCGCGCGTATCCGGATCGAGGAGATAGACGGCGGCGGATCTCGATTCGACCTCAGCGTCCGGTTCAGCCAAGACGAGCCCTCATACGCCGGCCACGTCGAGTACGCGACGTGCCTGTGGAGCGAAGGCGAGGCGCAGAGCTTTGTCCTCAGCTACGTGACCGCAGTGGAACAGCTCGCCGAAGCGGCGGCCAACGACGACATCAGGCTGGCGGACGTCAGGTGCATCTCCCCCGCCGGCCTCGAGGTCCTCGAAAGTATCAACGCGACAGGCGTCGTCTTCCCCCGCGCCTCGCTGGATGAACTCTTCCGCGCCCAGGCGGCGCTTCGGCCCGAAGCAGTGGCCGTACGAGACGCTGATTCGGCGTTGACTTACTCCGATCTGGCTGACGCCGCGGCCAAGCAGGCACAGCTCCTGCGCGACGCCGGCGTCCAGGACGGCGATGCCGTGCTGATCGGCGTCCAGCGGTCGGTGGCGGAGGCCGTAGCGGTTCTGGGCACGCTCTGGGCAGGCGGTACGTACGTCGGCGTCGATCTCACTCAGCCTGCGGCGCACACCGCACGGATCGTCGCCAAAGCGGCGCCGACCGCTGCCATCGTCGGCGGTGACGACGCCGAAGGGGTCCTCCGGCACGACGTACCCGTAGTCAGCCCCTGGCGGCCGGATTGGGATCTCGGCGAAGAGCACGTGAAGCCTGCCGCACCCGATCCCGACCGGGTGGCCTACATCGCCTTCACCTCGGGCTCGACCGGCGAGCCGAAGGGGGTGGTGATCCCGCACCGCGGTGTCGTCCGGCTGGTCCACAACGCCGACTACGTCATGCTCGGTCCGGGCGAACGAGTGCTACGCCTGTCACCGCTGGCCTTTGACGCTTCGACATTCGAGCTCTGGGGCGCGCTGCTGTCCGGGGCGACTCTCGAGGTATGCCCGCCGGGACTGCTGTCGCCGACCGACGTCGGCGAGTTCCTCGAGGACCGCGAGGTGACAGTAGCCTGGCTGACGGCCGGCCTCTTCCGGCTCGTCCAGGAGCTCGCGCCGACGTCGCTGCGTACATTGCGCCAACTGCTGACCGGTGGGGACGTCGTCCCTCACGAACACGTCGCGCGCGCACTCGGGGACAGCCCGGGCCTGACCGTCACGAACGGCTACGGCCCCACGGAGAATACGACCTTTACTACGTTCTACTCGGTACGGGAACCGGAGCACATCGACGGCCCGCTCCCGATCGGCACCCCTGTTCCCGGAACCCGCGTGTACGTCCTCGACCGGCGGGCACGGCTGCTGGCGCCCGGGGCCGTCGGCGAGATGTACACCGGGGGCGAGGGTCTCGCAGTGGGCTATGTCAACGACAAAGAGGAGACAGACCGCTGCTTCGGCGTCTTCTCCCCCGACGTGCCGGAGCGGCTCTACCGCACTGGCGACCTCGTCCGTATCGACCAGGCCGGCCGGATCCAGTTCCTCGGGCGGGCCGACCATCAGGTCAAGATCCGCGGTTATCGCATCGAGCTCACCGCGATCAGCGACGCGCTCAACGGTTATGCGGAGGTCGAGGACACGGTCGTCACCGTCACCGACGGCGCCACCGCCGACAAGCGGCTGCTCGCCGCCGTCCGGCTCACCGAAGGGACGACCATCACCCCGGTCGACCTCAGAAACCGCCTGGCCGAACGGTTCCCGTCCTTCATGGTGCCTTCGCTCTGGGCGGTCGTCGACCGGATGCCCGTCACGACGAACGGGAAGATCGACCGGCGTGCGCTCGCCGCCGTGGCCAAACCCGCCAACGCGTTCGCCAAAAAGAACAAATCCCGCCAAGAAGCTTGATCGCTGCCCGCCGGCCCACAGTGGGCGGCGGGCAGCACTTCGGCCCCGATCCAGAGAACTGGATCGGGGCCGAAGTGCTTATCTGCGGGGGCGCCGACCGCTAAGCCTGCGGCTGCGCGGCGAACCGGCTGAACCCGTGGGCGACCAGTCGATCGAAGAAGACTTCGTCGAGCGCGGCCGGCTCGGGGTGCGAGCGTCGAAGGGTGTTGTAGGTATAGTCGCTGCGGACCGGCGGCGGCGGGTACGCGGGCTCCAGCCCGAGCATCCGGCGCCCGATCGGACCCATGTGGATCAGCGGAGCGACCTCGGGGTCGTCGCGGCGCTGTGCCGCCAGTTCCCACCACTTCTCGGGCGACACCTCCTCCAACCGGTATCCGGCTCGGCGGAGCGCAGCGAATCCGTGCATGAGCGAGATGGGCTCGGGCTTGACCATGTGGTACGCCTGATCCCCCTTCTGGCCGACGGAGAGGCGCGTGATGTGCCGTGCCACGAGATCGACCGCTTCTCCGGGCACTGCTTCGGCCCGGTCCGGTGCGTATCCGATCGCGACGACCGCGCGTAGCACCGGCATGAGCAGGTCGGAGGTGGAGGTGTCGCCGGTCACCGAATGCCCGGTGACCAGCCCGGGGCGGTAGATCGTGCTGACAACTCCGCCCTCGGCGGCCCTACCCACCAGGCGCTCTGCGGCGACCTTGGAGCGCGGGTACCCGAGTTCCCCCGCGGTCTCCATGGACGGCCGCGTCTTCTCGTCCACCTCGTGGATCCCGGCCCTGACCGCGTCGAGGAAGACCGCCAGGGTGGAGACGTAGTGGAAGGCGACCGGGGCGTGCGAGCGTTCGGAGATGGCCGTGGCCAGACCGATCAGTTCCCTCGTACCGCCGACGTTGGCGGGAGCGAGTTGCTGGTACGCGGCGGTGAGGTGGACCGACGCGGCGCAGTGGAAGATCTGGGTGACCCGGTCGGCCAGGTCGTTCCAGGTCTGCCGGGCCAGGCCCAGCCCGGGCGACTCGAGGTTGGCCGGCACGGCGACGAGCCGCGCCGGGTCGTCCGAGCCGACCTCGGCCATCCGGTCCCGCAGCCGCCGGTCGGCGGCCGCCGGATCCTTGGCGCGGACCAGGCAGTAGATGGTGGAGTGGGGTTGTTCGAGCAGGGCCGCGGCCAGGTGGCCGCCGAGTGATCCGGTCGCACCGGACAGAACGATCGCGGTCATGCCATCCCTTAGCTGCCGATGAGGTCTGCCAGGTGCTGGGCCAGCGCCTGGGCCGAGTTGTGCTCGGCTACCGCCTTGGGGGCGATACGTATTCCGAGGTTGGTCTCGATCCGGGTCCGCAGTTCCAGATTGCCGAGCGAGTCGAGGCCGTAGTCGTTGAAGGGCCGGCTGGGGTCGACGGTGCCGCGGACGATGGCCGCGGCCTCGCCGGCGACGAACCGGCGCAGCCAGCCGATCCGGTCCCCCGCGGGCAGCGCCTCGAACTCCAGACGCAACTCAGAGGACTGCGGGTGATCGCTCCGGTCGTCCTGGAAC
>Ga0185299_10007107_pt1 | contig 11613 bp, 15 predicted proteins | sample PaiPotPPA55metaG_FD_128002 | JGI IMG/M metagenome (GOLD analysis project Ga0185299, IMG submission 128002) | Iron sulfur acid spring bacterial and archeal communities from Banff, Canada, to study Microbial Dark Matter (Phase II) - Paint Pots PPA... ...
CTTACCCTTCCGGGCGAGCATGCTAAGGTATCTGCTCAGGAATGCGCGTGCGTATCACCTTAGCAAAGTCCAATATCAGCTTCAGCGTCGCGCCGGATCAGTCGCTGCTCGACGCGGCGCTCGCTGCGTCCTTGAATTTGCCGCACAGCTGCAAGAGCGGCAACTGCGGCTCTTGCCGGGCCCGCCTGCTGCGAGGCGAGATTCACTATCCCAACGGCCCGCCGCTGGGATTGTCCGAGACGGAAGCCGCCGACGGATTCGTGCTGCTATGTCAGGCGCGCGCGCGCAGCGATCTTTGCATCGAAACCCATCAAATCACCACGCCCGACCAAGCCCGCATCAAACGGCTGCCGGCTCGCATCGAGCGTGCGCTGCCCCTGTCGCACGACGTCATGGGCCTTTCCCTGAGGCTCCCGGCAGCGGAGCCGTTCCGATTCGAGGCCGGCCAGTACATCGACATCATGCTGTCCGGCGGCCGGCGCCGCAGCTTTTCGATCGCCTCGCCGCCGCATGATGCACGATTGCTGGAGCTGCACGTGCGCCGGGCCGCCGGCGGGGAATTCACGGAACGGCTGTTCGATCAAGACCCACAAAACGCACTGTTGACCATCGAGGGTCCTCTAGGGCAGTTCGTGTACCAACCACACGTCGCGGCGCTGGGCGGCGCCGTTACTCCGGGCTTTGCGGGCACGCCCAAGCCGGGCGTCGCGCCGATGCTGTTGATCGGCGGCGGCACGGGACTCGCACCGCTAATCAGCATTCTGCGGCACGTGATCGAAAACGGCATCGAGCGAGACATGACCCTGTACTGGGGCGTGCGCAGCGAGCGCGATTTGTATGCGCACGCCGTACTCGAGGACCTCGCGCAGCGGTGCCCGACGGAGGGCCGCCCCGCCCGGCTGCGTTACGCGCCGGTGCTCTCCGAGCCCTCGCCCGATTGGCGGGGCTCCCGCGGATTCGTGCACGAGGCAGCGCTCGAGGACATCGATGATCTCGCAAGATACGATGTGTACGCGGCCGGCCCGCCCGCCATGATCGCGGCGGTACGGCGCGAATTCGGCCGGCGCGGGGTCGCCGCGAACCGGTTGTTTTTCGATTCCTTCGATTACGCGCCCGATACGCTCGATCGCCAACGGATGAGCGCCGCGACCAAATCGTGATCTTCCGCCGAGTCAGCCTGCACCAGCGGCGACAATAGTCCCCGTTCGCGCAACCCGGCCGCAACGCGCTCGCCGGGCACCAGCCAGTGCGCCCGCTCGAATTCTTCACGCAGCGCAGGCGTCGCCATCGCGAGCAGGTTGGCGGCGATTTCCAAGCTGGTGGCAGTGATTACCTGCACCGCCCCCGCGGTGAAGCCGTTCAGTATCGCCGCGAGAACCGCGCGACTGGGAGTGGCCGGCACACGCTGATAAACATCGGCGGCCACCACTTGCGCGCCGCGGCGCACAAGTTCTTGTTCAAGTAATGGCCGGCCGTTGCTGCCTTGGATGATGAGTATGCGGCAGCCCGCCGGATGTTCGAGACGCGGGTGCTGGAGCAGGCTTTCCGAGTCGAATGTTCCATTCTGCGGCTGCACCGCCACCCGGTAGCCCGCTTGATTGAGGGCGCGCGCGGTCGCGGGACCGATGGCGGCCAGAGCCAGATCGCGCTGTTGATCGAGCAGTGAAGCGCCGAATCGCACCGCGTTGCTGCTGGTGAAAATGATGACATCGAAATCCGCGAGAGCGCCCAGCTGCGCCGCCGTTTCCCGCCGATTGCCGATGGGTTTGATTTCCACGGCCGGCAAGCGCAGGGTGCTCGCGCCTTGCATTTCCAATAACCGGCACAGCGGCATCGCCTGTTGCTCGGGCCGAGTGACTAGGACGCCGACACCCTGCAATGCGAGCATGTTCAGCCGGCGCGCAGGCGCTCGAGCAGAGGGCCCGCGCCCGCGTCCAGAATTCGCTCCGCCAGCAGCCGGCCCAACGCGGCCGGATCGCCGATGCTGCCGGATGCGCTGTCGCGCACCAGCCGTGAACCGTCCGGTTCCGCCACCAGGCCGTCGAGCAGCAAGGTCCCTCCTTCGAGCCGGGCATGCGCCGCGATCGGCGACTGACAGCTGCCGCCGAGTCGATGCGCAAACGCCCGCTCCGCGTCCATGACGATCCGCGTCTCCCGAGATTCAAGCACCGTGACGAGTGCCAGGGTGCGCGAGTCGGCGCCGCGGCATTCGATACCAATCACCCCCTGAGCGACAGCCGGCAAGAACATCTTGGGATCGAGGCGCGCAGTGATGCGCGATTCCAGGCCCAGTCGAATCAAGCCCGCGCAGGCCAGCAGGATGGCATCCATGTCGCCGCCATCGAGCCGCCGCAGCCGCGTATCCACATTGCCGCGCAGAGCTTCGATCTTCAAGTCCGGCCGCGCCGCCAACAACTGCGCCTGCCGCCGCGGACTCGAGGTCCCCACGCGGGCACCGCGCGGCAAATCCTCGAAGCGCCCGGCCGACGCCGTCAGCAGCGCATCCCGGGCATCCGCCCGCTCGAGCACCGCCGCGATGGTCAAGCCCGCGGGAAGGTCGCTCGGCAAGTCCTTCATCGAATGCACGGCGATATCCGCCCGGTGCTCTTCCAGAGCCACTTCGAGTTCCCTGATGAACAAGCCCTTACCGCCGATGGCGGCCAGGCTTCGATCTTGAATGCGGTCACCCTGAGTCACCATGGGCACGAGCTCAACCTCGAGTCCGGCATGTGCCCGGCGCAGCAGCCCCGCGACATGCTCGGCTTGCCAGAGCGCCAGCTGGCTCTTGCGAGTCGCGATCCGCAGCGGCTTGCCCGAGGAATCCTTCACGTGGGATCGCTCTTGGCCGGAAACAGCGCGGACTTCAAGCGGTAGATGGCCGAGATATCCTCATCGCCAAAGCCCTGGACGATCAACTGCCCATACTGCGCCAGAGTCGATTCCACCACCGGCAGTTGCGCGCCGTGCTGTGCCGCCATCTCGCGGCAGATCCGCAAATCCTTCGCATGCAGCCGCACCCGAAAACCCGCGGGGTAATCGTTGTGCGCCATGAAGGGCGCGCGATTGACGAAGTACCAGCTCGACCCCGCGCCCTTGCCCAAGATCTCGATCAAGCGATCGAGCGGCAAGCCTTCCGCGTGCGCGAAGGCCATCGCCTCGCCGACGGCTTGGATGATGCCGGCGCACATGATTTGGTTGGTGGCTTTTGCCGCTTGGCCGGCGCCGCTCGATCCGAGATAGGCGACGGTCTTGCCCATCGCCGACAAGATCGGCTGCGCGCGCGTGAATACCGGCTCGTCGCCGCCCACCATGATGGCAAGCGTCGCGTTGCGCGCGCCTTCCACGCCGCCGCTCACCGGACAGTCGAGAAAGGCGACGCCGAGCGCGTCGAGCGCGGCGTGCATGTCGCGCGCCGTGCCCGCGGCCACCGTGGAGCAGTCCATCACGATCATGTTGGGATTCAATCCCGGCTCGAGACCCGCGATCACGCCGCGCACATCGTCGTCGGCGGACACACAGATCACCACGGCTTCGCAGTTCCCGGCGAGCTCCGCCAAGCTGGCGAAGGCGTGACAGCGGAGCTCCTTGGCGAGCGCCGTGGCTTTGTCAGCCGTCCGATTCCATACGCCTGTCAGCAGACCCGCACGATGCAGGCTGCGCGCCATGTGCGCGCCCATGGCACCCAATCCGACGAAACCTGTTTGCATACGAATTCCCGCTCTCTATCAGTGGAACCGTAGCCTAAGGCTTTGCACAGCGGGCGGCAAAGCGAGCGTGAAAACGGATTGTGCCGCACAGTGAGAGGCGGCTTTCTCGAGGCCGCTCTTCGAGCGACGCCTAAGGGATCAGGTGGGGCTGTTGCAGGTCGCGTCGATGTCGCGCTTTGCATTCAACCGTTCAGAATCGATTTCCTCGGAAGTCAGAAATTGGCGCTGGCCGTCGGCGCCGGTCTTGAATAGACGCCGGCCCTCGATCAGTTTCTTGTAGCGGTCCTGTGCGTCGGCACATTGCTTCTCGCGGGTTTGTGCCACGTCGCTATCCACCGCCTTCTTGACACTGGCATCGTCTTGATTATTCGGTTGATTGCCGGTTTTAGGGGCCGGCGCAGACTCGGATGCTCTCGCTGGTGCGCCGCGAGCCACGTGAGTGCCCAGCAACTCCACCACTTCCGCATGCACACCGTCCGGTGGCCGGTCACCGTATTGCACTTTGCCTTGTGCGTCGACCCACTTATAGACCACAGCTCCGGCCATGCCCGACCAGGCGACCAGGGCTGCGAACAACAGAAGGCGTTTCATTGTTCGATCCTCGTTTGAAACCTACGACGCAACCGAAGCTACAGCGCGCGCGAACCGGCTTCACCGGTGCGAATGCGCACCGCCTGGCCCAGCTCCGCGACGAAGATCTTGCCGTCGCCGATCTTCCCCGTGCGCGCCGTTTCAATGATGGCTTCCACCACTCGATCGACCTGTTCGTCATCCACTGCCAGCTCGAGCTTCACTTTCGGCAGAAAGTCGACGACGTATTCTGCTCCTCGATAGAGCTCAGTGTGGCCTTTCTGCCGCCCAAAGCCTTTGACCTCTGTCACGGTAATGCCTTGTACCCCCACATCCGCCAAGGCGGCGCGGACATCGTCAAGTTTGAACGGTTTGATGATGGCGATGACCATTTTCATGCGGGCGCACTCCTCATTTCGAATAAACACTCAGTCTATCAGCGGCAAACTGATAGAAAATGCTGCAACACAGCATGGAGTATTGCAGTTTTCTATTGTATAAACTCACGAGTGTCTTGCGCCGGGCGCGCGAATATAAAAAACGGCACGGATCTTTTAAAGATCCGTGCCGCCGGGATATCGCACCGACGGGGGAGTTGGCTGGCTTGCCGGCGCGAGATGCTCCTAAAACGTCAGAAGTTCGGCCTCGCTCGATAGCGAGCGAGGCCCTTCAATTCCTCGCGAATAATCATGTATTCGGTGTTCATGCTCATAAGCGCTCCTAAATGGCGTCCGGACCGGTTTCACCCGTGCGGACGCGCAGCGCCTGCTCCAGATCCAGTATCCACACCTTCCCGTCGCCGGTTTTCCCAGTCCTAGCCACGTTACAAACCGCCTCCATCACCTGTTCCGCAATCGAATCGTCCACCGCCAGTTCAATCTTGGCCTTGGGCAAAAAGTCGATCTGGTATTCAGCGCCGCGATAGAACTCCGCATGCCCATGTTGTCGCCCATATCCCTGCACTTCGGTCACGGTGACCCCTTGAATGCCGATATCCGCCACCGCTTGCCGAACCTCGTCCAACTTGAACGGTTTGATGACGGCGGTGATCAGCTTCATGCATTTATCCCTGCTTTCACCCGTTAATGACAACGCCTCCGGCACTGCTTCCGCGTACTATGCATCCTGAGCGTTGCAGCTTCCGTGCCAGCCCAGACACGCGTGAAATCAATGGGTTGGCCGCCCTACAGACGGTGTAATGCACCGACATGGCGCGAGCCCCAGGGCCTGGCGCGTTACGGGAGTGCAAGGCGCGGGCAAATTCAGGAGGTCCCATGAGCTTTATCAATTCGAGCCGACTAGACGAACTGGCGCGGCGCCTGGCGGATTCAGTGCCCGAGTCCGTGCGCGCCTTCGGCCGCGATTTAGAGGGCAATTTCAAGGCCGTGCTGCAATCCCAACTGAGCAAGCTCGACTTGGTCAGCCGGCAGGAATTCGACGTACAGGCCGCCATTCTGGAGCGAACCCAAGCCAAGCTGACCGCCATGGAAGCGCGCCTGAAAGAGATCGAAGCCCGCCTCACGCCCCAGTAGGCCCGAGCAAGCGCCAGCGGCCGGCAGCGGCGATCACATGGACGTGGGTACTCGGAAGCGTGTCAGCACCCACAAGGACACGGGCGACCCTGGGGATGCCAGGCCGCACAAGGACGTGAGCACAGTCTTTAGCCGGGCACCCCTGGGACTCGATGCGCCCCTGGTTCGCGTGGAAGTGCATTTGGGAACCGGGCTGCCCACGTTTGCCATGGTCGGCCTGCCCGAAGCGGTGGTTCGCGAGAGCAAGGAGCGAGTTCGTTCGGCGCTGCTCAACACCGGCTTCGAATTTCCCACGGGGCGAATCACCGTCAATCTATCGCCCGCCGATTTGCCGAAGGAAGGCGGCCGCTTCGATCTACCCATCGCCGTCGGCATCCTCGCTGCCAGCGGCAAAATACCGCCGCACGCGCTCGAACACCGCGAGTTCTACGGCGAGTTATCGCTGGGGGGCGAGCTGCGCGAAACCCCCAAGCTCTTGCCGGCGCTCATCGAAGGATCGCGCTCCACCAGGGAGATGATTTTGCCCTTCGCCAATGCGCTCGAAGCAAGCCTGGTCCGCCACGCGAATCTCAAGCTGGCCAACCATTTGCGGCAGGTGTGCGATGCCCTCAATGGGAGAGCGGTATTGTCAGAGGTCCCGGGTCCCGCGGACACCGCCGAATCTGCCAATCTCAGTGGCGCCTCGGATTCTTCGGGACTGGCCCAAAACCCATCTCCCGATCTTGCCGAAGTCCGCGGCCAGTTCTCGGCCAAGCGCGCCCTCGAGATCGCCGCCGCCGGCGAACACGGACTCCTGATGATTGGGCCGCCTGGAGCGGGCAAGACGCTGCTCGCGCAACGATTGCCCGGGCTGCTGCCGCCGTTGGCACCCCTCGAGTCTTTGCAAGTAGCGAGCTTAGAATCCGCGGCGGGCCGCAGACCCAGCCTCGGCGGCCGCCGGCCGTTTCGCAGTCCGCAGCACACCGCCTCGGTCGCAGCGCTGATCGGCGGAGGATCCATGAGACCCGGCGAACTCTCACTCGCGCACCTGGGGGTCTTATTCCTCGATGAGCTTCCCGAGTTCGCGCGCAATGCCCTGGAGGCGCTGCGCGAACCCCTCGAGAGCGGCGTGGTAAGCCTGACGAGGCTCAAGCGCACTTGCGAGTTCCCGGCGAGATTTCAATTGGTGGCGGCGATGAACCCCTGCCCCTGCGGATACGCCGGCGATCCGGGCGGTCGATGCCATTGCACGGCAGAACAAGTTGCCCGATATCGCCACCGAATCTCAGGGCCGCTGATCGACCGCATCGACATGCACGTGGAATTGAAGGCGTTGTCCGTCGAGCACCTGCTCGACGATGTGCCCGCCGAGCCAGAAAATTCGGCCACGGTCTCGCTGCGCGTGGCCGCTGCGCGGCAAGTGCAAATGCAGCGCCAAGGCAAATTAAACGCGCGTTTGACATCGTCCGAGGTGACTCGATTCTGCGGCCTGCAACGCGCGTCGCGAGTCCTGCTCGGCACCGCCATCTCGCGGCTGGGACTATCCGCCAGGGCGTGTCATCGCGTAATGAAGCTCGCTAGAACATGCGCCGACCTGGCGGGCGAGCCCAAGATTCGCAGTACCGATGTGGCGGAAGCCGTCCAGCTCCGCGCACTCGACAAACTTGCTTGCTGAGCGATACCGATTACTTGCTGAACGACATCGCTTACTTGCCGAGCGGCACGGCCTACTTGTTGAGCGACACCATGTAGTCAACCGTCATGCGAATCGTCGCATCCGGCCACGTCGTCCCACCCTTGGGCGGCATATTGCCCTTGCCGGCGATCGCATCTTTGTACAGCGTCTCCTTGCCCTGCGCGATGCGCGGGCCCCAAGCCGCATGATCGCCCATTTTGGGTGCACCATTGACCCCCGTGGAGTGGCATGCAGAACAAACCGTGTTGAAGGCCTGTTCACCCGTGGTCGGCACGTTCGCAGCGGCCGCCGGTGGAGTCACAATGGCCAGAGCCGAATTGTCCTTGCCCGCGACGGCGACATGCGCGAATGGCGCGATGTTCTTCTGCACATCTTTGAGGTGCATCGGGTCCATCAGCACCTCTTTCTCTTGAGTATCCTCGCCGATGGAGCGCGCGACACCGAACAAGATGATCGCGAAAAGGATGAGGATGCCCAGCACCAAACTAAAGGAATTGAAGAAGTGCGTATCTGATGATGCGGTGTTGGCCACAGTAACTCGCTGAAATTAAATAAAAAAACGCCAGGGGAACCGGCATAGTATAGCGACAGCCGGCGAATCACGGAATAGCCGGTGACGCAGTGGGATGCGGGAAATGACTCAAAGTTGCCGGTCCAAGGGACTTTTTACACCCATCGCACCCTTTCCCATGACATGCGTATAAATCATGGTGGTCTTCACATCGGCGTGTCCCAACAATTCCTGCACGGTGCGGATGTCATACCCAGCCTCGAGCAAATGCGTTGCAAAGCAATGACGAAAGGTATGGCAGCTCGCCGGCTGCAGGATTCTCGCTTTGTGCACGGCGGCCTGGACTGCTCGTTGCAAGATCTTTTCATGTTGATGGTGGCGAGTCGGCAAGCCTGTATACGCATCCCGGCAGAGCGAGCTCGCGGGAAATACCCACTGCCATCCCCACGCAGTTGCCGCCTTGGGATATTTACGCGCAATGGCCGTCGGCAACGAGACACCCGCTCTCTCAGTTTGCGCTGCCGCCGAAATCGATCAAACAACTTCCCGAGATGTTCGCGGACCGGCGCGATGATCGCCGCCGGCAACACCGTCACGCGATCCTTACCACCCTTGGCGTCGCGCACGATGACTTCCCCGCGGTCGAGGAGAAGATCCTTGACGCGAAGCCGATGCGCCTCCATCAACCGCAGCCCGCTGCCGTAGAGCAAATTCGCCATCAGCCAGCACGTACCTTCAAGCTGAGCCAGCACCGAGCGCACTTCGGTGGTGCTGAGCACCACGGGAAGCCGCTTCGGCCGGGACGCTCTGGTGACGTTTTCAAGCCACGGCAAGTCGACATCAAGCACTTGCCGGTAGAGAAACAGAAGAGCCTGAAGCGCCTGATTCTGAGTGGATGCCGCGACCTTGGCCTCAACGGCCAGGTGAGTCAAGAAAGCCTCAACCTCCGCCGGACCCATGTCGCGCGGATGCCTGCGACCATGAAATTTCACATATCGCCGTATCCAATGCAGATATGCCTGCTCGGTGCGAAACGCCAGATGCCGCGTGCGAATCTTTTCACGCGCCACCTCGAACAAGCCCCGCCCCTCAGGCATATAATTACCGTAGAAGTGCTACGCGACACCACCGCAATCTGACCCCAAGGAAATCAGGAAGATGTCAGAACGTCCAGCGCACTATGTGCCGCCTTCGACGCAATTCGTCAGCCGCTTTTGTCTTCGAATAAATTGTTAGTTGCCATGAGGGAGTGCCAATTTCGTGTGCGTGCGTCGGCCGCCACGCCCGCCGCTGGATCCGCGGTATGCGAGTCGCAACGGCTCCGTTACATGCTCACTTCGTTGGCCGGATCAGGACCACTCCGTTCAAGGCCGGGGTTGCGCAGAGTCGGCGCAGCATTCCAATTAGACGGTTGAGCGTGTGGTCTGTATCTGCGTTACCTCTGGGCAAAGGTTGCCTTAGAATCGAGCGAGGTGGTACGCCGATGCATGGGTACCGGGGTGCTGCGAGCGGAGTGAAGAGAGTCAGCTTCGGCGGGCACGGTCGCAGCTTCGTTGGGTGGCATCTAACAACTGCTTGGAGCGATCGCGGGTGGCGTCTTCGGTGAGCCAGGGAGAGGGTCGATGATTGAGATAAATCAGCTCCGTTTCTCTTCAGCGCAGCCCGCGTCGCTCAAGCGCGATCGTTAGCTTCCTGATCCGGCCTCACCGGAATTCTTGACGTATATGCACATTATGCATATAATTGCGATATGAGTCCGGAGTTCGACCCAAAGAAGAACGCCGCGAATATCGCCAAGCACGGTGTGTCCCTGGCCACCGGGGATGGTGTGCTGCATGACCCCTTGGCGATCACTATTGAGGATTCGTCCGCGCTGGACGAACCACGTTGGATTACCGTTGGTGCCAACCTCTCTCGGGTCATTGATGGTTGTAGTTTGGACTGAGCGAGGGGAAGAGATCCGATTAATATCGGTTCGCCCTGCTACGCCCAAGGAGCGCAAATCTTATGAAAAAGGAATATGATTTTTCGAAAGGAAAACGAGGTGCTGTTGTCTCGCCCAAGGGAAAGACACGCATTACAATTTACCTGGATGATGAAGTGCTTGATCGCTTTAGGTTGACTGCGGAACGCTCTGGAAAGGGATATCAGACGCTGATCAACGATGCGCTCCGGGCGCATCAGGGCACGTCGGAGAAGCCGCTCACGGCGAAACAGGTGCGCGAAATTGTGCGCGAAGAATTGGCGTCGCACACAGAAAGCTAACAATCGGTTCGAGCGATCACGGGGTCTCGTCTTCGGTGAGCCAAGGAGGGGGTCGATGATTGGGATCAATCAGCTTTGTTTGACGGCAACGCAACCCCGCGTCGCTCAACCTCATCGTTAGACACCATGTTCTTGCGTATCGCTCTGTCAACTGCTCTCTTGCTAACGTGGTCGATCGAGTCGATGGCCGGCGACTCGATCAATGACAGAACGTCGTCTCTCAATGCGTTAGCGAAGCACTTCGCCCGTGCGCGGATGTTGCCATCCGGGAGCCGTCCATCTCCTCCTGCTATCGATCTAGGCATGATTGTCGGGTTGAGGTCTGCTTCGATTCGTAAGGCTCTGGGAGTCTCAGATCCCCCGGTTGATGGCTATGATTTTCGATGTGGGGCTCCGACGTGTTGGGTCTACACCTATGGCCCCAAAGAACACGGCGGCGGCGAAGAAACTCCGTCCATTGAGAATGGGAGCAACCTCTCGACAATCGTGATAACTACTGGGGGACCGTTCCTGTTGGTACTGGGCATATCGACCAATCGTGTGCTCACCGTACGGTGGCAGGGCCAGAAGTAATTGGTGTCTAACAATCGGTTCGAGCGATCGCGGGGCCGCATCTTCGGTGGGCCAAGGAGGGAGTCGATGATTGGGATAAATCAGTTTCGTTTGTCGGCACCGCAACCCGCGTCGCTCAACCGCATCGTTAGATCCACAATGCGCGTCACCGCAATCTCAATCGCCTGCGCCATTCTTCTTTGGAAACTTGCGTTAGTCCCGGCCGTCTCTACTCCGTCGGAATCGACAGACTTGACCATTCGCGTTTCTGCCGATGGGCGTTGCTATTTCGCCGATACGGTTGGCCAATGCAATACTTTGGGAGCGCAGTTAGTATCGATGCATATGGTTCCTATAGGCCACGTACATATTGAGGTCGGTCCAGATTCCAAGTATGAAGTAATTGCGGCGCTCCTCAAATCACTGGAGCAGGTGGGTATCAGTCCCAGCAGAGTCGGCTTCGTTCGAGCGGAATCGCACGAGTGAATCTAACAATCGGTTCGAGCGATCGCGGGTCACGTCTTCGTTGAGCCAAGGAGGGAGTCGATGATTGGGATAAATCAGCTTCGTTTCGCGGCAACGCAACCTCGCGTCGCTCAACCTCATCGTTAGGTGCCCATGACATCGCGCCCTGCCAGCCTATTCGTCGTGACCTTAACGGCTCGACCGACGCAACAGCTGGAGAGATTTGCGGAATTAGGTGTAAGCGTCCGGCCTGGGCCGTCTAGATTTTGATTTTACTGTGGAGCCAAGCTCGCGCGCGGCGATTTTGCCGCGAGACGGAGATTGGTTATGGAAGGT
>Ga0185299_10007109_pt1 | contig 11612 bp, 9 predicted proteins | sample PaiPotPPA55metaG_FD_128002 | JGI IMG/M metagenome (GOLD analysis project Ga0185299, IMG submission 128002) | Iron sulfur acid spring bacterial and archeal communities from Banff, Canada, to study Microbial Dark Matter (Phase II) - Paint Pots PPA... ...
CGATTCAACTGCCGCCACTACGTGAACGACGCCAGGATATTCCGGCTCTCGTCCAGCATTTCTTGAATCGGGGCGGAAGGAAGGGTTCTATCACCCCCCAAGCGCTCGCGACACTTGATGAATACCACTGGCCCGGAAATGTGCGCGAACTCGAAAACACGATTGAACGCGCGCTGGTGTTGGCACGCGAAGGGATCGTGACTAAAGCCGAAATTCAGTTCCGCGCACCATCGGAAAGAATAGGTGCTCATTGGACTGACCAAGTGGCTCTTGAGATCGGCTGGCAAAACAACGTCTCTGAACTCGAAAAAGCACTTGTCAAGCGCGCGCTTCGCCAAGCGCAAGGGAACAAAAGTAAAGCTGCCGAACTGCTCGGCATTCACCGAAGACTGCTCTATGAGAAGATGCGCGAATTCGGCATCGAGCAATAAAAGACACCATCTCCGCTCTGAGAGGAGCGCCTGTCTCGTGAGGAATCGCGTGCTGAAAATGCCCGTCCTCTTGCGTTCCAGTTTATAGTCAACTCATGCGAGGCCGTCATCAATTCTAGCGTCGAGGTCACGGTGCGACGAGAGTCTCCATGGGCAATGACTGCTATGGGTGTCTTCCTGTTCTTTGGGGCTGTCATGGCCTCGCTTGCGGGATCAACATTGATTTGGCGGGGCACCCTCCTCGATCACATGTGGGTTTTAAATGCGCACGCCTATAGACAGCTCGCCCCTTTTGGCAAAACGGTTGGCGTGCCCTTTCTAGTGCTTAGCGCGGCTCTGGCGACTGCTGGCGTAGGTTGGTTTAGACACCGCCTCTGGGGATGGAGGCTCGGGGTGGGCATCATAGCGACGCAAATCTTAGGAGATTTGGTCAGTATTTTTATGGGTCATTTCGCTAAGGGCGCGGCAGGCGTCGCCATCGCTTCTGCCCTGCTGCTTTACCTTTTGCGAGCAGACGTGAGGGCTGCTTTTGCAGCACGTCGAGGGATCGAGCGATGACGGCAAATTCGTCCGTGGAGTTCCTCATATGGCTGCTAATCGCGGCGTCCGTAATTGCGGTGATAGCAAAGCGTATTGGCATCCCATATACGGTTGCCCTCGTCCTCGGAGGGCTGCTGCTAAGCGCAATTCATCTGCCCTCGCTGGCGGTATTACAGCAAGGAAACAGGCCCGACTGGCTGACTCCTGACATAATTCTCACGCTCTTTCTTCCGGCGCTCTTATTCGAGGGCAGTCTCAAAATCGAGTTGCGGCATATTAGGACAGACCTTGTGCCACTGCTCTTGCTGGCAAACCTTGGCGTGTTTATCGCGACGCTTGTGACGGGCCTCGTCGTCTACTATGCAGTTGGGATGTCGCTGATTGTGGCGCTGCTTTTTGGATCGATGGTGTCCGCGACCGATCCTATATCCGTACTATCCGTTTTCAAGGAAGTGGCGGTTGACGAGCGGCTCTTGGTGCTTGTGGAGGGTGAGAGCCTGTTGAATGACGGCACAGCGGTTGCGTTATTCCAGATTCTTCTTGCCGGCGCAGTCGGGGGAGGAGTCGGTCTAGCCTGGGGCACTGGACAGTTCTTGTTGAGCGTGGTGGGCGGTGCGCTATTGGGACTTGCCCTTGGATATTTTGTCAGTACACTCACGAAAAGGATCGACGATGCAGAAGTTGAGATTACGTTCACGACAATCCTCGCCTACGGTACTTTTCTCCTTGCCCGTCACTTACACCTGTCCGGGGTAATCGCCACTGTCGCTGCCGGACTGGTGATTGGCAATTTTGCTACGAAAACAGCGATGAGCGCACGAACGCTGACGGCATTGCGATCTTTCTGGGAATACGCCTCCTTCATCATTAACTCGCTGGTGTTTTTGTTGATCGGATTGGAGGTGCGGCTGGGTGGGGTGCTCCGCGCGTGGAAGCCAATTCTGATTACCCTCGCAGCGATCTTCCTAGGTCGCATTCTTTCCGTCTACACCCTTGTGCCCTTCAGCAACCGGTTTTCCAAGCGAATCCCTTTCGTATGGCAACACGTGCTGGTTTGGGGTGGATTGCGAGGAGCTTTGTCGCTGGCTCTGGCGTTGAGTCTCGATAGCACGTTTCCTTATCGAGACCAGATTCTCAACCTAACATTTGGAGTGGTGGTCTTTTCCATCTTGGTGCAGGGGCTATCCATCAAGCCCTTGCTCCGAACTCTGCGGCTCGCCTCGGGAGGTTCAGTTGGTTAGAACGTTGCCTGTCACGCTGGAGGTCGCGGGTTCGAGTTCCGTCGCCCCGTCAATTCCCTAATGAGGTGTCCTGTCAGATCGAAAATGTATGCCGCCTGAGACTGGGCGGACGGCCAGTTGTTTCTTTTATGCGCGTCCCTCACTTGATCTTCAATGCCCTAATTGAAGTGAACACGGTCATGGAGTACAGTAACAAGGTTATGCGTCGCGGTCTTCGCAATTTCGCGTGCGTGCTCCTGGCGATCCCGTATCTCTTCGGTCCGTTCTTTGAGGCCGTTGATCGCTGGGACTCATTTCCCCAGAGTGGGAATGACATTGTACTCACGGTCACCGCTATCGCGATTTGCTTCGGATTAGTCTTCGCCCTCGTTCGTGTCTGCGGAAGGCTTTTCAATCGATCGTCTGTTGCGATTTCCACTCTCCCAAAATTGTCGTTTTCTCCGAAAGGGCCGGCGATTCTCCTTCCCCTCTTCCTTACCTGCTACGCGTCCCCTCCTTTAAGAGTCTGATTCCGCGCTCCGAAACAGTCGCACCGGCGGTTGACAGCCGGGAAATTATCAGTCTGCCCTTGTGGCAGCTCGGAGCGGAACCAATGGTTCATTCGAAGTACGCATTTTGCATTTGCGTCGGATTCTTGTTGTTCACCGGGTGCGCGACCCGCAAATATCATGCTGCGCCGATTTCTCCCGTTGAGACGGCATCGAACCTCCAGACCCGCACGCTACAGGACGCTGCCCTGAAGGAATATGTTGAGAGCAATTTGGGGAAAGAAACAAAGGCGGGTCCCCTCAGAACGTGGGATCTCCAAATGCTCACTCTGGCGGCATTTTATTTCAGCCCGACACTGGAAGCCGAGCGCGCGCGGCTAGCCCGTGCGCAGGCAGCGATCATCACGGCAGGTGCCCGCCCAAATCCGACCGTCAGTATGACGCCCGGTGTGCCTAGTCCTTACCTGTTTGGATTGGACTTGTCCTTCCCCATTCAAACAACAGGAAAGCGCCGGTATCAAGTCGAACAGGCTCAGAATCTTGGTGACGCAGCCCGTTACACCCTAGCCGACAGCGCTTGGAAGATTCGCAACCAAATCCGCGCTGCGCTGGTCGATTTGCTCTTGGCTTCGCGCCAGGTTGACCTCTTGCGATCCGAGGAACAGATACGGTCGGTGCAAGTCGAATTGCTGCAGCAGAGGCTGGAGGTGGGGGAGATTTCCCGTCCTGAAGTTGATCGCGGACGCATCGAACTCTCCAACACGCGCCTTGCGGTTCGCAACGCAGAGGGCCACGCAGCGACAGCCAGATCCTCACTTGCCGCCGCAATCCAAATACCGGTTTCTGGCCTGAATGGTGCGGACCTTTCGTGGTCACAGTTTGATCATCCGCCTGCAGTGGAGACGTTCTCGCCTCAGCAAGTCCAGAAAGAGGCAGTGCTGAACCGGCTCGACGTTCGGAGCGCCCTGGCAGAGTATGTCGCCACTGAATCGGTGCTTCGTCTCGAAATCGCGCGGCAATACCCCGATATAAACGTCGGCCCCGGTTACCAGTACGAGGAGAAGAATAGCTTCTTCACCGTGGGACTCTCCACGACGCTTCCCATTTTCAACCGCAACCAAGGCCCCATTGCCGAGGCGGAAGCGCGGCGCAAGGAAGCCGAAGCCAATTTTCGCGCGACCCAAGCTCTGGTGATCGCGCAAAGCGAGACCGCGTTAGCGCGCTATAGCGCTGCGCTGAAGGAACTGGCTGAAGCAGACGAATCCCTCAGCACGATTCAAGTGCTACAGGAACAAATGGCGCGACGCGCGGTAGAAAGCGGCCAATCAGACAAGCTCGAACTCAACGGAGTGCTCTTGCAGGGATCAGTCGCAGCCAAGGCGCGCTTAGACGCACTCGGGCGGGCACAAGCGGCTCTGGGCGAACTCGAAGATGCCCTGCAGCGCCCGCTCGGACAGGGCGACCTCATGCCGCCCATTCCTGATTCACCTTTATTCAAGACCCCGGAACAAGGAGGCAAGCCATGAATCGCGTGCTCAGAAGAGTTTTAACCGCTGCATTCGGAATACTTTGCGCCTCCCTTCTGGCCTGGGCTCTTCAGGAAGCGCGAGAACGCTCAACTGAGAAACATGAAGCAGAGCGGGCAGATAATCCAGCGTCGCGAGTCTCAACGCAAGACGGCCAGGCCCTCATCAGCATGGACTCTTCGACCGAAGCTCGAATAGGACTCAAAGTCGCAACCGTTCAGGCTGCGACTCGTCGGCAAGATCTCCGTACAACCGCCCTCGTGCTCTCGGCACAGGAACTGACTGAACTTCGAAGGAGCTACTTGGCAGCGCAGACAGAATTGGACAAAGGCAATACTGCCACGAACGTTTCCAAGCAGGAATATGAGCGCCTGGATAATCTTCACCGGCAAGACCAAAACGCCTCTACCAAGGCTGTCCAGGCGGCTGAGGCAGCATGGCGCACGGATGAGGCCAACCTCAAAGCTGCACAGAATGCGCTCCTGCTAAGTGAATTCGCAGCTCGCCAAGGTTGGGGGGATGTAATCGCGCGATGGGTCATGGACGGTCCTCCAATCTTTAGCCGAGTCTTGGAGCAAAAGGATGTATTGCTCCAGATTTCTTTGCCTCAAGCCTCAGGAGCCAATGCCCCGGCCACGGCTTTTATTCAAACCTCAGACGGCAAAACGCAGAGCACGAAACGTTTGTCGGCCTTCCCAAGAGTTGATCCTCGCCTGCAGACTCCGAGCTTCCTTTACCTAACACCAGCGCGACCGGGTTTTGTTCCCGGCATGACGTTCGCCGCTCTGTTGCCGTCAGGTCCTCTGCTAAAGGGAATCACCGTTCCCAGCAGGGCAACTGTCTGGTGGCAAGGAAAGGCGTGGACGTATGTCCAAACTGCGCCCGATAAATTCTTGCGGCATGAAGTTCCGACCGAGATGCCGGTGGAAGAAGGATGGTTTGTCACCAGGGGATTCTCGCCCGGAGACAAGATCGTCGTGACCGGAGCGCAGCAACTCCTTTCGGAGGAGTTTCGATCACAAACCCACGTTATCGGGGAAGAGGACGAACACTAGGATGCTGAGCGGAATCGTTCGTTTTTCTCTCCGCTTTCGCGGAATCGTGATCGCGCTCTCCGTAGCTTTGCTTGTCTACGGCTCCTACTCGCTTACCCGCGCTAACTACGATGTGTTTCCTAATTTCGCGCCCCCTCAAGTAGCGATACAAACCGAGGCACCCGGCCTATCGCCGGAGCAGGTGGAAACGCTGGTTACACAACCGATTGAGAACGCCATCAACGGTGTTTCCGGGATTGAATCGCAACGGTCCACTTCTATTCAGGGACTGTCCGTTGTAACGGTTATCTTCCAGCCTGGAACAGAGGTCTACCGAGATCGTCAGGCGGCATCCGAACGGTTAGCCAGCCTCGCCGGGCACCTCCCTCAAAGCGTTAAGTCGCCCGTTATGACGCCGCTCATTTCCCCAACGGGTGACGTCCTCGTGATTGGACTGACTTCTGATAAGAAATCCTTGATGGACCTGCGGACAATCGCCGACTGGGTAGTGCGCCCGCGTCTCTTGGCTGTTCCCGGCGTAGCGAAAGTCACGACCTTCGGAGGCGAAGTCAAGCAGTTCCAAATTCAGTTCAAGCCAGACACTCTGATTCAATACAGCCTCACATTAGACGATGTTCTAACTGCCTCCCAACGTGCCACGGGAATCGTCGGCGCAGGATTCATCGACACACCCAATCAACGGCTCGTACTCCAAACCGAGGGGCAGTCACTAACAGCAGCCCAACTTTCGCAAACAGTTGTCTTTCATCAAGGCGCATCAAACGTCCTCCTGAGCCAGGTTGCTCATGTTACCGAAGGTCCCGAACCTCTCATTGGAGCAGCATCGATCAGAGGTAAACCGGGAGTGATTCTCGTTACCTCAGCGCAATACGGGGCAAACACCCTGCAGGTTACGGGTGCTGTGAAGGATGCGCTGGAGGATCTGCGCGAAACGCTTCTGCCGGAAGGGGTCATTCTCGACGACTCTTTGTTTCAGCCTGCAAACTTCGTCCAAGCGTCGATTCACAACATCCGGTCCTCCCTTGTCATCGGAGCAATCCTGGTTGTCCTGGTCATCTTTCTTTTTCTTTTCAACTTCCGTACCGCTGCGATCTCGTGTACCGCGATCCCTCTTTCCTTGCTTGCCGCAGTCTCAATCATGGAACGAATGGGCCTCTCTCTCAACACCATGACCTTGGGCGGGCTTGCTATCGCCATTGGCGAGGTTGTGGACGATGCAGTGATCGATGTAGAGAACATCCTCCGCCGTCTGCGGGAGAACAGCCTGTCCACAAACCCCAGACCTGCCATTGAAGTCGTCTTCAGTGCTTCTATCGAAGTCAGGAGCGCTGTGGTCTATGCGACCCTTGCTGTCGTCCTGGTCTTCCTGCCCATCTTATCGATTTCCGGCGTGGCCGGGCGGCTCTTCGCTCCTCTCGGCATCGCTTATGTCCTCTCGGTGCTTGCTTCTTTGCTGGTAGCTCTGACCGTAACACCCGCTCTCTCTCTCGTCTTTTTGGGCGGCGGCAAAATTAAGGCGAGCGAGCCCCCGGTCGTTCACTGGCTTAAGCGGCGATATCGCTCCATTCTGCTTAGCATCGAGAAGGCTCCGCGAATAGTGATCGGGATTGTTGCGTTGTTCACCGTCACCGGTGCTGCCCTTGTTCCGCTCTTTCGTAACAACTTCCTCCCGGAACTGCGCGAAGGACACTTCATCCTTCACATGTCCACTGTCCCCGGAACTTCACTCGAAGAATCGCTGCGGGTTGGCGCGCAAGTCTCTGACCAGTTGATGAAGATCCCTTATGTCCGATCTGTTTCCCAGCGTGCCGGAAGAGCCGAGATCTCGGACGACACCTGGGGAACTCACTACAGCGAGATGGACGTTGATCTAAAGCTTGGATTGAATGGTAAGGAGAATGAACTGGCGGAGCGAGAGATTCATAAGGCGCTTGCCCAATTCCCCGGTGTCACTTCCTCTCTGAAGACATTCCTAAGTGAGCGGATCGAGGAATCCGTCTCTGGCTATACCGCTGCCGTGGCGCTCAAGATTTACGGAACTGATCTCGATGTCCTGGACCGTGAGGCGGCGGAAGTAGCCCGTGTCCTATCCAAGGTACCGGGAGCGCGTGAAGTGCAGGTGCAGTCTCCGCCGGGCACGCCTCAGGTTGCGGTGGAACTCCGACCGGCAGACCTCGTGCGCTGGGGATTCGAACCGGCCTCTGTTTTAGAGGCGGTTCACACGGCCTTCCAAGGAGAAAACGTAGGACAAATCTTCCAGGGGAACCGCGTCTTTGATGTCACCGTAATCCTCGACCCGCATGAACGCATGAGCATGGCAGACCTAGGTAACTTGCCCATGCGCAGCCCGTCCGGTAACTACGTTCGTCTGAACCAGCTCGCGAATATCTATGAAACTGCGGGACGCTACAGCGTCCTCCACGCAGGGGCGAGAAGGGTGCAGACGGTTACCTTGAATGTTTCTGGGGGCGACCTGAATGCTTTTGTACAAGCTGCGAGGAAGCAAATTCTATCAAAGGTAAAATTACCGCCCGGAACGTACATCGAGTTTACCGGCACTGCTGTTGCACAGGCGCAGTCACGCCACGACCTGCTTCTTTACTCACTCCTGTCAGCCTTCGGCATCATCCTCTTGCTTTCCGTCGTAATGATGAACACCCGGAACCTCCTGCTGGTTCTTGCGAATCTCCCCTTCGCTTTGGTTGGCGGCGTCATTATTGTGTTCGCCACTGGTGGCGTCCTCTCTCTTGGTGCTTTCGTCGGTTTCATCACCTTGTTCGGCATTACGTTGAGAAATTCCATCATGATGATTTCTCACTTCGAACACCTGACATCTGTTGAAGCAGCACCCTGGGGGTTGGAAACGGCCATCCGAGGGGCCGAAGAACGCCTCGCTCCTATCTTGATGACTGCGCTCGTCACTGGCCTTGGACTCCTGCCACTCGCTCTGGGGAGCGGCGACCCTGGTCGTGAGATCGAAGGCCCGATGGCCGTTGTGATTCTCGGAGGGCTTGCGACCTCCACTCTACTGAACTTGCTGGTCCTACCGACACTTGCGCTACGGTATGGCAGATTCGGTTCTAAAGTACCTTAAGTTTGAGATGTTTGAGAATTGAACTCTAGGCGTCGCAGTGGTTCGGTTCAAGAAACGAGCGAGGAATTATATGAATGTCACATTACTTAGAGCCCTGGGCGCGTTGGTGCCAGCGTCCATGCTGTTGTCTGGTTCGGTAGTCTTGTTTCTTAGAGGAAAGACTGTGTCCTCTTTCCTACAGCTTCTCGGCGCAGGATGTCTGGTGGCGGTCGTTCTCACTCATGTCTGCGAAGCCCTTCGCCTGTTTCCTTGGATGCATTGGGGACTTGAGCATAGCGTCGGTCACTACCTCGATTTGTGGAGTGCTGTTGTCGCTCTCACGTTGTTCCCCGTAGGATATCTGCTTTATGCGCTTACAAAGCGGCACGCCTAACCACCACCTCCAGCTAGAGATGTGCTAACGGGGAAAACTCCGAGAACTTTCCGTCAGGGACAGAAACTCATGGACTCAGAACCCTCCTCCGAATCCACTTCCTGGTTAAACCGGACCACACTGGGAATCGGGCTCACCAGCCTGTTTAGCGACTGGAGCCACGAAATCGCCACGACAATTCTGCCTGCTTTTCTTGCGTCGCTGGGCGTCGGGCCTGGTTGGCTGGGGGTGATCGAGGGAACGGCGGACGGGCTTTCGAGTTTCTCCAAACTCGCAGCGGGGCACTACACAGATCGCTTGGAGCACAGAAAGCCTCTGGTCCAGAGCGGCTACGTTCTCACGACGCTCGCCACGGGAGCACTGGCGTTGGCGACTAGCGCGAGGCACGTCCTGTTCGCGCGCACGACCGCGTGGCTTGGGCGCGGCGTTCGGACTCCCGGACGAAAGGCTTTGCTGGCCGCCGGGGTCTCGCCCGATGCCTACGGACGCGCCTTCGGTTTCGAGCGAATGATGGACACGCTGGGTGCCATCTTCGCTCCGATTACAGCCCTGTGGCTGTTACATTTGACTTCGCACAACTATCACCAGGTTTTGGCGTGGACTCTGGTTCCTGGCGTTCTGGCCGCGCTGACGTTTGGCGTGCTAGTGCGCGAGAGGCCGAACCACCGGCCCGCCACGGGTTCTTTTTGGTCCGGTGTTCGCCAACTCCCGCCATCCTTTCGAAGACTGCTTCTCGCAGTCGGAATCTTTGGTCTAGGCGATTTCTCTCATACGCTGCTGATTCTGTTTGCCACACAAGCGTTGACCCCAGCGCACGGGAGAGCGGTGGCGGCCAGCATTGCGGTTGGGCTCTATCTGCTGCACAACATCTTTTATGCTGCCTTCGCATACCTCGGCGGCTGGCTCTCAGACCATGTCCCGCAGCGCCGAGCCGTCTTGGCGACGGGGTACGGGCTCGCTGTGGTGATGTCACTCCTTCTCGTGTTCGGTCTGAAGGGCGTGCCTATACTAGCGGTGATTTTTGCACTCGGTGGAGTAGTCGTTGGAGTCGAGGAAGCGTTGGAAGACTCCCTTGCCGCTGAACTCGTGGCGAAAGAACAGCACGGCATGGCGTTCGGAACACTCGCTGCCGTCAACGCAGTCGGCGACTTCGTGTCCAGCTTTGTCGTTGGACTGCTTTGGAGTTCCTCGTCGCCCTCCGTGGCATTCAGCCTTTCTGGTGTGCTGTTCTTCCTTGGTGCCGTGCTCATCCTCAGAATGCGGTAGGCTGATAGTTGCATTAGCGCTAGTCGCAAGGTGCAAGCATCGAACAGAAATGACACATTCATTGTTGCCGGAAACGACTTAGATCGGCGCGTCACGACTGAGAACCGCAGCAGTCCTGGCCTTTCACTCCCTCGAACCCTTCCTTCGCAACAATTGGAACCATAATTAGCGCAGCAATCGGGTCCGTCCACCACCATCCTAAAACCGCATTCAGCAAAAGGCCTGCCAACAAAATCGCCGAGAGATAGACACAGAAATCAGTTTGCCTCGCATCTGCCTTCATAGCTGTGCTGCTGAGCGCGTTGCCAACTCTTTTTTTCGCGCGTGAAAGAATCGGCATGACGATGAGGGAAACGCACGCCAGCACAATTCCAGGAATGCTGTGTTCAGGAGCTGTCTTCCTAACCAGGTCAGACACGGCCTCGTACGCGATGTAAACTGCGAGGCCGATGAAGCAAAAGCCTACAATCCTGAGACTCAGTTTCTCGTTTCGTTCTCGGCTCTCAACGTCCGCATCAACCGACATTCTCCAAAGCAACGTGGCACCGGATGTGACCTCAATGAAGCTATCCATTCCGAAACCGACAAGGGAGATGCTCCCTGCAACCACTCCAGCCGCGACAGCGATTAAGCCTTCGAGGCTATTCCACGCAATCGTGAAATACTCCAGCCGCCTTCCGCGATGGACCATAGCTTGGCGCGCGATGGTGAATTCACTCATGCTGGAAGCATACCAAGCGATCCCTGCGGGCATCCACGGTTTGCGATCTGCCGACTAGCCCTTACGCGCGCCTCTCCTTTGCAAGGCGTCGAAGGAGGCTCATTCTGTCCCCCGATTTCCTATGGTTGCGAAGATTTCCCGGTTTGTGGCAAATTGTGGCCATGGCTCCGAAGAAAATCAATTTCGGACGAACCACAATCGCACGCGCCAAAGCCGCCGTTAAGAAACACCGGGCCGCCAAGAAGAAAAAAGCCCGCTCACAATCAACCCGATCACAATCAAAAAGACAGTCCAAAAGAAGTGGAAGTGGAACTGGAACCTAAATTGAATGCATTCCTGGATACGCTAAACGCTCAAGTCCTATGGTTGAGAAGAACAACTCGCCGAAAAAGCGCAGTCTTAGAGTCGTCAAATGGCTTAGCTCTACCCCTGTCGTCGCAGTCTGCACATTTTGCAGCCGGGAGTTCAAGGTTCCGATGAGCGCGCTCAGTCGAACCGTCGACGCCCAGGCCAATCTCCAACAACAGTTTGATAGGCACACGTGCCAGCCTGAGGACGCCGGCTAGGTTCGCGATCCGAGCCGGGTTCTTGTCCTATCACCGGGCAAACGGAACTAACGCTCTGTCCTCTCATGACTCCCGGAGGTCTGCGCGATACACATCGCGATACACAATAACGTTGCCTACCACGTACTTCCAATGACTTCGGGTGCCGTCCGTGCTCTTCCATGTCGTTGAAAGTACTTGTAACCCGCTAACTGTCACGGCAGAGGTCGCGGGTTCGAGTCCCGTCGTCCCCGCCATTGTTTTCAGTTAGTTACAATTATCTACAAGCTTTCTTTCTCTAACCGCAACCAGAGATTAGACCCGAGTTCGTC
>Ga0185299_10007111_pt1 | contig 11611 bp, 8 predicted proteins | sample PaiPotPPA55metaG_FD_128002 | JGI IMG/M metagenome (GOLD analysis project Ga0185299, IMG submission 128002) | Iron sulfur acid spring bacterial and archeal communities from Banff, Canada, to study Microbial Dark Matter (Phase II) - Paint Pots PPA... ...
ATCTCGTTCAGTATGCAGCACGGCCTCCACCTCGGCGCCGCGGTCTCATGCATCCAGATTCATGAGAATGCTGACATGAATCGCTATTACCCCGGCCTGACCGAGGCGGCCCATCTGATCGGCTCGTTGCAGATTCAGAGCCGCGCCAGCGTCGGCGGTAATCTGTGCAACGGTTCGCCGGCGGGTGATTCGACTCCCGCGCTGATTGCGCTCGGCGCCAAGGCACGTCTGGTCGGCCCCAAGGGCGAGCGGACCGTCCCGGTCGAGACATTCATCACGGCGCCCGGCCGCACGGTCTTGCAGCCCGGCGAATTGCTCGTCGAACTCCTGATCGACGCGCCCGCGCGGCATTCTTCGGACGCCTATCTGCGCTTCATCCCGCGCAACGAAATGGATATCGCGGTGGTTGGCGTAGGCGGCTCGATTACTCTCGACCTCGATGACGATCGTGTGGTGGACGCGCGCATCGCGCTCGGTGCAGTCGGCCCGACGCCGATTGTCGCCACCGAAGCGGCCAAGGCGATCATCGGCAAAAAGCTCGACGCGGCCGCTCTTGATAACGCCGCGCGCCTGGCAACCTCTGTCGCGACGCCGATCGACGACATGCGCGGCACCGCCGAATATCGTAGTCACATCGTTGGCGTATTGACCCGCCGCGTACTGACTATTGCGGCCGAGCGTGCGCGCCAAAGTGAACAACGTTGACCCGGATCCCAATTTCACAATTGAGTATCCAGTTCATTAACCAGTTGAGTACCTATCGGCATCTATCATGGTAAAGAAAGTTATTGTCGAGGCGATGATTAACGGCGATCCCGTCGAACTCCTGTGCGAGCCCCGCCAGAGCCTGCTCGAGGTTTTGCGCGACGAGCTCGATATGACCGGGAGTAAGGAAGGATGCCTCACTGGCGATTGCGGTGCGTGCACTGTCGTCGTCGATGGGCGCGCGGTATGCTCGTGCCTGATGCTTGGGGTTGAGGCCGCGGGCACCACGATCACGACCATCGAGGGTCTCGCCAACGGCGCAAATCTGCACGTGTTGCAGCAGAAGTTTCTTGAACATGCCAGCCTCCAGTGCGGCATCTGCACACCCGGTTTCCTGATGTCCGCCAAGGCATTGCTCGATCACAATCCGAAGCCGACGGAGCCTGAGATCCGGTACGCACTGGCGGGAAATCTGTGTCGGTGCACCGGCTATGACAAGATCGTGAAAGCGGTCATCGACGCGGCCAAAACTCTGTCGGACGGCGCGGGCACCGTTCGTGGCAGGGTTCCGCGCCAAACGGCATCTGGATCCACCGCGGACATGCTGGCGAAGGGAGAAGAGGTGAAGTAAATGGCAGCAACTACGAATGGTAATGGCTATAAAGTTATAGGTACTCGTCCGATTCGCCATGACGGCGTGGACAAGGTGACCGGCCGTGCAAAGTATGGCGCCGATTATTCGTTTCCCGGGATGCTCTTCGGCAAAGTGTTGCGCAGTCCGCATGCGCATGCGCTGATCAAGTCGATCAAAACCGACAAGGCTGCCGCGCTGCCCGGCGTCAAGGCCATCATGACCTCCGCCGACTTGCCCGAACTCGCCGACAAGATGGAAGCGGCGGGCGAGCAGGCGATTAACCTCGCGCATCTGTCGGCTAATATCCTCGCCCGCGGCAAGGTCCTTTACGACGGCCATCCGGTTGCCGTGGTTGCCGCGACCAGTGTGCATATCGCCGAGGAAGCGCTCCGCCTGATCGAGGTCGAGTACGAAGCGCTGCCGCCGGTAATGAGCGTCGAGGACGCGATGAAGCCCGGGGCTGCGATTTTGCTGCCGACGCTGCGCAACAAGGAAGAGGGCGCCGACAAGCCAACCAACGTCGCGTCGCACCTGCAGTTCAAGCGTGGCGATGTCGCCGCCGGGTTCAAGGAAGCCGACTTCATCGTCGAGCGTGAATTCAAGACCGCGATGGTCCATCAGGGCTACATCGAGCCGCACAATGCGGTCGGGATCTACAGTGCCGACGGCCATGCGACCATCTACTGTTCGACGCAGGGCACTTTCGTGGTGCGTTCGCTCTGCTCCGCGGTGCTCGGGATTCCCGAAGGCAAGATCAAAGTCGTCCCGGCCGAAATCGGCGGCGGCTTCGGCGGCAAGACCACCGTTTACCTCGAACCTCTTTCGGTGCTGCTCTCCAGGCAGACCGGTGCGCCGGTCAAGCTCGTAATGACGCGTGGCGAGATCCTGCGCGCCACCGGACCGACCTCCGGCTCGACCATCCGCTGCAAAATGGGTGCGACCAACGACGGCAAACTCGTTGCTGCCGAATGCTGGCTCGCTTACGAGGCCGGCGCATATCCCGGCTCCCCGGTGGGCGCGGGCGCGATGACGATCGTGACCCCCTACAACATTCCGAACATCCTCATCGACGCTTACGATGTCGTCGTCAACCGGCCCAAGACCGCTGCCTACCGCGCTCCCGGTGCAACCAACGCCGCGATGGCCTCCGAGACCGTCGTTGACGAGCTCGCCGAGAAATGTGGCATCGACCCGATCGAGTTCCGCCGGATGAACGGCTCGCACGAGGGTACTCCGCAAACCGTCGGACCTCCGTTCAAGGCGGTGGGCTTTCTCGAAACCCTCGAGGCGATCAAAAACAGTCCGCACTACAAGTCGAAGCTCACCGGCCCGAATCGCGGACGCGGCGTTGCCTCCGGCTTCTGGTTTAACGTCGGCTTGCAGTCTTCGGCTACGGTGAATATCCACACCGATGGCACCGTTAGCGTAGTCACCGGCTCCGTCGATATCGGCGGCACCCGTGCAGCGCAAGCGATGATCGTGGCGGAGGTCCTTGGCGTCGACGTCAACGACGTTCGCCCGGTCGTCGCGGACACCGATTCGATCGGCTACACCGACGTAACCGCCGGTAGCCGCACCGCGTTCGCTACCGGATGGGCGGTTTATGACGCCGCGCAGGATACCTTGCGGCAACTGAAGGAACGCGTCGCCAAGACCTGGGAAAAGAAGCCCGAGGAAGTAGCTTTCGAAAACGGCCGCTTCGTTCCGGCTTCCGGAAACGGCGTCAAACCGATGACGCTGAAGGAACTCGCACCGAGATTAGCGCGCACCGGCGGCCCGATCATCGGACGCGCCGCCGTCAACGCGCGCGGCGTCGGTCCCTCCTTCGTCACGACGCTGATCGATGTGGAAGTCGATCCTGACACCGGCAAGGTGAAGATCTTGCGCGTTACGGTGGCGCAGGACGTCGGCAAAGCGATCCACCCGTCCTACGTCGAGGGTCAGATGCATGGCGGCACCGCGCAGGGCATCGGCTGGGCGCTTAACGAGGAGTACTTCTACGACGACAAGGGCATCCTACGTAACACCGGCCTGCTCGACTATCGGATGCCGACCTGCCTCGATTTGCCCGAGATGGAAACCATCATGGTCGAGGTCCCGACGCCCGGCCATCCGCTGGGTATTCGTGGTGTCGGCGAAGTTCCGATCGTGCCGCCGCCGGCCGCGATCGCCAATGCGATTTACCGGGCCACGGGCGTGCGCATGTTGGAGCTCCCGATGTCGCCGCCGCGCCTCATGAAGGCCATGCTGAAGAAGCGCGCCTCCGGCGATTCCCAGGCTGCTGCGGCTGACTGATTATTGATTGCTAGGGGCCGGATCCCACGGATCCGGCCCTGTTTGAAGATGGCCACCGTCGTAATTCCCGCCCTGCTCCGCAAATTTACCCACGGCAAAGATCGGATATCCGCGAGCGGCCGCAACGTCGGCCAGCTTATCGACGACCTCGAGCGTCAGTTTCCGGGCCTCCGCGAACATCTGATCGAGGACGGCGAAGTGAAGCCGTCGATCGCCATCTCGATCGACGGTGAAATGGGCACTGCCGGTGTGCTCGAACCCGTCCGCGAATCAAGCGAAGTCTTCATTCTCCCGGCCATCGGCGGCGGCTAAATTTCCCCGGCGATCGACGCTTTTGCCCCGCGCGACCGCGCCGTTCAGTCATCCACATCGGTCAGCCATTGGGAGAATAAACAGCATGCGAGTGATCGTGATCGGCGCTGGAATCGGCGGACTCGCAGCGGCGTTGACGCTCCGTCGAGCGGGCCTCGAGGTTGCGATTTTCGAACAGGCGCCCCAACTCCGCGAGATCGGCGCCGGCATTCAGATTAGCCCCAACGCCAACCGCATCCTGCATCGGCTCGGCCTCACCGACGCGCTTCGCCGAGTCGCTGTGCGTCCGCTCGCGATTGAAATCCATCGTTGGGACGATGGCCGCCTCCTCACCCGTCAGCCCTTGGCCGACCTTTGCGAACAAAACTTCGGCGCGCCCTACTACCATCTTCATCGCCCCGACCTGCTCGAGGTCCTCGTCGCCGCGCTGCCAAATGATGTGCTTCATCTCGATCATCGATGCGTTGGTCTCATCCAGCACCACGATCAGGATGATAAAGTCGAAGTGAAATTCCACAACGGCCTAACCGCCGACGCCGACCTGGTCATCGGCGCCGATGGCATTCACTCGACCATTCGCGGGCTGATTCTCGGACCCGAATCGCCGCGCTTCTCCGGCCACGTGGCTTATCGCGGACTGGTCCCGGCCGCGCGTCTCGCGCATCTCGGACTCGAGGTGAATGCCTCCATGTGGTGGGGGCCGCACCATCACTTCGTGCATTACTTCGTCGGTGAGGGTGCTCGCTACGTGAACTGGGTCGCGATCGGGCGCGGCGAATGGCGCATCGAGTCGTGGACCGCCCGCGGTGAAATCGCCGACGCGCTCAAGGAGTTCGCGGGCTGGCATCCTCAAGTCGGTGCGATTATCAGCGCCGCCGACTTTACCAATTGCTGGGCGCTTTACGACCGCGACCCGTTGCCGAATTGGACCGTTGGCCGCGTCACATTGCTGGGCGACGCGGCGCACGCGATGCTCCCATACATGGCGCAGGGTGCTGTGCAATCGATCGAAGATGCCGCTGTGCTCGCCAAATGCCTGGAACGCGTCGATGCGAGTAATGATGTGAGCGCGGCCTTGCAACGTTACGAGGAGATTCGCCGGCCGCGCGCCTCGCGATGCCAGGCTGGATCGCGTGCCAACGGCATCACTTACCACCTGCCCGACGGCGAAGATCAGCGCAAACGCGACTCCAACGTGGCGTCATCGGCAACCGCACCTTTGCCGCAGAATGCGTGGCTCTATGGGCACGACGTCGAAGCCGAATTCGATCGCCCGTCGTTTTAACTCACCTCGCAAATCCTGTCCTTTAATCGAATACTCGAGAGTTAGACTTTTCCCGGCTTTTGGAGTTTTTAGTAAGAACAGGCAAGAGAATCGAAGGAGGCGTCTTATGATACATGCTGAACGGATTGGCCACGTGGTCATCAAGGTCCGCAACCTGGAGCGCTCGCGCAAGTTCTACACCGAGATTCTGGGTATGGACGTGATGATGGAAATCCCGGCGATCCCCGGATGTTTCCTCGCCAACAATCGGCGCGATCATCATGAAATAGCATTGTTCGAAGTCGGGGCGGAGGCGGACGGACTGCACGGCAGGCAGATCGGCTTGGCACACATCGCCTTTCGCTTGCGCAACGAGCAGGATCTGCGCGCTGCTTACCAGGAATTCAAGGAAAAGGACGTGCCGATCTCTTTTACCGTTGACCACGGCGTCACTAAGAGCATCTATTTCCGAGATCCCGACGGACACGAACTGGAAGTGTACGTTGACAACTCGCCCGAGGAGATGGCCAAGTTCCCTAATCCGTACATGGGAATGGCCAAGCTGGACTTCGCCCAGGAAGAAAAAGGTCTAATGGATGTCATCGCTTCGCTGGGTGCCGGAAACTCGTAAAGGAGTGAACTACTGTTTTTGCCCAACCCAATTGCGCCGAGGTTTTGACTGCAGGATTGGATTATCGTCAAATCGAATTAGCCATTTATATATTTACTGAGATACTAAATGCGGGCATCTGATTTAGCCTCTGCCCAAGTCGGATCGTCATTCTGAACAGAGTCTGCGCACTGAAGAATCCCGGAAACCCGATCATGCAAATAAAAGATCCCGGGATCCTTCGCAATCTCAGAATGACAGAATGAGCATCGTGCAGAGCTTCTTTGGCTACCACACTCGCCTGCAATCTCGACCGGAGGTGTTCCCGTGGCGGATCCCATTTCGACTTCGGATTTCAGAATAATCGGTACTCGGCCAATTCGGCCCGACGGCGTTGATAAGGTCACTGGCCGCGCGCTCTACGGTGCCGACTACTCATTGCCTGGGATGTTGCACGGCTGCGTTCTGCGCAGCCCCTACGCGCACGCTCGTATCAAATCGATAGACATTTCAAAAGCGCTCAAGCATCCCGGCGTAAAGGCGATAGTCACTGCCGACGACTTTCCCGAGGTCAAGGGCGTGATGGCGCAGGTCGGCGAACTGGTCGTCAATACTCACTACCTCTCGCTCAATATAATGGCGCGCGAAAAGGTCCTCTACGATGGGCACGCGGTGGCCGCCGTCGCCGCGATCAGCCGGCACATCGCGCAGGAAGCGCTCGAATTGATCGAGGTCGAGTACCAGGTGCTCGAACCGGTCATGACTGCGGAAGACGCGATGAAGCCTGACGCGCCGATTCTGCTCGACGAACTGCGTACCAAGCTGATGGAGCATCGCTTGGACCCCGGCTCGCTCGAAGGTCCGGATCGAGCAAGCAACGTTGCGGGTCATATACGCTTCGAGCGCGGTGATCTTGCTGCCGGCTTTCGCAGTGCCGACTTCGTTGTTGAGCACGAATTTACTACCGCTGCCGTTCATCAGGGCTACATCGAGCCGCAAAATGCATTAGCGGTCTGGAGCGCCGACGGCCATCTGACTATCTATTGTTCGACTCAGGGTTCATTTAACGTCCGTACTCTCACTTCGAGTGTACTGTGTATTCCGGAAGGCACTATTCGAGTCGTGCCGGCGGAAATCGGCGGCGGCTTCGGCGGCAAGACTACCGTCTATCTCGAACCAGTGGCGGCCCTTCTTTCGAAGAAAAGCGGCCGTCCCGTCAAAATGGTTATGACGCGCGCGGAAGTATTACGCGCGACCGGCCCGACTTCCGGCACCAAAATGAAAGTCAAAATCGGCGCCACCCGCGACGGCAAAATCACCGCCGCCGAAGTCTGGCTCGCCTACGAGGCCGGCGCATTCCCCGGCTCTCCTTTCGCTCCCGGCGCTATGTGTGCCCTTGGACCCTATGTCGTCGAAAATCTGCGAATTGACTCTTTCGATGTAGTCGTCAATCGGCCTAAAGTTGCAGCCTACCGCGCTCCGGGGGCGCCGGCTTCCGCCTTTTCCTGCGAAACCGTAATCGATGAACTCGCGGAGAAATGCGCTATCGATCCGCTCGAGTTCCGCCTCCGCAATGGCGCGCACGAGGGCACCCCGCAACCCGCCGGCCCGGTGTTCAAGAAAATCGGCTTCGTCGATACGCTCGAAGCACTCCGCGAGAGCGATCATTACCGCTCCAGACTCGAGGGGCCCTATCGCGGACGCGGCGTCGCTTCGGGCTTCTGGTTCAACGGCGGCTTGCAGTCATCCGCTACCGTCAACATCCATACCGACGGCACCCTCAGCGTCGTCACGGGCTCGGTCGATATCGGCGGCAGTCGCGCCACCCAGGCGATGATCGCGGCCGAGGTTCTTGGTGCCCAGATTGACGATGTGCGCGCCGTAGTCGTCGATACCGACACCAGCGGACATACCGACGTCACCGGCGGCAGCCGGATCGCGCTCGCCACCGGGATGGCGGTGTACGAGGCCGCGCAGGACGCGCTCACTCAACTTAAGTCCCGCGCCGCCAGATTGTGGGAGAAACAACCCAGCGAGGTCGCCTTCAGCGCTGGCACCTTCAGTGCCGTCGGCAACGGCGTTCCTCCCCTCACGCTGAAACAACTGGCGACCCGTCTCGCCCGCACTGGCGGTCCTGTAACCGGTCGCGCGACCCTCAACGCCGGTGCCGTCGGCGCCGTCGGCAACGCCTTCGCCAGTGTCTGCGTGGACGTCGAGGTCGATCGCGAAACCGGCAAAGTACGTATCCTTCGATGCACTATAGTCCAGGATGTCGGCCGTGCCCTTCACCCGAGTTACGTCGAAGGTCAGATGCAGGGGGCGATGGCGCAAGGCATCGGCTGGGCCTTGAACGAGGAGTACTTTTACGACCAGCGGGGCATTTTGCGGAACTCAGGGTTGCTCGACTATCGCATGCCGACCTGTCTCGACCTCCCGATGATTGAAGCGCTCATCGTCGAGGTGCCAAACCCGAACCATCCACTCGGTGTACGCGGCGTCGGCGAAGTGGGAATCGTACCGCCGATGGCTGCGGTCGCCAATGCAATCTATCGCGCTATCGGAGTACGGATGTCCGAACTGCCGATGTCACCGCCCCGCGTTTTAAAGGCAATTCTCGATCGGCTTAACAATTCTGTAACACAGGCCGCCGCGGCTGCCGACTAGGAGACATCGTTTGCTAACTGTCAGTCAGCGAAAATTAGCACTAGCCGAAACGAAGTGGAGGCGAGCTAACGAGTCTGCGAGGTGCGCACCGAACGGAGTGAGCAATTAAACAGTTTGAGTTTTGAAAGATAACGTGCTCAGATAAAGCAAGCGCGTGAACGGTTGTCACCTATTTACGTCAGGAGACCTCTTGCAAGTCGTTTAAAGTTGCGTACAATAGAGATCGCTAGCCGGGGTTTGCCCCCCCTTTTCCCGGTTGGTGGAGGGCCGAGCGGAGCAATCCGTTCGGTCCTCGTTTTTTCAGCGACCAAGTGTCGGCACTGTTCGGTCTGGCGTTCGTTCTCCGCGCAACGATTATCTTCTGCGGATCGGGTTAGCCGAGCCGTCTCGCGAAGCGCCGACGAGGTGGAAGCAAAGATTCGGGAAGCGACTCCCGCCGCCCGAGCGGCTCGGAACTACATGACGAGCGGCAACCCGGTCGCGCGGTCGAGTCACGGCTCTTCACACCCAGGAGGTCTCGCGGTGCATAAAGCAGGCTGATGATGTCGATGAGCTACCTGAACTTGCGAATAGCGGTAGCGCCCCAGCGAACGGAACTACTGGTCGCGTCCGGGCCCGCGGCCTCCACCCCCGCCCGTCCGGGCTTGTGCCTCATTGACGCGGATCGGGCGACCTTTAATCTCCCGGCCATTGAGTTTTTGGATCGCCGTATCAGCGGCCTCATCAGTCGCCATCTCGACAAAGCCAAAACCGCGGGAGCGGTTCGTCGCGCGATCCATGATTACCTGAGAGCTATCCACCGGTCCGGCTTCGGAAAATACGTCCTGCAGATCTTGATCCGTGACAGTCCAAGCTAGATTTCCAACGTACAGTCGGCGGCCCATTATACTCTCCTCCGGGACCTGGGATGCCCCGCCTGCGGGTCAGACATTCGATTTGCTCCGATGCCGCTCAAGCCGTTTTAGGTTCAGAATCGAACGGCTTAGCTCACGGATCGCAAGGGTTTCGAGCCCCAATCTGCTGTTTTTATAGCACTCAAACCTACCGCGTTGCATAGCAGCGGAACCCTTGGCATCAAGTAGTTGCTAGCATCATATTGCACCGGAAGAATAGTTTCCTTGCGGCCATATCGCTCACGGATTAGTGCTTAGAACAAGATGTCGCCATTGGAGAACCGCTCCACAAGTCTCATTTGTCACTCTGAGCACATATCAAGCGAACCTGCGACCCGAGCACACTAGCGGAGCCGAAGGCGAAGCGAGCTAACGAGTCCGCGAGGTGCGCAAATTAAGATCGAGTCTTCGGGCTGCGTTAGAATCTCTTCCGGTAAGAATCCCGGGTTCTTCACTCTTTAACGCGCCTCGCAGACTCGTTCGCTCGCTTCGCCTTCGGCTCCGCTAATGTCGCAGACTCCATTCAGAATCACAGCCTCGCTTGTGCAGAGGTTCTTTAGTCGTACTGAATCGATCACCGGACGGTCGATTCATGTTTGCGCGACGACCATGAACTGTCTTTCTGCCGGAGTTCGAGATCGACTGCTAAGTCATGCAGTTAGCGCTTGAAACTATTCAGTCCGAAGTTCGCGCGTTTCTTCGGCGTCGATTGTGCCTGAAGCAACAATCGGCTCAAGCCAACCGCGCGCGAAAGCGGAAGAGACAACTCAAATGCGCCTTCGTTTTTGAAGAATGCCACTGTCCTTTCTAATTGTTTCCTTTTCAAATCGCGGCCGCCGCGAATCATTAAGTCCATACAAATCGGCAATTGACTTCTGATGGCGATCGCCCTCTCAGTCGAAGTAGGCGGCCATCGAATATTGTGTACATACGCAATGGTGCTGGCGAGTTACGCCGATCGAAGTCGCTGACATTCCCATGGCGGGTGCGCATTCCATTACTAGTCAACATCGTCGATCCCGGTCCAGTAGATAGTAACTCGAGTTATCGAATAAACGGTCAAATTGTAAAGGTATTGCTCGGAGAAGTATTCGTACCATGCTCAGTCGGGCGCGATACCGTTCTGACTATTGGCTCGGCTGAGATAAATGTACTTTGTCTAGAGGAATGTACTTGTTTTTAGGCATTTAATTGTGTAGCTTGTTGGGTTAGTCCGTACGGCACGGAAGGAGACTAGTGGATGCCGCGACCGAAAAAAGCAGACGGTGTGACTTCAGCGCTCCAAGAAGTTCAGAAACAGGCCCGTGCCCTGCTGATTAGCCTGCGCAAGGAGATTTTGGCTAAAGAACAGGAGCTCCTCCATCTGAAGAATGAGGAAGCGAGTTTGGGGCGTCTCACCGGATCCACTACGAAAAGCGCCACGCGAATGGCCGCGCCGAAAGCTGCAACTATGGCGGCCCGCGCCACGCGCGGAGGGCGGGTCAACTGGCGATCGGTATTGGAGCAACTACCTAAGCAATTCAAAGCCGCTGAAGTCCGCGATATTCGCGGCCTTAAGGGCAAACGTCCTTCCGAAATCTTTGCCGCGATCACGCGCTGGATCGAGGGGGGCACCGTGAAGCGCAAGGCCCGCGGCCTGTACGAGCGTGTCTAGGCGCCGCCCATCACTTACTCTTACACAGTAATCTGAATCCCTCGATCCCGGTGGCGCGCCCCAGGATATCCAGTCGCGTGGCCCATCGTCCCATCCTCAATAGAATAGTCAGAATGAAAGTTGCGGCTGCCGAAATTGTGACTGGGCGCAGCGCGACGTAGATCTAGAAGAGTCAATCGGCGTGGCAGTAAAGACTATCGAATGGCGAGCCGACAGCGTGCGGATGATCGATCAGCGCCTGCTGCCGAACCGCGAGGTTATCCGCACGTATCGCGATTATCGCGGGGTGGCGGAGGCCATTCGCACGATGGTGATTCGCGGTGCGCCGGCGATTGGTGTGGCCGCCGCGATGGGCGTAGCGCTTGGATTCAAAGGCTACGCGGGCAAGCCTGCCCAGGCGCGCTTCGAGCTGGTCGCCAAAACGCTGATGGCGACTCGGCCAACTGCCGTAAACCTGGCGTGGGCGTTGGCGCGGATGCACCAGGTGCTCGCGGAAAACCTTGACCTTGCCGCCCCCGCGTTGTTTCACCGGATGCGCGCGGAAGCGATCGCAATTCACGACGAGGACATCGCCGCGAAT
>Ga0185299_10007113_pt1 | contig 11609 bp, 8 predicted proteins | sample PaiPotPPA55metaG_FD_128002 | JGI IMG/M metagenome (GOLD analysis project Ga0185299, IMG submission 128002) | Iron sulfur acid spring bacterial and archeal communities from Banff, Canada, to study Microbial Dark Matter (Phase II) - Paint Pots PPA... ...
TCGACACTGAGGCCTCACTGCGGGATCTCCTTAAGCAGGGTGGAGTCGACCTGATTCTGGCGGATTACAGTTTGCCGTCGTTCGACGGCATTTCAGCATTGAAACTTGCAACGAAAGCTTGCTCGGATGTGCCGTTCATCTTTGTTTCCGGAACGCTCGGCGAAGAGGTGGCGATTGAAGCGCTCAAAATTGGCGCAACGGATTACGTTCTGAAGACGCGTTTATCGAGACTGGTGCCGTCGGTGCTGCGTGCGCTGCGTGAAGCCACACAAAGGGCCGAACGTAAGCGGGCCGAGGAGTCGCTGCGCCGGAGCGAGACTTACCTGGCAGAGGCGCAGGGCCTGAGCAAGACTGGCAGCTTCGGCTGGAGACCTTCCACTGGCGAGATCATCTGGTCAGACGAAACCTTTCGAATCTTCGAATACGACCGAACCATGACACCAACGGTAGAACTCATTCTCCAACGGATTCATCCGGAGGACGCCCCCCTCGTGAAACAGACAATCGAGCGCGCGTCGCAGGCCGGGAAGAATTTTGAACACAAATATCGCTTGCTGATGCCGGTTGGGTCCGTCAAACATGTCCATATTGTGGCTCGTGCCTTAAGGGATGAATCGGGCAGCGTCGAGTTCGTAGGAGCGGTGATGGACGTCACCGTGGCAAAGCAGGCCGAAGAGACGCTTCGGGAGAGCGAGGCATACTTAGCCGAAGCGCAGAGACTCAGCCACACGGGCAGTTGGGCAACGACCCCTGCTACGGGCGACATTAGGTACTGGTCCGAGGAATGTTACCGCGTACTGGGTTTTGACCCGCACGGTGGACAACCGCGATTCGAAACATTCTTTCAACGCATCCATCCGGATGATCAACGTAGGCTGGAACAGGTCGAAAGAGCAATCGAAAGAGCAAAAAGAGCAAGCGGTGACAAGACGGGGTTCGAGTTCGATTACCGAATCGTTCATCCCGGTGGCGAGATCAGGGAGATCCACACAGTGGGCCATCCCGTTTTCAGTCCTTCCGGCGATCTCGTTGAATACGTGGGTACCGTGATTGACATTACCGAACGCAAGCGGGCGGAGGCGCTACGTGACGGAGAAAGCCGCATTTTGGAGATGATAGCGCACGATGCTCCGCTGGAGGAAATACTGGAGAAGCTGGTGCGAGTTGTCGAAGCCCAATTTGCCGGCTTGCTTTGCTCTGTCCTGCTCCTTGATGAGGACGGGCAGCACGTGCGGCACGGCGCCGCTCCCAGCCTTCCCGAGCCCTACTCCAAGGCCATCGACGGCCTTTGCATCGGACCGAAGGCGGGATCATGCGGCACGGCCATGTACCGCAGAGAACCTGTAGTGGTCACCGACATTCTCCAGGATCCGCTCTGGGAGTCGTACCGAGAAGTGGCCGAGCCCTATGGGTTCCGCGCCTGCTGGTCGACTCCGATACTTGCGCATTCGGGCAAGGCGCTGGGCTCGTTTGCCATGTATTACCGCGAACCACGCAGTCCGAGCGCGGCCGAAACCCGCGCCCTGGAAATGGCCACCCACCTCGCCGGCATTGCCATTGAACGCAAGATGGCGCGTGAAGAACGCGAACGATTGCGTCAGGCCCAGGCGGATCTCGCGCACATAAATAGGGTAACCACGATGGGCGAGTTGACCGCTTCGCTGGCGCACGAAATCAAGCAGCCGATTTCCGCAGCAGTAACCGACGCCCGGACCTGCTTGAGGTGGCTTGGACGCGATGAGCCCGACGTGTCAGAGGCACGCGAAACCGCGTCGAGAGTCGTGACAGACGTAACGCGCGCGGCGGAGATCATAAGCAGAATCAGCTTGCTGTTCAAGAAGGGCGCTCTGCAGCGAGAGTTGGTTGATGTAAATGAGCTCATTCGAGAAATGATTGTCCTGCTACGCAGCGAGGCGAACCGCTACTCAATATCAATCCGTATCGAGCTCGCTGAGGATCTTCCCAAGGTCATGGCAGACCGTGTGCAACTGCAGCAGGTTTTCATGAACCTCATGCTCAACGCTATCGATGCCATGAAGGGAATCACTGGCCATGGTGAGCTTACTATTAAGTCGGAAACCACCGATGCTACAGTGCTGGTCTCGGTCAGCGATACCGGTGTGGGATTGCCCGCGGAACAGGCCGAACAGATCTTCAAGGCATTCTTCACGACCAAGGATAACGGGACCGGTATGGGGCTGCACATCAGTCGGTCGATCATTGAATCGCATGGCGGCCGCTTGTGGGCCGCCGGCACCTCCGGGCGGGGCGCAACTTTTCAGTTCACCCTGCCCGCCACGGTCGCGGTCCATATATAACCTCTCCAGTCGCTCTCACGTGGTAGCCAACCTTCGTTTTCTATCTGGGCTATCCCACACTGCCACGCCTGAGCAGCCACAATCCCCGCTTGCGCCGCCGATATTTCAGCTTGTGCTTGCCCGACCCGGTAGTCCGCCACGTTGACCCTTGCCACCACCCCGGAGGTCTTGGTGCTGAGCGGGGTCAGGTCGGCAATGAGATAGGCGTCGTCCGTGCTTTGCTTCGTCCCTCCCCCCACCCATGCATTCCAATCGTTCGTGATTGCGAACAAAAGGATAGCTGCAAGAATGAAGACGACAGTGGGAACCACCCAGCCGGGCCAAGCTCGATGTTCAACCGGCTGCGCGAAGGGCCGGGATTAAGAAGAGAGTTGGCTGGCACACTTTTCGACATTCGTATTCGTCGCTCCTGGTTGCGAACGGCGAGAACGTGAAGGTTGTGCAGGAACTGATGCGGCACGCCAGCAGTCGATTCACGCTCGATGTCTACTCACAGGCACGGAAGGGAGCAAAGAGACAAGCGCAGGAACGCGTTGTCCAGATGATTCTGACGGAGAGCTCCGACGATGCGATCCCAGCGATTTCGCTGGAAGGTACGCAAAACGATGCCGCATAGTCCGCATCCTTAATAATATGGGGGAGCGAGAATCTGTTACGGAATTGACTTGAAGAAGCAAGAACTTAGGCCTCTAATGGAGCGTTTCGGAGCAACGAAAAAGAGGCCGAGCATCGCTAAACGATTGAAAGAAATGGTAGGCACGAGGAGACTCGAACTCCTGACCTCGACCGGGTCAAAGAGGTGCAGCAGCCGGTAATAGACTCTAAAGGAGTTAATAACCGGAGGTACCGGCAGAACCGTAATACTCGGCGCAATTTGCTACCAAATTGCTACCAAAACATGGCAAGTGGGTTCGGGGGCCGAATCTTTGCTTTCACCAGCACCCAACCAAGCAAGATACCGCCCGCAATCTGAAATCCATTTATCACTTCCTGCTGGCGCTTTTTACCCCCGGTCGCGCCACCCCTCGGCCACGCGAACCGACGGCGCAAGCTTGTGACATCTGTTTACGTCAACTATGGGTTGCGGCCACTGTCAGGGTTGGAAAGAACCAACGCGTTGCGGCAGATTCCCGGCTACGAGAAGATCATGGAAGTTGCTCGCCAGCGAAATCCCAATCGCCGCCTGACCCAGCCCGAGGATGTGCGCGCTGTATCGCGGCCTTGTGCTATCCGGCCACCTATTGGCTCACTGGCAATACGCTGCATGTAGACGGCGAAAGAACGAAAGAACATCGTAGGATGAATCGCATGACGCAAGAATTGGAATTAGACTGCCTCGACCAGTTGGAAGCGACACCCGCGATCCTGGGCGGATTGATGTGCGACCTGTCGGTCGAAGATACCGAATGGAAGCCCGCACCCGACCGCTTTTCGGTAGCGGAAGTGCTCGCGCATCTTTCCCATTCCGAGGGCCACTGCTATCGAACACGCGTGGACCGGTTCGTGAGTGAGGAACTGCCGGAGTTCGAGCCGGATGATGCGCAGATGTACCTGGAGTTGTACCGCAATGCCAATGCTGAAGATGCATTCGACCATTTTGAAGAGCAGCGCGAGACCAACGTGGAGTATCTGCGGACCTTGCCGCGAAGCGCCGGTGAACGCCGCGCGAGGCACCAGGAGACCGGCGAAATCACCCTGCAACAAATGCTGCATGAGTGGACCATGCACGATCTGGGACATATCCGCCAGATCGCTGAGCTGGTGAGAGCGCGAAAACACCTGCAGGCAGCGGGAAAACTGGGCGATAGCTACCGCCTCAAACCATAGGGCCGCCCGGCGCTGCCTGAAACCTCACGTTTTCCATTTCGGCTCGGCGATCGTGGTCGGACGCGGCTCGTCTGGACTACGGGCGCGGCGAAAACGATCGCGTCTGCAAGTTTCCGAAAGGTAAGAAGACAACCCGCTCGAAAATCTTTGTTGTGAATTGATTAGCACCAGCATAGCTGGGATTAGGTTGTGAATTGATTAGCACCAGCATAGCTGGGATTAGCACGATAACGGCGTATATCGCTTTTCCTGCTACTGCAGCTTCGCGTACTCGGCCCTCGCCTGCTTCAGAATGGGAATGTCGGAGTCCGCATCCTTCCACACTGCAAAGAGATCCTGATACGCCGTTCGCGCCTTCGCCACATCACCCGTCATCGCATACGCGCGCCCCATGCCCAACTTTGCCAGCGACCCATATGCCCCGGGCAGCAGAGCTCCACGATGATCAACAATCTTCTGGAACTCCGCCGCTGCCTCAGCTCCCTGCTTGTTCTGCAAAAACGCTAGCCCGCGCAAATATGCCGGCACTCCCAATTCGACGAACCCCAACTGGGCCCACTCCGCCGGACGCAGATCCTCGATAGCCTTCGCCCCATTGCCTCGCTGCAGATTCAATCGCGCGCGCATCTGCGGAAGCTCCGATTTCTGCAGAAAACTGTCCAGCGGATACTCCTTATTCAATTTCGCCAGATTCGCTTCCGCCTTCTGACCCTGCCCGCAGGTCGCGAACACGTACCCCGATTGCGTAAGTGCCGCACGACTGGAACTCACTGCGAGCGTCGTCGCGTTCTTCAGCGCGCGATCGCACGCGCCCAAATCCGCCTCGACCATCGCCATAAATCCCAGATCGCCTTCTGCCGTTTCTTTCAATCCTTGATTGTTCTCCATCTCCCGCATGCGGCGCGTATTCTCCTCCGTCGCTTGCAACTTCCCCTGCTCCCACAGCAACCGGTCTTCACTACCCAGAAACCGGTACTCGAACTGCTTCCCCTGGGACCATGCCAGTTCCCGCTCCGCATCTAATTGCTTGCCCAAGGTCGTAGCCACAATGTAGTTGAACCAATGCGCCCCGTCCGAATCCGGAAACTTCGTCATCACTTGCTGCATCGTCTGCCACGCCTCATCTGGACGGTTCGATCCGAGATATGCGTAGGCGAGATTCTCCCAGGCACCCGCCGAATTCGGGCTGTTCCGCACGGCGGTTTTGGCGGGTTCGACGGCTTTGGCAAAATCTCCCTGCATCTGAAAACCCACGGCGAGATTATTCGGCGGGACCTCATCGTTTGGATAGGTCCGCCCGTAGAGTTCCAGCGTCTCCATTTCTTTGTCTTTTTCGCCGGTGACGACCTGATAATAATGCTCATCGATGTAAAGCTTCTCGCGCTCGCTCACCCGGTCTCTGAGCTCGTAAGCCTTGCGGGTCGCCTCGATCGCCCTCTCGTTTTCACCCGAATTCGCGTAAATGATTCCCATTTTTGCGTATACCCAGGCAAAATTCGGGTCCAATTCCACCGCGCGCTTGTAGTAGGTCAGCGACTGGATTTCGCGCTCTTGGTCAAACTCCGCATTCCCCATGGCGAACGCTTTCAACGCCTCAAGCGACGATGTCGTCACCTGATCGATCGGCACATCGTATTTCTGCACCGAGGCCAGCGACTCGCCCAACTTGCCGCGCATCTTCGACACCGCGCCGCCCAACACCCCCAGCACCTTCTCTTTGCTCTCGGCCTGCGCCTGTTCCTGCGCCAGCGAGTCGCCCGTCTGGCAATTGATCGCGTTCAGCGTCACCACATACTGGCTGCCCAGGCTCGCAATCGATCCCGACAGCATTGCCTTGCTTCCCACTCGCTGGCACAACTCCCGCGCCACATCGTTTGTCAGCCGCTCATTCGGCTGACGCCCCATGTATTTCAGCGTTTCCTGGACCCGCGACGGCGGGATAACCTGGAGAAACGGCGATTGCTCCAAATCCACGGCCAGCGCCTGCTTCAAAGTGCCATCGAAGACCTCATCGCCCGTAGTGTTGGCGAAATCCGCGAGAACGACGGTGTCTTTGGCGGTGAGCGTGTGAACCGGTTTGGAGCGAAAGTAGAGAGCCCCGGCTACGACGAACGCGAGCAAGACCGCGGCGGTCGCGAAGATTGGAAGGCGCGATTTCTTCGCCGGGACGGATACCGCCGATGCTCCTGAGGCAGACGCGGCTGCAACCGCTTTCGACGATGATGAAGAAGATGACGAAGATGACGAAGAATGCGCAGCCGAAGATCCTGCCGCAACAGCCGGGCTCGACGAGGGGAACCCTTGAACGGGTGCCGAGGCCGATTCCGCGGAATTGGGCGCAGCCGCGGCAACCTGAGATCCAGATTCCTGTGCCGCCGGCACGGAGTCCGAGCTGTGGGCCAACCGGCCCGATTCAGTATCGCGCTTCAACCGCTGAAGATCGGTGCGAATGTCAGATGCGTGCTGGTAGCGGAGATTACGATCCTTCTCCAGAGCTTTGAAAATGATGTCTTCAAGTTTAGCCGGCAGATCGCGGTTGAAACGAACGGGCGGAGGCGGAACCGAATCGAGGATGCACTTGAAGATGACACCGGAACTCTCGCCGTGAAAGGGCATGACGCCTGTCGTCATTTCGTATAGCACAGCTCCAAACGAAAAAAGGTCAGTGCGAGTGTCCAATTCCTTGGCGCGCACCTGCTCGGGCGACATATAGGCAACTGTTCCGACCATGGTGCCTGGGCTGGTCAGATCTTTTTCGCCTACAAAACCTGTCTGAGTGTTGAGACTGGCAATCTGGCTCGATGAACTGTCGGCGAGACTGACTTTCGCCAATCCGAAATCCAGAATCTTGGCGTGTCCGCGCTTAGTAACGAAGATGTTGGCGGGTTTGATGTCGCGATGCACGATTCCTTCCGCGTGAGCGGCGTCGAGCGCGTCCGCGACTTCGATGGCGAGCGGGAGCATCACTTCCAGATCCAGCGGACGGCCGGCGATGCGGTGCTTGAGGGTCATGCCATCCAGGAATTCCATGGCGATGAAAGCCTGTCCATTCTCCTCGCCGATGTCGTGAATGGTGCAGATGTTTGGATGATTGAGAGCGGACGCCGCTTGAGCCTCGCGCTGGAAACGCCCGAGCGCCTGCGAATCGCGAGCTACTTCGTCGGGAAGGAATTTGAGAGCGACGAAGCGTCGGAGGCGAGTGTCTTCCGCTTTATAAACCACCCCCATACCCCCGCCCCCAAGTCTTTCGACGATGCGGTAGTGCGAAATGGTCTGGCCGATCATTGGCCTGAAATCTTAGGGCCAGAGTCGTGGCAAGTCAATGAAGGCGACGGAGTTGCTCTCCTATCGCGTGTGATGGTTGGCGAAACATCCCGATTGCGCTAATTGACACCGCCAGTGACCGTGTGGGGTTTTCTGATGGCAGACTGTGGCATCGCCACTATTCTTTTCTAGTGAAACGCAGCAGCAGAGCCACGACGGCACCAAGCGCAAGGGCTCCTAAGACGAACCATTTGCCAATGTCGAGACCGACGGCACCCATCACCAGGAAGCCGACCGCCACAATGATGCCAGCAAACTCCGCGTCCACGTGCGTAGGGCCGGGGTGGCGAGCACCATCATCTTGCTTTATGGCCTCATTGTCCCACTGGTTCATGGTAAAGGCGAGGACTTTGACGTGCTGGCTGTTGAAACATCCCGATTACGCTCACGACGAGTCTTGAACGAAATCGCGACATGAAATGTCACCCTGCGGCAGCTTCGGGGTGAGGATGGAAGGCCTTAATCGCCTCCTCGGTAGAGTCGTAAAGCTCAAATAACCGATCGACGTGTGTGGTCGTCACCACTCGGTGAGCTTCGGGCGATAAGGCAGCAAATTTGATTTCAGCTCCGCGGTTACGTGCAGAGATAAACGATGCGACCAGTGTTCCCAGCCCACTGCTGTCAATTTGTCCACTCCAAGCGAGATTCAGGACGATTCGCTTGGTTTCGTTCAGTAAACCGAGAACTACCCGCCTTAGCTCGTCTGCTTCTTCCCCAAAGACAATCCGGCCACGGCACCGAACGACCGCAATGTCATCAGTTCTGGAGACGTCCAGGATTAGAGCCATGGCACCCTCCGAGCCGTCGTGTCGCGCATTATCACGCGACGACGGCACCGCTCCCAGTATAAGTCCAAACTCGTCGGGCCGATTGCTGTTGCATCGCGATTACACTCAGAACCGCCTGCCGCATTCGCATCTTATGCGGTACCCACAACTAACATGGGGGCGAGATCTCTACGGCGACATTAGAGTACGTGTTGGGGGAAATCGTGTTGCCGCTGTGATTGACGATTCCCACGGTGGCGTCGTTAATCAGGTTGTGAATGACTGTGTTGCCGGTGCCAGTGCAGTTGAAGGTGATCCCAGAGCCGCCATCGCGAGTGAGATTCAGCAAGGAATTGCTTTCGATATCGTTGCTATTCCCGCTGATGACGATAGCTCCGCCAGCCAGCGATACTTGATTTGTCTTCACGGAATTGGAATTCCCAAGCGCCCAGATGCCTACGCTGAAATTTTCGACCGTGTTGCCCGTCACTACGGACGACGAGGGGAAGGCAATTCCTGTGCCGGCGGAGACTCCTGGTGCCGCGGGGTGAGTAATCACGCGGTTGTTTGAAATCGTGCCCATCGCACCTTGGACATCAATCCCACCGTAAGCCGGATTTCCGCTGAACGTGTTTGAGTGGACGACCGAGTTCGACGTAATGTTCACGGTCAAGCTGGGCACGACACTTCCGTTCGTGCGTATGCCCTCGGAATCGAAATCGTGAACGCTGTTGTTCTTCACGGTGACAGTTTTGGCTGGCGAGGTGGTGCCCTCCAGAAAGATGCCGAAACCAGCTCCGTTGCCATTTTGCCCGTACGCGGCTACGTCGCTGACGGTGCCGGAAGAGTTCTGGTAGTAGATGCCCTCGATCCACCCGTTTAGGTTCTTATTCGCGCTGCTGCTGCCGTTGACGGCGAGGTTGCTGATGTTGACGAGCCCAGACTCGGTACCCTGCACCAGGACCTGGAAATACATGGTGGCGCCGTTGGTAGGAGCGATGACACTCTTGGTCAAGCCTCCCGAGGGGACGACGATTGTGGGATTGCTTGTATTCGCGCTTGGCACTCCCTTTAAGGTCAAGGGCTGCGTGATCGTCACTTGTTCGGCATAAACACCGGGACACACAAGAATGATCGAGCCGGACGGCACGCTGCTTATGGCCTGCGAGATAGTGGAATAGGACTGAAGGTGGGGTAAGCAAGTGCCGACGACAACCGTACTGGCCAGCGCCGTCGGCGCAACTAGCCATAGCACCGAGTTAGCGAGAAACACTCTGCAAATGGGCATTCTATTCATGAAATTTCTCCTTGTCAGAGCCATTGAATTGAGGCACTTGGCTATTGCCGCATTCACCGAAACTGTTTGTTTATATTGTTTATAGTGGTTCGAAACCAGTAAGCGTGACAGGATCGGCCCAAGATTTGTACAGTCGAATCGACGACAGGAACCGGCACATTCTATCGCGCTGGGACAATTTCGGCTAAGGGATTCGAGATTCGCGACTAACCTGGCTCCCATCCGGGCCGCCTCTTAGTTAGTCGAGGCGGTAGTGGTTTGGGCAATCACTGGCGCAGAATACGTCCGTGAAACGGGCAAGTCAATGAAAGCCTTGGGCTTGGCTGTGTCTCAAGGTTGACTACGTTCCAAAGTCTCCACAGGCCTCTGTTCTTAGCCTATTCCCTCGCGAAGCGCGCTTCACGTCTGGGATCATTGACGAAACATCCCGATTACGCTCACTGACCACGTGGGCCAATTCTCAAATAGTGACGCCTGAGAGCGTCAGTTGAGGTTGACATACAATCGGCGTGCAACGAAATTCGTCAACGAGAATGAGGGGGAGCATGCCCGAGACTGGTTTTCGGCTTTACGGGGATCCGGGCGAGCCTGTTGCCAGCGTTGACGTGGCAGACTTGAAATCGGTGTGGGACATGTATCAGGACATCGCGTCGCAGCGCCCCGGAGGAGGGGTCGGCGTCGATAGCAGCTTGATAGAGCGGGTGTGCAGCCCCAGAGCCGACATTCGTGCCGTTGTCTACCGTTGCCAGATGCTTTCGCTTTTGGAGATGTTGCCCGGAGACCTGCTGGCTACTTGGAAACAAAGTGGGCAGTTGCAGGAGGCTGTATTGAGGGTTGCTGCGAGAATACCGATGAATTGGATGGGAGAGGGTGTGTCGCACAGCCTACCGTTTGACGTGGATGCCTTTTTTGAAGAAGTGCGGAAAGAGTCTCCGTAGCACCCAGCGAATCCCCGTGGCCCGCCAACTGTCGTAATATCCAGATATCCTCCGTTGAAGTGGAGCGATGTCGACTTTTCAACTCTGGAATTGAACGTGGTGCGTTCCATTTATCTGCGCAACGTCGGAAACTGTAAGACTGAAGCCTCGCGAAAACCTGTTCCACTCGACGCTCATGTGGCCGCCGACCTCTGGCTGTGGAAGGAGGCGAGCACCTACTCCAAATCAGACGATTGGATATTCGCCAGCCCGCACACGAAGGGGAAATATCCGTTTTGGCCGGACGTCCTCTTGCTGAAGATCATTCAGCCGGCTGCGCGAAGAGCCGGGATTAAGAAGAGGGTTGGCTGGCACACTTTTCGACATTCGTATTCGTCGCTCCTGGTTGCGAACGGCGAGAACGTGAAGGTTGTGCAGGAACTGATGCGGCACGCCAGCAGTCGATTCACGCTCGATGTCTACTCACAGGCACGGAAGGGAGCAAAGAGACAAGCGCAGGAACGCGTTGTCCAGATGATTCTGACGGAGAGCTCCGACGATGCGATCCCAGCGATTTCGCTGGAAGGTACGCAAAACGATGCCGCATAGTCCGCATCCTTAATAATATGAATTAATATGAATATGGGGGAGCGAGAATCTGTTACGGAATTGACTTGAAGAAGCAAGAACTTAGGCCTCTAATGGAGCGTTTTGGAGCAACGAAAAAGAGGCCGAGCATCGCTAAACGATTGAAAAATATGGTAGGCACGACTGGACTCGAACCAGCGACCTCTACCGTGTCAAAAATCCTCTCTGAAGTAATCCTTTGAACCTACAAGGCCCTGGTCGCTACCAAAAGCCCTGCAGGCTACGGAAGTTCAGCTTATTGTGTCCTTAATGTGTCCAGGTCGTCGGTCGCTTGTGTCTTTTTCCACAGGCAGAAATCAGGCGTCCTGAGCTTTAGGGGCCACACAGAGAAGGTTGCAGTTTTCACTCCGGATCGAGTTCTAAGTCCCGAAGAACACCGTTGCCGCTGCTCCTTCGTGATGGCTCCGATCCAAAGGTACTCCGAGATCGTGAGTGGAACCTCGAATATGCGAACTAAACAGTGACGGTCTTCGGTTCGCGTATACGAGGTCTGCGCCGTCGCGGGGGACAT
>Ga0185299_10007114_pt1 | contig 11608 bp, 4 predicted proteins | sample PaiPotPPA55metaG_FD_128002 | JGI IMG/M metagenome (GOLD analysis project Ga0185299, IMG submission 128002) | Iron sulfur acid spring bacterial and archeal communities from Banff, Canada, to study Microbial Dark Matter (Phase II) - Paint Pots PPA... ...
TCGCTTGAACAGGTGAAAGCCTATGTCAAGAAGGAAAACAGACTGAAGGTGCTCGGCACGCGTCATTGCTTCAACAATATTGCCGACAGCAAGGACGGCTTCCTATCGCTGAAGGCGATGGACAAAGTGATCTCCCTCGATCCTGCGAAGCGGACCGTCACAGTGGGTGCGGGCATCACTTACGGGCAATTGTGCCCTTATCTTGACGGCAAGGGTTTTGCGTTACATAACCTTGCATCGTTGCCGCATATCTCCGTGGCTGGCGCTTGCAGTACGGCTACTCACGGCTCAGGAGAGAAGAACGGCAATTTAGCTACGGCGGTATCGGGACTGGAAATGGTGACGGCGTCGAGCGACATTGTGAATCTATCTCGCGAACGAGACGGCGATAAATTTGCCGGATCGGTGGTTGGACTGGGGGCTTTGGGCGTGATCACAACGGTCACGCTCGACATCCAACCAACGTACATGATACGGCAATATGTTTACGAGAACCTGCCGCTGAGCGAACTGAAGGATCATTTTGATGCGATCGAATCCAGCGGATACAGCGTGAGCCTGTTTACGGACTGGCAAAAACAGCGCGTCAACGAAGTCTGGATCAAGAGCCGCGTCGAAGAAGGTCAGGCGTTTCACCCCACGCCGGAGTTTTTCGGAGCGAAGCTCGCCACGCGAAATCTCCACCCGATCTCGACACTGTCGGCGGATAATTGTACCGAGCAGATGGGCGTCCCTGGCCCTTGGTACGAACGTCTCCCGCACTTTCGCATGGGTTTTACGCCGAGCGCGGGCAAAGAGCTGCAGTCGGAATACTTCGTGCCACGGCAGCATGCGGTCGAAGCGATTCTGGCGGTGGAGCACCTGCGCGATCAAGTGAGCCCATCGTTACTGATTACCGAGATTCGTACCATCGCTGCCGATAATTTATGGATGAGCCCCTGCTACGAGCAGGACAGCGTGACCATCCATTTCACCTGGAAACCCGATTGGCCCGCGGTAAGCAAGCTGTTGCCTGTGATCGAAAAAGAATTAGCTCCGTTCAATGCGTGTCCTCATTGGGGAAAACTGTTCACCACATCGCCTGCGGAGCTCAGAAGCCTCCACAAGAGGATGCCTGACTTCGTTGAACTCAGCAGGAAGTTCGATCCGCAAGGGAAGTTTCGTAACCAGTACCTGAATCAGAACATCTTCGGCAGTTAGTTCCCGCGGGTTTTTGCTGGGTTCCGGTTCCAATGAATCATTCGACGGCTCACGAAGACAGATGAGCAAACAAACATGAAGCCTTGCTCACGCAGACAACTGGCGTCCTTCGTGGCTGTGTTCTGGTTACTTATAGCCGGGGCTTCGGCCCAGAAAACGACAGCACTTCCCGCTGGTCAGCCGACGCCAGATCGCCCTTCCATCTCGCAGCGAACGGCCAACTTCACTGATACAACTTCGGCTATGGGTTTGAAGTTTGAATATATCGCCTCGCATACCTCCAAGAAATATCTGATTGAGACGATGGGATCGGGTGTGGCTTTATTCGACTATGACAACGACGGCCGTCTTGATATTTATGCTGTCAATGGGGCGCCGCTCAACGATCCCACGCCTAAGGGGACCATCCCACAAAAGGCGGGGGCGAAGTATTGGAATCGCCTTTACCATCAAAAGCCAGAGGGAACGTTTGAAGATGTGACGGAAAAAGCAGGGTTGCAGGGCGTTGGCTACGGCATGGGGGTTGCCGTGGGTGACTATGATAACGACGGCTTTGAAGACCTATATGTAACCGCCTACGGTGGAAACAGGCTGTACCACAACAATGGGGACGGCACTTTCAACGATGTGACGGAGAAAGCTGGTGTCGGCGGAAGCGGGTGGTCTACGAGCGCCGCGTGGATAGATTTGGATAACGACGGGTTGCTAGATTTAGTTGTGCTTCGGTACCTGCAATGGGACTTTGATGATGTTTGGTGTGGCGAGCGTAAAGAAGGGTACCGGGCGTATTGCCATCCCAATGCGTATCCGGCTGTTGCGCCCCTGGTTTACCACAACGATGGAAACGGCCACTTCACGGAAATCTCACACAAGGCAGGCCTCGCGATTCCGGGCAAGGGTTTGGGTATCGCTTTTGCGGATTACGATCGGGACGGCCATCTGGACATCTTTATCGCCAACGACTCCATGCCCGAATTTCTTTTCCACAACAAAGGCGATGGCACATTCGAGGAAGTCGGGCTGAGTTCTGGCGTCGCCGTGGACGGCGAGGGTCACACCTATGCAGGCATGGGAGTGGACTTCGCAGATTACAACAATGATGGTCTCCCCGATATCGTGGTGACTGACCTCGCCAGCCAGATGTACGCGCTCTACCGCAACGATGGCGACGGAACATTTACCTACGATAGTTACCCCTCCGGAATCGGACCTATGACCATGTTCCACTCCGGTTGGGGTGTGCGTTTTATTGATTATGACAATGACGGATGGAAGGATCTTCTGATCACTCAGGGACACGACCTGGACACGATTCAGCTCACCGTTCCTAACCTTCGTTATCGCGAAACGATGCTACTGGCGCGAAATAACGGCAAAGGCTTTGTGGATGTCTCAGCGGAAGCCGGAAGCATCTTCCATCAAGCGTGGGTGGGAAGGGGCCTGGCGATCGGTGATATTGATAACGACGGCCGGCTTGATGCCGTAGTATCGGGCAATGATGGAGGCTGCTATGTTCTACACAACTCGACCGAAACCCCGAACCATTGGTTAACGTTGCAACTGGTCGGGCACAAGAGCAATCGGGATGCGATCGGGGCGGAAGTGAAATTGACCACCGCGAAGGGCTCTCAAATGGCGACCGTGGCCACAGCCGGTAGCTATCTCTCTTCCAGTGACAAACGCGTCCACTTCGGTCTGGGAGCAGAGGCAGTGGTTGGGGCGATCGAAATCCGTTGGCCTAGTGGAATTCGCCAAACGATCAAGAACGTCGCCGGAGATCAAATCCTCAATGTCGATGAACCCTCGATGGCATCCTCGGGAGAGGGTCCTCCAAAATGACGCCGAATCAGCAATGACCTTGGTTCTGCTTTAGGGTGTCTTCGCAGTGGGAACGATGGCCGTTCCGGAACCTTCCGTCAGAGTGTGGATCTCATCGACGCGTAAGTGATCGAAGTGTTCCACAAATCCACTGGGCCAGCGCACCTGCACGGCATCGATCTTGACCGCCGAGCCCACCCCGAAGTGCACCCGCAAATCATTTTGCGAGATATAACTGGACCCGCTGCGCACCTCATCCACCATCGTTCTCTTGCCCGCCCGCAGCGTGATCTTGGCCCCTATCCCGTCGCGATTGGAGCGGGTTCCCACGGTCTTGAAAGTGACCCAGTGGTTGGCGGAGTGGACCGAGTTAACCAGCAGGCTGGGCTTTGCATATACGTTGCTGATGACCACGGAGATTCGTCCGTCGTTCCAGAGATCACCCACCGCCAAGCCTCGTGCCGAGGAGACCGCGTTAATGCCCGGTCCTGCCTTCGCGGACACATCCGTAAACGTGCCGTTGCCGTTGTTGTGATAAAGGAGCCGCGGCTCCATGTATCCGCTCCCCAGGTGAAACTTATCCACCTCAGGATAGACATGCCCGTTGGCGAGGATGAGATCGGGCCAGCCGTCGTTGTCAAAATCGAGGAACATGGTGCCCCATCCCAAATATTGCGTGTGCAGGCCCAGTCCTGCGGTAAAGGTGACGTCAGAAAAGGCTCCGTCCCCGTCATTGCGGTAAAGGGTCGGGGTGTCATCGGAGAAATTGGTTTTGAAGATATCCAGGCGACCGTCGCCGTTGTAATCGGCGATCGTCGTTCCCATCCCCGCTTGTTCGCGACCTTCCTCGTTGAAGGCCACTCCAGCCATCACGGCAACATCGGTGAAAGTTCCATCGCGATTGTTGTGATAGAGCATGCTGGGAGCACTGTCGGAGGCGACATAGATATCCGGCCACCCATCATCGTCAAAGTCGAATGTCGATACGCTGAACGCATAGCGACCCTCGGTCTGATCGATGTGAGACTTGGCGGTTATGTCCGCGAAAGTTCCGTCGCCGCGATTCTCATACAAAATGTTCTTCGCGCGGGGCAGACCGCGTGGTCCGCACATCACCGCTACACCCTTCCACACACAAGAGCTTCCCTCGCCAGGGATTGGACTAGTGGATTGATTGAAATCCACATAGTTGGCCACCATCAGATCAAGCCGACCGTCGCGGTTGTAGTCGACAAACGCGCAGCCCGTGCCCCAGGCTTTTCCCGATCCCGCCACACCTGCTCTTTCGGCTACTTCGGTGAATACACCGTGATCGTTATGATAGAGACGGTTCTTCCCGTAGTAGGTGACGTACAGATCCTCCCACCCATCGTTGTCGTAATCTCCGACGCAAACGCCTTGACCCCATCCCGTGGCCACTAAGCCGGCTTTCGCCGTGACATCTGTGAATGTGCCATCATGATTGTTGCGATACAAATGGTTGGTGGGAGCCTGATCGGATGGAAATCCTTCCAGCCTTGTGCCGTTCACAATAAAGAGGTCTGGCCATCCGTCATTGTCATAATCAAAAATTGCCACTCCGGTTCCGGTCGTCTCGATAATGTATTTCTTGGTGTCCACTCCGCCAAAAACGGTCAGCGCTGTCAGGCCTGCCTTTTCGGCGACGTCCTCGAAATCTGCGATGCCTGGATTGGAGATTGCTTTCTGCGCTGTCTGAGGGTGCAAGAATCGGGGAAACAATAGGATCAAAAAGCCTAGCCACAACATATAGGTTGTCTGTCTTTGTTTCCTTTCGGGTCGGTTACTGTTCACGCGTGCACCCCAAAGCGTCGAGTTGATCCGTGTACTGGGCAGAGCGTGATCCTCGGCAAACGCACAGCCTCCGAAAATGTAGATGCAAGGAAGAATCTCACAACGAACTCGTTCGTGGTAACAGGGTAGGGTTTGATTCCGAACAGGTCAAGGAAGGAGAAACGCTCTGTCAACCGACATTAGAAATGTCCCCTTTCTTACGACATTAGAAATGTCCCCTTTCTCGTAGTACAGAAAACGCTCTGCGTGGCCGCGTCTGGAACTGAGCCCGGTTAGGGCGAAGTGGAAGACGCGGCTACGCGGATGGCGTCTGCCAACAGCATCCTGGTTGTGCCCCCGAGAGCCATCTTGCGGTTGTTATGGCGCCAGGGATGATCAGCCTTTCTTGGTCCAATTATGGTCCACATACGGGAAGAATTTGGTTCCCGCAGAGTCCTGAAGCGGTTTCACACTTCCCCGGGGGACCGCCCAAAATCAGGAGCGGAGTCCGCTTGTGTCGGTCGTCCGCTCAGATACTCTGCATCACATGGGACCCTGGGCGCCGCTCTGCTGCTGTTGTAAGGCAGCTGGACGGTGCCAGCTGGGCTCGCTGTACATCAGGGTCTTGTGGTTGCCGTTTTTAATCGCTGGAAGCATGGTGGAACGCGGAGGCGAATTTACTCCTGCGCGACCTCCCGCTGTTTTCTGGGCGGGCGACCGTCGTGCACTCGATGCCGAACCTCCGACGGTAATGGCAGCGGACGACACCTGGGACGAAGCGATCGGATAACTGAATCGCTGCGGATTGGTTGGATTGTAGTCTCTCAAAGAGAGAGCGCTAACGCTGAAGATGTAGGAGTGGCCCGCCTGCAAAATACCCGCTGGCACCGCGTAGGAGGTGGTCTGGATGTAACTGACGTCGAGAGCCGGAACGCATGAGATGCTTCCGCCTCCCCGGCCGCTGCTAACTTGCGGTTCGCAGATAAAAACCTCATAGGTCACTACGTCGGTCGAACTACCAGGGCTTCCTGCCGGTGCGTCCCAGTGCAGCGTCGGCGTTGAGTTGCTGATGGTTCCGCCCGTGAGGAAGTTAACGCCATCGACGTTCCCGTTCGCAGGCGGCAACATCACAGCCGATATCGGGCCGCTTGGCAGCGCTGTCGATGCGTAGGTCATATACAGCTGCCAGGGCAAAGGAGTTGAGGAGCTAGGGAAAGGAATGGAATAGGTCGCTGAGGCAGTAATGTTGTAAACAGTCTTCTCGCTCGTTTCAAGGGGATCGTTATATGTAAGCGTTCCGTAGTCCTGATCGCCAGGCCAGGTATCGTTGCCGTTCCCGTCCTTGGGCCAGGGATCGGGATCTCCCGGATTCGTGGGGCCCTGAATGGCGGCGTCGGAGAGAATCGGGCTCACCTGGTTCATGCGCGGGTCTGAGAGTGAGCTTTTCGGTGCTTTTACTTCAGAGAGCGCCATTACTTCGAAGGTATATGGAATGTAAGAACCGGGGCCTGCCGTATTAAATGCACTGGCGAAGGTCGAGAAAGCGACGTTAAGATCCACGGTTCCGGGCACAGTCCGCGTCAATGCCGCGTCAAATGTCACGGTGGTTCCGTCGCTGAGTTGGGAGAACGGCTGTACCGACGCAGGACCCATCACATGTGAAGTGAACGGATCGGTACCCGGGACCCCTACGACCTGCACTCCTACCCAGCGGTCCGTGACACTCGGCGCATTTTCCAGAAGGTAAGGAATCGCATACGCGAACGAGGTTGCTCCATCCGGCGACCAAGAGGTGAAATCCCAATACCCATCGCGGTCGTAAAGGTCGAATTGATCGGTGGCGAGGACAAACGGATCAAAGCCCGTCACATTGATGACGAGCCCCTCCGGCCACCATAGCGACGGATCCAGCGGAGGATATCCGTTTTCGTCCGCATCCCAGTACGGTGTGCTGGTGTTCTCCCAGATCCCAATAACGTTCTGCGGGTGTCCATCGAAAGAAAAGATGTAGCTTCCTGCGGGTACGCCGGAGAACTGGAATGTCCCGTCCGAGAACCCAACCCCCTGAATCGGGTTCAGAGTGCCATCGGCTTGGGGAACCCAAACCATCAGCACCCCGGGATTTCTTTCCATTGGTGGGACCGAGAAATCGCGCTCGGGAATTACCGTGTCGCTGCCGCCGCCCCAAAAATGCAGGAAGTAATGGCCGTACAGGGTTCCGTCGGGAGCGAGTGTCCAGGATTGTGTAGATATGCCGCCGGCAGCCGACGTTGCAGTTACATCGAAGACATTGGGTGTGCGCGATTGATTCCAGGTCGGCGTCCATGCAATCGTTCCGCTGTTCAACTGCGCACCAGCGGGAGCTGTCGTAAGGCTCAGCGTGACTGCGGTTCCAGCAGGATCAGTAGCAGTCACGGCATAAGAGTAAAGACTTCCTTCCGCCGATGCCGTTGGAGGCGTAGTGCCGAAAACCGGCGCAGGAGCGGTCACACTTATGCTAGCCGCTGCCGATTTCGACGAGTCTGCCTGACTGGTGGCAACCACGTGAAAGCTGCCGGCTTTCATTGGCGCTGTGTAGTTGCCGGTCGAATCAATGGTTCCACCGTTGCTCTCTTGCACCGCCCAGGTAACCGCGGTGTTCGAGGTTCCGGTTACCTTCGCTGTGAACTGCTGTTTTCCGCCAACCGAGACGGACGGAGACCCCGGCGAAACAGCAACGGTGACGGCTGTGGGTGGCGAAGCCGAGTTCGATCCAGTTCCGCAGGCCGCAAGCACAAGCAACAGAGTTACGGCCAGCATCAATTCCCATCGGACGGACTTCTTGCTATCACGACGCTTGATCATGTTCCCACCTCGTCCCAGCGACCTGGTTTCCTGTACGAACTGTGTTGCTATTGGGTAATGGTGACCGAAACGGTAGCGCTCCGTGCTGGGCCACCAGTAGCCGTCGCGGTGACTGTGACGCTATAGGTTCCGACCATCGGATTTGTGGGCTGCCCAGAACTTCCGGAAGTTCCGCAACCCAGTGTCACGAGCACCAGCAACATCATCAAAATGCCTCCGAGAACGACCATGCGGGTGGTGCACCGCTTGCGGCCACACAGCGGGATAAGCAGAACTCCAGCCAGTCCGAAACCCGAGCCGGCTAGCCATCCCGTGTGTGTGGATGCCGCGCGATGTTTCTCTCCCACTGCCGAAGCAGCAGTCGAAAGGGTCATGGCGTCGGTGGCGATGTTCGTTCCATCAGGCGTCAGGGTCGGCGGCGCAAAAGTGCAGGTCGCTCCCGCAGGCAATCCAGAGCAGGCAAATGACACAGTCCGATTGAATCCACCTTCGGGAACCACCGCAACGGACGCGCTGCCCGTTTGCCCAACCTTAATGGAAACCGACGCCGTGACAGCCTGCAACGCGTAGTCGCTGACGCTTTCACTTATGCTTGCGGACGACGCACGGAATATGGAATCGCCGCTGTAGTTCGCAGTAATGGAATGCGCCCCTCCGCTCAAGCCGGTGGTGGTCAGCTTGGCAATTCCATAAGAATCCAGAGTCGCGGTGCCGAGGGAGGTCGAACCGTCCATGAATGTCGCAGTTCCGGCCGGCACTTTCAGCGTGACCGTCGAGCTGACTTGCGCCGTGAATGTAACCGATCCCCCGACAGGTATCGTCGGCGCATTCGACGTCAGCGTCATCGTCGCTGCTTCAGTACTATCCACCATGACCTGCTGTTCGGTCTGTGTGGCGTTTACGTTGCTGTCACCGCTATAGACAGCGGTAACTCCCCACGCACCCGCACCGGGAAACGTGAGCGTGCCCGCGAAGGTTCCAGAGTTCGTGTCCACAGTTACGCTGCCAAGGTTGACGGATGAGGAGGCGGAGGTCGCTGAGAAAGTCACCAGGCCCGAAATCGGCAGCATCGCTCCCGTTGAGAGCGCGATCTGTCCAAAAACTGGCGCGGGCACGTTGGGAAGCGAAGACCCCTGAAGGCGGAAGGAAACGCGGGAGTCGCTTTTGGTCATGGTAAGTTGAAAGTTGGAGGAAGTACTGCCGTTAAAGCTCGGATCGCCAAAGTATTGGGCAGTCAGTAAATGCAGGCCCACCGGAAAGCCATAGACTCCAAACACCGAGCTAGATCCCTGTTTGGCATTTTCGTGTTCGCCGAAATTCAGAAGGCGTGACCCGAGTACGTTGCTGCCCTCACTGAGAGTGACCGATCCGGTCGGGTACCCGACATCGGACTTGCCTTGCACCAGCACCGCCATCACCACTTGCTCGCCATATGCAGCAGTTGCGGAGTTCACCAGGCTGCCGCCAACCGAGGCAACGAAGTGTGTGTGCGAGGGTTCAGGCGTAACCGTGACCGTAACCGGATTCGAAGTACTGGCGCTGAACTTCGCGTCGCCTCCGTAACGTGCGGTTACAGTGTGTGTTCCCCCTGGAATCGCGGTGAGCGAGGCATTCACAGTGCCTGCATTGTTGAGCGGCGCAACTCCGACTCCTAAAGACGGCGCTATGCCACCTGGATTAAGAGGGTTATCGGTAAGGAACGAGACGCTACCTGTTGGCATGCTGCCGCCAGCAGCGGTTACGTTCGCAGTGACAGGCACTCCAGCGCCGTGGACAAAAGTTGATCCGCTGGGTGGTCCAGCGAGCGCAATGCTGGTCCCGCTGAACTGCACGTTGTTCCAGTTCGTCACCAGGGCGTTCGCATCGAACGAGCCCAAGCCGGAAGCTAAATCATAACCCGGTCCCGCTGCATAGCCGACCGTGAAGTTTCCATTTGTATCCGGTACCTTGTTATCCCCGATCGTGACATCGTGGAAGATTTCCGGGTGCTGTGCCGCTAACTGATACAGCACATAGTTGGGATTGCCTTGTGGCGAACCGGTCATCTGATTCACCAGCACCATGATGGCAGCGAACGCTGGCGCGGAGGCCGAAGTGCCTGCAACTATGTAAACTTGGCCACCATTGCAGGAACCGCCAAAGCAGAGCACATAACCATCGTGCGAAGCGGCGGTTAGCGCCACATCGGGTACGTCGCGCATGCCATCGTTAGGAACTCCAGCGCCAATCTGCCAGTCCGGCTTCGCCCACAGGGTACTGACACCGCCGCCGGCGGCATAGAGGTTAACATTGTTGACATCGATGCTGCTCTCATTCCACACCTGCTCGGGAATGTAAGAGAGAACGGAGGCCTTCGTCGTCGGGTCGTTGGTTGAGGACCAGTACTGGCTGGGGTTGGCAGTATCGTCAAATTGCGTGCCGCCCACGGCTACGTTAAATGGTGTGGACGCCAATGCACTCACCGCGAAGCCATGTTGCGCTAACAATCCGCTACCCGGATTGTCGCACCCGGCGCCGCCGCTATCGTCACTCGAAACGACGGCGGTAATGCCCTCAGCCGCGGCTTGAGCCCAAAGAGAGTAGTAAAAATCGTTACCGATCGGCCCCAGGCTTTGTTCGCAAATTCCGAAGCTGGTGCTCATCACCGGCGCGAGGTCGTTGTCAACAATGAACGCTGCGGAAATGTCGACACCGTCGGCGAAGTTGCTTTGCGAAACCACGATATCCGCGGTGGAGCCTGGCGCGAGCGCCGCCGCCCATGTGAGATCGAGTGTTGCTTCCACATCATCATTCGGTACGAATCCGGGATCGTCCCCATTGACAAAGTAATTGATACTTGGGGGCGTAATTCCAAAGATGTTCATGAAGTCGTAGAAATCAATGCTGAAAACGTCGCTGCGCGCCACGATGGCAATCGACTGACCCGCGCCGTTAATACCCGCCTGATAGAGAGGATTCAGGTTGTAGATCGTCGCGAAGTCGGCGGGCGTAATGGCGTGTTCCCCGTTCGTGAACGTGATCTGTCGCCGGATTTTGTCGTAATCCGCATGCCCCGCGATTTTGATGTTTGTGTTCTTCGGAGTGCTACTCAAGCGCACCACGCCGCGTACCACAGAGCACAGCGCCGCAGGGATCTGAACCTCCGTCGCATTCGCAATAAAAGTCTGGCCGTTCAAGTCGTATTGGTGCATCTCCGTATGAAAGGCCGATTCGACCTGCTGCGCCGTTCCGCTGAAGGAAATAAAGCGCCGGCTGCTGGCAACTCGCTTTACGTCGAACCCGTGCGACAACAGCCATTGCCGAACCGTGGCGGCGTCCTGCTCAGAGATGCCAAATCGTGCGCCAATGTCCGCCGGCTTCAGCCAATGGTGATACTTCGGGGACGATGGCGTGTGCATTTCTTTGATCAGAGCCTCGAAGGCCGCATTTTGCTCGTTGCTCGGAGAAAGCATGAGCAACATCTGGCCGAGGTTGTGATCGCCCGGCAAACGTCCGGCATCCACACTCTTCCGTATTAGTGGCGAAACGGTTCCCTGAACGGTGAAGGCTTTCTCGTTATCGACGGCGCCCGTAACGCGATTCTGAATAACCGTGATCCGCGCAGCCGACGTTATGCAGAGGCAGAGGGAGAGTAGTAGTTGCGGAACAATGGTCGCGACCCGGATGCGAGTGAACATGCTTGTCCTTTCGATATCGCGGGCCCGTGGTTGTAGAGGAATAATCCCGGCGATGGAAGTTTTCAAAAACGAATCGCTCTTGTCAGAGGCCAGGCGATTTGTTGGCGTACCTGGAAGGGGCGTGGACTGTGTCTAGTCCATCGGGCGATGGATGAGCCGATAATCCTGCATCATTGCTGACATGGAAAATACCCGCTCGATTCGGCAGCAGACGCCTTATCAGAGTGGCCATACTCTATAACACAGGCTAATGGGGTGCGCAACATAAAATGGATTCG
>Ga0185299_10007115_pt1 | contig 11607 bp, 11 predicted proteins | sample PaiPotPPA55metaG_FD_128002 | JGI IMG/M metagenome (GOLD analysis project Ga0185299, IMG submission 128002) | Iron sulfur acid spring bacterial and archeal communities from Banff, Canada, to study Microbial Dark Matter (Phase II) - Paint Pots PPA... ...
GTGGCATATACATCGTAGATGCCGATACCGCGCCGCAGCGCATCGCGCCTGCCGCCAATCCTTCCGCCATCGCGCTGGCGGGCGCGGACCTGTATTTCGCCGACGGCCAATCGCAGCAAATCTGGCACGTCAAGAGCTACGCCACGTCGCCTGCGCCGGTGCTGTTTGCGAATGACAGCAGCATCGCCTCACCGGCCGGCTTGCAGCTTTCCGCGGATGGCGCGCGGCTCTACGCGGCCAACGCGGGCAACCAGAAGCTCACCATTTACGAGATCGCCACCCGGCTGCCCGCGCAAACCATCGACTTGAGCTTTACGCCCACGCGGCTGGATCGCTTCGGCAGCGCTTCCGTGCTGCTGCTGAATGACACGGGCCAAGGGCCGCTCTATGTCCTGAACGATAACGGCTCGGCGAAACCGGTGGTGTACTTCGTGCCCGCGCCCACGCCGAAGCCGCGCCCGGGCATCCGAATCAAGCCGGTTTAGAGTGTTGCGGCCGTGACTTCGGTAATGGGTACTTTGGTTCCTCCAAAGGCTTTCTCCCCTTCCCCGAGCGGCCATCGATGCGAGCCTATCGACTATTGCATCTTTCGTAAGCGCCCGATGAACCCCTCTTCCCAACCCGCCGCCAGGTGCCGCATAGTGGAGTCATGGCGGAAAACACTTCCGAAGACAAGAGGACTGGCCACAACGAGTAGCGCGAGCGGATGGCGTCTCAGGAGCGTAGCGGATTGTCCGTGCGGCGGTTCTGCAAAGAGCAGGGGATCGCCGAGCATCGGTTCTACTACTGGCGCCAGCGGCTGCGGGACCAGCAGCAGCCCGTGCGCTTCGCCTTGGTAGACCGCGGCGCGGAGCGCCCGGAGCCAGCACCCCGAATGGAGTTGGAACGGGTGTTGGTCACCGGCGAACGGCTGCGTATCGGCGCCGGAGTGCAGGCCGCCACTCTGCGCATGGTTCTGGAAGCGCTGCGCGCATGATGCATCTGCCGGCCAGCGTGCGCGTGTATCTTTGCTTGACCGCCTGCGACATGCGCAAGAGCTTCGACGGGCTGCACGCCCTGGTGCGGGAGCACCTGGAGTTGGATGCCTTCGCCGGACACCTGTTTGTTTTCGCTAGCCGGCGGCGCGATCGGGTGAAGATTCTGTATTGGGACCGGGATGGGTTCGCGGTGTGGTGTAAACGGTTGGAAGACCTACGCGGTACCGTTGGCAGAGGATGTCGCGGAGCGCCGACGGGAGATTACGGTGGAAGAGTTAGGTGCACTGCTCAGTGGCATCGACCTGCAGCAAGTGACCCGGCGTAAACGGTACCAGCGCCCGGAATAAAACAAAATCAGCACTTCACGTTTTGTTCTCTTGGCGGAAAGTGAGTCAGTGGTTATACTAATTACTTACTCGTGCCTATCGATCCAAAACATCTTCCGGAAGACCCTCAGATCTTACAGCAGATGGTGCGGGATCTGATGGCGCAACTGGATCGGGAATCGGCGGAGCGCACTAAGATCCAGAACCTGCTGCGGGAGCTATTGGACGCCAAGCGCAACCGCAAGAGCGAGCAGCTCTCGGAAGATCAACTGGCGTTGTTCGCGGCGGCTTGGGAGGCGCAGCAGAAGGCCGCCGAACCACCGCCGGGCAGTGCAAGCCCGGATCAGCAGGGTCCCAGCGCGCCGCCGACGGCGGGCGAGAAGACCGTGCCGAAGAGGGGCGGCGGCCGGCAACCGCTGGCGCCGAACCTGAAACGCCAGCGTATCGAGCACGACCTGGCAGAGGCGGAGAAGGCTACTTGTCAAAAGGACCTGCGGCTGATCGGGGAAGAGACCAGCAAGCGCTATGAATACATCCCTGCGCAACTGATCGTGGTCGAGGATGTGTGCAAGAAGTACGCCTGTGAGTGCACCATCAAGACCGCTACCAAGCCGCCGCAGCCGATTGAGAAGAGCACGGCGGGAGCCAGCCTGATCGCCCAGGTAGTGGTGGCTAAGACAGTAGATCACTTACCGCTGTACCGGCAAGAGAAGATATTTGAGCGGCACGGAGTAGAGATCTCGCGCAAGACCATGGGTGGATGGCTGGCACAGACCGCCGAGTTACTCGATCCACTGTATGTAGCGGCGAAAGAAGTGCTGTTTGAGTCGAAGGTAATCGGGACCGACGACACGGGGGTGAAGGTGCTGGATGAGAAACTGGATTTCGCCCGCACGGGGCGGATCTGGCCGTATTGCGGGGATGCCGCGCATCCGGTGATCTTGTACGACTACACCACCACGCGGGGGCGGGCGGGACCGGAGGCATTCCTGAAGGCATATCGCGGTTACTTACAAGCGGATGCCTATGGGGGATACGATGCCTTTTTCAAAGAGCCGGGGCGCGGTCTAACCGAAGTAGGCTGTTGGGGACATGCACGGCGTTACTTCTATCGGGCCTTGGAGTCCGATGAGGGACACATGGGGCCGGCCCTGTTTCTCATCGCCGATTTATATCGGGTGGAGGAGGCGGCCGGCGGGCTGGGTGCGGAGGAGAGGCTACGGCTGCGCCAGTTAGAATCCCGACCCACGCTAGACAAATTGCGTACCTACCTGGAACAGATCCAGGCAGTTGTGTTACCCAAGAGCCCGGGTGGGAAGGCTGTGCGTTACACGCTGAAGAACTGGGCGGCGCTGAACCGTTACTGTGAGGACGGGGATCTATCCATCGACAACAACGCCACCGAGCGCAGCATTCGCGGCGTGGCGGTGGGGCGCAATTATGTGCGGGCGGCGATTATGTGCAGTGCCCCGTTGCCGACCGCAGCCTGAGCCTCCCAGGCCGCGGCGTCTGCACTTTCGAGATCAGCCGGGCTGCGCATAATGCCGACTATTCTCTCGGAGGGACTCCCAGTCCCAAGAGGAGAGAACATGCCTGTTTCAGACTCAACCGCCGGGCCGAACACTGTGAAGATTCCCGGTCTGGTCCAACATTACACAACGACCCTGCAGGAGCGCGGTTATGGACCCGTGGCAACGCATGCGTACAAGCGCGCCGTCGAACATTTCATTGCCTGGTCCGCGCCCGATTCCGATTGTGTCGAGATCGGAGAGGCCCCATTTCGGCGTTTCCTTGATGAGCATCTCGGTGACTGTAATTGCGCTGGCCGTCCACAACGCGGCAAGGTGACTGCTCTGTCAGCGTTGCGCCATCTGCAGGCAATCCTGCGCGCCAATGGCAGCATACCACCGGCACCACCGAGGTTTCCGGGTTTTATCATCTCCGAACTGCGAGATTATTGTGACTTCGCCAACGACGTCTGCGGACTGGCCTCCGCGACTCTAGTCTCACGACGCCAATGGATCGGCCGGTTCCTTACTCACGTCTTTCCGGGCGGTGGTCTTGACTTCTCGCGGTTGGGGCCGAAAGGTATCCGCGACTTCTTCGCCGCGCAATGCCAAGGCTACCAGCCAGGCAGCGCACAAGTCGTGGCCTCCTCCGTTCGGAGTTATCTGCGGTTTCGCGCCTTGCGGCATGCAAATCCGGTTGAGGCGCTCCTGGCGGCGATTCCCCAAGCGGCGCGCTGGCGGCTGGCTTCTTTGCCGGAGTACCTCAGCCAAGAGGAACTCGTCAGGCTGATGTCGACTTTTGAGCTCGCTGATCCGCAACGTCAGCGCGACCACGCGATCGTTCGCTGCCTGGTGGATCTCGGTCTCCGCTCCTTTGAGGTAGCGGCTCTGCGCCTGGAAGATATCGATTGGAAAAACGCCACATTGACTGTCCGGGTGGGCAAGTCCCACCGCGTCGACGTCTTGCCGCTGCCTGTCGTCACTGGACATGCCATCGCCAACTATCTTCATAAGGCTCGACCTGCGACAGAGAGCCGTGCCGTGTTTGTGCGGCACCGTGCGCCACTGGATGTTCCTGTTGACGCGGGTGTAATCCGGTCGGTGGTCCGGCAAGCGTCTGCCCGAAGCGGCCTCGCCGGCCGACTGCATGGACCACATCGCCTACGCCACAGCGCTGCCACTCGCATGCTTCAAGGTGGTGCGACCTTGAAAGAGATTGCCGACGTCTTGCGGCACCGTAGTCTAGACACCACCGCGATCTACGCCAAGGTCGATCTCACCCGGCTAAGCGCGATTGCTCAACCCTGGCCGGGAGGTGCGGTATGACGACGCCGGCAATCACAGCGCAAGTCGAAGACTATCTGGTTTCGCGCCGCGCCATGGGCTACGATCTGCAGGGCGAGGGTTACCAACTCCGCGCATTCGCCCGCTTTGCAGGCAAGCAAGGCGATGCGGAGACGCTGACTCTGGAGTTGTTGCTTCGCTGGTCCGCGAGACCAAGTTTAAGAAGTCACGACTAGTGCCGATCCACGTAACCACGGCCGATGCCCTGGCAGTGTACCGGAAGGCTGCCCTTGCTACGATACGTCGCTCGGGAGTTGAGACGGTCTTCCTCTCATCCGATGGACGGCCGATTCCGAAGCGAACCATCCATAACACGTTCGACCGTCTCCGTCGTAGCCTGGACTGGGTTGCCCGCGGCGGCCATGCGCAGCCTCGCATCCACGATCTCCGCCACACTTTCATCTGTCGGGCATTGCTGCGCGGGCAGCAGGACAACCAGATCGATCATGTGGTGGATGCTATCTCGACTTACGTTGGGCACACGAAGGTCTCTGACACCTACTGGTACATCTCCGCGACCCCGGAGCTGATGAGCGAAGCATCACAACGGTTCTCCCGCTTCTCATCCGGAGGCTGCCAATGAAAGCATCCAACTCCCCCGAAGGCAGGTTTGCCAAGCTCGTCGAAGAGTTCTTCCTGGACCGGCTGGTTCGCCAGCGTAACTCAAGTCTCCAAACGGTGGCAGCCTACCGCGACTGCTTCCGGCTGCTCTTCGAGTTCACCCGCGACAAACGGAAGAAGCCTGCCGAAAGTCTGAAGCTGGCTGATCTGGATGCCCCATTAATCCTCGCGTTTCTCGATCATCTCGAAAAGGAGCGGAACAACTCCATTCGGAGCCGCAATGCACGGCTGGCGGCCATCCGATCGTTCCTGCGGTTTGCCGCATGGAAGGATCCGGAGGCGCTCGCCATGGTCCAACGCACCCTTGCCATTCCGATGAAGCGCTGTACCCGGCCACGGGTAGGCTTCCTATCGCGCGAAGAAGTGCAGGCGATCATCAACGCTCCCGATGCGGCCACGTGGTCGGGACAACGAGATCAGGTTCTCTTGTCCACTCTCTACAACACTGGCGCCCGCGTGTCGGAAGCGCGTGGAATGACAGTGGCCGACGTGACGCTGGCGGGCAGCCCAAGTGTTCGCCTTCACGGCAAAGGTCGCAAGGATCGAACCGTGCCCATTTGGCCGGCCACGGCAGTTCAGATCCGTCGGTGGCTCGTACGCATCGATCCTGCGCCGGGCCGACCCCTGTTTCCGGCTGCCGGCGGCGGCCCGCTCACCCGGTCGGCGATCACAGATCGATTGAAACGCGCCACCAGGACGGCGACCACGAAATGTGCCAGCCTGGATGGCCGCAGGATCTCGCCGCACACTTTTCGACACACAACGGCCATGCATCTTCTACAAGCCGGCGTTGATATCACGCTCATCGCGCTCTGGCTCGGCCACGAGAGCCCGGCTACAACTCACATCTATGTTGAAGCCGACCTGAAGATGAAAGAAGATGCGCTGAAACTCATGCAGCCGCCCACGGCAAAGCAGGCTAGATACAAGCCCACCGAGGGCCTGCTCCGCTTCCTGCAAAGCTTGTAGGGATTATGTGCAGTTCACCGGTCGACCCAGTCAATCAGGCTGCGGTCGGCAACGGGGCACTGCACATAATCGCCGCCCGCACATAATTGCGCTTATGTGCACGTGCACATAAGCGCAACAACTGGCTGTTCTTCGGCAGTGACGGCGGAGGCAAGACGTCAGCCGTCTTACGGAGCTTCACGGCCTCCTGCCAGCGAGTCGGCGTGGAACCCTTCGCCTGGTTTAAGGACGTGCTGTCGCGCATTGCCAGTCACCCGATCAAGCGCATTGCGGAACTGCTCCCGCACAACTGGGCGCCCGCCCAGGCCTAATTCAAAACCGAGGCTCGATCAAACCACAGATCGAGCCTTGGCCGGCCCCGGTGATTCTCGGACGCTTACGCTACATACTTTGCAAGAAGGCATCCGTTTTTATTGTCCCGGTGCTCAATTCCCTTCAGGGCCGCGTCCAGCACTGAACTTGCAAAATGACCCGGTCCGCGCTCCCACTCCGTTAGCCGACTTGTTGCAATCCCCCACGTACCCCCGATTGCCGACCAATCCAATTCCCCAGCATCGCGGCCATTGACCAAAACCCAAGCCAATACATGTAAGGCCGAAGCTCCCGGATATACGACATCCGGTTTGCGTAAGGTGGTGACGTAACAACACAGTCAAACGTACCGGCCACACTCGCAGTCGGATTGCGCGAGTCCCAATATAACCGTCGCCGAGCCCTTTGGATTGTTCGCCGCTCCGCTCAACACGAACGAAACATCATTCTCAAAAATCTCTCCCGTGTCGCAATCAAGGGAAAACGTCATCTGTCTATCATCCTTAAACCCCATCGATTGATGGTTAAACGCAACGTTCGAAAGTCCGATCAGGGTTCGGCAAAACGCAATTAGCAAGAGTGTGTGCTCCGCTGAATTGGATTTCGTTTCCGCGTCGATGCCAGCACGCAACATACGCAGACTGTCTAAGGCCGCTGGGTTCCACCAGCGGTCGATGTTGTGAAGCGGAGGAACCGCGCACGGCTCCACGCGGCCCTTGCTCATCAGCTTCACAACACGCTTGCATGCATCATGCGCAGCAGTGATTTTCGATGTCGGGTAGTGCGCTGTCTTGGCTTGGCCTAGCTTAACTAGCCTACTCCTCAGATATTCATCTCGCGCCAGAGCCTCGCGAAGTACTACGACCAGGGGTGTGTTACCCGAGAGATAGACGATATCACCATACCGCTCCACGCGAGGTGCTACGGCGCTGTGCACTACATGCAGCCCCGCGAGAGTCTTTCCAGAACCCGGTACGCCCGTCAGGACCAGCAAGAATCGCCTCTGCTGCTCACGTGCTTGTTCGATCAGCGCCACAAGGCGTGCAGCTGCTGATTGCAGGTTATCGGCGTCAGCATTTGCTATACTCCGAACGTCACTAGCAGATCTGGTTCGGCCGGGCAATTTAGGTCATCCTCACTCCGGTCATTCGAACCGTTTTGACGAGTAAACATCGTTTTATGCCAGCGTATCTACGGAGAACAGCTGACGAGTTCATTAGCGAACAACCAAATGCGGTAATTGGGATTCTTCAGCAGGCGTACGCATCTGATGGGTTCGTGTCGCAGTATACTCGTCAAACGCAAGCATGGGACCAGGTGGTCCCAGAGCTTCAGCGCGTCTTCGCCCAACTCCTGAGAAGTCGTCCCGAAGCTAAAGACTGGACAATTCTCCTTGAGTATCCGTTGTACCGGCTCCGCCGACGGATAGATGCCGTTATTCTTGCTGGCAGTTTGATCGTAGTTGTGGAGTGCAAGGTTGGCGCCGATGTTTTCACGACAGTGGACCGACGCCAGGTCGAGGAGTATGCCCTGGACCTTCGTGATTTTCATGCGGAGAGTTACCAACGGAGCATCGTTCCCGTGCTGTGGAGCACGGACGCCGAGCCTTCTGTTGGCACTGCATGCTCGGCATTAACGCCGACCGGCGGGACGGTACACGCCGTCGTAGATGTTGGTCGCGCGCGCCTTGCACCATTTTTAGCTGCCCTCCCGCCCTCGACAACGGAGGCGGCGCTCAGTGGTGAAGGTTGGGATCGATCAGCGTACCGACCGGTTCCGAACATAATTGACGCTGCCACTTCGATCTTCGCGGGACATGTCAACCCGAGCCTTTGAACTGAGTACAGGATTGTAGCATCATGAGTTGGCTACGCAGCTCGCTCTTCGCGTCGGGAAGCTCCGGCCGAACGGCCGCGCCTTGGTCGCGCAACCAACCTGGGCCGTCATAATGGTGTCTTAACGCAGGCCCACGCGGGCGACCAGTTCCCCAAACGCCGGATCGCCATGCAGGTTGGAGAAGCTGGGATCGATGCGCAGACCCACCAACGCCATTTCGTGCTTATCCACCGCCGCGCGCAGGTACGCCAGCGCTTCCGGCTTGTTCCCCATCCAGGAGCAGGTCTGGGCCGCGTTGTAAGCCGGCAAGCGACCGCGCGCGTAGAGCGACGTCTGGACCTGCAGCAGGGCTTCGAACATGCCGCCGGCGCCCCCGGCAGCAAAGCCTCTCTCGGCCGCTCCGACCGCTGCCAGTCCGTCGGTGTCGTGCGCTAATTGCTCCCAAGCTTTCCCTTCTCGCCAGGTAATTCGGGTAGTCCTGGCCAATCAGGTAAATGTTCTGCAGATACCGGTGCGGCGATTGAAACGCGGGATCCGCGGCGCTCACTTGTTTGAGCAATGCGATACCCGCGTCCCGCTGTCCGGCCACGAAGAGAATCTCGCCCTTGTCGGCTAGGATCGACGCCGAAGCCGGATCCAGCCGCTGGGCGCGCGTGATATTGGCTATCGCTTCCGGGAACCGTCCCAGGCTCATCAGCGTATTGGCATACCAGTGATAGGCGGTGGCGTAGTTCGGGTTCAACTCGATGGCGCGCTTGAATTCGCGATCCGCAGTGGCGAAATCCCACGCTCCGTAGAAGGATGCGAAAGCCAACGAGTTGTGCGCTTCCGCCAGCCCATCGTCGAGTTCCACGGCCCTCTTGGCAGCGGCCAGAGAGCGGCTGAACGCTTCGTTGGAGGGCATCTGCGAGAATTCGCGCAGCAGGTTGTAGGTGTCGGCCAACCCGGCGTAGGCCTTGGCATAGCCGGGATCATGCACGATCGCCTGGGTGAAGAAGTCCAGCGCCTTGGTCAGATCTTCCGGCGTACGCTTGTTCCAGTGATACCGCCCTTTCAGGTACAGATCCTCGGCTTCCGGGTTGGTCGTATGCGCAGCCGCCCGGCGATTGCCCAATGGGTAATTCAAACTGATGGCCACCACTGCCAGCGCCACCGCGCCGAGGGAGGCGGCCAGGACCCGGAACCGGCGGGTGATTCCGGCAGGCGCCGGAACCGTGGGCGGGACTCCCACGTCGGCGGCGGCGGCAAGCGGCGCGGGAGCCTGCGCTACTTCGGTCTCCGGCGCCGCTGACCTGGACCACGCCGCGAGTTCCTCGCCGTAAGCGAATACGCGCGCCTTGCTGCTGCCCGGCAGGCGGTGCACCGGCAATCCGCGTTCCTTCTCCCAACGCTTGACCGTGCGCTCGTCGCGCGCGAAGAAAGCCGCGATCTCCTTCCAGGAGTCTAGTTTCTCGACCGGGCCGGGAGCCCCCGTGGGCGCCAATTTCCCCATACACTGCTCTCATCAGTATACGGGAGCGTTGCCCGATTTACACAGTAGACAGAAGTACCAGGACTATTACTCTTCTGCGGCGACGGGGCCGCGGCGTTGTGCAAGGGGGGAGAGCCTTTGCTATGCTGTTGCAAGGGTCCAAATAGTGTCAGCAGTCAGGAGGAACTCCGTGCGCTTGATCTTAATCGTGTGTTCCTGTGCATTGGCCGCGGCGGCTGCCACGCCGCCGGTTTCGTTCGCCGGGCCCAAGATCTTTCCACAGTCGTATACACCGGTCGCTATGGTAGCGGCAGATTTCAACAATGACGGCAAGTTAGATTTGGCGACGCTGTCTTATAGCCTGGGTTCAAGCGGCTGTGTTTGCATCACCTTGGGAAACGGGGACGGGACCTTCCAGCCAGCGTTGACGAACCGGATTCCACTGTATTCGGGCGGCAGCGGCAACCTGGCTGTGGGCGACTTTAACGGCGACGGTAACTTGGATATAGCGGCCGTGAATGGGGAAACGGTGGAGGTCTACCTCGGCAACGGCGACGGCACGTTTCAAACTCCCACCAGTTTTTCGGCGGGAAACGATACGCTGTCCGTGGCGGTAGGAGACTTCAACGGGGACGGCTACCTCGATCTGGCGGCTGTCAACAAAGGCTCGAATAACGTTTCTATCCTGCTTGGAAACGGCAACGGTTCGTTTCAGCCCCAGGTTTCTTATGCGGTAGGTAACGGCCCTGTCGGCATAGCGGTAGAGGATTTCAATGGGGACGGCCAGCTAGACTTGGCAGTTACGAACTCGGCGGACAATACCGTAGCGATTCTGCCAGGCAAAGGCGATGGCAGCTTTCTGCCCGCTACCACATACCCTGTTGGGACGAGCCCGTCTTCGGTGGCAGTAGCGGACTTCAATGGAGACGGCGCACTCGACTTGGCGGTGGGCAATAGCGGTAGCGCGAATGTGTCGGTGCTACTCGGCAACGGCCAGGGAGGGTTCGGTTCGGCGGTGAACTACTCCGTCGCGGGCGCGCCTTACATGGTGGCTGCGGGAGCCTTAAGCAAGGATGGCGTCGCCGATCTCATAGTGGGTGCGTCAGGTATCTCCGTGCTGGATGGGAAAGGAGACGGTACCTTCCGCAACGCGGTGACTTACGATGCCAATCACTATATCAGTGCGGTCGCGCTCGGCCACTTCAATCAGGACAACCTCGTAGATATCGCGGGTGCGGATCTAAACGCAGACGCAATTATCGTGCTATTAGGGAAGGGACAGAGTATATTTCAGCATGCCCCCACTTACAATATTGATGGGATGAAAGCGGTCGCTGGCGGCGACATCAACAATGATGGGATCCTCGATCTAGTCTTCGCCAGCGGCGCAGTGTTATTGGGCAAAGGCAACGGATTGTTCCAGCGATCTACCTCTTTCCAGATTGGCAGCGGGGCGCAATCTATCGTCCTAGGCGATCTTAACGGGGACGGCAACCTGGATGTGGTGACGGCAAGTCCCGGCCGATGCTGCGGACTAGGATTCATATCGGTGGCTCTGGGAAACGGCGACGGAACCTTTCAGCCGTACTCCATCGTGGCTAATGGCTACAGTGAGACGGTGGTGGCCCTGGGCGACTTCAACGGCGACGGCAAGCTCGACATAGCGGCGGGTAATTCCGTGTTCGGCGCGAACCAGCTCTTCATCCTGCTGGGCAACGGCGACGGAACTTTTCAAGCCCCGGTGATCTATCCGGTAGGCGGGGTCGGGCCGCCGAACTCGATCGCTATGGGGGACTTCAATGGCGATGGGAAACTGGATCTGGTCGGTGGAAGCGAGTTGGCGGTGCTGCTAGGCAACGGCGACGGCACGTTTGGTCCTACGGCTTATTACCCGTATGGATATGGACCTGTGGTTACCGCGGATTTCGACGGGGACGGTATCCTGGACCTGGCGTACGGCGGACAGGGCTACTTCGTCACTCTAAAGGGAAATGGCGATGGCACGTTTCAGACTGGTGTGAACCACACGCTATTTCGCGGAACGATGTCGCTGGCGGTGGCGGACTTCAACGGCGATGGTCTCCCCGACCTGGCGGTGTCGGACACCGATTGCGGAGCGGTGACGTTTCTGCTCGGATTGGGAAATGAGGATTTTCAGCAGATCGACTCGTATGCCGTGGGCTACGGTCCCGGGGGTATGGCCGTGGGCGACTTCGACGGCAGCGGCAGGCTATCGCTGGCGG
>Ga0185299_10007116_pt1 | contig 11606 bp, 12 predicted proteins | sample PaiPotPPA55metaG_FD_128002 | JGI IMG/M metagenome (GOLD analysis project Ga0185299, IMG submission 128002) | Iron sulfur acid spring bacterial and archeal communities from Banff, Canada, to study Microbial Dark Matter (Phase II) - Paint Pots PPA... ...
CGGGCGTAACCGGCGGTCAGGGCGGGGAAGGCCGGGCGCTGCAATGCTTCATGGTTAGAATCCGGATCCCCAACGGTCTGTTGCGTTCCGACCAACTGCGCACCATTGCCGAACTCACCCGCCGCTACGCTCATGGAATTGCCGATATCACCGTCCGCCAAAACATCCAGTTGCATTGGGTCACGATCGAGGCCCTTCCAGATGTACTCGAAGCGCTCGCGCGAGTCGGATTGAACACGATGAGCGCCTGTGGCGATGTCACGCGCAATGTTACCGGCTGCCCGGTTGCGGGAGTGGACGCGGACGAGATTTGCGATGCTTCGCCTCTAGCGCTCGAAGCGTCGCGAATGCTGGCAGGGAATAACGACTTCTATAACCTTCCCCGCAAATTCAAGATTTCGATTACCGGATGCCGTGTGTGGTGCCCTTATCCGGAGATCAACGATATTGGGCTGACCGCGACGACTCGTGTGGTTCGCGGGACGCCCGAGGTGGGCTTCTCGCTGCGAGTTGCGGGAGGACTTTCAACGGAACCCTACCTGGGAGCGCGATTGAACGCGTTTGTTCGTTGGCATCAAGTGCTGCCCGCCATAAAGGGGATCGCGGAACTGTTTCGGGACTCGGATGTGTTGCGCGAACATCGCGAGCGGGCGCGACTGAAGTTTCTCTTCCTGCGGCATGGCTGGACGGCCGAGAGTTTTCTGGACGAACTGCAACGCCGGATTGGATTTCAATTCGATGCCGGTGTCCCGGAATCGCCGCCCGCCGATGTTTATCGCGACCACGTGGGAATTCATCCGCAAAGGCAATCGGGCTACTGCTACGTGGGAGCTGCTGTTCTCCGCGGACGAATCACCGCCGAGCAAATGCACTCTGCCGCCGATCTGGCCGATCGCTTCGCGTCCGGCGAGCTACGCGCGACCAACATGCAGAACCTGCTCATCGTGAACGTTCCCCAGCTTAATGCTGATGACTTAGCCAAGGAGTTGGACGCGATTGGATTGCGGGTGGGCGGGTCGGCGTTCTGGCGCGGCACCATTGCATGCAGCGGCACAGAGTTCTGCAAACTCGCGATTACGGAGACGAAGAGCTTTGCCCGCTGGCTGGTGGAGGAACTGGAAGAGCGTCTGCCTGGCTTCGATCAGCACTTGAAGCTGCACGTTACCGGATGCCCGAACAGTTGCGGACAGCATTGGATTGCCGACATTGGCGTTGATGGCAAGAAGATGAAAGTCGACGGACGGCTCGTCGATGCCTATTACTTCTGCCTGGGCGGAGCGCTGGGTTTGCATCAGGCGACCGCGCGGCCCGTGGGATATCGCTGCCTTGCGACTGAGGTTCCGGACGCGATCGAGAGATTGCTCCGGCAGTATCTCACCGCACGTCAGACCGACCAGCCCGACCAGAACCTGCGTCAGTTCTTTGCGCGGCACACGGACACGCAGTTGCGGGAGTTTCTGGCGGGCGAGCCGGTGGAAGCGGTCACCCGCGATTTGCCGCCGGTGAGTGCGAGAGGGACTGTAGCGCAATTAGCTGGAGGAGACGGTGACTAGCTTGTTCCCAATGTTTATGAAGCTGGCAGGGAAGGGGTGCCTGGTCGTCGGCGCGGGGAAAGTCGGCGAGCCCAAGATCGGCGGGCTCATTGATACGGGCGCGCGCATCTACGTAGTTGCGATTGCGGCGAGCGACCAGGTCCGCGAATGGGCCAACGCTGGGAAGATCGAACTGGAGCTGCGTGCTTTCTCGTCGGCTGATCTGGACGGCAAGTTTCTGGCGGTCGTGGCAACGGCTTCACGCAGCCTCAACGAACTCGTTTATCACGAGGCGCAGCGGCTCGGCGTGCTGTGCAACGTGGTGGATGTTCCGGAGTACTGCGATTTCTTTTACCCCGCAGTGGTGCAGCGCGGTGACCTGCAGATTGCGATTTCAACCGCTGGGCAGAGTCCGTCGCTGGCGCAGAAACTTCGGCAGCAACTGGAACGCCAGTTCGGAGACGGATACACGGAATGGGTTGAGCAGCTCGGCGCGACCAGACGACTCGTTCTGGCCAGCGAGCTCGATAAAGAGACCAAGTTGGAGTTACTGCACTCACTCGCGAGCAGGGAAGCGTTCGAAGCGGCGCTGGCCAAAGTGCCTGTGTTGAGCCCCGTGTTGAGCGCGAAAGGTGAGGGAGCATGAAGGGAAAAGTTTATCTCGTGGGCGCAGGGCCGGGTGACCCGGAGTTGTTGACATTGAAGGCTCTTCGCCTGCTGCGTACCGCCGAAGTTGTTTTGCACGACGCCTTGGTCCCACCCGAGATACTGCAGCTGATTCCGTCGAGTGCCCAGATTCACAACGTTGGCAAGCGTTGCGGGAAAAAGAGAATCCTGCAAGGGGAAATCAATCATCTGATGGTTGCGTTGGCGGTTTCGGGACTCCGCGTTGTCCGGCTCAAGGGTGGCGATCCGCTGATTTTCGGACGCGCCGGGGAAGAGATCGAAACGCTGCGCCGAAACAATATTCCTTTCGAGATAGTTCCCGGCGTGACCTCAGCCATGGGTGCGGCCGCTGCCGCGCAGATTCCGCTGACGCATCGTCGAGCGTCGTCGGCGCTGGTGCTCATTACCGCCCACAACGCTTCCGAAAAAGATGCTGCCGAAAAAGATGCCTCCGATTGGAGCAAGTTTGTCGCGAGCGGAGCGACTCTCGTGATTTATATGCCGGGACAAAACTACTCTGATATCGCGAAGAGGCTGACGGCGGCCGGTCTTGCCGGTGAGACACCTTGCGCCGTCATCTCGCGCGCCACTACCAGACACCAGCGAACCCATCGCACGACCGTGTTGGATCTACATCGTGCGCCGCAACTGGCCGCTCCAACGCTGGTGGTCGTAGGCGAAGTTGTGCGGATGGCTGATCCCGCCGCCCTGGTGGAGGGATTTGTGATTCCGGACGTGTCGAAGGCAAACGACGGTTTGCGTCCTCCAGCCCTCTTCAAAACATTCTTCTCGCAGGCGCCGCGCCTGGGAACAGATAAGGAGCCGGTAGCGTGAAAGACAAGATCGCAGAAGTGCAGTTGACGGCCGAGAGTTGGAATCCGCAGCAGGTGTTGTCGTGGGCGTTTGACACCTTCGGCAACGATGTCGCAATCTCGTCGGCGTTTGGGGCCGAAGGCATGGTGCTGATTGATATGGCGTCGCGCCTGCGCAAAGATTTTCGCCTCTTCACGGTTGATACCGAATTCCTGTTTTCTGAGACGTACAACCTGATGGACAGGATCGAGCAAAAATATGAAATAAAAATTGAGAGAGTTTTTTCGCTGCTCTCGCCTGAGGAGCAGGTGCGTGTTCACGGTAAGGCGCTCTGGGCGCGCGATCCGGACCAATGCTGCAACCTGCGAAAGGTTGAACCGCTCCGCCGCAAACTGAGCGAACTGCGCGCGTGGATCACGAGCATTCGACGCGACCAGACATTAATCCGCGAGGGCGCCCACAAAGTCCAGTGGGACGCGAAGTTCGGGTTGGTAAAGGTGAATCCGATCGCGGATTGGACTTCGAAGCAGGTTTGGCGCTATCTCCACGAACATGATGTACCTTATAACTCGCTGCATGATCAGAATTATCCGAGCATTGGTTGCACGCATTGCACGCGGGCTGTTCGGCCGGGCGAAGATCCCAGGGCGGGGCGCTGGCCTGGCACGAGTAAAACTGAGTGCGGGCTGCACGTCATCGAGACTGCACCAGTGCGGGCAGTGCGTGAAGTGGACGCGTAGGGCCAGGGTCCACCCTGACTGCTCTTCGTCTTTTCTCCCCGACCCGACCTTTGACTCACCGAAGAGAATCGTTCCCTTCTTCGCCATCCTGCTCGATCCTCCAGGAATTACGCTTGACGTAACGCATAACGATAGCGTTGATTATCATTAGGAGAAACATCATGGCACTCACCGCTATTCACCCCGGAGAACATCTGGCCGAAGAACTGAAGGAACTGGGCATGAGTGCTGCGGAGCTGGCGCGGCAGCTCGATGTTCCGACCAACCGCGTCACCGAGATCCTCAATGGAAGGCGCGCCATCACCGGCGACACAGCCTTGCGCCTTGCCCACTTCTTCGGTACGACGGCCGAATTCTGGCTCAATCTGCAAACTCTTTTTGAGTTACGCGTTGCGCAAAAAAAGGCTGGGAAATCCATCAGGGGGTTGCCAACCCTGAAGCATCTCGAACAGGCACACGTGTAGGATCAGAGACCATGATTCTCGCCGGGGACGTTGGCGGCACAAAATGCAATCTTGGGTTGTTCCTGAAAGAAGGGCGCGCCCTGCGGTCCGTCTTTCAGCGCCGTCTTGCGACCCGCGACTATGCAGGATTCGAAGATCTGGTCGAAGATTTTCTCAAACAAGCGATAGCAGCGGATGCGAACGCGAAGGCGCCGGCAATTGACGCCGCCGGGTTCGGAGTGGCGGGTGTGGTTGCAGGTGGGCGGCATTACTCGGAAAACTTGCCGTGGGTTGTAGATGTATCGGCGCTCGCACACAAGCTCAACCTGAAGCACATACCATTGCTGAACGACCTCACAGCCACCGCCTTGAGTCTGGAGCGGCTGTCTTTGAATGACTTTATATCCCTGAATTCAGGAACCCCTGCGCAGAATGCGACCAGAGCGGTGATTGCGGCGGGAACTGGCTTGGGAGAGGCCATTCTTTTCTGGGGTGGCGAAACATATCGGGTCGCGCCCGCCGAGGGAGGTCAAGCAGATTTTGCGCCACGAACTGAGCGCGAGATTCAACTGCTCACTCATCTAAGAGTGCACTTGCCTCACGTATCCTGCGAGGAGATTGTCTCTGGGCGGGGCTTCCGCAGGATTCACGAATTCCTGAACCCTGCGGTGCGGCATGCATCGTTCGAAGCTCCGGAGGGCAATACGGCCGGCGAAATTGCCCAGCTGGGCTTGGCACAATCCTGCCTCGTTTGCGTGGAGACACTTGAGTTCTGGACCGAAATATTTGGTGGCGTGACGGGGAATTTTGCATTGCAGACTATGGCTCTGGGCGGCGTATATGTAGCGGGCGGCATTGCGGTGAAGATCCTGCCGAAGCTTCAGGATGGTATCTTCTTCAAGTCCTTTTGTGGCGAGAGCAAACTTGCGCCAGTGCTGGCGCGCATTCCAATATCGGTTGTTGTGAATGAGGACGCTCCGATTTGGGGAGCTGCCTATGAGGCTCTCCTGAGCAGCCAGGTGAAATCGTGACTCTTGCGGAAATGATTCGTGAGGACCGGATAAGATTTTTGAGATTTAGTCAGACGTTCCCTAAAGAGGGAAAGGGCTCCCCGTGGCACAAACCGAAAAAGCTGGCTACAACCGCTTCCTACTACTGGTAGCAGGACTTGGTGGATTGCTGTACGGCGTGGATGTCGGCATCATTGCGGGGGCGTTGCCTTATCTGGAAGCCACCTCCGGGTTGAATGCAGGCCAGCTTTCGATCGTCGTCGCTGCCGTGCTCCTCGGCAGCGTGATCTCAACCTTATTTGCCGGCGCGCTGGCAGATTGGATCGGGCGCAAGCCGCTGATGATGCTCAGTGGAGTGCTGTTTGTCTGCAGCATTCCCATCATCGCGCTCTCGCACGGCTATCAGTCGCTGGTTCTTGGCCGCCTCTTACAGGGGATCAGCGCCGGTCTGATTGGTGTCGTTGTCCCGCTATATTTGGCGGAATGCCTGTCGGCGTCGAGCCGCGGCAAAGGGACGGGCATCTTCCAATGGCTGTTGACGCTCGGCATCGTGACCGCGGCCATCGTCGGCATGTTCTTCAGTATTCGCGTCGAAGAGGTGGCTAGGCTAGGCGATCCCGCTAGGCTCTTCGCCTTCAAAGACACGGCTTGGCGCAGCATTTTCTGGGTTTCTCTGCCACCGGGTCTCTTGTTCGTGATTGGCAGCCTCATGGTGTCAGAGTCTCCGCGCTGGCTGTTTCGTCATGGGAAGAGGGATGCCGCCTATGCTGCGCTTTTGCGCTCGCGCTCCGATACGCAAGCGAACGTCGAGCTTGCGGAGATGGAACAAACCGCCGCTGCTGAAAAAGCGAAGACTTCAACCGGGACGAAAGTTCGCGAATCGCTCTTGCGGCGCAAATACGTGATTCCGTTTGTCCTGGCCTGTGTGATTCTCGCGTGTAATCAGGCCACCGGCGTCAACTCCATCATTGGCTACAACACCAACATTCTTTTGCAGAGCGGTCTTTCCGATCTTCAGGCGCACTGGGGCTACGTCCTTTTCACGATTGTGAATTTCCTGATGACCATCGGCGGCGTGCTGCTGGTAGACCGCAAGGGACGGAAGTTTCTGCTGTCGGTGGGCAGCGCCGGCATCATTGTGTCACTCCTCTGCACCGGCCTGCTATTTCGGCGCACGGAAAAGCTGCGCGTGGACTCTCGGGCTGCGGTTCAGTCCATGGTCGATGCCGACCAGAAGGTCACACTGCTCTACGACGAGAAGACCGCGGACGCGCTGCTCGCTGTGACCGGAGACACCGGCAAGGCGATTGGCAACCGGCCCACATCGCTGGTCGTCATCTATTCTTATGGAGATTTCCGCGCTGCGACCAAGGTTGCGCGTTCCGACGACAGGGCCGCGAAGCCGATTGAGATCACGCGCGAAAGCTGCGTTCCCGCCAATAAAGTAGTCGCGTTCTTCTCGAATCCGTTCAGCGATCTCGATGCTGCGCGCAAGGCTCCGCTCAGAATCGACGATGCACTGATTACTCCGGTGCCGACCGCCCACAATGGCTGGCTGGTGGCGATCACTCTCTTCGTCTTCATGGCGTTTTTCGCGATCGGTCCCGGAGTGTGCGTGTGGTTGGCGCTTTCGGAGTTGATGCCAACGCGGATTCGCTCCAACGGTATGAGCATTGCCTTATTGATTAACCAGGCGGTCTCGACGTCTATTGCCGCCGTGTTCCTGCCCACCGTCGGCAAGCATGGCTACTCGACCATGTTCTTTGGCTTTGCCGCCTGCACCGTAATTTACTTCATTACCGCCGCGGTGTTTCTGCCGGAAACGAAAGGGAAAACCCTGGAAGAGATTGAAGCGCATTTTGAGGGAGCAGGGGAGATGTCTGGTTCTGCCGTGGCGTCTCCTTGAGGGGCGTGACCGGTGTCAGAGTATGCCAACTGTTGCATATGTCGATGGGACGCGAGAAAATGCGCACACCCATGAAAATCAGAATTTCGCTTCCTCTCGTTGCATTGCTGGCAGTCTGGGCTTCGACCTCTGCTGTCGCGCAAATCAAGCCGGAGACCGGGTCGGCCATAATCCTTCGACTCGAGGCCAAATGGAACACGGCTTATGAGCGGGGGGATATTGCAACCATGAATACTCTGTTGGCTGAGGATTTCATCATCACCGTTGAAGACGGAAGCACATTCAGTAAGTCTGGATATATCGCGCACTGCGGCGACACCACGGTCCACGTAGAGACTTCAGAGATGTCGGATCTTAAAGTTCGAATGCATGGCAAGACCTCGGTTGTCACTGGCGGGTATCACGAAAAGGGCACGTCCAAGGGCAAACCCTACGAATACCGCGACCGTTTCACCGATGTCTGGATGAACATGAACGGCACGTGGCAGGTTATCGCTTCTCACTATAGTATTCCCGCCAGCCAATAATGAACCTACTGTTCGCGAACCGGCGCAACCAGCCTTATCGCGCAAACCGGGTCTGCGGATTCGATTCAGTCCACTGCTCGTGAATAGGTTAGCGACCGTTCGAGCGCTGGAGGGCAGAAACCGCAGAGTTGTGCGGCGTTTTGGCGGCGATCGGTACTGGTAGCGCTCGATTTGTAACGGGTAAATTGGTGGAGGCGGCGGGAGTCGAACTATTCGGGGTATTGATAACACGTAACTTATTGATTCTCGGAACTGCTACAACGGCTAAAAAGGCTCCATTGCCCGATCCATTGTACGTTTATTGTACGAAAATGCTTTTCGGTCTTTCGGTCTGGAGTCCAACGGATCCCAGGTAGGGAGCGTCCGCATATCCACATCCGTAACCGAGGTGGCATCTGTCTTGGTCGTTTCAATGAGAGGCGCGTTCCACGGTTGCGCGTACGGCTCACGCCCGTTAATAGATATCACATACCCCGCGTAAGCGGATACATCCCTAAACGCCGCATAACTGCTCATTTCTTACGGGATGGTCGAAGCCCCGACTCGTTCTCACGCCGTCGGCGAGGAAAGGGGTCCATACGCCGACGCGAGGCCAATGCGGTGCACAAGGTTTTGGAAATGCGGATCGGAGCGTAGAGGGTCGAAGGCCGGCCGCAGGAGGATCGAGGGGTTAAAGTGCTCCTCATAGGCTTTTTCCAGCCACCTCATTGCCTGATCCTTGTCGCCCAAACCGACATACATCAAAGCAATCTCGGAAGCATTGCCAGTGGATCGAGTCTTAAGATCATTCAGTATTTTTACCGCTTCGTTTCTTTTGTCCGATACGGCATAGGCGTAGGCCAGATTTGACGTGCAGGGGACGCTGCCTCCGGATAAGACGACGGCTTTGTGAAATTCTGCGATCGCTTCGTTGTAACTATGCTTTTGCACGAACGCCTGGCCTAGTTCATAGTGGCCAATGGCGAAATTAGGGTCCATGACTACGGTCTTGCGGCCTTGTTCTATCGCTTCATCGTTCAAGTGCGCCACCAGAAGAATCTCCGCTATGTCGGCGCTAATGATCAGTGAGAGCGGATCCAAGTTTTCCGCTTTCCTCATTTCGGCGACGGCTTCGCTATTCCGCCCCATCTCGCTCAAATGCCAAGCATACCAATGGTGAGCGGTTGCATAGCCAGGGTTCAGTTCAATGGCTCGCCTGAATTCCCTCTCGGCAGACTCCCAATCCCAGTCGAAGACGTCCAAGGAAAATGCCAATGAAGTGTGAGCTTCGCTGAGGGTGTTCTCTAGCTCCAGAGCTTTAATCGCCGCCGCCTTGGCTTTGGGGTATGCTTCGTTCGGGGTCAGAACCCCGTACTCCCAATCTCCCAACAAAGCGTAGGTGTCGGCTAAGCCAGAATAAGCTTGGGCGTATTTTGGGTCGGTGATTTCGATCAGGCCCTGAACATAGCCATCGGGAAGCTGCGGAGTGCCTTGGGGGATGCGGCTGAGAATCCGCGATTCATCGAGACTCTTCCAAAACGCGGCTATCGCTTTATTGCGAGCCTGTGGAATCTGTCACAGCGATGTAATCACGAAAGAAGGCCTCTTCCCCGGGATGTCGTGAATCCTCACATGTCCTGAGCCGGGCTCCAGAATTTCCCTTTCCACCAGTTCAAAATCCGCTCCCGCCTTAGGCACTTGCACGGCTTTCATTTTTGCCATTTGTTGTCTCCTCTAACTTCAAGTCCTTCAAAGTGAAATCGCGGCGTCCTAATCAGTACCGAATGCGATATCACGAATGTCGATGGCGACCAGCACAGGCTCTGAAATCTTTTGGTTGTTTGCGTCAGGTGTATAGACCCTGCGTTTCGTCGACACAATGATTCCATCAACGCTGCGATAGTCAGTGGCATAGTTCAGGCCCGCCGCGCCGCCCATAATGTCGACGGTGTACGCATGTCTTCGCAACAGGCCGTCCGGACCAAAGTAGGCGATCTGTTCGCGCGAGTGACTGGCAATGGAATCAGGAACAATCACTTTCAACGTGCGCCATTGCTCACTGTTTTCTCGCCAAGGAGCAACTTCTTCCGTCACGAAACCGGGGTAGGTATAAAGGAAAGGAATAGTGAGGTAATTCCACAGCGCGTAGCCGCTGAAATACGCCACGTGTAGATCGTCCCACGGAGTCTGCCGCGTGTGGCCTCGGAAGGCAGACCGTGGATCGTCGCGGCTATCTACAAGGCGACCGCCTTCTGTCTGGACTGAGACTCGATTCGGCTCGAACACCGTACGCGTGCCTTGGCCATTGAAATGTGTCGTCAATCGCTCCTTATGCAGCTCGGTTTCGATGCTTACGTCTGCGAGGGCGTCGGGTTTGCCCTTCAGTTGCCAGATTGCGCCCGTGATCGAAAGGCTTGCCTTCACCCTTTTCAATTGATTCCACCGCGACAGCCCGCCGTGGGCATCGACGGCAACTTGCAGCAAATCGTTCATTTACCTTCTCCGGAAATCTCACTAGGAGAGGAACTCCAGCCCCGAGTTCCCGTTGCAGTCTCTTCTGGCCGAAGAACCACGGCGACATCGCTCGATTTGACTCCGGAATCTTCGTGGAGGAGCAACTCTATAAAGAGCTCGACGCAAGGGCTGAGTTGCGTGCCATCTCTTGTCGTGCTCATGTTGCCCCCTAAAGCCGGTTGGCCGAAGTTGCACGGCGCCAATGGCCGGCGCAATTTGCTTGGTTCACTCCGGAAATTTGTCGCCGAACATGGGCAAGCCGCTCTTTGACTGTTCCTGCGTGGCCTCGTCCTGAATCACGTCCCAGTGCTCGACGAGCAGCCCGTCTTGGAGACGAACGATATCGGCGGCGATCCAGTTCACAGGCGCGCCAAAGCCAGAGAAACGGCCATGGACCATCACGAACTCTCCCCCGGCAAGGATGACCCCTGTCTCATACTTCAGCGTGGGCGGAATGCTCTTGATGAGACTGAACAGGCCCTCTCGGCCAGGCTCAATATGATTGCTGTGCTGAATGTAGTGAGGTGACCAATAACGTTCAGCCGCCGCATAGTCACGCTTATTGAACAGCGTGTCGAACGCTTCCAGAACAAGCTTCTTGTTGTTCTCCTCTGTCTTCTTCTTCATCGAACTCCCCCTTTTGCCAAACAGATTCCATATATCTCAGAGTTTCGAACCACCGTCGACCGGGATACTCGCTCCCGTGATCCAGCGCGCCGCATCTGACGCAAGAAACGCGACTACGTCCGCAACATCTTCAGGCTTGCCGATTCGCTTCAATGCCTGCATTGCCAGCGTGACCTCGCGACCCGCCTCGGTCTTCGCAAAATTCGACATATCCGTGTCGATTACTCCTGGTGCAACAGCATTTACGCGTATGCCGCGCGGCCCGAGAATGGCGGCCCAGTGTTTGACCAGAGTCTCAATTGCTCCTTTGGTAGAGGCGTAGGCAAGGATCGAAGGGTTTTCCAAACCGGGCTTGCCCACCACCGTACGGGCTGTAGCAGAAGAGAGAAGAACGATGTTTGAGCCCTCACCAAGAACTGGCAGGAGTTGCTGCACCAGGAAGAACGGACTTCGGACGTTTGTTGCAAAGAGGTTGTCAAAATCCTCTACCGTGTAATCCTCGATGCGGGCCGCCTTGCTGATTCCGGCATTGAGCACAAGCACATCTAAACGATCGCCGACGATTGAGCGCACCTGTTCGGCTAGCAACGCAGCGCCGCTCGGAGTTCCTAGATCCGCCGAGATTGCATTTGCGCTTCCGCCTTTGCTTTGGATCTCGGAGACGAGAGATTCCGCTTCCTGCGCAGAGCGGCCGAAGTGAACCAATACATGCGCACCCGTCTCAGCAAGAGCCAACGCAGTGGCTCGTCCAATCCCACGGGAAGCCCCCGTCACCAGTGCAGTTCTCTTGTGCTGAACCATTCTTACCTCCCGCCGTTACATGAACTCCCCATAGAAGAACGGGCTTCG
>Ga0185299_10007117_pt1 | contig 11605 bp, 11 predicted proteins | sample PaiPotPPA55metaG_FD_128002 | JGI IMG/M metagenome (GOLD analysis project Ga0185299, IMG submission 128002) | Iron sulfur acid spring bacterial and archeal communities from Banff, Canada, to study Microbial Dark Matter (Phase II) - Paint Pots PPA... ...
TGGGTGCCGGCAGGGCGTTGAACATATGTCCCTCGATGATTCGCGTTCGGCCAAAACGCCAAGGTCAAGTATTTGTACCGGGTCGCAGCGCAGGAGGGCAAATAGGGCTTGCGGGCGCTTGTCAGTTTACGGGCTAGATGCTCCCGTTGACAATCTTACTTATCTCCCTTAGCATCAATCACTTGAAGGACCACTTTGACTCAGCACGCGGGAGCCGCCTGTGATCAAACTCGACATCATCAACGAAGTGGTGGCCAAGACCGGCGTCACCAAGACCAAGGCTGAGTTGGCCGTCGAAACTGTTTTCGAGAGCATGAAGAAGGCGCTGGCGGGCGGTAATCGCATTGAACTGCGAGGATTTGGAGTATTCAACGTGCGCCCGCGTAAAACTGGAATCGGCCGCAATCCGCGCACTGGTGCCGAAGTGTCGATTCCGCCAGGAAGGGCCGTGCGTTTTAAGCCGGGGAAAGAGTTGCAGTCGATCGACTGAGAGGTCTCTCAAGCACGCATTTTCTTCGGGCTGAATAAAACCATCTCGGGCTGCGATCGAGGGACAGCCTGGGCGGCTGTCCCCACATAGCCCCTGTTCCCGCACTTTCTCGGCTCGTAGTAGCATCAAAGCAGGGTCCCCTTCGGGTTCCCGAAGAAACATGTCGGAACTCAACTCCCCGATTCCTACTTCCACGATCGAATACTATCGTCCTCTACCGCGCCCACTCAGAGGGCGGGCACGGGAACGATACTGGCTGCATGCCTTGCTGCTGATCGCGACCTGCTTCACGACGCTGGTGGTCGGAGCGCGCATGGAGTTCAACTTCCTGCACAATTTGCCGCCATTTGTGGCGGGCGATGAATGGATTCCGTTTTTTCCCCTGGGATGGATGTTGGCGCGTCCGTCGCGTCTGCTGCTGGGTATTCCTTTTTCAGCCACGCTGCTATTCATCTTGCTGGCACACGAGATGGGGCACTACCTGTTTTGCCGATATTACGGAGTGCGGGCGACGCTTCCTTTTTTTATTCCGGCGCCGACGTTAATTGGGACTTTGGGAGCGGTGATCCGCATTAAGGCTCCGATTCGCTCGCGGGCCGCATTATTCGACATCGGCATTGCAGGGCCGATCGCGGGATTTATAGTAGCAGTCGTCACCCTCGCTGTCGCGTTTACACTTTCGAAACCGCTGACCCCTGGCATGGGACAGTCAGATCTGCAATTGGGATTTCCTGTGATTTTCCACGTCGTGCATTCCATGTTGCGAATGGTCGCTCCGAATAGTGCTATCACGGCATTGCCGCTGACCCGGATCTACCTGCATCCAATCGCGGTGGCGGCGTGGGTTGGGATGTTTGCCACGGCGCTGAACCTGCTGCCCAGCAGCCAGTTAGATGGCGGACACATTGTGTACGCGCTAGCTCCGCGAGTGCATCGCGTGGTTTCGTGGATCACGGTGTTTGTGCTTCTCTATCTGGGACATCGGTACGTGGGGTGGCGGGTATGGGCTGGTCTGCTCGTTGTAATGAATGTGCTGACCTTCCGGCAACGCCAAGCTCCGGAGTATCCTATGGTTCCCGTTAGTCGCTGGGCTTGGACCGTGTTGGCGGCGCTAATGCTCGGGTTGACCTTCACGGTTTCGCCGTTCCAGATGAGCTGGAGATAGTCACCTGGCGGGATTTTCACAGACTCTTAACTTCCATGTAACTTTTCACGGGGTCTGGCGGGGCTAGGCTCGTTGAAGTCTGCCGCAACCCTCCAGGAGGAATACCCAATGAAAGTTTCAGGTAACGCCCGCTTTTTTTTCTGTGTAGTTCTGCTCACCGCAGTCACGGCGGCGGCGCAGGTCACCGCCTCTGTCCCCTACACGGTTTCAACGTTCGCCGCCGGGCTTGCAGGACCTTACTCCGCACCCGACTCGATTGCCGTGCTCGACGATCACGTTTTCATCGGCTACGGGAACGGCATAGCGCCGGACGGCTCCGATGGCAAGAGCAGCACGATTGTCGAATACAAGATGAACGGAGACGTGGTAAGAACCTACTCCGTGGTTGGGCACAATGACGGACTGCGCGTGAATCCGCGAACCAAGCACTTGTGGGCAATGCAGATCGAAGACGGCAGCCCGAACCTGGTGATCATCGATCCGAAAAACGGGGCGCGCAAGATTTATACGTTTGGGCCGACGCCGCACGGCGGGGGATATGACGACATCGCCTTCCGCGGCGATGATGTCTTCTTGAGCGCGTCTAATCCGGCTAACAATCCGAATTTTGCGCCGGCGGTGGTTCGGGCAAAGATCGACGGCAATGTAAGCGAGGCACTGAACGCGAGCGCCGAGGCTACCGACATCCCAACCGACACGCCTACAATGCTGAATCTTCAAGACCCGGATTCGATGATTTTCAATCCGATCGGGGACCTGGTTTTGGATAGCCAGGCCGATGCCGAGCTGATTGTTGTGCATCACTTGGGATTCACCGATCAGAGCGTGTACCGGCTCGCGCTCACGCTGAATGGCGCTCCCGCGCAGGTGGACGATACCATCTTCGCGACTTCGGCTTATGGCACGATTTTGGTGTCGGATCGCGATGCGGGAGATGCGGGAATCATTTATGCCATCTCCAAGGACATTTTCGCTCCGGACGCAGCATACACGGCGACACCCAATTCAGTGGGGAGTCTTGATTTCAATACTGGAGTGATTACCAACGTGGTTTCGGGGATGGTAAGTCCGCACGGGATGGCGTTCATTCCGGTAGGTAAAGCCCAGCGGGATGAAGCGGAGCGAGAGAAATCCAAGTGACAGAATGCGAAGTTACAGACTGGGGGCGGCCCTGTGCCGCCTCTATTTTTTTTTACAGCAGGAAGCTGGATTGGATCGGTTCACCCGCGGTGGGCGGGAGAGTGCAGGTATTTTTCGCTGATGCGCGGAATGTTCAATCAGCGCAGCCAAGCGCTTTGACCTGGTTTCTTCTTTCTTCGCGCTGATGACCCACCAACTACAGATTCTTCGATACCCAGGTGGCTGGGCGTGGAAGAATGCCCATGCGGCCGGATTGATTCGGAACTTGCTTTCATAGGCGGCCGGAAGCTCGGCGCGTTTTCTCTGCTCGTAGGAATATATCGCGCTGCGCTCTTCGTCGCGTTTCTGAAAAGCTGCCAGGCCGGCGGGATGCATCAGACCCGTGTTCGAGAGTTCGGTGGCGCGTTTCAGGTTTACGGCGCTCCAAACACTTCGAGCCTTTCGCGGTGTAAAGCGAATTTTGTAGCTGACATCGTCAATACTCTTGCGGATGCCATCAATCCAACCAAAGCAGAGGGCGCCATCGACCGCCTCGGGCCAGGTGATGCTCGGCCGTCCCGATTCTAGTTTGTAGAGGCCGACCCAAAGTTCTCCGGTGTCCGCGTGGTGCTCCTCCAGCCATGCGCGCCACTCAGACGGTGATGCGAAGAAACGAGGCTTCAACGCCATATCACCAAATTATCTTCGAATCAATTCACATTAGCCACAGTGCATCGACATCGACGATCACCTGGGTGCGGGGAATTTTCTTTTGCGCGGCGTGGGCAAGCATGGCACGCAGAGTCGTGTTAAGTTTTTTGCGGCTTGGCGACTTCAGCACGAAGTGGTAGCGATAGTCACGCTTCAGGCGCGTGATGGGCGCGGCGGCGGGGCCAAGGACGCGTACGTCTTCATGGCGTGTGCCATCGAACCATTTGCCCAAAGTTCCCGACCATTGCAGGGCGTCGTCGAGTATATCGCTGCGCACCAATACGTTGGCCAGGGCAGAATAAGGCGGGTAGTGCATCCAGCTGCGGAATTGCAACTCTTTCTCGTAGAAGCCGATGAAGTCGTGGCGGGCGGCATATTGCACGGCGTAGTGATCCTGGAAATAAGTCTGCAGAATAACTTTGCCGGGAGTTTGGCCGCGTCCCGCGCGTCCGGCGACCTGGGTCAAGAGTTGAAACGTGCGTTCGGCGGCGCGGAAATCGGGCAAGCCGAGAGCGACGTCGGCTCCGACTACGCCGACCAACGTTACTCCGTGGATGTCGTGGCCTTTGGCAATCATCTGCGTGCCGACCAGGAGGTCGAGTTCGCCTTCATTCAATGCATTCAAGGCGCGTTCGAAATCCTGGTGGCTGCGGACGGTGTCGCGGTCGAGACGGGCGATGCGAGCCTGCGGGAACATGCCGTGGAGCAACTCTTCCAGCTTCTCTGAGCCGGTTCCGAGAAAATAAACGTACTCGCTGCCGCAGTGGACGCAAGCTTTCGGCACAGGGGCGGTGTAGCCGCAATAGTGGCATACCATTTTGTGTTCGCGCTTGTGATGGGTAAGTGCGATAGCGCAGTTCTGGCATTCGAGCTTCTTCCCGCAAGCGCGGCAGAGGACAACGGGCGAATATCCGCGGCGGTTGAGCAGAACCATTACCTGCTCTTTGCGCTCAAGGCGTTCTTTGATCTCGGCCGCGAGCTTGCGCGAGATGACTTGTTCCTGGCCGGTTTCCTGGAACTCCTGGCGCATATCGATGATTTCGACTTCGGGCAGCGGGCGTTGCTCGACGCGATCGGGCAACTCAACCAGCGTGTATTTATTTTTTTTAGCATTGAAATAAGATTCCAGCGAAGGCGTGGCCGAGCCCAGCACGACGACGGCACTGGCCATCTGGGCGCGCATCACAGCGATGTCGCGGGCGTGGTAGCGCGGCGTTTCTTCCTGCTTGTAGGAGGAATCGTGCTCTTCGTCGACGATGATCAGGGCGATATCGCTCACTGGAGCAAAGACCGCCGACCGCGTACCGACGACCATGCGCGCGTCGCCGCGCTTAATGCGGTGCCACTGCTCGGCGCGTTCGCGGTCGGAGAGGGCGGAGTGCAGGATGGCAACTTCATCGCCGAAGATCTGATGCAGGTCGGCGGCGACCGCAGGGGTCAGACCAATTTCGGGTACGAGCAGGATGGCGGAGCGCCCGGCTTCGAGCACGGCGCGCATGGCGGCCAGATACACCGCCGTCTTTCCTGATCCGGTAATGCCGTGCAGCAACATGCCGGAGAATTTGCGCGCGGCGACACCGTCTTTTATCCGCTTGAGTGCGGATTGTTGCGCGAGGTTCAGGTTGAAGTCGAACAACGCGGGCCGCGGCTTGGAGCGCGAGATGGTGAACTCCATCGGCTCTTCTACGATTTCGACGAGTCCGCGCCGAATCAGTGTGGCGAGCGTGGTTCGTGGCACGCCCAGCGATTGAAGGGTGGTGACTGGGAATCTTCCCCCGGAAGCGGCCAGTGTGTCGACCAGCGTACGTTGGTTCTCGTTCAATTTGCCTTCGGCGGATTTCAGGAGTGCGATCTTTATGGTGCGCGCGGCGTCGCGCGGGGAGGATACATCTTCGCGAGTCAGCCATTTCTTGCGGACCATTCCGGCAAGGAGTGATTTTGAGACTCGCGTGGCAGAACGAAGCGTCTCTTCGCGCACGAGCGTTGCGCCCTCAGGGGCTAAAGCCCCGTCTACGGCGGGATTTGACGGCACGGATAAAGCCGTGCCCTTCCCAAAACTGTTATCGTCCTTGTCAACTCGGCTTTCGGCCTGCCCAAGCTCAGGCTTCAGGCATAAATCGTTTCCGGAAATATATCCCGCAAGATAGTCGAGGACGCGGAATTCTGCCGCTTGTTCTTCCGGAGTGCGGCGCGAACGGGCGGAGGATCCGGACACTCCCGCCTGCTGCAGCGCCATCTGGCCAACTTCGGTGAGGCGATATCCGATAGAACGTTTAAACTCGGCGTTTAGAGGCAACATGGTGCGGAAGACTTCGCCGAGTGGGGCGAGATAGTAATCAGAAATCCAGCGCCCGAGATGCAGCAACTGCTCATCGAGCACGGGGGTTGCGTCCAGGACACTGAGAACATCCTTGATGGGGACCGACGGTTTACGGTCGTGCAGTTCAATGACGATGCCTGTCATGCGCTGCTGGCGAAACGGCACCAAGACGCGCCCACCCACGACCGGCGCGGCATCCGCGAGAACACGGTAAGTGAATACCATGTCGAGCGGGACGGGGACGGCGACGTCACAGAATTCGGGCATCGCTGAGAGGATAAATCAGAGGAGTCTTCCCAGGCACGGGAGCGCGGACCTGGAACATTTTCGCTGGCAGGGATGCTTCGACTTCGTCGATCATTCGCTTTGCGAACGATCGGCTGCGCTCAGCATGACAATTTCACTTTAGTTATTCATCTTTCCTGGTGGGAGGTTTGAGGCCCAGGTACTTCATGACCATCTGCAAATCTTTCCAGGCTTCGACTTTCTGGCGAGGATCACGCAGAAGAAATGCGGGATGGTATGTTACCGCGAGCTTCGTTCCCTGCCAGGTAGAATCGCTACTGTATGCGCCAGAGGGCATAAAATCGTAAAAGCGGCCGCGAAGCTCGGACATGGGTGCGTTGATAGCGAGCAGATTTTTCGCCGCGACCGCGCCCAACGCAACCACTACTTTCGGCTTGATTACGGCGATTTGGCGCATCAAAAACGGCGAGCAGGTTTCGCATTCGTCGCGCTCCGGCGTGCGGTTGCCGGGAGGACGGCATTTCACGATGTTTGCAATATAAACATCTTCGCGTCGAATGCCCATGGCTTTGATCATGTTGTTGAGCAACTGGCCGGCGCGACCAACGAACGGTTCGCCCTGCGTGTCTTCGTCGGCGCCGGGACCTTCGCCTACGAACATTAAGTCGGCGCGCGGATTGCCCACACCGAAGACGATTTGCTTTCGACCCTGCTTGTGCAGCTTGCAGCGGGTGCAGTCGCCGAGATCTTCGCGAATGAGCTTGAGGGCCTCTATGGGATCGGTGACGCCCTGCTCTAAATGTAGAGTCAGCACTGGCAGAGGGTTCACGGGCTTTGCAACTACGGCGGATTTTCTTACGGGCATTTCCTCTCGCAGTTCCTGGGAACTAGACGATACCGACGGAGTCTCAACCTGGGCGCGCAGGGTGGGCTCGGGGACTCGCGATTCCCGCCGGTAAAAATCGTAGATCCCCATCTCGTGGCAGTAGCGAAGGCGTTCGGCGAGAGCTCGCCGCAGATCAGGATCAAGAGTGTAGGGCATCGGTTTCTAGATTGTAAATACAATTGCAGGAGAGACAACCAACATGCTGGCGAGAGGCAAGACCCGCCAGACTCCGCTCTTGTTTTGCCACACTCACCCAGCAGCGAGGGAAAGAAGTCCCAAGAAACTAATCACTAGGGCAATAATTCCCAGCCAGAGCTGGCGATCACGAATCATGCCAGCTACTGCCAATCCGAAGGAAGTCAGAATTGCCAACGCAAAGTACATCTGAAGGTGATGGCCGAACTCGGAATCCGGGTTCCACCTCCCCATCCGATAAAGATACTGGATGGTCGAATACACGAGCGCCATTGAGCTGACACTCAGAGTCATCGAAGCCGCGCTCCATTTGCAAACCCATACTCGTTCAGAGTCAGGCTTTTACTGGAGATTTACGGTGCTGGCGCAGGCGCACTACCTGATCCAGGACACGCTGCGCGACTTCCCACTTCGTGGTTTCGGGAACTTCGACAACTTCGTCGCGAGTGATGATGGTAACCGCATTGCGGTCGGAGTCGAAGCCCACGCCCTCGCGCGAAACATCATTGACTACGATCGCGTCGAGATTCTTCGATACTAGTTTTTGACGCGCATTTTCCAGAACGTTTTCCGTTTCGGCGGCGAAGCCGACAACAATCTGGGAACTCTTTTTGAGAGAAATCTCCTGCAAAATGTCGGGAGTGGCTTCGAGCTCGAGAGTCATCGCACCCTTGCGCTTCATTTTCTGGCTGGCCTCGCCTTTCGGACGATAGTCCGAGACCGCTGCAGTTTTGATCACGATGCTGGCTTGGGGAAGCAGTTTGAGGACCGCATCACGCATTTCTTCGGTCGATTCGATTTGAGTTACCTCGGCGGCGCCGGGGGGCGTGAGCGATGTTGGCCCACTTATTAGGAGTACGCGGGCGCCGCGGCGGAGAGCGGCTTCGGCGAGGGCATAGCCCATGCGTCCGCTCGAGCGGTTGGTGAGATAGCGTACGGGATCGATTTTTTCCCGCGTAGGACCGGCCGTGATCAGCACGGTTTCGCCGTTGAAATCCGGGGACGCGCCGAGCGCTTCCATTACTGCAGCGACGATGGTTTCATTTTCTGCCAGCCGTCCCGCCCCCGTCATTCCGCACGCCAGGTAGCCTGCGTCCGGCTCCACAATCTTCACGCCGCGCCGGCGCAGAATTTGCAAATTCGCCTGGGTGGCCTCGTGGTTCCACATGTTCACGTTCATGGCGGGCGCCACAACAATAGGGGCTGTGGTAGCAAGATAAAGCGTGGTCAGAAAATCGCTGGCAATTCCTTGCGCGAAGTGAGCCAGAACATCGGCCGTCGCCGGCGCAACCAGAAGCGCATCGATGGATTGTGCGACCGCAATGTGTTCGATCGCTGAATCGATGTTGGGTTCCGGCTCGTGCTGTTGCTCACCTGGCGTGAACATGCCGGTAATAACTTTTTCTCCGGAGAGAGCGGCGAAGGTGAGGGGGCGGATGAACTCCTGGGCAGCCCGCGTCATGACTACTTGCACCCGGATGCCGCGATCCTGCAGCAGGCGAACAATTTCTGCCGCCTTGTAGGCTGCGATTCCCCCGGTGACGCCCAAAGCGATTTTCATGAAGTTTTGATTGTTGATTTTTGATTGTTGATTCAAGCTCGAAGACCCCGCGCGGTTTCGAAACAAACCATCAACAATCAAGAAATCAACAATTTCCTTAGTCTTGTCCCAGCGCCTTGTCGAGCGCTTCTTCCGCCTGTTCGGCGGCGGTGCGGGTCTCTGGAATTTCCCACTTCACTTTGCCCGCGCGGATTTCATCCTGCGCGATGCGGCAGGGCTTGCGAGAATTTGTGTCGACCACCGGCGGCGCACCTGACTGAAGTTGCCGCGCCCGCCGTGCTGCCACCAGGATGTATCGGTAGTTGCTGTCAAAGCCTTCGATCAACTTCATTGGGACTCTCCCTTAAAAACAGGTTCGAAGTTTAACCACTGCCGAGCGTCGAACATTATTTTTCGAACAATGCGTTCCGAACGTTGCTTTCAGAACGCGGCCAACTCTCAGGCTGCCCCGTTCGATTCTATAGACGCCCCGACAATGCCATTTGGGCGCCCATGAAATGATACCGCGAAACCTAAGGATGTGCTGGAGGGGGAGGGTTACCAAAGGAGCCGAGAATGGGTTCGATGCGCTCGCGAACATTTGCCAGGCGATGACGGTCCGCCAATTCCACGATCTTCCGTTCGTTGAGGGAAAGAGGATGCCCGGCTCGCTGCAGGCGCTCGGCCAGAACAATCGCTTGCAGGTTCTCGATTGATTCCTCCAGATCGTCATTGATCAAAATATAGTCGTACTTATTGTAGTTTCCAATTTCACGGGTGGCCGTGATCAAACGGCGAGCGATCACCTCTTCCGCGTCTTCGCTGCGCTTGCGCAGGCGCCGCTCCAGCGTTTTGCGATCAGGAGGCAACACAAAAATGCTGACCGCTTCCGGCAGCTTTCGTTTCATCTGCTCGGCTCCCTGCACGTCGATATCGAGCAAAAGATCGCGCCCCTTTTCCCCGGCCTCGCGCAGAAACCGGCGTGCCGTCCCATAGTAATTTCCGAAAACGTTGGCGTGCTCCAGGAATTCATCGTTGCAAATCATCTGCTCAAATACTTCGCGGGAAACGAAGTAATACTGTTTTCCGTTTTGCTCGCTGCCCCGGGAGGGACGCGTGGTGTAGGAGATGGAGAAATCGAGGCCCGGGACCAACTTCAGCAATTCGTTGACCAGGGTTGATTTGCCGGAGCCGGACGGCGCGGAAATAATACAGATGAGAGGCCTGTAGGTAGCATTCATTCCAGGTTTTGCACCTGCTCGCGCGATTTTTCGATTTCCGATTTCATGGCCAGGCCCGCCTCAGTAATTTTCAACGCTTCGCCAGCCAGTCCCGAAGTCTTCGAAAGCAGCGTGTTGGCCTCGCGGTTCATTTCCTGCAACAGGAAGTCGAGCTTCTTGCCGATTTCTCCTCCTTGTTCTAGCAATCCAAGAAAATGTCGCACGTGATTTTCCAGGCGCACGATTTCTTCCTGGATATCGCTACGATCCACCAGCAGCGCGGCCTCCTGCAGCACGCGTTCTTTGTCGACAGTCGAGCCCAGCAACTCCAGAAGCCGGGACTGGAGGCGGTCGCTGTAGTTCTGCAGCACGCCGCGACGATGCTGCTGCACGCTCTTCCCGGCCTCGACCAGGTGGACCATACGCTCGCGCAATTCCCGGGCAATGCCGCGGCCCTCTTCCTCACGCATCTGATTGAGGCGATCCAGCGCTTCGCTGACTTTTGCCATGACCGCGGCTTCAATATCGCCGTCAGCGTTCTCGTGGGCAGAGTCGAGCGCGCCAGGGATTCGCAGTACGGCATTGAGGTCAGGTTCCGCTGCCAGGGAAAATTCAGCGGCGACAGCGCGAAATGCGGCGATATAGCCGCCCACGATTTGGTGGTTGAGCGAAAACGTTTCGCTGCTCGTACGCTCTAGACTCAAAGAAACTTCCACATGGCCACGAGCCATCCGCTCCTTCAGGAGGCGGCGCAGTTGCATTTCCAGAGAGTCGGTTCCCGAAGGAAGGCGGAAATGCAGATCTAGAAAACGGTGGTTAACCGATTTCAACGACAAAGAAAAAGCCAGTCGGCCCGTCGACGCATCCAGGCCGGTGCGGCCAGGAGCGCCATCGCCATCGGGACGCTGGATTTCACCTCTGACTTGCGCAAAACCTGTCATTGAGCGTATCGGCATAGGCGCCATGTTCTCAAGTTCCCGCAACTGCATTGGGCGAATCTGCGTGGGCGAATTGCAATTCATAGAGACGCCGGTACGTGCCTAACTTTTTCATCAATTCCTCGTGGCGGCCGATGTCGGCGATCGTACCGTTTTCAATCACAACGATTCGATCCGCGCGGCGCACGGTCGAAAGCCGGTGCGCGATCACGAATACCGTGCGGCCGCTCATCAAATTGTGCAGCGCGGACTGCACCAAGGCTTCGGACTCGCTGTCCAGCGCCGATGTGGCCTCATCCAGAATCAAGACGGGCGCGTTCTTGAGAAGCGCCCGCGCGATCGCCAATCGCTGACGCTCGCCGCCGGAAAGCCGCACGCCGCGCTCTCCGATCACAGTATCGTAACCTGCGGGTAGGCCGACAATGAAATCGTGCGCTAACGCGGCGCCAGCCGCGGCCTCGACTTGTTTCTGCGCCACATTGGGCTGGCCATAGGCAATGTTATTGCGCACGGTATCGTTAAAAAGCACAGTCTCCTGCGTGACGATGCCAACTTGCGCCCGCAGCGAGGCAAGGGTTACGTCGCGCACATCGTTGTCGTCGATCAGTAGGCGCCCGCCGGTCACATCGAAGAAGCGAGGAATCAGATGGACTAGAGTGCTCTTGCCCGCTCCACTGGAGCCGACCACGGCCAACACTTCCCCGCGTCGGACTTCCAGATTGATGTCATGGAGTACTTCATTTGGTTCTTCCTCTTCGTTGGTATAGGCGAAGCT
>Ga0185299_10007120_pt1 | contig 11603 bp, 23 predicted proteins | sample PaiPotPPA55metaG_FD_128002 | JGI IMG/M metagenome (GOLD analysis project Ga0185299, IMG submission 128002) | Iron sulfur acid spring bacterial and archeal communities from Banff, Canada, to study Microbial Dark Matter (Phase II) - Paint Pots PPA... ...
TGGCCCATTGGCTTGCCGGCAATAGCGCCGACGCGGAAGATATTGTCCAGGAAGCCTGTTTGCGGGCATTGCGAGGGCTCGATCGCTACGCCGGCGGCAACGCGCGTGCTTGGCTTCTTACCATCACGCGAAACACGGCCTTCACCTGGCTTGCGCGCAACAGGCCGAAAGCGCTGGTGGTAACCGAGGACATCGAAGCCCTGGCGCCCGCGGATGGAGCACGACGCCGGAAGTAGCCTTGATTGAAAAAGCCGACGCCGCGGCGATTGAGCTCGCGATCGGTGCTCTGTCCCCGCCATAAGGAAACCCTCGTGCTGCGCGACATTAATGGATTAAGTTATCATGAGATCGCCGATGTAACCGGCGTACCCTTAGGCACCGTCATGTCGCGCCTCGCCCGCGCCCGCGGTCTCCTCATGGCGGACTTGGGGAGGCCAGAGGCAAAATGAGCACAGGTAACGAAATTCTTCTCACCCAGGCGGCGATCGACGGCGAACTCGATGCCGCCGGCATGCTCGATTTTGAAAATCGTTTGGCCGGAAATGCTTCCCTTGCCGCCGAATACGGCCGCCTGAAAACCCTGCGCGAGGTCATGCACCGGGAGCTCGTCAAGCCCGTGGCGCCGCAAGCCCTGCGCGAAAGTGTCGCGAGGATGGTCGCACCTTCCACCGCGCCCCGGGCAACCCGCGTGGCCCCGTCCTGGCGGGCCATGGCGGCATCGGCCGTCTTCGCGGCGGGGCTCGGCAGCGCTTCGACTTGGCTTGCGTTGCGCGCCTCTTTCCAAGACACCAATCTTGCCGATACGCTTATCGCCGATCACAAACGCGGTCTTTTGTCTGGCCAGCCCTTCGATGTCGCGTCTTCCGATCGTCACACGGTCAAACCATGGTTCGCGACGCGCTTCGCGCTGGCGCCAAGGGTGGTGGACCTCGCGGCGCAAGGTTTTCCTCTCGCCGGCGGCAGGATCGACGTCATCGCGGGCGCGCCAGCGCCGGTACTGATCTACCGCCACAACGAGCATTTTATCAGCCTTACCGCCCTGCCCGCGCAAACCGCGTCGCCGCCACAGGCTCTCGTCATCGAGGGCTATTCTGTTCAGGTCTGGCGCGACGGCGGCACCGAGTACTGGGCCATCTCGGATATCGACCCGGCAGAACTTTCAAAGTTCCGTCAGCTTTTCGAGGCCGCGGCCAAAGGTTCGGAAAAGAACGGTTGAGGCCGGCGGCATACGTTTTCCCGCGGCGCACGCGGACCTGTACTTTGGCTTGGCAAAAGGATACTTGTTCGTCAGCAGTTGCGACTTCTGCAATGGGTCACGGGACTAAACCGCTCGCGCGGTAGGGCGCTGCGGCCGGCGGCACGGAAACGCGATAGCGGGACGGGGCGACCTGTCTTGAGATTGAGGGGTTTTAACGACCTCATTCAAGACAGGAGCATTTCCATGACCGACCAGGCCACGAGCCCGTTGCGCCGACGCAGGATCGAAGACATGATGATCCGCAAGTTCGCGGCGAAAACCCAACATGACTATGTGTAAAGGGTCAATGACTTCGCCGCGTTTCTCGGCCTGCCCCCGAGTCGGCGAAATTGGATGACGTGCGCCGCTATCGGCTGCATTTGGCGAGCGCCAGCCTCTGAAGAAGTTGAAACCCGGCGCTTCGCAGGTCATACGACGCGGACAGGACGCTGGAGCAGCTTCACAAACGCTACCGGAATTTCGATCCACGGCCAGCCCCAGAGTAGATGTCCACAGGATCGAGGCTGCCTCCGCCTGGCACCCAGCGCACGGCTCTCCCCTGCAAGAGAACTGGCGGGAGCTTGTCGTACGCGAACTCATGCGCAAGGCCGAAGATATCGACGCCGACGCGATCATTCGGGTCGACTACCAAAATGACGGCGTCATCCGGATTGACGAGACCGGCGTGAATCTCAAGCGCGTGGTTGCCACCGGCATTGCGGTGAAGCTTTCCTGCGCCGCCTGATACGGTATCTGTTCAAGGGCTGCGTCAATAGCGCGCCTGCGCGACGCCTCGAACGTTGTCGAAGGGCGCTCGAGGTCCTTTCGCAGATTCACCGGACGGTGAGCGAGATCGCATATTGCTGGGGGGGGTTACGACATGACTCATTTCGCCTATTCGGGTCATTTCGGCTGGATCGTCTCATGGCCGCCAGGGCTTGTTTTTACGCTGTCACACAGGCTGCGCAACACGCGCAAATCCACTGAACACAATCTCGATCTCGCCTTCAACTCGCTCGACGCCCAGCGCGAGGCTTGCGTGGCTTATATCAAGAGCCAGGCGCCCAGGATGCCGCCACCACGCCCGCGTGTCGCCCAGCTTGACTGTCTCCGCGGCTCGGAAAGAGAAATACCCACGACGAAGCGCCGAAAGGCACATAAAGCGTGCCCCGAGGATCGCCAGGGCACCACGCTGGTTCTGGTCGCGCGGCACGAAATTTTGATGTTCCCCTTCAAGCGCATCCGCAACGTCGACCGGCCCGCCCGGCAGGAGCGAGCCGTCCTTCTACGGCAGTTGGCTCGATATGGCGGAGTCCAAAATTGGTGTTCTCGGCAGCCTTGATCCGCGTTCCGCAAGCTCCTCGGCTCATCATCGAAGAAGGCCGGCCCCCCTGTTCGGCATGTTAAGATCGGCTCCGTCATCGTCCGGGAACATCAGGGCAAAGTCCACGAGGCTCTGGAGAGCGCAATCGGCGTATCGCGGTAAGCCAGGGCTTCACAGATGCGAATAAGGACAGGTGGCCGTGACCGGGCACGGCCACCTCGGTTTCGGCGCTAATCGGCATCGCACTTTCGCGTAGCCGCATCTGCTTCGCGTGCCAGCTTTCGTACCAGGTCAAAGAACCCGTCGGTTTGGCCGATGAACAGCCCGTCGTCCGTGAAGGCCTTTATAGTCGCCACCGCACCGCCTGTCTCTATCGGGTAGTGTCTCACTTTGAAATTTCTTCGGCTCTCTTTTTGTAATGGCCGCGCTTTGGCGCTGGCGTGTCCGCATCCATCGCCTCGACGATATCCGCCCAATCCACGACCGTCTCGCTTAGGCCAGCGGCCATCGCTGGCGTTATGCGCAAGGTTTTGTGGATGCGAAGCCAATTATACCAAACGGCATAGATCGCGACCATGTGAGCGTGGTTCACAAATTTCTTTGAGAACGCATTCGTCAACCGCGTGAAGCGCCGATTGTGCATCCGCATTGTGAGGTTAGCGCGCTCAGCATATGACGTGCTGACGTGCGCCATGTTAGGGCTGCCTTCAATCCGCTCTTTCCGGCAACCGATGCATTCGGCGGGGCTATAGCGGCCCTTGGCGCTTTCTGGCGATGCGCCGTAAATCTTGTTGAGCATCGCATAGTCGATATCCGCGCCAAATGCGCCTTCGACGGCCACAAGATAGGCTCTATGGCCATCCGAAGTTAATTGAATTCGGGTCACGATCCGCAACGCCATATCGTCTATAAACCACTTCGCGCATTCGCCATCGCGACCGCCGACAAAGTGAGAAATGAGCAATTTCGTGTCGGCTTCTATTGCCGTCCATGTCCAGGTATCTCCAGCCCCATCAATTGGATTTTTCATGGCGGCCACGTTTTTCTGTTTGGCGCCGGTGAAAGACCAGAGTTCATCCACCTGCACGTGGCGCGCCTTCACGCCGCGAACCTTCACATCATGAAAGCCCGCGCAGATGCGCCCGGCGTCTTCCAAGAGCTTCGAAACGGTATTGATGCTCGTATCCGTGAGGCGCGAGACTGAGCGCATCGAGGCGCCTTCGCAGAGCATCGAAAGGATTTTGGCACGCGTGGCAACATGGAGCTTGTTCATAGCTCCTTTATATGAACTTTTATGCTTAGTGTCAAGAAGTAATTTCAATATGAATTTGGTTGTTTACCTCGTTGGGGGTGAGTCATTATGTCGCTGGCTCTAGCGCAAATCAGATGTTGACTTATATGTCAAGATGTCCTGAGATAGAGGCTCTGGCCAGTCCAGAGCTGCACTGTCTGGAGTCTCTCACAACTGGAAATGACACAGTTCGAATAATGTATGTCGCTAAGGAGATTTGGGACGTCGTTAATCCTCCTTATGCCGATAATAGCGATGGAGTTATGCACGCTGAATTTCGACAGACGCTTGATGCTTTTTTGGAAGGGGCAGAATTTTCGGTTGCAGAAAATCCATATGTGAAGCCTGCTGATGCGATGATCGCGCGCGTCAATCCTTTGAAAGCTGAGTTATGGGATATTCGCAGTATTATTCCACATCCGGGCATTCGCGCGCTGGGCGGCTTCTGGCGTCAGGACACCTTTGTGGCACTCACATGGGATTATCGTGAGAATCTTGATGAGCGATGGGATGCCGAAATAGAGCGTTGTCAAAGGTGCTGGAGAGAAATGTTTGATTCTAAAGGACCGCTCAAAGGGGAGACGTTAGATGAGTATCTCACCAACTTCTATCCTGTCTAAGCCTGAAGGCTCCAACAAAGTTCCGACTAGCACTTTTGCTTATTTAAGGGCGCGATTTAGACACAGGGTCTACACCCTGATAATTGGGCTGTTTAAGAAGTCCGCTCTTTCACAGGCAGACTTGGCGCGCCGACTGGGTTATGACCCCGCTCAACTTTCCCGGTTGCTTAGCGGCCCTGGAAATCTGACTCTTGATACGATCAGTGACATTTTATTTGCGATTGGCGGATTAGAGTTAGGCATTTCCGTTAGCGATCCGCTTGGCGCAAAGAACAAAAATATTGCGGTTGAAGCTCAGAAAGCCAGCTCGTCGACGCCAGCGACACCGATAACGCAAGTGCTTTGGTCAAAAAGCACTGAAGACATTCCACGATTTGTGCAGCATCCGCGTGGAGCGGCTAATACGCCATCAGTGAAACTTGCGGCTTAGATAATGCGCCACGCTTCAGTCGTCGTGTGCGACGACCTAACCTATTCACTAAATGGGAAGATGAATGCTGTTGGCATATATACCGGTGATATAATTATTCCTGCAAGCCCGGCGATGCTGAATCAATTGATATTTCTGTTCATTATAGAGACAGAACCAAGCGATCCATTCAAAAGCTTAATTCTTCACGTAAGTCTTCCAAATGGTCAGTCTCACCAAATTCCAGTAGTTATGGAAACTCTAGTGCCAGCGATAAGCGATCAAACACGGTGGACGCTCCGGTGGCCACTAGCATTTTATGGGCCATTCCTAACGCCTGGACCCATCGTTGCTAAAATTCTCCATGAAGGGGGGGAGATTATCGCGGCGGCGCCGATTATTACGATAGCCTCCCCACATATTCCTAGCCCTGTGACTACCGAAAAAATGGTATAACATAGTTCCTACTTTTTCTCCCACCTGCTCCTGGCTGCAGCCCTAGCAATCTCCGCCCGCCGCTCTGACGTCATGGCCTTAGCCCGTGCTGCGCCGCCCTTCTTTCCAAGTGCCTTCGCGGCCGGGTCCTTGCCGTCATCAGGAATAATGTCTTCGATCTCGCCCGTCAGAACTTTCATGACATGGACGGCGTTGCCGATCACATCGGCGGGGCGCTTTTCGCCTTTAGGGCCACGGGGCATCAGACGCGCTTACTGTTGCGGAGTTGTCCAAGTAATCCCTGGACTTCTTTGTAATTCATGCTGCGCTTGCTCCAGTGCTCATCCTGCATAACAGCGCGCGGGACTTCATCCATTCTCTTATGGCTACGGCCGTTGTACATCGGGAAAGAACCATTCATATTAAAGGCCCTGTTTTTGATCTCTATTTCCGTCACAAAATCTACTCTATAGAAAGGCACTTTTCCCTCGCCTGTAATCCCGATAGTGACCGCGACATCACCATCCTGTTCCTTTTTGCATGCGTGCATATTGCCAAGCACGCAGCGCACATACTCTTCTGGTTGATCGAGAGTGCTAATAACGTCCGCGAGGGTCGCGTCTGGTGAAAGAGCCATATCAACCTCCTGCTTTGCGCTAAGCATAGCAGGGAGTTGGGCGCGGGGCGAGCGGCCGTCAAGTCCATCAAAATTCAAACTGAGACACTACCCTCTATCGAGGTCGGCCGAATGATCGAAACCGCCGGGAATTTCCGGCTGAGGAACGGGCATGGCTCGGGCATGACCAGATTGGTCTGGAAGTCCTCCCCGCCAAACGGAGATACATTGAGGTTCGGAAACACGAGCGCGGGATTTTTGGGATCGGTCAGAGGAGCCAGAGGATCCGAAACCCCGTTGCCAGCTTTGTCGTGCCAGGTCTGGAAGTGGGAGGTCTCGGTCGGGCCGATGCTCAGCAGGATTCGCAAGTGGATGGGTTACCCTTTGGGCCAAGGTCGGGTAGAGGCTGCTGCCGCCTTGCTCGATAAAGCCAAATGGAATGCCGCCGTGTTGGCGATGGCCTGGATATGATTATTAGGAGCGAGGTCGGCATCGGTTCGGGGGATTGCCGGAAACTGCCCGGCGAACAAGCTGGGGACCGCCTGCGGGAACACGAACGCCGGGTCAAGATCAGGGTTATTGGCGCGGCTGCGGTACCTCGTCCACCAACTAACCGGCAATGAGGCCCGAAAGCCGGGACGCTCTGCTCGTCGCCATCGCCAAGGCCCGGGGATGGATCGACGACATCCGGCTCGGCCGCATTGGCTCCGTCGACAGGATTGCCGAGCGTGAGGCCCAGGGCGAACGGCACATCCGCCTGCTGGCTCCCGGCTTGTCTGCCACACGGCTTCCTCAGACGTCACCTCACTCTGCTAAATCCCACCGTACACAGGGGTCACTGTTGCGCGCCGACCACGGGTCAAAGTTCAACGCCGATTGACACGCAAATCCTCGGAGCGAGTGCGAGTGATAAGCGCCGTCGAGACATAGTATCGATACCGGTTGTCCTTCTTGACGGCATGCGTGGGAGAATCAAACATTTGAAAAGCCAGCACATCAAAATGCGCTCTCTCATGGCCACGCATAGGATCTGTGACAATCTCGGTCCCAACGCTGTCGTGTTGCACCAATCCCACACCAGCTTTTCATCATATGCGGGGCGAGATTTCTTTCGTCGAAATTTTGACGAAATGCCGAGTCCAACATCTCTGGCGCGGTGACGTTCACTTTTTGTTGCCCGCGGGAGCGTGAGGCAATAGGGAGACTAGTTCGGCACAAGCCCAAGACGTGGCCTTTCCGGTCAAACGCCTCGCCAGCTTACCAACGGAAACGCCGGACGATTCCATCATGTCCGATGTGCTGCCGTCAATAATCGTCCTCGCAATAACGGCTCTGCTTGTTTTTCCCGTGAACTCATCACCCCTCGGGCCAAGAAAGGCGCCCCCGCGGGCAGGCGCCACAAGACGCAGCAAGACCCAGCACAGCGTGCGAAGCTTCAAGGTGAGATAGCGAAGGCGCAGCGTCATGCGTTCACCGGACAGAAGTGACATGCGGCGGCGATGGCGATACAACCGTAATCGTTGCCATTGTCATATTTTAGCTTGCTGAGCGTATTGGTAGCGCAGCTTTTCGAGGAATTCCGCATCGCTGGCGCAAGGCGTCAAGGCGAGTTCGTAGAGTGCCTCATCTTCCTCATCGCTCAGATGTTTTGGATAGTCCTCTGGGCCTGGAACCGCATCCAAAGCGGCTTGCGCGGCCATGTCGTGCGAGGGCTTGCGCAAACGCGCCTGGCGCTTGCGTGTCTTTCGGTTTGGTTGTCATCGTCTAATCCTGCCTTTCCGGCCGGCTGACAGGATCGGCCTTCACGCCCTTGTCAGGCTTGCCGCACTCGTCAAGTCGTATCCGGACAATCTCTAACTTCAAGTCGATTACGTTGAGGAGCGCCATCATCCCTCGACGGTCGTTTTCATCGTGCAGCCTTTCCGCGGCCATAAACGCCGCATAAAGCAAATTAGAGACGGTGGTCAGATCAGCGCGCGTCGTCGAAAGCGTGTCAGGCTCTTCTGTTGATTTGCTCATGGCTTCCTCCTATGCCGCCGCGCGGTCTCGCCATATCATTGAAGACGCGAGATCGGCATTCGAACGTTTGGTGAAAGGATCAATCGAAGCAGCGCGCGGACAACGGCCAGCTCCGACTCTTTTTGCCCCGGAAACCCCGCATCGGCCTCAGCCTCAGCTGCCGCCAGAAGCTCAGCCTCGCGGTCCAAAATCTGTGAAAAAACCAAGTCAGCCAAAGCGTCTGTCGCGATGGCCGGCGGCGCGGCGCTTGACAGCTCCAGCCGCGGCGGGAAGGGATAACCGTCATTTGGCTCTCCTCTTCGTTCGCGACGCCGGTGATTTAGGCTTGGCGCCGGGCGCAAACTCCACAAGTCCCCGGAGCTCAAGTTCCTGGCGAAGTGCCCCCGAGGCGCCTGGCTCCATGGCTGCGTGAAGGAGTGATAAATAAAACTCTTTCTCCTTCGGCTCGAGTGGGTCTTCTGGAAGAAGCTCAATGAGACGACGCTCCCCTGTCCTCATCACCTTAATAAAGGGACGGAACCCCAAAAGTGTCACGGCGTCTACATAGCGGCCTGCATCGAAAGTTGTTTGCCGAAACATGCGTGCTCCTCCTATTCGCGGAAAACCCCTGCCGGGAACCCGGCAAGGGCTTGTGATTATGCGGCCGCTGTCTTCGGCGGGAGAATGAGCCCCGCATGTAAAAGGCTTGTGCTGGCGTGGCGCCGCCGTCCCAAACCGCATAGATCGTCGGCGCCTGGTCCGCGACGTCAGCCCAGCGCTCGCCTGCCAGGTCGCGAAGTTCCGCGAACCAGTCGGCGAACGTCCGGTCTTGCCGCCGCAATCCGCAGGAAGACGACATGCTGCGCAATGTCATGGAAGGGAACGCCGCCCTTATCGAACCACCCGCGGTGTTCGCGCGCGAAATGCAGGCGGCAGGCTTCACGCCCGCCGGCAACTGGGACGCCACCGACGAGGTCATTCCTTCGTCCATGCTGATCAAACGCTATGGCGCTGGGTTGTCGCGCCGATCGCCAGCCGGCTCAAGCTCGTGCCGCAGAGCTACGTCACCCACGGCGGCGCCGCTGCCGGCCAGCTTCACCTCTTCCAGAAGCGCGTGCTGAGCTACCGCGTGATGCTTGCGACGAAGTGGCGCCTTCCTCCTCAAGACGAATGCGCAGCGTGCGCCACAACGCCCGGAATCCGTCAAGGGTCCAGGGTGGGACACGTTAACGGGCGGGCCACAGAAACTTGACTGCTGAGCCTCAATTTATGCGGCCGCGACGGTCGTATCGCTCAAGAGTTATGCGCGGCGGTCCGGAACTGTCGATGCGTCGGACGCCTGATTAAATGTCGTTGTACATTGAATGTGTTGTAGACGGCCGCATGGACGGAAAGAAAACGCTAAGCCGACTTGATTGATTTGAAACCTTGCATCTTTCGTTCGCGTCGTCGAAGCGGCTGATGAGAATTCTCCGCTCGATTGTTAGCACGCAGTCCTTGCTCGTGCAATTTCGCGAAGCGCCGCTCCCTAGGATCTGAGTTTGTCGGTGACGATAGCCTTGGGAACGAAGCTCTGACGTCGATTCCGCAGCAGCCGCAACGCCGCGATTTTATCGCGTTGGGGCTCGACGAGGATCTCGAGAACCTCGCCTTCGCTGTCGACTGCGCGCCACATGTACATTTGCCGTCCGGCGATTGAAACTACCATTTCGTCGAGATGCCACCGACTGTGGGCTTTGGGCCGTATCGCATGCAAGTTCTTGGCAATTATTGGCCAGAATTTAAGAACCCACCGAGGAGTCGATTCATTGCTGACCATCAGTCCGCGCTCAGCCAAAGGATCCTCGACATCTCGATAGCTCAACGTGAACCGGAGGTAGATCCAGACGGCATGTCGGATGATGTCAGGTGGAAATCTGTAGCGGGCGTAGGAGATGGGCTGCATGATCCAATCTAGCACATGCCCTGGCTCGTTGGTCGCCAACGTGTCAATGCCGCCCGCTCGTTAATGTGTCAATGCCTTATTTCGCACTTTTTCACGGATGATTGACGCATGGAAACCAGACCAACCGCACCCTGCAAGGCCGCCGTGAATCCGAACAGGCATTGAACACCATGAAACGCGGAAGGCAGCGCACGGCGGAATATATTCGGCACCGAGGGTGTCGATGAACAGCCGACACGAGGGGCAGACCTGATAGCAGAACAAGGCCTCGATGTTCGAGCATGGTGAGGCCGAGACTGACGTCGAATGCCGGCCAGTCGCCGTGGTGCCGCACCGGCATGTCCCGCACTTTAGATTGGACTTCGGTCGAATGGGAATGACCTAAGGCTGTCTGGACAACGTCGGTTCAGCCGGCATTCATGTTAGCTTCTATAAGGATCGCGTCGTCACTAACGATCGGAATTCCATGATACATGCTCACCAATTGTTCTTGCGCCTCGGGCTAGCCGGCCTGATGACGGGCTGCGCCGCAATTACGCCGATAGGCGCCGCGCCATTCTCCACACTTTCGTTCGGCGCTACCACCGCGCCGTTCGAAAAAGCCACTTGGGTTCCACGCTGTTGGTGGCGCCAAGGCTTGTGGGGGCCGCGACAGGTCTGCCAACAAGTTTGGCTAGAGCAGGGTTACTATAATTATAATCGCGGTTATGGCTTCGGCGGGGGGCGGGACTATCGCCGTCATCACCATGACGAGGACGACGAAGACGACGAGGATTAGTTGAGCTGGCCGGTGTGATGTGCGCCTTCAGCGGCGATAGACCGAAGCCTCAGAGACGAAAAACCTTTCCGTGTCGATGAAGCGCACGGCGAGTTAGCGCCGGCTCGTCGAGCGCGAGCCTGATGATCCGCTGGCGCACCAGGTCAGGAATTGGTTTCGCGCTCGGACCACGATCGTGGCGGTCCTAAAGAATCCTTTCTTGTCCTAGGCAGGCCACGGGGGAATCGGGCAACGAAAGGGTGCATTTCCCCGGCTGCGATCGGCGTCCCTACTTCCTTCTGAGATTGTCCGGATAAAACCCATGCAAGTTGTAAAAATCGACCGGGTCGTCGTGGCACGCCAGATGCAGCACCATGCAGTTTGCTGCAGAGCGTGCCTCTTTGTCGCTAACATTGGTCCGGCAGGCTCACAGAATTGGGACCGAGGGCTTCATCAGGGGCCACGAGCGGCTGGAAGGGACGTTGTAGCCCTCCTGCGGACCCGGTGCCCGGTTCCACGACCCATGAAAAGCATCGCCTTTGGTGTCCTTCAACGCAACGAGAAATCCACCGGCGTGTGGCTTATCGTTGCCGTAGTAAACACCGCTCCAGGTATTGACGAAAACCGTCCCGTCGGGAGCCACAACGAGCTGGCGAGCGTGTCCGATGTTGTCGGTAAATATCGTCGCGCAGAAGCCCGTGGGCAGTGTGATACCGCCTCCCCCACCCGAGCACGACGTCGTCGCTTTGTGCGCGAACGTCTTAGCAAAGACCCGAGTTTGGCCAAGCTGAGTTGCAACAGCAAGTACAGCCAAGCCTATGGCAATTCATCCATGTTTTTGAACTGCGTTAGCTAAGATTTAATCTGACATGTGGTGTCCTGGACCCCACGGCGAATCGTAAGCCGAGGCGGGGCGCGGAGCGGTCGGGGTGGCGAAGCGCCCCGCCTCGGCGAATTGGAGAACACCATGA
>Ga0185299_10007123_pt1 | contig 11601 bp, 17 predicted proteins | sample PaiPotPPA55metaG_FD_128002 | JGI IMG/M metagenome (GOLD analysis project Ga0185299, IMG submission 128002) | Iron sulfur acid spring bacterial and archeal communities from Banff, Canada, to study Microbial Dark Matter (Phase II) - Paint Pots PPA... ...
AAAATGTCTAGGAAAACCGAGAACGTCGTTTGTAGGGCTTCCTAATGCAAAGTTTCTTCGGCCATTTTCTGGTGAGGGAGTTTTTCAACAGCCACAGGCCATAGCGCTCATTGACCCGGACAATGAGTGTAACGGCGATGTTACGTCAGTCGTCACAAGCATCCTTCGAGTTGATGGAAGATCGATACCCTCTTCAGGATGTCCGAACCGTTTGTGTCGGATAGCTCGCCTTGTGACTTCGGATTGAACTCCAAGGCAATGTACACGTTATTTTCGCTGCAGAACCATGGGGCAGTCTCCTCGCCGATTTTGACGAGATCGTCCCACCCACTGCTGACAAGGCTCGCATGTACGCCTCTGAAAGTGGCGACACAACACATCTGCCTGAACCGCGTTCCGTTGGTCTGAAGATAACGCTCGACCTGCTCCCGGTTCATTCCGGGTTTCAGATCGACCGCGTATTGGTCTAGGACAATCTGATACCTAGCCTCGCGCTCCGCGACCTTACGCCGATTTCGCACGTTTTGCACGAACCACAGGCTAAGGGTGATCAGCGCCGCCGCTGCAAGGATCATCAACACCTTCAGTCGCTTTCCGCGCATGGTTCGATTATCGCCGAACGGAGTCGTTCAAAAGCTCCTAACTGTCGAAACCAGGCCATAGCGCTCAAAACCCCCGGCTGGGGTCGATGACTGTAACGGCGCCGTAGCGCGCGCGAGCCTTCTTTCCTTTCAGTGAAGTCTCATAGCGCCTTCTTACCGCGCGGCCCTCGGGCGAGATTCGGTAGCAGACAACACACAGCCCAAATGCGTAGTGCGCCGGTCGAGATGGCCGCATACGTTGAAACAGGTTTTACGCGGGGAGTTTTCTCGACGACGATTCGCGTCTTGGCTTTCGGCGTCGGGCGCTTCTTACGGCGCTGACGCCAATATACGTTGCCTATCTCGAAGTGACCGTCGCGATCAATGCGATCTAATACCCTTCCTTTTGCTCGGCCCAAACGCTCAAGAAATATCGCGAAAACGGAGGAAGCTGAAACTCGATCCCGCGACCGCCGCAGTATTGTGGACTCTTAGGATTCCTGCACCGGCTTTTCGCGTTGACATATGCCCGGTACTCTGGCGTTTGGTAGCAACCGTGTACCCAAGTGCCGTTGGCGCCGAAAAGACCATCAGGGGGCCTCGGCGTTCGTTTACCGAATGATTTTCGCCGACTCGTCATTTCTGATTTTTCAGCCATTGCTTGAGAGCCCTCCGCATAATTTCACTAGCCGGCGCTCCAGTGTGCTCTGATATTTTGGTGAGGGCCGTTTTCTCGGCGGCAGTTACATAAAAAACGATCCGAACATTCGTCATGCAGTTTCTCCTATCTAGATGATACGCCAATGTGTGTCCAACTGTGCCCAACCGTGCACAGATGAGTTTTGATTTTCCAAAATTTTTCCGTTTTTCCTATTAGCTTGATGGGGGCGGGGGGTTTTATAGGAACGGGATCGTTGCGTTGTGCACAAGTGTGCACTAATCCCCCAGGGCCGGCGAGATGGGCGGACAATCCGCTTGGGAACGCCAGCCCCTAGCTCTCTCTTCCCCCTAGTAGCTCAAGCTGGCCCACCCTAGGCCGCGGGGAATCCATGGCGCGCGGCGGAGCTAAAGCGGGGAAGGCCAAGGCCGCGAGGACACTCCGCTGTTGGCCTATCCGTGCTTGCTCGGAAAAATCTCGCCTGCGTCTGAAGCTGACGTATGGCACTACCGTGCCATTGACGGTTGTCAATGGATGCGAGATACTCACAACATCAAAAGGGAGGCGGTATGAAACTAATTGATGTAACTGGACGAGTAGAAGATGTGGTCAAACCTTCACCGCGCTACGCTGCGACTGCGGTTGTATGCCGTGCGATGGGCATGAACATCGCGGATGACGACTACGAGAGAATCGACTCTCTACCTGAAAGCAATTCAGTGTGGGCGGCCACTCTTTCGAGCGCGCTAGCAAATTAGGGCAGTACAACCGTATCCCCTCCCCTTTTCTTTATGCTCTGACAATTTCGCCAAAATTCAAACTGGAGGAAGACGCCGTGAAAACGAAACGCACCCAAGTGACACTGACCATCAACCGACTCTGGGACGAGATGCAGGCATTCATCGACGCTGCATATCGTGACGGAAGTGGCACGAACAATCCCGAACCACTCCTCAAAGATTACGCCGAAAATCAATCTTGGACGGACGCGCTAGGCCGACTGCTCGACGCTGAAACAGCCAACGAACGGCGCCACCGTAACGGACGCCCGCAAGGGTGGAAAGCCCCGATGAGCAATCAGACGGCTGCGAAGCTCATCCTGTTGGGCAATTTCGCAGACGGTTCTGAGGCGGAAAAGATTTATCCCGCAACGATTTTCCTGCAATGGCGCCACACGGCTGCTGAGATGCACGTCGTCGGATGTCTCTGCCGTGGTAAGGCGAAAATCTCTGACGCCTGGCGCGCAGAGGTTCGGGCGCTCGACTACGCCAAGCTAATGGCGGTGTCCTATGTCTAACTTCATGCAGCGTCAAATCACGGGCTTGCAGAACTGGTTACGTGTCGAAACGACGCGTGGCACAGAGTTTGTCAGCATCGCGGACACGAGCCTTTTCGTGCGGGACTCTCAAACTGTCACGCACCCGATGTCAGACAAAGACAGGGACGCGACGGTTGAAAAGATTCGCCCGTACGTCGAAGGCCGGCCTCAGGCGTGGGAAAACATCAAAGGCTATGGCGCGAGGCTGTCTGCTCCGGGCTATCTCGATTGCACGGAGTGGACGGTGTTCGAGACAGCGGAAGAGGCGAAGGCTTACCTCGACGAGAACTATTCAGACGAGGAAGAGCAGTGCGACGAAGAGTAGTTAGGACGTGTATAGCACTCAGACATCCTGAGTGCTGTGCGAGTACCTAATCAGCACGCGGGCTTAAACCGCAGGGGAAAAGACGCGCTATGAAAAACAGCAAACGCATTCACGCGGTCACTATCAAACGGATGACGGACACTGACCCTGACACTTCTTATCTGGGCGAGTACTCCGACCGGGCGAAGACAGATTACGCAATTGACCGGGCACACTCGCTCGACTGTCAGATTAACAAGCCTTCGACTGAGGGATTAGAGATGCTGTCCCGAGTCATGCACTACCTGACGGCAGTCACCTATGAGCCGTGCCCGTTCAGCGAAGACGATATCTGGCAGGACGTTTCCGACGCGCAAGACTTGCTCATCGGAAAACAGGATGAATTGCAAGAGTGTGACTGTGACGAACGCGGGGACATGGGACGTGGAGAACTCCGATACTTTAACGGATGCGTGGAGAACTACAAAGGCGAATCGCCCGAGAAAATTCGGGAGTACGTCATTCGCGACTATGAGCGGATGGAACGTCTCCAGCGTGGTGACTGGTGCTTTGTCGGTATCCAGGCAGAGGCGGAAATTACAATAGCGGTTTCAGGCCGCGATGCCCACGTTACACAAACGATCACCTCTGGTGGACTGTGGAACATTGAAAGCAGTTCGGACGCCTCCTTTTTCAAGAGTGTAGAGGATGAGGAACTTTCAACGCTCCGTGAGCAGTTGCGTGCTCTGGGATTCAGCGCACGGGCAGTGAGCGCAGCGGTCAAGAACGCCCAGCGTGAGAACGCCTGAGAACGTGTACGGCATGTGGCGGGCTTCGGGTGCCGTGCGATTCAATCAGGCTCTGTGGTAGAACCTTGGGATGGACGGACGTATCGACAGGATCACAGTCCGGCGGACGGCTGAGTCCGTCCGGGCAGAGGCAGAAGTCACTCTGGTAGGAGTGGGGCGGACGATCACTTCAGGCGGACGGAGCACAAGCCCGGACGCTGAACTCTTAGAACTCCGTCGCCAGTTGTACGCACTGGGATTCAGCAAGCGGGCGATTAGCACAGCGGTCAAGACGATGACGCGTGAGACTGGCAGATGACTAAACCAAAACGGCAAACGGCAGAGCAGCACGGAAACACCTGGCACGAACGCGGACCGACCTGGAAGCACGCCCGCCGACTGTACCTAAAGTATCCGCTCCTGCCAGCCATAGATCTCGCCAAGATTCTAGGCGTGTCGAGGCAGGCAATTGATCAGTATGTCAAAGATCTGAAGGATGAGCGGGAGAGGCGCCGCGAGGAAGCGATCGCTAATCTGAAGAGGAGGGAAGGGCTGTGACGGTCCGACCGGCACATGATTCACACACGCCGCAAGATGTTCTGAATTGTTTGCGTCGTAAATTCCTTGCCGTACCGAGTGCGGATGCCTTCATCGTTCAGCGTTCGCGCGATCGCGTAGCTACTGATGCCGCTCGCCTTCAGCTTGCGCATCCGAGCGACAACAGTCTGCTCCGCGTCGTAATCGTGTGACGGATGTTGACCGTACGGATGGCGGCCTTCCACACGCTTCATTCCTCGCCAATGCTTCTTGCCGGCTTGCAGTCGGGCAACAGTGGCGTCTCTGTCCATCTCGGCGAGCATGCCGTTCACGCCGCCCATCACGCTCCCACCAAGGTCCGTGCCCGTGGCGTCAAGGACAGTGATGCCGTTGTCCCGGCACAATCCGATGAAGCTCCAATACGCGGGCTGCGTCCTGCCGATGCGTTTCGCGTCATAGCACAGGACCGTTCGCACGCCGTCTCCCAACAGCGCAGCTATGAGCAGTCGTCCTTGCGGTCTCGCGTGCATCGGTAGCTTGCCAGTCACGCCGTCGTCTACAAATTCAGCGGCGATGGCCCGTGCGGTCTTCTCCGCGAACGTGGCACACGCTTCGCGCTGGACCGGCAGACCGGCTTTGTCGCGGCCGTCGTCCCCCGAGGTTCTGAGGTAGCAATAGGCTGTCTCCATCGGCAGTTCTCCTCGCTTGTATAGTCAAATCATAACCTTATGATTAGACTATTGTCAAGAAATACGCGAACCCCTTTTGAATCAGTAATGCTGCCCAGGAAATCCCACTTTGGGCGCCGGGAGCAGGCGTGGCGCGTCACGATCCCCGAAGCACACTCCAGATGTTTTCGACGATCCTGGAGCGCCAGCATGGGCTGTACAGGCTAATTTCTGACTGAATTTTCGGAGGTCGGCTTCGCGCGGCGAGTTTTGGGCCCGGCACTCGTACCGTCTGAAAATTTACAGTCGGCACTTCGGACTAAAGTCACCGGGTTTTCGTGCCCTAACACGCGCGTAATCATATATCTGAACCGAATGTCACCTACCAGAATTAAGGCCCGATTCTCTCGCGCAAAAGCGACGCTATCTCCCGGCCATTTGACACCTCGGAAACTCGCCGCGCACCCGCATCCAAGGCCCCGACTCGGAATGTGTCCTGGAGGAAGTGGTTCATTTTGAGACGTTTATCCCACTTTTTCCGTCCAAGCAGCTATGATTTCCCACTTTTGTAAATTCCTGGAGAGCCGCGCGGAGGGCGCGGACTATCGGTTTTGGCACATTGGTCACGCTCTGGCGGTCTCGATGGAGGAAAGCGAGACGTGTGCGCATATGGAATCGGTGTTCGCACAGATGAACCAGCTCCCCCACTATAATCCTCGACGTTCGGAGGGGTTATATGGGGTTGTGGGTTGTGTGTGTGCGTGTGTGCGTTAGCTATAGGGGTCACGCACGCCGACCGAAAATAGCACTTAAACCTATTACAATCAACCGGTTAAGCCGTGCGCGCTGCCGCGCACGCTTTTTGGAAAAGTGGTTCCAACTACCTTATAATCAGTAGGTTGCGGTGTGCGCGCTGTTTTTCACCATAAAGGCGTATAAAAAGCAAAAGTGTGCGCGATATTTCGTGCGTGCGCACGGCGCGCACGGTCGCGCACGCCGACCGGTTCGTCACCGTGGCGCGTAAGTTAGGAACGTCAGAATTCGACGCGCCGGAGAGTCTCAGGACCGCGCGTCGAGCTGGCGCAGTTCCAAAGCAAAGCCCGTGGCCGGTGCCCCTGGCCGTCCGCGGACATCCCTCTTCCATCACTGAACGACACCCACGCCAATCTGTTGCCGGGCGGAAGACGCTATCTCTGTGGCGCGCCCTTGGGCGGATCCAAGCGTTCGAAGGTGCACTTGGACCCCGCTCGATCGAGGAGGGACGGCCTGGCCTGGATAACCTCGGGTTCGCTTGTGACTCCTTGGGCTTCTATCTGGAACTGGGTTTGGGAATTCAAAACAGCGGCGAGCGGAACTCCGTGATCAGAAAGTTCTTCCTGGAGATTCCCGAGACGGCCACTAAGCGCGTGGAAGTGACGCCTTCTCCCCGACCCCGTGTCCAGACACGGAAAGCGCAAATGATGACCCAAAACATGCTGATCGTGACACAAGGAAACTCAATCGTAGTCGGGGACCACAACGTCTGTTCCGGCATACTGCCTTTTTACGTTTCGGGAGATCCTGGAAAGCTTCCAGAAAAGGTTCGGTGCACGCTCGAAATAGAAGACTCGGAAGGAACTTCCGCGAAACACACCTTTACCGTGCCGGTGGCTGATTAAGCGGTCGGGAACCCCTTCCGGAGATTTCTAGCGATCCTGGCGCGCCACGGGCCCGTTGTAATTTTGTACTCAGAAAACGATAGTCGTCGGGTAGCGGCGCCGTTTCGCGTCCACATGGGCCGCTTCGCTACGGTTTGGGCCATGGATTGAAAGCCCGTGTATGCTCGCCAGTGAGTATATATATCGCAGTCGGATCACTCGCGACCACTTCAAATAGCGCTGCAAGATCGTCGGGCTTCCGTTTTTGTCGTGCGTATTCGCTGGCTGGCCCAGTCATCGGGATTGTATCCGCGTTTATTTTAAGTTTATTCAGTGCGCTGCCAAGTGCCTCCGCTGCTGCTTTAAGAGCAGGTGCACTATACATAACCCAAACGCCACGGTCCCAGCCAGAAGCCTTGCACCCATACGGTCCCCCCGTCCGCACGTCCCATCCTGCCCCCGGCGCGCTTCCCGGCCGTGGTTCCACCAAGCGGTTGAGCAGGGTGAGTTCAAATTCATATTCTTCGTCCGTTTGCACTGGCGATTGCCGAGGTGCGCATGTGACCATAATGACTTTCTGCCCTTTAAAAGCCTTAAGCGCTTCTACGAAGGTTTTTTCGCCGTCGATGAGCAGTTTCGAGCGGGGTCCTTGGATGCGAATGTCTTCGTCAAGGTCGTCCAATTTCTTTGACGCAGCTTCGATGCGCAGCCTGAGATCGACGGCTTGCTTTGCAACGGCACCAACCTCCCGTTGGACTTTGCCGGCCGCATCCGTCGCCTCTTTGGATTTACCGAGTGCTTCGCCTGCCTTCGTTATTGCAGTTCCGGAATCCGTAAGAGCTTTTCTCGCTTTCGCCTCAGCTTGTGTGGTTGTGGCGCTGAGCGAACCAATCATGTCCGCCGAAAGCCTATCGTTTCTCTCTCCATACGGATATGCCACAATTTCGGCGAGAACCGCGATCGCGAAGAAACAGAGGCCGATTTTCTCGAACCATCGCGCTCTAACTTTGTCCTCGTCTTCTAACAGATGCGCCCAAACCTCGAACAACACGAGTAACGCGAAAGCTATAAGCGCGCCACCCTCCAGGCGGCTGTGGGCGTACCTCACTGATTCAAGCGAGTTCCAATCGGGAAGACCGACCGCGAAATGCATAATTTTACTGTCGAGGCTCAGGCTGACCGCGCTTGCGCAGTTGCCCCGACATTTTTCTTTCCTGCTCCCTCTTCCGTCCGGACGCGTTGCTCGGGCTTCCGAACCACCTGAACAGCCCACCCGCCCGCATCCGTTTGGTACTTGTTGACGCGATAGGGCAGCGCTTCGGCCTTGATGATCCGCCGCAAGGCATCCGTGGCAACGCGCCAGGGGTTCTTGATCTTCAGCTTCTTGGCCTCATCAGGCTCGAACACTAACGCCGCCCGCGCGCGGCCGCCCGTCATGGCCTTAAGCACCTGGAGAAACACAGGATGGTCTGTTACCGGGCTCTTACGGTGCTTTTTCTTTCGCCGCGGTACGCTACCGGCTAAAAAGCGCATGGCTAAGTGACCTCGTATGCAGGCTACCACAAACTACGATGTAACCTGCCAATTAAATGCAGTTCGAAGTTCCTAGCGCCGCCCCGCGCGTTGTGTCATACTCACTATAGTGACGCCGGGAAGTGACGGAGCATGAGGACGCAGACATGGAAACTGGCAATCAAACCCCCCGATACCAAGAAGTACAGAAAGCAGTTCGCGAGCTGGTCGCGCTACGCAACCTGACCAAGCAAACAGGCACCGTCACTCTTCGCACCCAAAACGGCATTTTGCAGAAACTCAGTCCCGCGGCACTTACTCGCGTGGCCGTGATCCTGGCCGAACTCGAAGAGGGAGGTGCGAAATGAGCTTCAAGGACATCGCGTTACCGCTGGCTGCCCGTGGCGTTCGAGTGATCCCATGCCAACCGCTAGCCAAACACACCTTTCTACGCGGTGGTCCGGAGCGCGGTACGCTTGACGAAAAGCAGATCCTCGCGTGGGACAAGGAAAACCCCAACTACAACGTGGGGAGCTTGGGCACCTTGGATGGCGTCTGCCTTTTTGATTGCGATGCGAAGGGACTGGTTGCGCAGATCGAGAAGGAAACCGGGCACAAGATGCCTCCGACCTTCACCGTGAAGTCGGCCAATAAGGGTACGGCCCATCTCTATTTCGCGCAGACCGATTTCAGTCGCGCGCTGGGCAACAAAACGCATCGAGCCGGTGAATTGCGCGGCAATAATGAATACGTAGTTGGTCCAGGCTCAGAGATCGTTTGCGACGATGGCACGAAGCGAAAGTACGAGATCTACCGCGATGTGCCATTTGCGCCCTTCCCCGACTTCCTAGGGGACTGGGTTCTCGAAAACTTCAGGCAAAAAAAATCAGCCAGCACGGGTGCAGTGGACGCAGACGCCTTCGCGAAGCTGAAAGCGGTTTACCTCAGCAACTTGAACCCTAACGACCTGTTCGGCCGCAAGGACATTCCCGTCATTACCAGCCTGCACCCCACGTTGCGGGACTTTGCAGGTCTTCTGCATGACGGCGAACGCACACCCGAAGAGATCGAGGAAATATTGACGCGCGTCGGCTCGGAATACGGGCACCGTCAGCCGCTCCCAAAAGACACCATTGACGTAGCGAATTGGCTGGCCCACCGCGAACCATGCGAACTCTGCCTCAATGAGGGCCACCCCGCGCTGACACCATACAAAATAAACGGTCTACATCTTTTTCAGACCGCAGATGCGTACAAAACGTGGGTAGCTGAAAATATCGACAACCTCGATGTCAAGGTGAAGCCGCAAGATAATGCCTCTACGGTGGAATGGTTTTTCCCCGCGCATAAACTGGCCGATCAAGTGCTCCCCGAACAACGCGTTTTTGTTCACACGGCAGACGGAACGCCGGTACTGCGCGCAAGTTTCCTTATGGAGCTGTTCGCTTTTCGCGGTGTAGGAAAGTCCGCAGTGGCAATGGGCCTGACGAAACTTCTGCTCCGCGGTGGCAAGTTCCTGGACTACCACTCCGCCGGCGGCGTCAAGGTCTTGTATGCGGACGGTGAGTTGCCGCTGATCCTGCTTCAAGATCGCATTAAGACGTTCATCGGTGAAGACATCGAGAACCTTTGGTTTATGAGTGCAGAGGAATTGCCGGGACAAGTATTTCCGGCGCTCATTGATCCCGCTATTCAGAGGATGTTCATCGAGAACCTGGAGCAGATCAAGCCCGATGTAATCGTGCTCGATACCCTGAGCGCTGTCGGCAAGTTCGACACGAACGATGCTGACGCATGGCGCGTATTCAACAACTTCCTGTTGCAGTTGAGGTTTAAGGGCTACTGCGTGATTGTGGTTCACCACGCGGGCAAGAACGGCACCCAGCGCGGTCGGACTGATGCGGAAGACAACATGGACCTCGTAATACAGTTGACTCCACCGGACGGCCACGACCCCGGAGATGGCCTCAAAGTCTTTTTCAATTACACCAAAGTTCGGTACGGAGGCCGCCTGCAAAATTTCGCGTGTGAATACGTTGATGGCTCGTGGCGCATGCTGGTGGATTCAGAGGAGAAAGAAATCGTGGAGATGCTCAACACGGGTAGGAGCCTCAAAGGCGTCTCAATGCAACTGGGAGTAACGATAGCGCGTGTGCGCACCGTTAAGAAAAAGGCCAAGGCGAAGGGGCTGATCCTAACTCCGGCGGAACTCTCAAAGAAGAGACCACTGAAAACAGCAGCCGATCTGGAACAGGAACAATTGATACGCGAGGTGCTATCTTGACGTGAGCGTTTGGACCCTTGGGAGCTACGTTTACGATGGGCGGCTCGACCTTCGTGGGACTCGTCGAAATAGACGATGGTGAGTGACGTGACAAACAGACATCGTAAAGTCAATAAATACGGTATTAATCACCTTGGCGGCTATGGTAAAGGGTGGTGAAATGAACAAGCAAGACATTTCGAAACTTTTCAGTGATCTCGGCAGGAAGGGCGGAAAGGCCAGAGCGAAGTCTCTCACTCCCGCCCGCCGAAGAGAGATTGCGATAAAGGCTTCGAAAGCGGCCGCGGAGAAGAGGACCAAAAAGAAACGTCCTGCGCGATGAGAATTTGAAACTTCGGAGGGCACCATGCACGTGATGAAAATAAGACTACTCGATGCGCAATACAAGGTACTGACGAGAGAGGCCAAGAAGAGACACGTGTCCGCTCATGAACTAATTGATGAATGGCTCATCGAGGGTGAGGCAGCCACCATGCACGTCAACTTCGAAGAAGTGATGGCCCAAGAGGCCGCGAAGCGCGGCGTACCTGTGAGCGAAGTCGTTAACGACCGGCTAGAGGGCAGGGTCTTCCCGGTGGCATATACCGAAGAGGAGATTGTGGAAGAGGAACACAACAACGCGGAAAGAAGGGCGTTGAGCAAGTGGCACGAATCTTTGGCGAAGCGCATTCGTTCGCGGCACGGAAAATCACGCGGCTGAAAATCGTTTGTTTTGGGAGCCGGTTTTGCGCGTTCGGCGTAAATTGCGAATGCGCCAGTGAGAACTCGGAGATAGAAGGAAGGAACTGATGCAAACGCTAAACTACACAGTGTCGAAGGCCGCGATGGCGCAGATCTTCGATGGGTCCTCCCTCCTCCGTCCAAACGGCTCGGAATTACTCACGGCGGATCAACTTGCCAAGCACCTGGGCGTAAAGGTGGGCTGGGTCAAGCGTCAGAGCCGCGCAGGAACTATCCCCAGCATTAAGCTGGGGAAATGCTACCGCTATCGCAAGGCGGATGTAGACTTGTGGCTTTCCGGGATGGTAACGAAACGTGGCTAACAATCCAAAATTGGAGTTGCGGCGGGGTAAGCTGTGGGGCCTTCGGTACTACGACTCGAAGGGCGCGCGCAAGTGGAAGACGCTAGGGCGTATTGACCGATACCCCGACGAGGCTTCGATGTCCGGCATCTTTCACGAATTTCTGGCGTCGATCAACGCCCCTTCGGCCGAAGCGATGCCGGAAGTTGACCCGAATGATGCGGTCGAAGCGTTTGTCGATCTCGTCTACTTTCCCCAGGCGGAGAAGCATCTGCGGGGAAACACCTTCCGC
>Ga0185299_10007124_pt1 | contig 11600 bp, 12 predicted proteins | sample PaiPotPPA55metaG_FD_128002 | JGI IMG/M metagenome (GOLD analysis project Ga0185299, IMG submission 128002) | Iron sulfur acid spring bacterial and archeal communities from Banff, Canada, to study Microbial Dark Matter (Phase II) - Paint Pots PPA... ...
CGAAACGCCAGCAGGTAATTATTTTTAAGCCGCCGTTCGCGCCGGATACGCCGGATTACGTGAAGCGCGTGATCGGCTTACCGGGCGATAGTGTCGATATTCATGACGGAGCGGTGTGGGTTAACGGTCAGAGGCTCACTGAGCCGTATGCCGTGGGGGCCAGCGAGCCCTACGAGCTGCACACGCCGTATAAAGTTTCGGACAATTGTTATTTCGTGATGGGTGACAATCGCGGCAATTCTTATGACAGCCGCTTCTGGGGCTGCGTTCCGCGCAAGGATATTATTGGCACGCCGGTGATGATTTATATGTCTCTGGATGCGCCATCGGACGCCTGGGAGCCGGGTCAGATTCGGGAGCGTTTTTTTGCCTATGCCAACGCTATCCTGCATCCCGGTAGCGTGCGATGGCGAAGATTGTTTCATATATTTTAATTGCGGGAATTTTTTCCACGGTGAGATTTCCGCTGTATCCTCCGCAGCTGTAATCGCGTCAAATCCCATTACCGCATTTGCTAGTGGGTTGTTAGGCTTTTGCATCAAAGTTCATACCGAATGTTCGAATTGCAGATAAGGGTTTCATGAAATACGCGGATGCGGGAGTCGACATCGCGGTAGCGGACGACGCGAAACAAAGGATTCGCCACCACGCCAGCCGTACCTTCACGCCCGGCGTTCTGGGCGGCATCGGCGGATTCGGCGGCCTCTTTGCGCTAGACACGAAAAAATGGAAAGAGCCGATCCTGGTTTCCAGTGCCGACGGCGTGGGAACTAAGTTGAAAGTCGCCATGGCCATGGGTGTGCATTCCACGGTTGGCGGCGACCTTGTGAATCACTGCATCAACGACATCCTAGTGCAAGGAGCTGAGCCACTTTTTTTCCTGGATTACCTGGCGATGGGCAAGCTCGAACCGACGGTTGTGGAGCAGCTTGTCGACGGCATGAGCCGCGCGTGCCGCAAAGCTGGCTGCGCCCTAATTGGAGGCGAAACCGCCGAGATGCCGGGATTTTACCCGGCTGGTGAATATGATGTGGCGGGCTTCATCGTGGGCGTCGTGGAGCGCAAGAATATGCTCAACGGAAAAGCCGTGAAGCCCGGTGACGCATTGATTGCGTTGCCGTCGTCGGGGCTGCACACCAATGGATATTCTCTGGCGCGCAAACTGGTATTCGAAGTCGCGAAGCTCAGGCCGGATACGTATGTTGCCGAAGTAGGGAACAAGATTGGCGCGGAATTGCTGAAGCCGCATTTGTGTTATGCCTCGGCGCTAAAAAATATCGTTGCGCGCGGAGGTGTCTCGGCGCTCGCGCATATTACCGGCGGCGGCATTCCTGGAAACCTTCCGCGCGTTTTACCTAGTGGCGTCAAGGCGCAGATCGATCTGGCGTCCTGGCCGGTGCCACCGATTTTCAAATATCTGGCCAAGATTGGAAAAATCGACGGCGACGAGCTGCTGCATTCCTTCAATATGGGCGTGGGGATGATTCTGGTGGTGCCGCCTGCGCAAGTGAAATTCGTGGAAGGCGATCTTAAAAGGCGCCGCGAGAAGTTTTTCCGCATCGGGCGCATCGAACGTAGCGATTCCGGCAAAGCTCGCGTGGCTTATTCAGGCGCGCTTGGTTTATAGGCAGAGGGCCATTCTCCCGCCAATTATCTTCCCATTTGGGGCAACTCACGCACATTTTACCGATGTGAGTGATTGTGCTAACGTTTTCCATTCATGAAAAAACGCATAGGCGTGTTGCTGAGCGGGCGCGGCTCGAATTTCGAAGCTCTTGCGGATAGCGTGGCCGCGGGCCGAATTCCGGACGCGCACATCGCTGTGGTTATCGCCAATCGCGAAGGCACGCAGGGAATTGAGCACGCCGACGCGCGAGCGATCACCACCAAAGTCATCCCTTCGCGGGGGCTCGAGCGTGAAGCGTACGACCGTCAGATCGTTTCCGTTTTGCGCGAACACCAAGTTGATTTGGTGTGCCTGGCCGGTTATATGCGGTTGTTGTCGCCGTACTTCATCCAATGTTTTCCGCAGCGCATCTTGAATATTCATCCCTCGCTGCTGCCGTCGTTTCCTGGATTGGAATCTCAGCGGCAGGCGCTTGAATACGGCGTGAAATTTGCCGGATGCACGGTGCATTTTGTGGATGAAAATCTAGATGCCGGACCAATTATTCTCCAGGCCGTGGTACCGGTGCTCGATACCGACACGCCAGATACACTATCCGAAAAGATTTTGCGCGAAGAACATCGCATCTATTCCGAAGCGGTAAAAATTGTTCTCGAAGGCCGTTTCAAAATCGAAGGCCGGCGCGTAATTCAATTAGCTAACCAGGCTGCTCACCGGTAAGCTGCCACAAGAATCGATGACCACCACAACGTTCAAGCCTGTCGCGGAACAGTTGGCTTATCTAAAAAAGGGCAGCGCGGAAATTATTCGCGAAGCTGAGCTGCAGACCAAGCTCGAAAAATCAGCTAAGACCGGTAAACCCCTGCGCGTGAAGTTGGGGGTCGATCCTACCGCGCCTGACATACATCTCGGCCACACGGTGGTGATCCGGAAATTGAAACATTTTCAGGAGATGGGCCATACCGCGGTTTTTCTGATCGGCGATTTCACGGCCATGGTCGGCGATCCTACCGGGCAGTCCGAAACGCGGCCCCCGCTGACTCGCGAGCAAGTGAACGCCAACGCGGAAACGTATCTGGAGCAGGTGTTCAAGATTCTCGATCGCGACAAAACTGAAATTCGCTACAACAGCGAGTGGCTGGATAAATTGTCGAGCTACGATATCGTGCGCCTGTGCGCGAAATACCGGGTCGCGCGCATGCTGGAGCGCGAGGATTTTCATATGCGGCTGACCAATCAGCAGCCCATCTCCATGCATGAGTTGCTTTATCCGCTGTTGGTGGCTTACGACTCGGTGGTGCTCGAATCTGACGTGGAACTGGGCGCTACGGAGCAAAAATTCAATTTGCTGATGGGCCGCGAAATTCAGCGCGAGTACGGTCAGGAATCGCAAGTGGCGTTCACCATGCCGATTCTGGTGGGGCTGGACGGCTCGCGCAAAATGTCGAAAAGTCTTGGCAATTATGTGGGCATCACCGAAACGCCGGACCAAATGTTCGGAAAGATGATGTCCATTCCGGATGAGTTGATGTGGTCTTATTACGAGCTGGTCACGGATCGCACGCCCGAAGAAGTCGCCAAGCTCAAAAGCGATGTCTCCAGCGGAAGTACGCACCCGATGGATGTGAAGATGCTGTTGGCGCAGGAGGTGGTGAACGGTTTTCACGGAGAGGCCGCGGCGCGCAAAGCGTCCGAAATGTTTCAACGCATTTTTCGCGATCGACAGGCGCCTGAGGAGGCGCCGGTGAAAAATCTAGCGGCGGGCGCGCCGCAAATGATCAAGGCTTTGTTGACAACGCTGGGGCTCGCGACTTCTGTTAGCGAAGCGGAGCGGCTGGTGAAACAAGGCGCAGTGGAAATCGATGGCCAGCGAATCGAAGATTCGCGCAAAGTAGTGGACCTAAGTAAAGGCAGAGATTTTCTGCTGCGCGCTGGCAAGAAAAAATTTGTGCGCGTCGTCGTCGCCTAAGGCCATCAGCGGCGGTTCATAACTAAGCGAGAATTTCACTTACCATTCCAGCGACTTGGCGCGCTACCGAAGGCGCGGCGGTCAGTCCCGGCGACTCCATGCCGACGAGGTGAATCATCTGTGGCACGCCGGCGTCGCGTTGGATCACGAAGTCGGCCATTCCGCGTTGATCAGGCGGAACGAGCTTGGGCCGCAAGCCAGAGTAAGCGAGCTGCAAGTCGGCGTCGGTGATTTCCGGCACTAAGATCCTGGCGCCTTCCGCAAAATCCGCTACCGTCAAACGGTCTCGTTCGTAATCATCTTTCTCTTTCACGTAGCGCGCCGTCGGCCCGATCAATACCGTGTCCCAAATTGTTTTTGTGAAATGCATTCCGAGGCTGAGTCCATCGGCATGAGGCAAGGGATATACCAGCCCATTAATCAAGGCACGCCTCGGGCCACGCACCTCGCAGTACTCTCCGCGAACGGGATAAATCTTCCAGGAATGGTTGCCGATTAATTTTGCGACATCGTCGGCGTATAATCCGGCGGCGTTTATAACGCAGCGCGCTTCGATGGTTTCATGCGACGCCATTTCGTCTTGCCCGGCGAGCGTGCTTGCATACGTGCTTGCAGTATTTCGCCGTGAAGTTTTCGTTTGCACGCTTAAATCTTCGCCGACACGAATCCCAACGCGTATGGCCTTTGCGGTCGGCTCAAGTGAAACGACTTGCGCGCGAGTGACGATGTGAGCACTTTGCTCTATCGCAACGCGCGCGTAGGCGCGCACCAATTCTTCCGCCGAAACGATGCCCGTACTGGGAACACCCAACGCAGCCACTCCGGCAATGTGCGGTTCGCGCTCGCGAATTTCCGCCGGGCCAATCAATCGCAAGCCCTCGACGCCGTTATCCCGGCCCCGCTTGTGTAACGCTTCCAATGCCGCTTGTTCGTATGTTTCGGTGGCTACCACCAGCTTGCCGGTGCGGCGGTGCGGAACGTTATGCTCTTCGCAGAAAGCAAACGTGAGCGCATTGCCTTGCAGGCAATGCCGCGCCTTGAGCGAGCCGGGCGAATAATAAATTCCCGAGTGGATTACACCGCTATTGCGCGAGCTGGTGGCCATTCCCACGCGCGGAAAGCGCTCCACGACAAACACGTCCTGCCATTGTTTGGAAAGTTCGGCGGCTATGGCGCAGCCGACTATTCCGCCGCCGATAATTAAAATATTTACTTGGTCCATGAAGGTGAATTTCGCTAGTTAAGGGCCGTAAGAATAATTCTATGCTCAGGATTATTCGCCCAGGGGAACCTCGTCGAGAAACGGTACCGTTTCCACCAACCGCGTCTGCGTCCCGTCATGCACCGCGTAGGTGGCATGTTTGTTTTTCTTGTACTCGGAGCGCCACAGCGAAGCGGCCCCGTGCTGGCCGTCTTTATTGATGGCATAAAAAAATATATGAAAGGTGGCGAGTTTTTTCTTATCGTTCTTGTAATTGTGCGCCACGCGGCTCATGGCTTCGAGGCATGCATCCGAGGGTGACTTGCCGCGGCGCATCATTTCCACGATGGTATGGCCGCCAGAAATTTTGATGTTTTCCTCGCCCTTTCCAGTCGAGCCCGCGGCGCCGACTTCGTTGTCCACGAAACATCCCGCGCCGATGATCGGTGAATCTCCAACGCGGCCGGGAATTTTCCACGCCAGTCCCGAGGTTGTGGTGGTCGCAGAAATATCTCCTTTGGCGTCCACCGCCATGCAGGGAATCGTACCTGTAGGTGGATGCGCAATCACATTTTGAATATGAGGCAGCCATGCGAGTTTTTTCGGCGTGTCGAAAATAGCAGCGATTTGCTGGTTGTATCCATCGATCGAGGATTTCTGCACGTAGTCGGGGCTGTCGATGCCCGGGCGCCAGTTGAACGACGTGGAAGCTTTCCACGCCAGCCACGCAAGCCGGGAACGCTCGGTGAGAAGATTCAGGTCTTCGAAGCCCTCATCGAGGGCGAAACGATGCGCGCCTTCGCCGACAATCATCACGTGATTGGTGCGCTCCATCACCGTTTTCGCCAGCCGCGAAACATTTTTGATGCGGCGCACGCTGGCTACCGAGCCCGCGCGTCCGGTGGGGCCGTGCATACAGCTGGCGTCCAACTCCACTTCTCCCTCCTCGTTGGGAAGGCCGCCGAAGCCCACGGAATCATCGTTGGGATCGTCTTCCACCACGGTTACGGCAGCTACGACGGCATCGAGGGTGTCGCCACCTTTTTTTAGAATGTCCATTCCGCGATCGAGAGCGTGGAGGCCGTTCGCGCTGGAAATAATCAACGGGCGCTTCCCTGGCGCGGCGTTTTCGGTGCCGGGTGGCAGCGGAGTGGCCGCGTCTACCGGGTCTATGTCACGGCCAAAAAGTTTATTGGCGCCGGCCACCGCGCTGCCCGCCAGCGAGGTGGCGAAGAATTTTCGCCTCGACCATATTTCCATGGAGCCTCCGGTTTTTCGCTTTGCAGTTTTGTCTCAAGCAAAATCGTGAGGGCATAGTATGTGGCAGCGGCGTAGCTACGGGAATTAAAAAGTTTAACTTTGTAAAGCGGAGAACTATTCGGAGGCGCCCAACGGGAGAAAATATTGTGTGCCTTTGACGGGATCCTGGAGTCGGCGCAGCAATTGCTGCAAATCTTCAGAACGCTCCACAAAATCGATCTCCGAAGTATTGATCACCAGCAGATCAGACGCGGCGTAGTGAAAGAAAAAATGTTCGTAGGCCCGTGCGACCTCTTCGATATATTCGGGCGAAATTTCGCTTTCATCGCGAGAGGCTTTTTTCTCGATGCGCGCCCGCAAAACTTCTGGTTTAGCTTGCAGATAGATAACCAGATCGGGAGCTGGAATGCCGGCTGTCAGCATTTCGTAGTAGCGGTCGTAAAGTTTCAGCTCCTCGTCATCGAGATTCAGATTCGCGAAAATGCGATCCTTTTCGAGCAAAAAATCGGAAAGAACCGGGGCCGGAGCCCCCGCGGCCAGCGCTTCGCGAATACGTTTCTGGCGCTCCATCAGAAAATACATCTGCGTTCGAAACGCAGAGCCGGGCTTTTCTTTATAAAAATCGGAGAGAAAAGGATTATCGTCGCAATCGTAAACGCGGCGGGCATGCAGTTTTTCCGCCAGAATCTTTGCAAGCGTGGTTTTACCGACGCGCAAAGGCCCTTCCACCACGATAAAGCGCGGCGATTTCGGAACGGGGGTTAATTCACCTTTGGAAGACGGTTCATTGGAGGTGTTCGCGGTGTCCGTGGCCCGTCCAACCGGTGCATTGGAATGCAAAGGGATAGTGTTCGAATCGTTGGAAGGCATATCGCTCGGATGAGTTAGAAGTCGTGAAGCCTGTTGGTGCCAAAAGTCGCGAGCGCATTATACCGCAGCTCATGAGCGTGCTACGCGCGGATTTCTACAGCTTGATGGTTCAACGCGAACACCGTTGCGGCGAGAGAAACGAAGTAACAGCTAAAAGAATCGAGCGAAAAACCGGCTCCCCGCAGAAGGAGCCTGCGAGGAGCCGATTACTACGCCTCTGAGGGGAGATTGTTATGCGTCGCAAAAGCGGCGCATCCTGAAATTTAATGGACTACTCCAATATTGTGAATGCCCGCCTCAAACGACACGCTGGCCATGGCGCTTTGTGGCACCCACCACAACTTGCGCACCCAAGGACGCTCGCTCATCATCGCGCGCCTGCCGATAATATCCATAAGCAACGGGGTGACTTGTGTTGCCAGGTAAATTGTCCCGGAATGAGCAAACGGGCGCATCAATGGATCGCCCTCCCTTCCGATATTGCGAGACAACGCGCGGCGGGTAGACCAGGCATCAAGCACCGCTCCGGTATGTGTCGCGATCATCAGGCTGTACCAGGTTATCTTTTCCTTGTGAGTGATGTAGCCGTGCCGGATCGCTGGCTTTACCGGTTGGAACGCGAAAGGCTGCGGTTCCGGGAGGGCAGGGTCGGCGAAGGATGCGTCGGCGTCACTATTCGTTTTTGGCTGGGGCATGGAAGGAGTGGACACTTCCAAAACGGGAACTGGTGTCGAGGTACTCGGTGCCGTCAACTCCTTCGATTTTGCCGTAGGCGAAGTGGTGTTCGGAACATCATCAACGATCGCCGGGGGATTTGAAACCGGAAAATCGACATTGCCGAGCAACGAAAGAGGGCTCAACAAGAGAAGGGCTGCGAGCATCATGATTCGCTACCTCAGGTGCCACGGAGTGTAGAACTCTCGCCCCCGCAACTGAGTGGAGTGTCCCCTTTTGGACAGTGACGGTCACTGGCCTAACGGGCACATTTTTGGTGGTACTTAGGTCATGAGACCAAGCCTTCTGGGGATGGTCCTGCGGTACTAGCGGAGTACTAGGGAAGAATCGGAAAACAAATTTGCGAGGCTGCGGCGTTCAAGCCTAAGCAGCCTTGTTCTTTATAGCTTACGGCAAACTGTGACACCGTCGCGTAAGGGGATCAAAACACTGAACAAATCCTTCGATTCAAACACCAGGCGGTTCAATTCCTGTACCCCGCGGGTGTCGGCATCCCCCGCTTTCGCTTTTCGCGCAGCCTTTCCGGACCACAAGGTGTTGTCGGTAATAAAGAGCCCGGCGCGACGCAGTCTCGGCAAGGCCTGCTTGGCCGCATCGGGATACTCGCGTTTGTTAATGTCGTTGAAAATTAGATCGAACTCTCCGGTGGTCTTTTTTAGCAGGGTTAATGCGTCGCCAGTTTCTACACGAATTTGTTGCGAGACGCCGGCGCGCTCGAAATAAGCTTTGGCGCGTTTGGCATTTTCCGGGTCGCCGTCGGTATACGTAATTTCTGCCTGCGGGCCGGCCGCGCGAGCCAGCCATATCGTCGAATAGCCGATGGCCGAGCCCAGTTCGAAGATTCGTTTTGCTCCGGAGATCTGCACCAGCAATGCCAGCATGCGGGCTACCGCTGGCCCGATAATTGGAACTTTGTGCTTCGCAGCGTATTCCTCGATGTCACTGAGAACGTCGTCGCGCTTGGGGAGCAATGCGTAAAGATAGTCCTCTACCTTCTCGTCCATGAATCCGCTTCGCAAATTTTTTGGCAGCTTCACAAACTCTCTCCCGGTTTCAATGCATGAATCTCTAACCCCACGATGTCTTTGCTCTCCGCACGTAACTGCTCGGGCGTGCCAGTGAGAACCGGGAAAGTTCCGTAATGCATGGGAATTACATGCTTAACGCCCAGCAGACGTATCGCATAAGCGGCCTCGCGCGGGCCCATGGTGTAGTTATCCCCGATTGGGAGGCAAGCAATCTGCGGCTTGTACAATTCAGCGATTAATTTCATATCGCCAAATACTGTGGTGTCTCCGGCGTGGAATAAAGTCACCCCGCCTGGCAGCCTCACGATAAATGACGCCGGCTCTCCGCCATAGATTAGTTTGCCCTTTTCCTCAATGGAGTTGGAATGAAACGCATGGGACATGGTCACTTCGAAATTCCCGACGCGTACGGTACCGCCCTTGCTCACGGGCTTCACCTGCTTACTGAAACCCTGCTCGCCAAGCCAGTGGGCGGTTTCAAAAATAGCTACGATGGTGGGCTTATGCTCCTTGGCCAGCGCCAGTAAATCTCCAGCGTGATCGCTATGGGCATGGGTTAAAAATATGGCGTCGAGCCTTTTCATCTTTTTTAAATCCGAGGGGCACTTCGGATTGGTGGTCACCCAGGAATCCAGCAAAGCTACTTCACCGCTTGGCGTGGTAAGGGAAAATGTACTATGGCCGAAAAAAGTGATCTTGTTACCTTTAAGATCCAACATGACTTGTCTCCAAACGCGAATTTACTCTGATGAGGTTAAATCAAACCGGGGAATAGCGGGTAACTGTTATCTTTGACGGCCTTCATTTCGAGGTAGCGGTGCTGCCGTCGCCAGAACTGAGCACCATGCGTATCGCCGCCTCATAGGTGTCACGATTATTTTCGCCCACCAAATGACCGATCTGGCGTCCATCCTTGGCATAAAAAACGGAAGCGGGGATCGCGCCATTCCAGCCCGGCAATACCGCACGCGTAAAATCCGCCTCTCCCCCCTTTTGCTTTCGAAAATTAGGAAACACGGGATTATACCGGGCAATGAATCTGCGCATCAGGATCAAATCGCCATCGTCATCGAGGTTCACGCCGACAACGTGCAATCCTTTGGACGCATATTCTTTAGCCAGCTGATTCAACATTGGATACTCGTCTCGGCAAGGCTCGCACCAGGTAGCCCAAAAAGTGACCAGCAACGGTTTGCCACGATACTGCTCGACCAGCTCTTGATAGCCCTGCGCGTCAATGATTTTCGGATCTTGAGCCGTTTGGCGCTTCGATGCCTGGGGCGCGGCCACAGAAATCGTGAGAGCCGCGCCGCTCAAGCAAAATAGTAAAGCCACGCCTGCAATTCTTCTGATCATGATATTTTTCATCTTCATCCGTTCTTAGGACCTATCCTCAGCGAGGTTGAGAATCTGAATCGCGTTAACGTACAATGAGTATGCGTCTTCGCCGAAGCGTCGTCACAGTTGTATATTCCTATTCATTAGACGCCCGCGCTGCTCGCCCGTGTTTTGCTTCAAAGGAGATTTTGAATGGCTTACGTAATCGCCGAACCCTGCACCGGCACCAAGGATACCGCGTGCGTGGACGTTTGCCCGGTGGATTGCATTCACCCGCGCAAGGATGAACCCGGCTTCGAAGGCGTCCCGCAACTTTATATCAACCCAGTGGAGTGCATCGATTGCGGCGCATGCGTCCCGGTTTGCCCGGTGACCGCCATTTTTGCTCTCGAGGACCTGCCGGAGAAGTGGCAGAGCTACACTCCCGTTAACGCCGATTTCTTCGCTGCCAAGTAATTAGGCCAACGCAATTTGAAAACTTCCGGGCACGCTTACCGCGTGCCCTTTTTTATTTCTCGCCCTTCTGCTAAACCGCGACCAGCAAATTCTGCGCGAATGGCCATTCCGCGTCGATCCACTGGCCTTCGCAGCGGAACCCGGTATCCGCCGCCATTTCCAGAACCTCTTCCACTTTGTATTTGTGTGAGCTCTCCGTCCAGATGGTTTCCCCTTGATTCAGGATCACGCGCAAACCGGCTGCCGGTATTTCCACGGCTTGCTTGCGTAGCGAATAGAGATGCATCTCAATCCGCCGTTCCGCGGTGTTCCATCGTGCTTCATGACGGAAAGATTTAAGGTCGAAATTCGCGCCTAGCTCGCGATTGATGCGTCCCAGAATATTCAGATTGAACGCCGCGGTTACTCCCGCGAGATCGTCATACGCCAGAATCTGCGTTTTGATATCTTTTTCCAGGTCGGTGCCCAGCAGCAAGGCATCGCCCGGAAGCAAGGTTTCACGGATTTCGCGCAAAAAGTTGCGCCCCGCATCGCGGTCAAAATTCCCGATGGTGCTGCCCAAAAAGAGAACTAACAGGTGGTCGTGTTCCTTGCGGCGGTCGGCTACGGCGCGGAGCCCTTCCAGGTACGGCCGTTCGTAGCCCACCACGCTTACCAGATCGATCTGTCCCATCTCCTTTTCACACGCGGCCAGAGCCGACGGTGAAATCTCGATAGGGTAGTAATAGGTTTTCTGGCGCTGCGACAAGGCCTCCAGGATCCACCGGGTTTTCTTTCCCGTGCCGCTGCCCAGCTCCGCCACTTGCAACGGCGAAGGCAAGCGATTCACGATCTCGCGCGCATAATTTTGCAGCAGCCGCGCATCCGCGCGGGTCAGCCCGTATTCGGGCAGCACGCAAATGGTCTCAAACAGCGCCGATCCGACTTCATCGTATAAATACTTCGAGGGCAGCTCTCGCTGGCCGCTCTTGGTTAATCCCGCGCGAACTTCCGCGGCGAATTCCGATACGTGTCGAGTTGAAACGGTTTGAGTCGACATAAAGAGGAGGAGTTCCTTTTGTCTTAGTCTTCCACGCAACGGAATGTTGCGTATACGTAGGGATAATGCCGCTGGAA
>Ga0185299_10007125_pt1 | contig 11600 bp, 14 predicted proteins | sample PaiPotPPA55metaG_FD_128002 | JGI IMG/M metagenome (GOLD analysis project Ga0185299, IMG submission 128002) | Iron sulfur acid spring bacterial and archeal communities from Banff, Canada, to study Microbial Dark Matter (Phase II) - Paint Pots PPA... ...
CGTTGATATCGGTGCTGCTGCCGAGCGGCCGCGGCGCTCCGGGCGCAGTCGGGTTGCGCGCCGGGTCGAACGCATCGCCGCGCCGAGCGGCCGAACTCGCCTCCCCGGCAATGATCGGCGCCGACGACGGCGAAGCTGGCGGCAAAGTTGACGGCGAAGCTGCTGGCGGCGCGGCCGCGATCGCTCCCGGCGCTTGACCGCCGGATGGGTATGGCGCGGCGGCCGGCGGGTATTGCGGCGGCGAATAACGCGGCGGCGGCGCAGAATACTGCGCGCTCGGCTGCGGCGAGCCCGGTAGCGGTGAACCCGGTAGCGTCGCGCCAGCGCCGCGCAGGCGCTGAACTTCCTGCTCAAGCTGCTGATTGCGGTATTGCAGCTCCTCGACCGTACCGGTCAGTTCGCGCACCTGTGCTTGCAAGCGATCGATGCGCGTAACGAGGTCCGCCTCCGAATACTGCGCCTGCGCGGCACCGGCCCACAGCGCGCCCATCAAGGCGAGCAACGAAGCTAAGCGGATCATCGTTTTCGACTTTTCGGTGGTTTGCCCTGCCCTAAAGCAAAATGGCTTTAGTTTGAATCGCCATTTCGCTTTAGCTTGTTGTTTGAGCATGATCTTTTCCGAAAACCGGTATCCACTTTTCGGGATCATGCCCTAACATAGCGCGCCCTGCGTCCAAATTGTGACTGCAATGCCGCGCGGATCGGAATGTGAGTACTGGCGCGAGCGCGCCCTGGCGCCTGTCAAAACGCAATCGGCGCCGTGCCGACGCCGATGCCGCCAACGCAGCCCGCAAGTATCAATGCTACGAGCTCTGATCGAGCACCGTCACGGCGCGGCGATTTTGCGACCAACAGGAAATATCATTGCACACCACGACCGGCCGCTCCTTACCATACGAGATGGTGCGCATGCGCTGGCCTGAGACACCGCGCGACACCAGATATTCGCGGACCGTTTCGGCGCGCCGCGCGCCAAGCGCGATGTTATATTCGCGCGTGCCACGCTCGTCGGCGTGGCCTTCGATCGTAAAGGCGTAGCGGTTGTAATTGCTCAGCCATTGCGCCTGTTTGTCGAGCGTCGCGCGCGCCTGATCGGAAAGCTCCGAGGAATCTGTGTCGAAGAAAACGCGGTCGCCGACATTAACGACAAAGTCCTGCTGACTGCCGGGAATTGCGGCGCTGGCCAGCGCGCTTTGGTCGGCTTGTTTGGCGCAGCCCGCGATCGCGAGCGTTGCCAGAACGACGGCAGCGAATTTGGCGCCGCGAAGAATACTCGCCATTTTCATTCGGGTGCCCTCCATATTCCGCGATGCCCGGACGTGACCTCCGCCGGACCTGATCGTCCAAGCGGGTCTAGCAGCACTTTCGTTAAGCGAAGGTTCCGTCAACCTTGATGGGACCTTGCAACGAAGCCCCTACCCTGCGGATTTCCCCGAAAGCTTTTGCAATGGTTAATGAGGCGTCAATGCGGCGACTGTGTGGAACCGCTTGGGCCTTACGACAGCAGCGGCGACCAGGCCGGGTCGGACGCATAGCTCGGCGTTGGAACTCGCTGCTCGTTGCGACCTGAAACATCGACTGAATACAGCGACGGACCGGCATTGCCGCCCGGGTCGCGGAAAAACATGATCACCCGCCCGTTCGGCGAAAAAGTGGGGCCTTCGTTGTGGAATCCTTCGGTGAGAATGCGCTCGCCGGTTCCATCGGGTTTCATTACGCCGATGGCAAACTTGGACTGCGACTGCCGCGTAAAGGCGATGTAATCGCCACGCGGCGACCAGACCGGCGTGGAGTAGGCGCCCTCGCCGAAGCTGATGCGCTGCGCCGGCCCGCCGCCGGCATTCATGACATAAATCTGTTGACGGCCGCCGCGATCGGATTCGAAACAAATCCGCGATCCATCCGGGGAATATGAAGGCGCTGTGTCGATCGCTTGAGTGTCGGTGAGCCGCGTCGTCGCCTTAGAACGCAAATCCATCACGAAAAGATTCGCGTTACCACGCTCTTGCAGACTCATGATGACGCGCTGGCCGTCGGGTGAAAAACGTGGCGAGAAGCTCATGCCGGGAAAATTGCCGACGATTTCGCGCTGTCCGGTTTCGATGTTGTACAAATAGACGCGAGGATCGCCCTGGCCATAGGCCATATAGGTGATCTCCTGCGTCGAGGGCGAAAACCGCGGCGTGAGCACCAGTTCGTCGCCGCGGGTGAGATAGCGCACGTTGGCGCCATCCTGATCCATGATGGCAAGCCGCTTGACGCGCCGCTCCGCCGGGCCGGTCTCATCGACGAACACCACGCGGGTGTCGAAATAGCCGCCCTGGCCGGTGAGCCGCTCATAGATCGCGTCCGAGATGATGTGAGCGATGCGCCGCCAATTGTCGGGCGTGGTGAGATATTGCTTGCCGTCAAGCTGTTGTCCGGCAAGCACGTCCCACAGCCGGAATTCCGATTGCAGACGCCCATCCGCCTGACGGCCGATGCGCCCGGTGACAAGCGCCTGGGCGTTGATGTTGCGCCAATCCGGAAAGCGCGGCACCGCATCGACGCTGGCAATCCGCTCGATATAGGCCGTCGGATCGATCGGAGCGAACAATCCGCTGCGCTGCAGGTTCGCGGTGACGATCTGCGTGACGGCGTTTGCGGTGTCGCCGTCGTCTTGACCGCCGGGCAGAAATTTCGGGATCGCGATCGGCAGCGGCTGGAAATTACCTTCGGTAATATCCAACCGGACAACGGCGCCGGCACGCCGTGCCGCGAACGTCAATGCGCCGGCTAGCGCGCCGAGCGCAAGCGTGCGACGGCGCGTCAACAGAAAACCGGATCGACCGTCAATCATCATGATTGTTTGTTCGCGCTATTAGCCGCCGAGCAGTTCGTGCGGATCAAATTTAAGTTCGATATCTTTCCATTGATCGTAATGTTCAGGTCTGAGCATCGTAAATGGCTGGCACAACAAGAGCGCACGTTTGGCGCTTTCGGCAAGCGCGGGCCCAAGCGGTGAAGCCGAGCCTTCGACCAAAACTGGCGCCTGCGACATCGAGCCGTCGGTTTTGAAAAGGACGCGGAGAACGACATAGAGCTTCGAATTGACGTCAATGCCTGGTGGCGGGCTCCAGCAGTTGGAAATGCGCGCGCGCAAAGCATCAATCTCGCTCTGTGACAACAGCGCGTTCTGCGCGCCGATGGCGGCGCCGAGTGTGGCAGAATCATTGATGCTCTGTGCGGTCGCGATCTGTCGCTGCGGCTCGCGCTTATCGAGCAATTGGGCGACTTGATTGGCGTCGAATTTTGGACTGCTGTCGCGCGCCGGCTTTTCATCCCGCTTGGGCGGCTCCTTCGCCGCATCTTTCTTCAAAAGATTGGCGATCTGGTCCGGCCGATATTCCGGCGGCTTGGGCTTGTCCGGCTTGTCGGCCGGTTTCTGCGCAGGCTTCAATTCGGTTTTAAGCTCGGGTTTTGGTTCAGGCTTCGGTTCCGGCTTAGACTCAGCCGTCGGCTTGGCCGTCTCGGTTGTGATCGCCGGTTTGTCGGCCACTTTCGGGGCAAGCTGATCCACCGATTTTTGCGCGTCCACTTTGTCGGCGAGCGGCTTGACGTCGGGTATTTTCAGCTGCGGCGCATTTTTCACGCCCTGGGTGAGTTGGCTGAAGTCATTTTCGGAAACGAACGAGACCGGCAGCGTTTGAACCGGCGGAGCCTCCATCGGTTGTGCCGAGATGGCCATGAAACCGAAGAACAGCGCCGCGGCGTGGGCGGCGCAAGATATGGTCATGCCAGGTTTCACTAGCCGTTTCATTGGCTGCCCTGCTCGACCTCGGTGACAAGGGCAACGCGATGATAGCCCGCCCCCGAGATGCGCCCCATGACCCGCATCATCGTGCCGTAAGCGACGGTCCGGTCGCCCCGAATATAGATCAGATCGTTGCTGCTGCCGCCGCGCGCGTCAATGATCGCTTTCAGCTTCGGCAAAAGATCGTCGAGCTTGATCTCGTCGTTTTGCAGAAAGATCTGACCGCGGTCATTGACTGAGATCGTCAGCGGCTCGTTGTTTTGTTCGAGAGCCTTGGCCTGGCTCTGCGGCAGATCGATCGGCACCCCGACCGTGAGAAGCGGCGCCGATACCATGAAGACGATCAACAATACCAGCATGACGTCGACGAATGGCGTCACGTTGATCTCGCTCATGACAGGCCGGCGCCGGCGGCGATTTTTTCCGCCGGTCGAGGCCGTGCTCGCGAAGCCTCCCGCCATGACCCGCCCTCACCCGCGCTCGTCGATTTGCCGCGACAGGATCGCGGCAAACTCGTCGGCAAAACCTTCCAGCCGTTGCGCCTGCCGGTTCACCTCACTGCTGAATTTATTATAGAAAATCGTCGCCGGGATGGCGGCAACAAGGCCGATTGCGGTGGCGAACAAAGCCTCCGCGATGCCCGGAGCCACTACCGCGAGCGAGGTGTTTTGCGACGCGGCGATCGACTGGAAGCTCGTCATAATGCCGGCCACCGTGCCGAACAGCCCGATGAACGGGCCGGCCGAACCGACCGTAGCCAGCACCAACAACCGGCGTTCCATGTGTGCAATTTCGCGCGCGATAGCGACGTCCATGACTTTCTCGATGCGCATCTGCAATCCGGCCAAGGAGCGGACCTGGCCTTCGAGGCTGCGCTTCCACTCCCGCATCGCGGCAACAAACAGCGCTCCGGTAGAATGTCCCGGTTGCACTGCGAGCGACTTATAAAGTTCTTCGAGCGATTGGCCGGACCAAAACGCGTCCTCGAAATGATCGCCGGCGCGCCGCAGCCGCGCGAACAACAGCGTCTTGTCGATAGCGATAGCCCAGACCCAAACCGAGCAGGCAAGTAGCCCTGCCATCACCGATTCCACGATCCAATGGGCGTGCCAAAAGAGGTGGAACAGAGAGAGGTTTGAGGATGTCAGTGGCGCGACCGACGACGCGATGTCGGCAGGATTCATAGAGCGTCCCTTCAGGCGGTCCCAGCCGAACTGCCCCGGATTGGGACCAAGACGGATACCCTGACCGGAGCCGCGCCCTGATAGTGGTGTAAACAGCTCTCGGAGGCGGGCTGCTTCGTGCACGCCGACCGAGACCCGAATTATCACGACGACCCAATTATCGCGACGACCAGCCGGCCCGTCACCCGGCTCCGGGAAATCAATCGCGAAACGTGTCCAAACTAGGGCGCGACACCGGTCTATCGCGCCAAGCAAGCCCGGTTGTCGTTAATGCGCAGTTAACGGCGGAGCCGCCCCGTGGCAAGCGGCAGCCGGTCGAACAGCATGGGGCCTTCGGGTTTGATCGGCGGCACTGGTGAATAACGCCCACCAGTCGCCGCCGCTTCATTCGGCCCGCCGTTGCTCGATCATAACGTGATCGCGCCTCCCCGGCAGGCCGGTGGGGCGCAGCGCTCGCGGTAGGCGGCGCTGCGCCTTTTCCTGCACTAAGAGCCGCCCGTGTCTGCTGTTGTGATGGGAGCGGGGCGGATTGATCCCCACCAAGGCATCCGCTCAAGAATGACTTGCCGAACCAGATTGTGGAAATCATGAAGCAAGAATTTGCTTCCCCCTTCCTCGTAAATGTAGCGCAGTTCGCGGAAGGCATCGGCACCTACATCGAGAGCATATGCCAAGTCTGTGCGTAGCTCGTGTCCGCCCGGTTTAGCGCGAATTGCCGCCCACGTTTTCTGACGATCTGGATGGACAGCGTACGCATCCCAAAGTTCTTCAATTCTGCGCCGGGCGGCTGGCGAAAGATCGCGGAAAAGTGCCTTTAGGTTATGGGTGCGCGGGACCTTTCCAGTCTCAAGGCAGAGCAAACTTTTGAGATAAAGTTCACTGGCGAACACAGACAGCACCATTGATGGATGAGCAACTAAAGGCCACTGATCCGGACCATCCTGTGGCACTGAGTTTCGCAATCGGTGATCGCTTTCATGGAAATGCGTGGCGTGCTGGAAAATCTTGAAACAGTTATCTTGAGGCTTCGGGGGTCGCGACTGAGTCACGCCCTATTCCTCACCGGTCTTAATGCGAAGTGCTGGCGCAATGAAATCTACCCATAAAAGGTAGCCGCCAAGAAATGCCGGGAATACGCCTGCCAGCAGCATCAGTTTTAGAGGACGGCCATGAAGGTGACGATACAAGTTCTCCAAGCGCCCAATAAAGTCCGCTGACAAGCATCGCTACCGAGAAGATGAAAACCAGCAGCTTCCGCATTTTCAATCCTCCCGTTGTTGGTGCCCACGGCCTCCGCTCCACAGCCAGCGCAAGAGCAGGTCAACGGCGAACCAAAGGATGAGGACAGCGAGGGCATTCCCCGCCATGCGCGGCGCGTCAAAGATGTGCGAATTTAGGCTGAACGCTTGACTGAGTTTAGCGTCCCAAAAATCACCGTTGGTGACAACCGGGTTTAGCACGTCGCTCGCAAGCAGATAGAACCAGACACCCACGTTGACGCAGCGGGCGGTCCGCAAGCCTTCGCCTTCGGTAGTCATGCGTCGCTCCATGCCAACCGCCAAAATGAGAACCGCTCATTTGGGACAATCGTCGTCGGTGCAGTTGTGCGAGTTGGTAAAGCCCATGCTGTAGCCACCCCATTGATCGAAGGCGAGAGCGCGGCTCATTTGAGTAACTCGGGTGGTGTGGAGGTCGAAGCCATCGAGGTACTTGGCCTCGACAAGATAAAACACACGGAGATTATGATTTTTCGCTTCGTTAATCTTCTCGATCTTGACTTCGCACCCTTGCACTTCGGCGTCTTGTTTCGGGCCGATCACGCTGGCGATCTGCGCAGTGGTCCAATCCGTGGCCAATCGAAAGCTGTCGCTCACGTCGTCGGTAAACGGAGCGTCCGGGCACGCGACACGTACGGCGACTCGGCTGGCGGGCATGTTACCGGCATTACCGAACTTTATGCTGAAGGCCCAAACAATCGGGTTCGCATCCGGGTACGGCCTCCTCTGCGGGTCTCCAAAATAGACGAAGGCGCGATCTCTCAGCCGCGACGTTTCGTCGGTTCTGTACAGAACCCAGAGCGTCAAAATACTTGTGACCGCTAGGACCGCTGTGAACCACCCTAGTCTGCGCGTCCATCGCGCCATCAGGCGTTCGTTTTCCCGATGCTCTGCGTCGGCTTTAGTTCGTGAGGCGTTTTTTTCGCCTAGCCATCGGTAAGCGGCTTCGCGCCAAAGCTGAGACGTTAAGGCGTCCCTCGCCCTTTCGCTGACTTCTGCTTCGCCGAGTTTCTCGAACTCGGCCCGCAGAGCTTCCTCGTCCCACTCCACCATGCCCCCGGCCTGATCCGATGTGCGTTTTCAGTCTAGCCGCACCATGCACCCGTCGCACCTTGTTTCCCCGGTGTTACCCGGCCGTACCGGGGAAGCAAAAATAGCCAGGAAAGGCCTGTCGTTATTGAGTTTGTTCTTAGTAGCGATTTACTGCGCAGTTAACGGCGGAGCCGCCCCGTGGCAAGCGGCAGCCGGTCGAACAGCATGGGGCCTTCGGGTTGTGCGCCCTCGATTGTCAGCAGCTGCAGCTTTGTCGCCACGCCTCCCGGGGCGGAAAAGCCGCCGGGCTTGCCACCTGCCGCCAGCACCCGATGGCATGGCACAATGATCGGGCAGGGATTTTGCGACAACGCCTCCGCGACGTCGCGGGCCAGCGCGCGATCGCCCATTCGCTCAGCGACTTCGCCATAGGAGAGCGTCGCACCGGCGGGAATGCGGCGGGCGACCTCATACACGCGTCGATAGAACTCCGGCGCCGCGCCGAAATCGATCGCCACGTGGTTCAAATCTCTCCGCTCGCCACCGAGCAGCGCGCCAATGTCGTCGATGGCGCGCTGTATGTCGTGGCGGGGCGAGGCTTCGCGCGCGGCGGGAAAGCGCCGCAACAGTCGATTGCGCGTCGCGGCCTCGCTGCGCTCGGGCAACTGCACGCCGGCGATACCGCGCGGACTCCATACGATGCCGCAGCGGCCGATTGCAGTGTCGAAAAGCGCAAAGTTCATCATCCAACTAATAGCTAATGCGGCGAACTGCCGCCGCCACCCGTTTCCTGATCCGCGCGCATGGCGATGCGCAGCGGTTTTGGGATCGGTCGTGCTCGGCCACCGCTAATAAACGCAACCCGCACGTGCGCCTCGACCAGAAGCTCGTCACCGCGCATCACACGCTGCCGCACAGTCGTTGAGGCGCCCTTCACTTCCTCCGGTTCGGTGATGATATCGAGCACGTCGTCCATGCGCGCGGGCTTGAGGAATTCGATATTCATCGAGCGCACGACAAAAGCAAAGCCGGGCGCTTCCCGTTCGGTCGCTTCGAACAATGCGCGGTGATCGGCGCCGATCAGGCGCAGGTAATTGGTCCGCCCGCGCTCCATGTAGCGCAGATAGTTGGCGTGATAGACGATGCCGGTGAAGTCGGTGTCTTCATAATAGACGCGCACGGTCAGCATGTGCCGCCCGTCGCGAATCTCACCGTCGAGGCGCACGTTCGTCACTGCGCTATCTCCACGGCACGCGCCCCGTCATCGCGTCTTCCCAATTGCGGCCATCGAAGTGAGCGATCCTAAGCGCGGCGACATCGACGCCGTCAAGGCAGCGCACGTTGACGTCGATCTTATCGGGATCGGAACGCGGAATATAAAACGGATGAATGCCGCAAGTGGCGCAAAAAGTGTGCTGCGCGACGCCGGTATTGAATCGATAGATCGTCAGCGCATCCTTGCCGCTGGTCAATTCGAATGCTGCCGGCGGCACGATGAGATGAAGAAAGCCTTTTTTGCTGCAGATCGAGCAATTGCACTCGGTCACCCGCGACAGATCCGCGGTGACGCGAAACCGCACGCGACCGCAATGGCAGCCGCCTTCGTAGATACGCTCCACGGCCTCATTCCTCCTCTGCGGAGAATAACCCGAACTGCGCCGGGTCGCGCGCCGGTTCGGGCAGGCCGAGATGGCGGAAAGCGTGCGCCGTGATCAAGCGCCCGCGCGGCGTGCGCTGGAGAAGCCCGCACTGGATCAGATAAGGCTCGATGATGTCCTCGATCGCGTCGCGCGGCTCCGACAAGGCAGCCGCGAGCGTCTCGACGCCGACCGGGCCGCCGCCGTAATTCACCGCGATGGTCGAAAGATAGCGGCGGTCCATGGCGTCGAGTCCGGCGCCGTCGACCTCGAGCGCCGCCAAGGCTTTATCGGCGATTGGTCGGTCGATGGCGGCGGCACCGGCGACGGCGGCAAAATCGCGCACGCGGCGCAGCAGTCGTCCGGCGATGCGCGGCGTGCCGCGGGCGCGGCGCGCAATCTCGTTGGCGCCATCGGCCGTCAGCCCAATGCCGAGCACGCGGGCGCCGCGATTGACGATCTCTTCAAGTTCGGCCTCGGTGTAAAAGTTGAGCCGCACCGGGATGCCGAAGCGGTCGCGCAGCGGATTGGTGAGAAGGCCTGCGCGCGTGGTCGCGCCGATCAGCGTGAATTGCGCCAGCTCAATCTTGACCGAACGCGCCGCCGGTCCCTCGCCAATGATGAGGTCGAGCTGAAAATCCTCCATGGCTGGATAGAGGATTTCCTCGACCGCCGGGTTGAGTCGATGAATTTCATCGATGAACAGCACGTCGCGCGCTTCGAGATTGGTCAGAAGCGCGGCGAGATCGCCGGCTTTGGCGATGACCGGCCCTGAAGTGGCGCGGAAATTCACGCCCAATTCGCGGGCTACGATCTGCGCCAATGTCGTCTTGCCCAGTCCGGGCGGACCAACAAACAGCACATGATCGAGCGCTTCGCGCCGCGCCCGCGCCGCCTGGATAAAGACGGCGAGATTGGCGCAAGCTTGACGCTGGCCGATAAACTCGGCGAACCGCTGCGGCCGTAACGTGGCTTCCGCGGCGTCTTCGTCGCGGCGTTCGGCCGTTACCAGCTTGCTTCCGGGATTGCCATTCACCGTTGCGGCCCCCGCGTGTATTTGTTCGGCAACAATTCGCCGATCAGCACGATCGACGGCGATTTGCCGTTCGGCACGATCACGCGCGCTTTCGGATCATAGTCGAAAATCAGTTCCCGGCATGCTCCACAAGGCGACACCACGGCAACGGTCTGGTCCTTGTCCTGTGGCGCCGGATGGCGCACTGCAACGATGGCATCGATTCCGGCATCGCCCAGATCGACAACGGCATGGCCGAGCGCGACGGCCTCGGCGCAGACTGCCATGCGGCCGAGATAAGCGTCGAGATTGACGCCGGTAAAGATTTTTCCCGAACGCGTGCGCAGCGCCGCACCGACCTCCTGCCAGTCGCCGCGATAGCAGCGCTTGATGGTCGCGCGCGCCGCGGCGATCAGCTCCTCATCAGCTTTGCCGAGCCTCGTCCGTTTCACTTCGCCAATTCCCTCAAGCCCAGTCTTATGAGCGTCGTCGCCTCAGCTCCCTCGCCAGCACTACGCGTCGCGACGGCAATTGCGGCCGCCGCCTGCGCTTGCGCATAGCCGAGGTTGACGAGCGCGGAGACAGCGTCGGTTACCGGCGCCGGCGCGCGCTTGTCGTCGAGCGCGCCGGAGAGCCGCACCAGGGCCGGATCGATATTGGTATAGGCCGGCGCCTTGTCCTTGAGCTCGGTGACAATGCGCTCCGCGACTTTCGCTCCGACGCCCGGCGTGCGCGCCACCATGGCTTTATCGCGCATGGCGATCGCAGAAGCGAGTTCGGCCGGCTTGAGCGTGCCGAGCACGGCGAGGGCAACCTTGACGCCGACGCCCTGAACCGTTTGCAGGAGCCGAAACCATTCGCGCTCGATCTCAGTCAAAAAGCCGAACAGACGAATTTGATCTTCGCGGACATGCGTCTCGATCGACAGTGTCGCAGGCTGGCCGATGCCTGGCAGTTCCTGCATGGTGCGCGCCGAGCAATGCACCTCGTAGCCAACGCCGTTGACGTCGACGATGACGATGTCTTCGCCGTAAGACTCGACCACGCCTTTGAGCTTGCCGATCATCGCGCCGCTCCAAGCGGACGTCGCTCTTCTTTTCTGTCACCTCCCCCCGTGAGGGGGAGGTCGACCGCCGCAGGCGGTCGCGAGGGGGGTGATTGCTGCCATCGGCAAAAAGTGAGACCCCCCTCCCCAACCCTCCCCCTCAAGGGGGGAGGGAGCGGACGTTTATCCGCCGCATATTGAATGCCGGTGCATCCAGTCATGACACCGCTGCCTTGACTACTGCGCTCTGCCGGTGATGCGCATGCGTGACGGCAATGGCGAGCGCATCGGCGGCATCATCGGTATTCGGATTGGCTTTCGGCAACAGCACGCCGATCATCATGCGCACCTGGGCTTTGTCGCCGTGCCCGACGCCGACGATGCTCTTTTTGACAAGGTTCGGCGCATATTCGGCGACCGGCACGCCGGCCTTGGCGGGCACGACCATGGCGATCCCGCGCGCCTGGCCGAGCTTTAACGTCGCGGCGGCGTCTTTGTTGACGAAAGTCGCCTCGACCGCCGCCTCGTCGGGCCGGTATTGCTCAAGGATAAGCAACAGCCCGTCATGGATCGCCAGAAGCCGCGCGGCGAGCGCATCGCGATCGTTTGTGTTGACC